>Ga0228672_1000043_pt1 | contig 96225 bp, 97 predicted proteins | sample 90DmetaG_FD_182788 | JGI IMG/M metagenome (GOLD analysis project Ga0228672, IMG submission 182788) | Seawater microbial communities from Monterey Bay, California, United States - 90D | ecosystem: Environmental > Aquatic > Marine > Coastal | place: USA: California | collected 2016-11-08 | reverse complement strand
TATTAGTGAATATTAGTGTGGTGCCGTGTGGGGGCACCATTTCGCCATCTGATCTTCGAACTTGGAAACAGCCAAACCGCTTAAAACTTGGTCTCTAGGTAGGATCCATTGCGAGGCCCGAGTCTCTATCGATCAATATCAGCAGCCATAATCGCGATCGCCTTCTGATAAACGCCTGCAGCGTTCCATGCTTGGATAATTTTGTAGTTCCGTTGGCCGATTTGATAACCTTTGCCGCGTTTCCAGCCCTTTCCTTTCAAGAAGTTGGCTGTTGAGGCTAAAGCATCGGTCAAATTGTAAAAATCAACTTTGCCGTCACCATTTGCATCGACGCCGTATTTAAGTGCATTGCCGGGAAGAAATTGCGTATGTCCCAGTTCGCCATGCTTCGCGCCCTGCGTCATGGCATTGATTGCCCCTTTGTCTACTAGCTTAAGCGCCCCAATGGCGTGAGGTTTGAAAAACGCTGAGCGGCGGCAGTCGTATGTTAGTGTGGTGATCGCTGAAACAACGGCGCTGTCGCCCATGTATCGGCCAAACCCGGTCTCCATGCCATGAATTGCAATAATGACGCCCGCCGGAACACCATATCTCTTTTCAAGCGATGCAAAGAAGGCAGCGTTAGAGGCCTTCTTTTTCCGACCTTGGGAGACGATCGTGGCCGAACCGCGCACCCGCATGAATTTTTCTAGTGTGTATTTGAATGACTTTTGATTGCGATCTGCAGCGATTTTTGTTTGCATAGGTGGCGCTAGCGAGGGCAGCGAGGCCCTTTTGCTTGACGCCAGCTTTTTTGGCTTCTGTCGCAAAGTCCGCTTTCCACCCTTTAAATCCGGCACCCGTATTGCCACAAGGTGCGGCAAAGGCAGCGGTCGTTGTGAGGGTTAAAGCCAATAACGAGGCGCATGTGATGTTGAGGCGGTTCAAATCTTTACTCCCTGTACGTTTGGGGGAGTATGAACGTATCACGGGGAAGGGGTAAAGCCGCTAATGCCGTGCCTTTATATTGGTTGGTAATAAAAAAAGCGTCCCACGATGGGACGCCTTTGATTGTTTTGTAGCCGTTAAATCCCTGAAGATTTAATAGCTTAGCAAGAGTAGTACATTGCGTACTCGATTGGGTGAGGTGTGTGCTCGTAGCGTTCGACCTCTTCCATTTTAAGCGCGATGTAGCCTTCGATTTGGTCTTTTGTGAACACGTCACCTGCCAACAAGAAGTCCATACCGCTTTCCAGCTCTTCCAATGCTTCGCGCAAAGAACCACAAACTGTTGGGATCGCTGCCAGCTCTTCTGCTGGTAGGTCATACAGGTTTTTGTCCATGGCTTCGCCCGGATCGATCTTGTTTTGGATGCCGTCAAGGCCAGCCATCAACAAGGCTGCGAAGCAAAGGTATGGGTTCGCAGATGGATCTGGGAAACGTGCTTCGACGCGTTTTGCTTTTGGTGACTCTGTCCATGGGATACGAACGCATCCAGAACGGTTGCTAGCAGAGTATGCGCGAAGAACTGGAGCTTCAAAGCCTGGGATCAGGCGTTTGTAGCTGTTTGTACCTGGGTTTGTGAAAGCGTTCAGGGCTTTTGCATGGTGCAGAATGCCGCCGATGAAGTATAGCGCTTCTTGGGACAGATCAGCATATTTGTCCCCTGCGAACAATGGCTTGCCATCTTTCCAGATAGACATGTTCACGTGCATACCAGTGCCGTTATCACCTGCGATTGGCTTTGGCATAAAGGTCGCTGATTTGCCGTATGCGTGCGCTACGTTGTGAACAACGTATTTGTATTTTTGTAGCTCGTCGGCTTGTTTTGTGAGTGAGCCAAAGATCAAGCCCAACTCGTGTTGGCAAGACGCAACCTCGTGGTGGTGCTTGTCAACTTTCATGCCCAAACGCTTCATGGTGGAAAGCATTTCGCCGCGTAGATCGTGTGCTTCGTCAATTGGGTTTACTGGGAAGTAACCACCTTTGACGCCAGGGCGGTGGCCCATGTTGCCCATTTCGTACTCGGTGTCTGTGTTCCAAGATGCGTCTGTCGCGTCAACTTCGTAGGATACTTTGTTGATGGATGTTGAATAACGGACATCGTCGAACAAGAAGAATTCAGCTTCTGGGCCCATATAAGCAACGTCACCGATGCCAGAAGACTTCAAATATGCTTCAGCTTTTTGAGCTGTACCGCGTGGGTCACGTGTATAGGCTTCGCCAGTGTCCGGCTCAACAACAGAGCAGTGAACGCAGATTGTTTTTTCCGCATAGAACGGGTCGACATATGCACTGTCCACATCCATCATCAATTTCATGTCTGATGCTTCGATTGATTTCCAGCCTTCGATAGAAGAGCCATCAAACATAAAGCCTTCAGCGATCAAGTCTTCGTCGACTTGATCTGCGCACAATGTAACGTGCTGTAGCTTGCCGCGTGGATCTGTGAAGCGCACGTCGACATAGTCGGCTGCTTCATCTTTGATCATATCTAGAAGTAGGTTGCTCATTTCGTGATCCTTCGTGTTCGTATGTTCTATGGTGATGGATTAAAGCGCGTCTGAACCGGACTCACCGGTGCGGATGCGGATGGTTTGTTCAACAGGCGAGACAAAGATTTTGCCGTCGCCGATCTTGTCAGTTTTTGCAGCATCAACGATAGCTGCGATTGCTGCGTCGACTTGATCATCGTCTAGGACGATTTCAACTTTTACCTTTGGCAAGAAGTCCACGACATACTCGGCGCCGCGGTACAATTCCGTGTGGCCTTTTTGACGGCCGAAACCTTTAACTTCGATAACGCTTAGGCCTTGAACGCCAACCTCTTGAAGGGCCTCTTTAACCTCATCAAGTTTGAAGGGTTTGATAATCGCTTCGATCTTTTTCATTTGGGCCTCCTTGGCATGGCTTTGAGTCTCTCATTTCATTTTTGGGCGTTGAGGTCCATATTCGAGAGGGAAAGTGATACTGGCATGTGGGTGGAATTTCTTATGTGCACATTTTTGGCGCAGAGAGCCCAAAAATAAGGCAAAACTGAATCGGTTGATTGGTCAGGTGTTTTGCGAGGGCGATTAGAGAGGAATAACGCAAAACACGCAAAACCCCATTGAGGGGCTTTGCGTTACGTCTTGTTTTGGTGATCAGGCCGCTATTGCGGAGAGATCTTTTGCCAGTGGTACGGATATTTCCAAACCATCGGCATAGATAACATGTTGTCTATCAAAGGTAAGATGCACGAGATGCAAATCACGTGCTCCCAGATCCGTGATAAACTCACCATCAATCAAGTCTCCAGCCTGTACAATCGTTTGGGCCTTGCCAAACATGGACTGGGCGCGCCAGTCGCGCAACAAAATATTCTGTTCGGCTGGGATGATTACATTGTGATCGGGACGGGTGTGTCCCAAGGAACCTGCTTTAATCGCAACAGCCTGAGCTGAAATACGATGAATAAATGTATCCAGCAGCGTTACCATCCCTGAATCGCGAGTTACGACTTTGTCGCCCGGGGAAAGGTATTCAACAGGGATTTCTCCCTCTGCTGTAAATATAATGCTGCCTGCAACAATGCCGGCATGCAAAGGATATGCGCGTGTTTGCGAATCTTGTTCGCTTTTGACGCGCCAGACCGTTTTCGGTTTCATTGGCGTCTCTTTTTACTGCAACCTGCCTCTAGGTTGAGTTCAATCTAAGATGAATCGGGCTAAATTGGCTATTTTTTTTAGCCATTTAAAAATGTTGTGGTTTTTTCGCATTTTCCCCTCGCATCCCGCGCAAACCTTTGTTAATCCCTCGATTGTCCAAATAGGACATGTGTGCGGGTGTGGCGGAATTGGTAGACGCACTTGGTTTAGGTCCAAGCGCCTATGGCGTGGGGGTTCGAGTCCCTTCACCCGTACCACCTTACTTACAGTAACTTTTTGTAATTCCTCTGATTTGAATCATTGAGGACTTATCCATGTCACACATTCAGTACACAATCTGTCGTTCAGGCACTTATTATTATAACCGCCGTGTGCCCAAGCAAGCAATCGCAGCCTACGGTTCTTTCATAAGGCATGCTCTGTCGAGTGATTTTGAGGAAGCATCTGCATATGCTGAGCGTCTGACTAGTGTCCTTGACGGGGCTTGGGCCGCCAAGGTGAAGATTATACCTGTTGATATCAGCTCTGTTATTCATGGATTTAAGCCGAAATCGTCTTTGCTGTCGGAGATGGCTGAGGAATACTGTTGTCTGCGAGAGATAGAACAGAAGCCGATGCGAGTAGCTTTATCACCATTTTATATATTAGGCGTCAAATCGAAAGCCATATCGCCTTGATCGGAGATCATCTGACGTTTGAGGTTTGGGGACGATCCGCCGCTAAAGCCGAGAGCGTTGTAAGTGCACTGCAACCAAAATGTAAGATTACTGTGGCCGACGATCTAGCCGTCGCAACGCGAAAAGCCGATATCGTTGTCACTGCGACTGGCTCGACCGCACCATTGATCAAAGAGGCTTGGGTTGGCGAAGGGACCCATATTACCGCAATTGGTGCGGACGCACCTGGCAAGCAAGAACTTGAAACAAGATTGATTTCACGTGCTGATGATCTCGTCGCGGATTCAATCGACCAATGCTTGGATCATGGAGAGATGTCCCATGCTTTTGGACAGGAATTGATATCGCGCAAAAACGTTGTTGAGATTGGAGCAACATTATCCAGGGCGGAGCCAGGTCGAACTAACTGCAGGCAGGTAACTATTGCTGATTTAACAGGGGTCGCGGCCCAAGACATTGCAATTGCGCGTGTTGTTCTTGAAGCAAATCGCAAGGACGAGCATCGGTAATGTCACTGAACGTGGCGCTTCGATACGTTGTATGTGAATTTTCAATCTAATATCAATTAGTTATAAGTGGTGGGCGACCCTGGAATCGAACCAGGCGTGCGTCTCCGCGAGGGAGTTACAGTCCCCTGCCACACCTTGCGGCCTGTCGCCCACTGTCAAGCGCATTGCGTCTGACGTGGTGGGTGATTACTAGCGACCCAAAGGCCCGTCAAGGCACAAATTGGCTCAAATTAGGTAGCCACTCAACAAAGGCGAAAAAGATGCAAAAACCAAAGTGGGTTGTTCAGAAAGAACAGGACAGAAAAGCAGAGGCAAATGCGACTGTTTGGTTGTTTGGGCTGCATGCTGTGCGTGATGCGTTGATGAATCCAAATCGCACACGTTTGCGCCTAATCGTCACGTTAAACGCACAAAATAAGCTAGAAGAGGCAATTGCTGAGTCCGGCATGGAGCCCGAGGTTGTCGATCCGCGCAAGTTTTCGGCACCTCTGGATCCGGGGTCTGTCCACCAAGGTGCTGCGCTGGAAGTGAAGCCGCTTGATTGGGGGCGCTTAGATGATGTGGTTATCGGCGACGAACATCCACGCGTTCTTTTGTTGGATCGTGTGACCGATCCACATAACGTTGGTGCGATTCTTCGTTCAGCTGAAGTGCTAGGTGCCTCTGCTGTTATCGGAACGAGACACCATTCTGCACCAGAAACTGGTGCATTGGCTAAAACCGCCAGTGGTGCCTTGGAACGCCAACCCTATTTGCGTATGCGCAATCTGGCGGATGCAATCATTTCCTTACAGGGAATGGGGTATTTGGTATTGGGCCTTGATGGAGAAGCCGAGCAAACGATCGAGCAAGCTGTAGAGGGTAAGACCCATTTGCCAGTTGCTCTTGTTCTGGGTGCTGAGGGGCCAGGGTTGCGCGATAAGACTAAAGAAACCTGTGATATGTTGGTTCGAATTGATGCATCTGGTGAATTTGGTTCACTTAACGTCTCGAATGCTGCGGCTTTGGCCTTGTATGCTACCAAAGTTCGCAACTAAGCGCGGTTATAAACCGTCTAGGGGGCTACTTGGGATATCCATCTAAAATAATGACCTGTTGTTACTGTGGCGCGCGTGCAGCTTTGGTTATGCCAAAGCACGGGCGTCATGAGTTGGCCTGTTCGCGATGTGGAGCTCCGTTGCATGATCTCAAGATGCTGCCTGTTGCCAAAACTGGCGAGCGCGAGTTGATAAGACACAGCCCCATACGCACAGCCAAACCGAATAAGTCAATAAGGCCAAAAATGAAGTCGCCCAAGCGTAAGAAATCGAAGAATAGCTTTATGTTTCTAAAAGACGCGTTTGAGGAGGCATTCGATTCCATCGAAGATATTTTCGACTAAGTTGATTCATTCATTTATTGTGACCGGGCTCTAGGCTTAAATCCGCCGAAAAGGGTGGTTGGTTTAAGTTTTCATTCACGGAATTGAGAGAAGGTCTTTTCCTGTGCACAAGCGATACTAGGTCCTTGGTACAGAGCGGCGGAATTGGAACTCCCGCTACTATGATACTGTCCCTCGTTCCATACCTACGCGCTCCATGGCAACAGCCACGGGGCGCTTTTTTTTTATGCAAGGCTGATGTAGGAATTGAACATGACTGAATATTCAAATGAATTCCTCAAATCATTGCTAAGCAGTGTCAAACGCGTGGCCATCGTGGGGGTATCCAGTAATCCTGTACGGCCCAGTTATTTTGTAGCGAGATATTTGAGTTTAAAAGGGTTTACGGTCATTCCCGTTAATCCGGGGCTCGCTGGCCAGACGTTGTTTGGGCAAGAGGTCAAAGCATCATTGTCCGATATCGAAGGACAAATTGACATGGTCGACATCTTTCGCCGCTCTGACGCTGTCCCTGCGATCGTTGATGAAGCCTTAGAGGCGTTTCCTGATCTAAAAGCAATTTGGATGCAGATTGGCGTGATACATGCGGACGCAGCGCAAAGAGCTGAAGCGCGTGGTGTTGATGTCGTTCAGGATCGTTGCCCGAAGATTGAATATCAGCGGCTGTTTGGCGAATTGCGCTTTGGTGGATTCACCACAGGTATTATCAGCTCAAAACTGTAATCAGCGGGAGGCTTTCTCCGCGATGCCAGACTTGGCTTGCCGCTTTGCCAATTCATCGACCACATCATCAAGGCTGACATCAAGCGACGCCAGCATAACCATCAAATGATATATCACGTCAGCTGCTTCTGATGTCAGGCCCGCTTTGTCGCCTTTGACAGCTTCGATAATGGCTTCAATAGCTTCTTCACCAAATTTCTCGGCACATTTCTCAGGGCCTTTGGATAACAATTGTGCTGTCCAGCTTGAACTAGGGTCGGCGGTTTTACGTGACTGAATCGTTTCAAATAAATCGTTGAGTGTCATGTGAGCCTCATTGGAATACCGGCATTTACCATGTGTTGCTTGGCTTCACCGATTGTATATTCGCCAAAGTGGAAGATCGAGGCAGCCAACACAGCCGATGCGCCACCTTTGGTTACGCCTTCAACAAGATGATCAAGATTTCCAACACCACCGGATGCGATCACCGGAATGTTCACAGCATCAGAAATGGCGCGGGTAAGGGGCAGATTAAAGCCCTGTTTGGTTCCATCGCGATCCATTGAGGTCAGAAGGATTTCACCCGCGCCTTTTGCGGCGGCAAGGAGGGCGAATTCGACGGCATCAATGCCCGTAGGTTTGCGTCCACCGTGGGTGAAGATTTCCCAACGGCCCGGTTCGACTGTTTTTGCGTCAATCGCACAGACGATACACTGGCTGCCGAATTGATCAGCGGCATCTCCCAGAACGTCAGGATTGGCGACAGCGGCGGAATTGAAGCTGACCTTATCGGCCCCAGCCAGTAGCAAATTACGCACGTCAACACTGGTGCGAACTCCACCGCCAACGGTCAACGGGATATAACATTGCTCCGCTGTACGGCGGACCACATCAAACATGGTGCCGCGATTTTCATGGGTGGCTTTGATGTCTAAGAAACACAACTCGTCCGCGCCTGCGGCGTCATAGGCGCGAGCGGATTCAACTGGGTCGCCTGCGTCGCGTAGGCCGACAAAATTGACGCCCTTGACCACGCGGCCATCAGCGACGTCGAGGCAGGGGATGATACGGGTTTTTAACATAGGTGCCGTTTAGCGGGGGATTGGCAGAGGGGCAAGGGATCAGGATCTGCGATGACGGTGCCGAAACTCTGTGATTGCATTTAAAACAAGTATTGCCGGGCCAAGGATTTGTTAGCTAAACGATCCGAGGAGCAAAGACCCTCCCAAATAGTTGGCAAAATTAGGAATGAATGTCGGGTCACAATAAAGATATCCTTTTTATCATGCTTTCTCTGCATCGATTCTCTGTCAAAGTCGAAAAAAAACCATTGATAAAAGCGAGATGAGGAAAAAGGTACCAGCCTAAAATAGTACTGGTTTTCCATAGCGACTCTTTGCGAAACGAGAAAGATACATAGCAATCCCGCATGGAGACAGGATTGCTTTAGTAACAAGTGTTTCTTCTAGGCTTTCAAAGATAGGAGCGCCTCGCTTAGATCAATCGCCCCATCGTAAAGTGCACGACCTGAAATCGCGCCGGAGATGATGTTTGTGGCCTTTAAGGCTTTGAGATCATCCAAAGACGAAACGCCACCAGAGGCAATCACGGGGATGGAGACGGCGCGGGCGAGGGCTTCGGTCGCTTCAACGTTTGGCCCACCCATCGCACCGTCGCGCATGATGTCGGTGTAGATGATTGCGGCAACGCCTACGTCCTCGAAGGATTTGGCGAGGTCAGTGACCATCACATCCGTTTCCTCAGCCCAACCTTTTGTTGCGACGCGGCCATTGCGGGCATCAATACCAACAGCGACTTGGTTCGGGAATGCGCGTGCTGCTTCGCGGACCAGATCAGGATTTTCAACGGCAACAGTCCCAAGTATCACGCGGGATAGGCCTTTATCCAGCCATGCCTCTATCGTGGCCATGTCACGAATACCGCCGCCCAGTTGGGTTGGCACTTTGCATGTTTTTAGGATGGCTTCGACAGGGGCAGCGTTCACAGGTTCGCCCGCGAACGCCCCATTTAGATCAACCAAGTGCAACCACTCACATCCTGCATTCACAAATTCCATCGCTTGGGCGGCGGGATCGTCATTAAATACAGTGGATTGTTCCATGTCGCCGTGAACAAGACGAACGGCTTGGCCATCTTTTAGATCAATTGCGGGGTATAGGATCATCTGTTCAGGCCTCTTGATTAACTGTTTGGGTCGTTATGCACGGCTAGCCCAGATTTGCAACGCGACCTTAGGTCAACCTTGCCACGATCAACGTTGATAAAGCAGAGTAACGACAAAATAAGGGAGGAATAAAAGATGAAGAAAATTCTGATGGCTGCAGTTGCAACTATTGCGCTGGGAGTAGGGGCTGCACAAGCAGATCCGGTACATGGAATGTGGCAGACGGTAAAAGATGATAATGGTAATTATGGCCATATCGACGTCAAAAGCTGTGGTGCCGCAATTTGCGGCACGCTTGTCAAAAGCTTTGACAGCTCAGGCGCTGCGTTCAAATCTGAAAATCAAGGTCGTAAAATTATCTGGAACATGAAATCTGATGGTGGTGGGGCATATAGCGGTGGCAAGGTGTATTCACCTGATCGCGACAAGACTTACAGCTCCAAGATGACTTTGAAAGGCAATAACCTGAATATCAAAGGTTGCGTTTTGGGTATTTGCCGTGGCGGTGGTACGTGGAAGCGCGTTAACTAATTAGAAGACCCATTGGGCTAGCACCTAGCCCAATGGAAAACACCGTGGCTTTATGGTTTCCACTGTAAGAAGTTGGAAAGCATACGCAGGCCAGTGCCTTGGCTTTTTTCAGGGTGAAATTGCATGCCTAGCATCGTATCCCGACCAATTACGGCAGTCACGTCATGGCCGTAATCAACATGTGCCAACCGTTCGGCAGAATTGGCAACTTCAAAGTGGTACGAATGCACAAAATACGTGTGATCGCCTGACTCGATACCGTTTAGAACAGGATGCGGATGATTGATGATCAGATCATTCCACCCCATATGTGGCACCTTGAGAGATTTTTTTTCTGGTTTAATCTCAACCACTTCGCCCTTGATCCAATCAAGACCGGGGGTGCCGCGATATTCGCGACCCATGGTGGCCATCAATTGCATGCCAACGCAAATTCCCAAAAATGGCCTGCCTTTTTCCTCCACCGCTTCACGCATAGCGTCAAAAAGACCACCCGTGCCTGTTAGGGCCTCATAGCACGCTGGAAATGCACCATCGCCGGGCAGCACGATACGATCAGCGCGCGCCACAATGTCCGCGTCTGAGGTGACGATCACTTCGCCAGCATCCACTTCGCGGGCCATGCGTTCGAATGCCTTATGGGCCGAGTGCAGGTTACCACTCTCGTAATCAACAATTGCCGTTAGCATATGGGTTACAGTGCCCCTTTGGTCGACGGGATGTCGCCTGATTTACGTGGGTCAACTTCAACCGCATCGCGCAGTGCACGAGCAACTGATTTAAAGGCAGCTTCAGCAATGTGGTGACTGTTAAAGCCGTGCAATTTGTCGACGTGCAAGGTGATGCCGCCGTGTGTTGCGAATGCTGTAAAAAACTCACGGACCAATTCCGTATCGAAGTTGCCAATTTTTTGGGTTGGCAAGTCGACGTTCCAAATCAAATAGGGGCGCGCAGATAGATCAAGGGCACAACGCACTTGCGCATCGTCCATTGGTAGTAGGCAGCTACCATAGCGCAGGATTCCGCGTTTATCACCCAGTGCTTGGGTCAGCGCTTGCCCCAGTGCAATACCGGTATCTTCAACGGTGTGGTGATCATCGATGTGTGGATCGCCTTTGGCGCGAACGGTCATGTCGATCAAGGAGTGACGCGCCAATTGATCTAACATGTGGTCAAAAAAGCCAATACCAGTTTGGTTGTCATAAATACCGGTTCCATCAAGATTAATGATGACTGTGATTTCTGTTTCAGCGGTGGACCGTGTGATGGTTGCTGTTCGCATTGTCTTCTCCGAATGTCGGGTAATGTGGTGTTTGTTGAGTTATAGGCGGGAAGGGTGCTTAGGCCAAGGTGGTGTAAGAGGGATTGCACCACATGTGCTGGATATGCCAGCAAGGTGCAAAGCAATTAGGAGTCTCGCTAATGAGCACATGCGTCTTTATACAAATTCGTTGCAAGCCCGGTACTACTTATAAAGTGGCTGAAAACATCGCGCTATTGGAAATTCATTCGGAACTCTACTCTACTAGTGGGGATTTTGATCTTATGATGAAGCTTTATATTCCAGAAAGTGCTGATGTCGGGAAATACATTAACGACAATCTGTTGAATATTGGGGGAATTGAACGATCGCTCACGACTTTGACTTACAAAGTATTCTGAATGGATATGTTGGAACCTTTCAAAAAGGTTACTCACAGGTGGAAAACAACAAAAAAGCCAGTCAAATGACTGGCTTTTTTGTTTAGTTGGAGCGGGCGAGGCGATTCGAACGCCCGACCCTAACCTTGGCAAGGTTATGCTCTACCCCTGAGCTACGCCCGCTTCCTTGGGTGTGGACGATCTATAATCGCGCAGCGAAACCTGCAAGTGAAAAATTCACTTAGGTCACATTAATTTGAAATGGGGCAGTTTTTGAGCTTCTTATTGTATAGGTGAGGAAGTTTTGAACAACAAAAAAGCCAGTCAAAAGTGACTGGCTTTTTTGTTTAGTTGGAGCGGGCGAGGCGATTCGAACGCCCGACCCTAACCTTGGCAAGGTTATGCTCTACCCCTGAGCTACGCCCGCTTCCTTGGGTAACGCCGATCTATAATTGCGCGACAGAACCTGCAAGAGAAAAAGGTGCGTCAGTCCGAAATAATCCTATAAATTTTGTGCAGCAGGCGAAATTCATCTTGAAATATGGGAACTGGAACGCCCTCAGTCTTTAATATCAAAGGGTTCTGGCAATTCAAAAAGGGTTTTTGTCCCCAGTTGCCCCATATTTGCTTCAAGGTCTTTTGCTAACATATCTGCCAAATGCGCTGGGCCTTTTTCACCAAGTGCGCCAAGCGCGTAATGCCAAGCGCGGCCCAACATCACAAAGTCAGCGCCAGAAGCGAGTGCACGCAGTACGTCTAACCCGCCCTCGATGCCACTATCAAAGATGAGTGGCAGTTTTGTGGCTGCTTTGATCGTCGGGAGTATGTCTATTGTCGCAGGCGCGGCATCAAACTGACGACCAGCATGGTTCGAGACCCAAATTGCATCTACACCGATCTTTTCCAGCTCAATTGCATCGTCGGGACGCATGACACCTTTGACAATAAACTGTCCACCCCACGCATTACGAAGCCATTTGACATAGTCCCAGTCCGGTGAGGTGCGCAGAAGGTACCCCACATGTGCGGTTGATGAGCGGCCTTCGGCAGTGGGAGCCGAATATTTATCGAGCATTTTCATATGGGGCATGCCCTGACGCATCGTGCCCAAAGCCCACGCAGGTTTTTGTAACACTTGTGCCAACAATCGTGGCGTCAATTTGGGAGGATTGGTAAGACCCGACCGCGTTTGACGTTCACGACGCGAGGCAACGGGCACGTCAACTGTTAGGACAAGCGTTTTAAATCCTGCTGCTTTTGCGCGTTCTAACATATCGGTGCGAATGGCTTCGTCTCGCGGAGGGTACATTTGAAACCAAGCATTTTCACCTAAATGAGGAGCAAGGTCTTCGGGGGCCTGCGCGGCCACGGTGGAAAGCGTGTAGGGTATGCCAAGAGACGCGGCGGATTTTGCCAGCAATTGTTCTGCGTTTGGCCAGATCAAGCCCGACATCCCGATTGGGGAAATACCAAAGGGCAGCGGTAGTTTTTGACCTAAAAAAGTTGTTGAAAGATCGGGTGCGAATTCGCCATGCAATACCGATGGGGTTAAGCCAACCTGCCCAAGGCGCGACTGATTTCGCATTTTTGTACGTTCATCCCCAGTCGCGCTATCTAAGTACTCCCAAACGAACGATGGGATGCGTTTCTTCGCGCCTGCGCGCAAATCGGAGATGGCGGGGTATGTGTTGTGCAAGCTCATATTTGTATTTGAGGCCGCGCGGTTGCATATGTCCATAGGACATCGCTAAAGGCTTTTCCCCGCCAGTCTGCGGTGGTCTTGCCTGGAGTTTGTTCGGTAGGAATAAGGTGCGGAACGGAGTGTGAACATCTTTGGGTCAATGGGGTTTTCCTTTGCCGTATTTGGGGCTAGGTCTATTGCCATGAATGATTTCGATGAAATGGACGCCTTCGACGGCGCATCTTTGTCTGCGCGTGCTATGGCCGCGCGTCCGCAACCCTATTTGGATGGCTTGAACCCAGCCCAACGCGCCGCCGTTGAGCAGATGGATGGCCCTGTCTTGATGCTTGCGGGGGCGGGGACCGGTAAAACCAAGGCTTTGACCGCCCGCATTGTCCATTTGATGAACACAGGACGCGCCCGTCCGAACGAGATTTTGGCGGTGACCTTTACCAACAAAGCCGCCCGTGAGATGAAGAACCGTGTGGGTGGTATGCTGGGTCAACAGATTGAGGGGATGCCGTGGCTTGGCACGTTTCATGCGATCTGCGTGAAGCTGTTGCGCCGTCATGCGGAATTGGTGGGGTTAAAGTCCAACTTTACCATTCTGGATACCGACGACCAAATCCGCCTGCTGAAACAGTTGATCCGTGCGGAGGGTATAGATGACAAACGCTGGCCTGCGCGTCAGCTGGCTAATATCATTGATGATTGGAAGAACCGCGCGCTAACGCCAGATAAGGTGCCTGCTGCTGATGCAGGTGCTTATAATCACAGAGGCATCGAACTTTACGCCCAATATCAAAACCGTTTGATTGAGTTAAACGCCACCGATTTTGGCGATCTTCTGCTACATATGGTTACGATTTTTCAGACCCACGCCGACATTCTCGAGCAATATCAACGCTGGTTCAAATTCATTCTTGTGGACGAGTATCAAGATACCAACGTCGCCCAATACTTATGGCTGCGCCTTTTGGCGGCGGGTCACAAAAACATCTGTTGTGTTGGGGATGATGATCAATCGATCTATGGCTGGCGTGGTGCTGAAGTGGGTAACATCCTTCGATTTGAAAAGGATTTTCTGGGCTCACATGTGGTGCGTCTTGAGCAAAACTATCGCTCAACCCCGCATATTCTGGCGTCTGCGTCTAGCGTAATTGAAGGCAACACAGGCCGTTTAGGCAAGACGTTGTGGACCGAAGAAAAAGACGGCGAAAAGGTGCGTTTGATTGGCCATTGGGACGGCGAGGAAGAGGCGCGTTGGATCGGTGAGGAGATCGAATCCGCGCAGTCTGGCACCCGTGGCATGCGTCCTGTTTCATTAGATGAAATGGCGATTTTGGTTCGGGCATCCCACCAGATGCGTGCCTTTGAGGATCGGTTCCTGACCATCGGTTTGCCGTATCGTGTGATTGGCGGTCCACGGTTCTATGAACGTTTAGAAATCCGTGATGCGATGGCATATTTCCGTATTGTGACCTCCCCCGATGATGATCTCGCGTTTGAGCGGATCGTGAACACGCCAAAGCGTGGTTTGGGCGATAAGGCACAGCAAACCATTCAGATGACGGCCCGTGAAAACGGCGTTTCCCTGCTTGAGGGTGCACGCCTGACGATTGAAATGGGATTGATCAAAGGCAAGGGCGGCGCAGAGCTGGCCAAACTGGTGGATGGCATCGGGCGCTGGGCGCAGATGACCCGTGGTCCGTTGATGACAGTGAGTGAAGACGCGGTGATCGATGATGGTCCGCAGGTGATGGAATACGGCCCCCCAGAAGTCAGCCATTTCGAGTTGGCAGGCATTATTCTGGATGAATGCGGCTACACCACCCATTGGAAAAACGACAAGACGCCAGAGGCCCCAGGGCGGTTGGAAAACCTCAAAGAATTAGTCAAAGCACTTGAGCAGTTTGAGAACCTACAAGGGTTCCTTGAGCACGTCAGTCTGATTATGGATAACGAAAAAGAAGGCGAGGGGGCGAAGGTGTCGATCATGACGCTTCACGGCTCAAAAGGCCTTGAATTTCTTCAAGTATTTTTGCCCGGTTGGGAAGATGGGTTGTTCCCATCTCAGCGTTCAATGGATGAAAGTGGTGTTACCGGTTTGGAAGAAGAACGCCGCCTTGCCTACGTTGGAATTACACGTGCGGAGGAGGTTTGTACCATTTCATTTGCAGCCAATCGGCGGGTGTTTGGGCAGTGGCAATCGGCCTTGCCTTCGCGCTTTATTGATGAATTGCCCGAAGAGCACGTGGACGTGATGACGCCACCCGGTTTGTATGGTGGTGGGTTTGGTGCTGCGGCCCCGACGAACGAACCCCAATCAACGTTCCATGAGAAAGTTGTAAACGCAGATGTGTATAACTCGCCAGGTTGGCGCAGATTGCAGTCGCGGTCTCAAAATCGGCCTAGTCAACAAGCACCAAAGCAGAAAAGTGACATCATCGACTTGTCTGCTGTGAACAGTTTTACAATCGGGGAACGGGTGTTTCACCAGAAGTTTGGATATGGAAAAATTGTGGTCATCGACAATGACAAACTTGAAATTGATTTTGAAAAGGCTGGCCTAAAGAAAGTTGTTGCCCGCTTTATCACCGGGGTCGACGACATTCCGTTTTAAAGCCAGACGTCAGAGGAAAAGCAAATGACAGTTCTTATTTCAGGCGGTGGGATCGCAGGCTTGACCATGGGGCTAACCCTGCATCAGATTGGCGTTCCATTCCATATTTTCGAAAGTGTGACGTCGCCTAAGCCATTGGGTGTTGGTATTAATTTACAACCCACAGCCGTGCGTGAGTTGATGGAGCTAGATCTTGGCGCGATGCTGAATCAAGTGGGTATTCGCACCCAAGACTACGGCTTCTATACCAAAACGGGCGTTGAAATTTGGACAGAACCCCGTGGCATCGACGCGGGATATAATTGGCCTCAATACTCTGTGCATCGTGGGCAGTTGTATATGGCATTGCTTGATACTGTTCGGCAACGCTGTGGCGACGCTTGCATAACAACAGGCGCAAGGGTTGTTGGTTTTGAAGCGGATAATGACGGTGTCAAAGTCACTGCTGAAACCGACGATGGCTTGCAAAGCGTTGCTGGAGATATGTTGATCGGAGCGGATGGGATCCATTCTGCCATTCGTTCTCAGATGTACCCTTCAGAAGGTGCTCCTGTCTGGGGTGGCGCTGTGATGTGGCGCGGGACCACGCTAGCAAAACCATTTCTTTCTGCTGGATCGATGATTTTGGCAGGGCATGACAGCCATCGGTTTGTCGCTTACCCCATCACTGAGCCTGACCGCGAAAGCGGGATGTCGACGATCAATTGGATTGCAGAAAAAACTGTTGATCCATCTGCTGGCCATTCGAAAGAGGATTGGAACCGTAAGGTCGACATAGAACTGTTCAAAGATGACTTTGCTGATTGGAAATTTGACTGGCTTGATGTCCCATCAATCATTTCTGGCGCCGATACGGTTTATGAATACCCGATGATTGATCGTGAACCCGTCGATTGTTGGCGGGATGGCTCTACAATTCTAATCGGTGATGCCGCACATGCGACATATCCAGTTGGCTCAAGTGGTGCATCCCAAGCAATTTTGGATGCACGCATCTTGGGGGCTGCTATTATGGAGCACGGTCCAGGGGCAACTGCGGCACATATATTTGAGGATCAGGTCCTTCAAATGGCCAATCGCGTGACCTTGGCCAACCGTGGAAACGGCGGGCCGGATTCGGTTATGCAAATGGCTGAAGATCGCTGCGAAGGCGATTTTTCCAAGCTGGACAGCGTATTGCCCTATGCAGAACGTGAAGCGCACGCTGCGGCATTCAAGGCTCTGGCAGGACTAACGGCAGAGGGGATCAACGGGCGTCCCTCAATTGTTCAGTTGTAACAGGCCGCTTAACAGTGGTTCGGTATTTCGACGCAAAAATCAGTTGTTGATCTGGATACTTTACCTTCATGTCTTTGTAGGCTTTTGAAATTAGCGTTTCCAAAACTGCCAGATCAATGTCTTCTAGTTTGTTAATATACAGACATGAAACGCTTGATTTGTGTTTGCCTAGCTTGTCCATCAGACTTTGATAAGGCTGAAATCCAGGATTGATGTAGATCACTAGCTTCGCTTTGCGCGGGGAAAGGCCAACTACGAAACTTTCACCATCACGGCTGCTATCATATTTGTAATGATAGGTGTCAAAACCGATCAGGCTGCCCCCCCCACATTTTTGGTGTATGGCCGGTTATTCTTTGCATCAAATCAATGACAATGTGGCCATCCACGGCTCTTTTTTTGTAGGTTCGACACCGACCATAAATTCGGCAACATCGGCGGGAAGATCGTTTTGGCCAGTAGTATTCATGAAATTCCTTCCTAAAAATGACTGTGAATTAGTCTATGGAAACATCGTGGTTTTTGGCAGGCTATAGGATTTTATGTCCTCAGGGTGTTCATCCAGCCAAGTGTTTCTTCTGTCGATCCAGCCACTTTGTACTCTGCCCCAAGCGGAGCGGTGTAACTAAGGGAGGATAAATGGCGAAAAATGTGGCCGTAGTTCACTTCGCCAAGGTCTGGTCGGCCACGATTCGGTACACCTGCAAATTGGATATGGCCGATATGAGGCAACAGACGTGTCAGTTTTTGCGTTAAATTTCCTTCCATCAGCTGAACATGATAACAATCAAAAATCAACTTTAGGTTTGACCGTTCGATTTGGTGGATGATTTTCAAGGCTTGATCCGTCGTCTGAAGAAAATAACCGGGTGCATCATACTCGTTCAGTGGCTCAATTAAGATTGTTAAATCGTGTTTTTCGGCCTCGCCACATGCATAGCTGAGGTTTTCGATGAAGGTTTCATGGGCTTCATTGCCTGAGGCAAAGCCTGCCATAACATGAATTTTAGAACATTTGACAGCGACAGCATAGGCGACCGCTTGATCTATCGCAGCTCGTGCTTGTGGTTTTTGATCGGGCAGGGCGCTCAAACCATTGTCGCCCTCCAGGTGATTTCCACGTCTAGTGTTCAATCCCAGCATCCGAAGGCCAGTTTCATGAAGCACGTCATTCACAAATTCGGGATTGGTGTCATAGGGCCAGTGACATTCGATAGCCTCAAACCCAGCCAAGTGTGCGGCGCGTATGGCATTGGGCAGGGACAACTCTGTCCATAGGAAACCTAAATTGGCTGAGAATTGTGTCATCTGTTTCCTTTTTGTTAACCACAATTGCCCACGGGCAACTTTTTCGATGCTTCACTGAACATGATGCAAAGGGTGTCTGGGACAAGGAAATCAAATGTGAGGTGTAAATAAAAAACGGCCCCATGGGAGGATGGGACCGTTTCTAAACAACCGAAACACGATCTGGGAGGAAAGTATCGTTCGGTATTGATGTATCGCGATTAAAGCGATTTTGTTTGAACAGCGGTGGCATCAAGGGAGGAGAGATGCCACCGCCAGTACAGGCGCTCAAGGGAGGAGAAATCACGCCCGATTTCTGAATTCTTAATGTGTGTATGCGGCTTCCCAAGCGATGCGGCGTACTTCAGAGCGAGAGATGCCCAGGTCTGCCAAATCGCGGTTGCTCAGTGCACCCAATTCATTCATCGTGGTCTTGTACACACGACGTTTTGCTTGGCGCTCTGCAGCGGCTGCAAATGCGGTTGATACTGTAAACATTAGGCGTTCAATCAAAGTCGCGTTGGCGGCTGTATCTGTAAAGTATGTCATGTCTTGTCCTTTCGGGACTGCGTCTTAGTAGTCGGTTTAGACAGTCGATTGTTCGTCTGTCTTTGTTGGTGTTGATGGAGAAATAGTCGATTTGAGCGTTGGTACAACAGACAGATCGGCATTTCCGGTATGCACAATTTGCATGGCTGTTAGCGGTAACAAATTTTGAGCGCATTGACGGTAAATTGGGCGTTTTCAAAACGAGGTCAAAGCGCTCAGTTCTTCAGGATTGAAATTGCACACTGTCCACCGCCATCGTTAAGTCAGGGGTGGTCTCCTAAATCGAAGTGATGCGGACTTGTCCTTTCGATCAAAAAAGCCAATTAGAGTAGTACGCAATGGGAGTGCCAAAATGTCCGTCACCAAAGAACAAGTTTTAGAAGCTTTGAACCGTGTTCAATTGCCAAATGGCGAAACGTTGATCAGCCGCAATATGATCCGTGCCGTTTCTATCAATGAAGGTGTGGTGCAATTCGTTATTGAGGCTCCGAGCCCCGAAGTGGCTGCTCAGATGGAACCTGCGCGAAAAGCTGCTGAAGCTGTCGTAGAGGAGCTGGATGGCGTCTCTAAAGTGACTGTGGCGTTGACGGCGCACGGGCCAGCTGCTGCGAAGGCCCCACCACCCAGCCTTAAGATTGGTGGTCATCCAAAGCCGCAAGAAGGGCCAACAAAACCTTCAGGCGTTGCACGCATTTTGGCGATTGGGTCAGGTAAAGGCGGTGTTGGCAAATCCACTGTCTCATCCAACCTTGCCGTCGCTTTGGCTAAACAAGGCCGCAAAGTTGGTTTGCTGGATGCAGACATTTACGGCCCTTCCCAACCTCGGATGATGGGGATCAATAAACGCCCTGCGTCACCGGATGGCAAAACGATCATTCCATTGCATGCCCACGGCGTTACAATGATGTCGATCGGCTTTATGATGGAAGAGGGTAAGGCAGTTGTCTGGCGTGGCCCTATGCTGATGGGGGCCCTACAGCAGATGCTGGGTCAGGTTGAATGGGGCGAGTTGGATGTTTTGTTGGTCGACCTGCCACCCGGCACTGGCGACGTTCAGTTGACGTTGTGCACCAAGTCTGAGCTGACAGGGGCCATCGTCGTTTCAACGCCTCAAGATGTTGCATTGATTGATGCGCGCAAAGCGCTGGATATGTTTGCGACGCTTAAAACGCCTGTTCTTGGGTTGATCGAAAACATGTCCATGTTTGTTTGCCCTGATTGTGGATCAGAGCACGAAATATTTGGCAGTGGCGGTGTTGCTGCTGAGGCAAACAAGATGGGTGTCCCGCTGTTGGGTGCGTTGCCAATCGATTTGGACACACGCCTTGCAGGTGATGGTGGAACGCCTATCGCTGCGGGTGACGGTCCGATGGCACAAGCTTATGCGAAAATCGCGACCGGTTTGATCGAAGGCGGCATGGCGTAAGATTAAATAAGGGGACCACTATCATTCTAGGCTGCATAGCTTATGGGAGTGATACCTAATGGAGAATGATCGATGGAAGCTACACAAAGCGTGATTGAACTGGTTGCGGACGCACAGGCCAAGGCTAAAGCGTCTGAGCAGCGTGTAGCTGAGATCGAAACGTTGATTGCTCAGCAGGGCGCGTCAAAGGACGCATCAGAAGAGCTAAACGAGCTGCTGAGTGGAATGGAAGCGGCAGTTGTCGACATCTATTCGCTATTTGAATCGCGCATGCAGCGTAATTTCAAGCGAGGGCCGTTTTCGCGAAAGCTGAAGGCGCTTCTGATGGAAGCCAAAAATCCAGATTTGGCTGACCGCATTCACCAGTACTATCTTGCTGTAAACGTTTTGAAGCATGGCACGGGCGCAAGTTACCGTGAATTGGTTGCTTCACCAAGTTCGCATATTGTCACGAAGCCGGTTGGCGGCGATGGCGAGCAATCTACAAGCTTGATTGATGTTAGTGGTATTGGTTTTTTCGATGGGCTTGCTGAGGCAATTTTGGATGCTTGCGCGTTTCTCGAAAAACGTTGATCATTTCGATCATTCTAACACGAATAGTGTGCTACTGAAAAATGGCGCTGCTCCATTCTTGTAAAAACTGTTGACGTTTCAAACGATCAAGGAAAACCAACAGGCCGGGCCCTAGGGGGATACGCCGCAAGTTTTGGCCTTGGTTTATGGGTTGTTCATTCCACGCTTCTGACAGCAGATGATCCACAAACAAACCCGCCGCTCTTTGTGCTTTACTGTCTTTTAGGATCAGTGCGGTTCGCAACATCACGGTCGCGTAGTCCTGAGGCTCAATGATTATGATCTTTTCGGCCAAGTCATCGCGGGCCGCTGCATAACTTCCCAATACATTGTATGCGATCGCAATTTGGCCAGTGCTGACATCTTCGATCATGTCAGACGAACAACAGTATAGTTTTACCTTTAGCTGCCCCATCAACTCTGTCAGTCGCCAAAACGTTTCTGAGGTGCGGCTGTCTTGGGTTGCGAACAGGTAACCCAATCCTGATGTGCGCACGTCATAGGTGCCGATGCGCCGTTCATATTTTTTTGGTTGGCTGCGCAGCAATGTGATCAGTTCTGCGCGGGTTTGAGGGATTTTCTGCCCCTTAAAAGCGGCGCGATTTAATACGATTGTTGCGGGTTCTTGACTGAAGGCGAAAATGCTATTCCGCCACGTTCCCCAATCGGGCACGAGTGTTGTGGAGCTTGAGTCGAAAGCTTCTGCATAGCCGTCGTTAGCCAATTTTGTTTGCAGGTCCATTGCGGATGATATCGCTATATCGAACTGCGCATTTTCTTCAACGATAGCCGTGTTTATTTGGCTGCTGGATGCGGCAGTGTAGTTCACATTTATTTGGGGATTGGCGACCTGAAAGCTGGCGATGACAGGGGCGAAAACCGCGGTGTCAGTGGTTGAAATAATACTGAGTGTAGATGTGGCACCCTCAGCGTTAAATTCTGTCTGTGCTTCAATCTCATAGGCGTGGGCCATCGAGGTCCACAGGACTAAGCAGGCAGTGATAAAGTAACGCATGCGCCGCTCCCTTTGGTGCTTTGTTTGAGGGTGAGGGTTCCGTTATGGGCTTTGGCCACTTCATTAGCGATTGTGAGGCCAAGGCCCGAGCCAACAGTCTGACCAACATTAGTCCCGCGCGCGAAACGATCCGTTAGCGCGTTGATATTGTCGGCTTCAAAACCCGGCCCTTGATCTGCGACTGTTAGAACGACCTCAGCACCTTCACGTTCGAGGGTTACTGTAATGACTGTTTCGTTTGGTGAATATTTAACGGCGTTGTCGATGATGTTCGTCAGAGCGTTTTGTATCAGAATGGTGTCCCCTAAAACGATGCAATCGGGCGCGGTTGTTTGCAGGAATTCAATGTCTTTCAGATCGGCAATCGGTGTCTGACGCTCAACGATTTCTTCAATGATAGCTCTCAGGTCAAGTTTGCTCCGCTCAAGGTGATCTGTGCGGAACGCGACCATTGCGTGATCTAACAATTGACCGGCGGCGCGACTGCTTTCATCAACGGCCCGTATCATTTGTTTTAGAGCTACACGATTTTCTTCCTTATCCACTCGGCGCAAGGTGACTTCGGCTTGGGCGCGTACTGTGGCCAGCGGAGTGCGCACACGATGCGCGGCTTCTGCAATGAAGTCTTCAGATTGACTAAGGGATCTGTCGAGGCGCGCAATAAAAGCATTGAGGGCCTGAGTGAGCGGTGCCATTTCCGAAGGAACAGGCGTCGTCACAGGACGAAGGTCTGCAGGGCCGCGGCGCGACACGGCGGCGGCGACGATGTTAAGGGGACGCACGCTGCTGCGAGCGGCCCAAACGGCAAGGATCGTTGCGACCGCAAAAAAGATAAGGCCAATCAAAATTGCAGTTCGCGAGATTTCACCAAGCTTTTGTGCCAATCCATCTTGAGTTTGGGCGACAGTGACAGCGATTGTTGTGAGGCTACCGTTGATGGGAAGGGAACGCGAAACCTTGACCAAACGTATAGGATCATCTCGATATTTCGCTGTCCATGATGTATCATCAAGGCTGCGTGGCAAATCCTCGTACCCTGTTAGAACGTCGGTCCCGCGAGAAATTTGATAGAAGACGCGGTCATCGGAAACATTCCCTAACATCGCGAGGGCGGCATATGGAATGTCCGCAACAACTTGTCCTTGCTGAACTGATACAGACTCAAGGATGGCCGAGGCGGATGCCTTTAGAGTTGTGTCTTGGGACTCCACGGCCAATTGACGGGCGAAAGATTGGAATAGCAGAAAAAGGATGGCCGCTAGAATCGCGGCACTGCCGACCAGCTGCAGCATAAGTCGCCGGTAAATTGAGCCTTGAATGTTCATGCTGACGTCATGCGATAACCAAGGCCACGAACGGTAATGATCTCAACCGTTGAGCCGCGCAGATGTTTGCGCAGACGCCCGACATAGACCTCAATTGCATTCTCAGAGACGTCTTCATCGCCTGCGAATATGCGGTCCACCAATTTGGATTTGGACAGGATAACATCTTGGTTCGCAGCGAAAACTTCGAACAATCTCAACTCACGATTTCGCAGTTCGACACGGGTGCTTTCAGTTTTCAGCACGCCGCCAAGCAGGTCAAATTCGACATTTCCGATTCGTTTGATATTCGTTGCAGCCCCACCACGTCGCCGCAAAATCGCGCGACAGCGTGCCTCCAGCTCAGTAAACTCAAACGGTTTCACAAGATAATCATCTGCGCCAAGGTCCAAAACGCTGACCCTATCAGACACCTCAGAACGGGCTGTTAAGACGATTACAGGAACGTCACGTGCGCTTTGCCGCAGCTCTTGGAGGAAGTCGCGACCGTCACCGTCAGGAAGCATAATATCAAGCAATATCAGATCGTAAGAGACCGTACTTGCAAATTCGCGTGCCTCAGAAATCACAACAGCGTGGTCCACACCGTGACCGTCCAGCGAAAGCATCTCGACCAAGGCCTGTGCCAAGCGTTCGTTATCTTCGACAAGGAGAAGGCGCATGGTGATATGATCCAAGGGCAAATGATGAGGTGACAGGTAGATGTCAGGTTGGCGTGATTAAGATGCACGATGTCCGACAATGTTCGGCAATGTCAATTTAGGTAAATCTGGGAGGAACCCTAACAATGAAATTTACACGTCGCGTTCTTATGACGACAGCAGCAGCTGTCATGGCGCTTAGCACACCAGCCTTTGCAGGCGGACACCAAAAGGTTGAAAGCATTCACTTCTTGATCCCCGGCGGCGCTGGTGGCGGTTGGGATGGCACAGCACGTGGGACTGGCCAAGCATTGACCGAAGCGGGTTTGGTTGGCTCTGCATCTTATGAAAACATGTCTGGTGGCGGTGGCGGTAAAGCTATTGGTTACTTGATCGAAAACGCAGCAAGCCAAGAAGGCACCTTGATGGTGAACTCAACACCTATCGTGATCCGCTCACTGACTGGTGTTTTCCCTTATAACTTCAGCGACCTGACTTTGGTTGCAGGTACAATCGGCGATTACGCTGCTTTGGTTGTTCCAGCGTCTAGCGACATTGCTGACATGGCAGGATTGTTGGAAGCTTACAAAGGCGACCAACAAGGCACGGCTATCGGCGGTGGTTCTGTCCCAGGCGGCATGGACCACTTGGTTGCGGCCATGGTCATGAAGGCCGCGGGTGAAGATCCTGTTGGTGTGAACTACATCCCATACGATGCCGGTGGCACAGCGATGGCGGGTCTGTTGTCTGGTGAGATCAAAGCGCTTTCAACAGGTTTCTCTGAAGCCGTTGCTTTGGCAACAGCTGGTGAAGTCCGCATCATCGGTGTGACAGCCCCTGATCGCGTTGCAGCGTTTGCCGATGCCCCAACAATGAAAGAGCAGGGCATCGACACTGAGTTTGTAAACTGGCGCGGTTTCTTCGGTGCACCAGGTCTGTCTGACGAAAAGACAGCACAGTACCAAGCGGCACTTGAAGCAATGTACGACACCCCAGAATGGGAAGCAGTACGCGCGACAAACGGTTGGGTGAACATTCACAACTCAGGCGACGATTTCCGCACCTTCCTTGAAGGCCAAGAAAAAGAAATCGGTGATCTAATGCGTGAATTGGGCTTCCTGTAAGTTCTAAATTTGACGGCTGGCAGGGACCGATCCTTGCCAGCCGTTTTTTATTAAAATTGGGGGGAGCGACAATGGCGTTAGACCGTTGGATCGCATTGATCATTCTTATGATCTGCTTGGCGTATGGATACGCTGCATTTTTCACGATGGACGCGACATTGCCGCCGTTCATGCAACGCAATCCTGTTTGGCCTTCGACCTTTCCTAAAATCCTATCTGTGATTGGAGCCTTGGTTGCCCTGTCTGTTGTTCTGGGTCTTGAAAAAGACACTGGCGGGGGCAAAGAGCCGGACATCGATTTTACGCGCTTGGGTGATTGCAAAATTAGTCAGGCGTTATTCCTGCTGGGTTTAATGGTGGCTTATGCACTGTGCTTACGTCCTGTAGGTTTCCTTGGCTCAACAATGTTTTTCTTGATCGCAGGATCTATTGTGCTCGGAGAGCGCCGTTGGTTCATCATGATACCTGTCGCGGCATTTGCCTCTGGCGGTATCTGGTATTTGGTCCAAGAGGTCCTTGGCATCTTCTTACGGCCTTGGCCGTTCTTTTTGGGAGTGTAGGGTATGTTAGAAGGTATTCTGATTGGTCTGACGACCGCATTTACTGGCACCAATCTGTTGATGGTCATCGGTGGTTGCCTCATCGGCACATTCATTGGAATGTTGCCCGGTCTTGGCCCTATGTCGATCATCGCGATTATGATTCCTGTAGCGATTTCTATCGGTGATCCGTCCGCGGCGCTGATTTTGCTGGCGGGTGTTTATTATGGCGCGATTTTTGGGGGATCGACGTCTTCGATCTTGATCAATGCTCCGGGGGTCGCATCAACGGTTGCAACCTCGTTTGATGGATATCCACTGGCCAGACAAGGCAAAGCGGGCAAGGCGTTGACAGTTGCAGCGATCGCTTCGTTCTGTGGTGGGACTATTGGTGCGATCTTGCTTATGATATTTGCACCGATGTTGGCTTCTGTCGCGTTGTTGTTCCACTCGGCTGAATATTTTGCGCTGATGGTTGTTGGCTTGTCTGCCATTGCTGCCTTCGCGGGCACAGGCCAAGTGGGCAAGGCCTTGTTGATGACTTTGCTGGGTCTCATCATGGCCACTGTGGGCGAGGGCGCGTTGTTCAATGCGCCACGATTTACGATGGGCATAATGGATTTGCAGTCGGGCTTTGGCTTCATCACGCTGGCAATGGCGATGTTTGCTTTGCCTGAGGCGTTGTATCTGGTGCTGGACCCTGCGCGGTCCAACAATGAAGCGGGTGGCGAGATTAAAGACCTGCGCATCACACGTGATGAGGCGAAACAGATTACGCCTGTGATTGGGCGCCAGTCTATCCAAGGGTTCTTGATCGGTGTCTTGCCGGGGGCAGGGGCGACGATTGCCTCCTTCCTGGGGTACGCAGTGGAGCGTAATATCGCTTCCAAAGAGGATCAAGAGCAGTTTGGCAAGGGATCAATCAAAGGTTTGGCGGCACCTGAGGCTGCGAACAATGCAGCGGCGACAGGATCGTTTGTACCATTGTTGACGCTGGGCATTCCGGGATCAGGCACCACAGCCATTCTGCTTGGCGCTTTGATTGCTTTGAACGTCACGCCGGGGCCACGTCTTATGATTGACGAGCCTGAAGTGTTCTGGGCTGTCATTGTCTCTATGTATATCGGGAACTTGGTGCTGCTGTTTTTAAACCTGCCTTTGATCCCGTACATCGCCAAAGTGTTGGCCGTTCCGCGCACTTTTCTGATCCCGTTCATTTTGTTCTTTACTCTGATGGGGGCCTATATTGGGCAGAACAATGCGACGGAATTGCTGATCTTGGTCGGTTTCGGGATTTGCGCTACGATCCTTCGGTTTGCAGATTATCCGCTGGCACCGCTATTGATCGGGTTCATCTTGGGGCAAATGTTAGAGGACAACTTTAGCCGCTCTATGCAACTTGAAGGTGGCATTGGCTTTATCCTCGAACGTCCTATGACGATGGGCTTACTTGCCTTTGCAGTCCTGTTGGTGATTTTGCCAACTTACCGTGCCCGTCGGGCCCGCATTCGGGCGCAGGGTATTGCTGACGGTGATTGATACTTAGGCCAGCCTAACTGACATTGAAGTAAGAGGGGCGTTCAAGTGATTGAGCGCCCCTCTTACTGTTGGCAGGGCGGAGTGCTGATCTGTGTTATGGGAAACTATGGGCTGAGTGGTGGGGTTTTGCCGCATTGTACGAATCAAGTCCCAAATATTCACCAAATTTGGCTGTTACTTGTTATGCCGAGGTGTTGTGGCTTGAGAACGTATGTGGAACATGCATTTTCGTGTCAAATTTTTTGAATTTATTTGGGATTTTGTGGGTCAGAAATTTCAAATTAGATCCTACACTATATGTTGTGTATTGATTGTAAAAGTCTCCATAAATTGGCTATATAATGTTTTATTGTTTTGCGCGGATGGGTGTTTTTTGTCAAATTTTTACTGTTTGTCTTACTTTGGTCCAAGGAAAACCATTGCCACCCATGAATTCCCATACTATCCATAGTATATCAGATGAGAACGAGCCAAGGGGCACCAAACGACCCCGCAATAATAAAAAACTCTAGCAGGTTTCATACAGGCACCTCGATTTCATCAGACGACAGATCCGGCGCGTGAGCGAGCAGACATCCCCCCAGGTGGCGCGCGCGGCTGGACATACCCGCCAAGCGGGACGAGGGCGGAGAATTGATCAGTGGCAGCTCGATCAATTCTCCGTTTTCATTTCAAAAACTGGGGAAGAATTTAGCGCAATCCGCGCACAGATATAGGGACGGGGCCAACAGTGGCACGTAGGTTCAGAGGCGAAAGCGACCATAAGGTCGATACGAAGGGGAGGGTGTCTATACCAGCCTCTTTTCGTCGTGTGATCGAAGCCTGTGATCCTGAATGGACCGAAGGTTTGGCCCCCCGTATTATCATTGTTTATGGGGGCGTAACGCGCGACTACCTTGAGGGCTTCACGATTGAGGCCATGGATGAAGTTGATGATAAGATCGCTGCATTCCCGCGTGGTTCTGCGAAACGTAAAGCGATGGAGCGTTTGTATTCAGCTCAATCAGTTGAAGTGATTGTGGATGACACAGGCCGCATCGTTTTGCCTGCGAAGCTTCGTGAAAAGATCAACCTTGATGGCTTGGCTAAATTTGTTTCGTCAGGTGACACTTTCGAAGTTTGGAAGCCCGAGGCGTATGACGCCAGCATCGCGGCATTGGATGATGATGGGTTTGACCCCGATCTTGATCCTTCCGTCTATTTAGACGGAGATCACGTCTAAATGTCGGCTGGGGGGCCACATATTCCGGTTCTGATCAATTCGATCTTGAAAGCCTGTGGTCCGATTGAGGGGCGTTGGCTTGATGGTACGTTTGGCGCCGGGGGTTACACAAAGCAATTGTTGGATGCGGGTGCAGATCACGTCATGGGCGTTGATCGCGATCCCTTAGCGTTTGAATTGGCGGATCCGTGGGTTGGGGATTACGGCGATCGCATTACCCTGCAACAGGGCGTTTTTTCACGCATGGATGAATATGCGCAGGACTTGGACGGTGTCGTTCTTGACCTCGGCGTTAGCTCTATGCAGCTTGATTTGGCTGAACGTGGATTTTCATTTATGCGCGACGGACCGTTGGACATGCGCATGTCACAAGATGGCCCTTCAGCCGCTGATATCGTGAACACCGCCGAGGAAGGGATGCTTGCGAACATCCTCTTCCACTACGGTGAAGAACGCGCCAGCCGTCGCATCGCGACTGCGATTTTGCGGGAACGTGAGATGGAGCCAATCACGACGACACTTCGTCTCGCTGGAATTATTGAAGGTTGTTTGCCGCGCTCTAAGCCTGGTCAATCGCATCCGGCAACGCGTAGTTTTCAAGCGATCCGGATCGCAGTCAACGATGAGTATGGCGAACTTTTCCGCGGCTTGATGGCGGCGGAACGTGCCTTAAAACCAGGTGGTCAATTGGCTGTGGTAACGTTCCATTCCGTGGAAGATCGCATGGTTAAGCGGTTCCTGACAGCTAGATCTGGCGCGGGAGGCAATGCAAATCGCTATGCGCCAGAACTGAATGTTGTGCCTGCCCAATTTACCGTTCGGTCACGCAAGGCCATCGGTCCAGATGAACAAGAATTACAAGACAATCCGCGTTCGCGCTCTGCGAAACTAAGGGTTGCGGTGCGCACAGACGCGCCAGCAGGTGAGGTGGATGCTAAGTCGATCGGGATGCCGACGATTGGAAAGCATAAGTAAGGGTGAGTTTGAATGCGTACGGTTTTGTACATTCTAACAGTCATGGCAGTGATTGCGCTGGCATTTTGGAGCTACCAGGAGAATTATGAAACGCGCAAAGCGTTGAATGATGCAGACAGCGCACGCGGTGAAATCCAGCTGGCACACGCACGACTAGGTGTTTTGCGGGCCGAATGGGCATACTTGAACCGTCCATCACGTCTTTTAGATCTTGCCGAATTTAACTTCGACCGCCTTGGCTTGTTGCCGATGGCACCGGAACAGTTTGGTAACATTGACCAGATTGCATATCCATCAGATCCATTGTTGCCGATCCTAAACCCTGTTGATGTTTCACACACGGGTGATCAGCCATGATCCGTATTCCGCTACGCCCGTTGGCACGCATTTTAGACGCTCGCCAAAAGGGCGAAAATCCTGATGCGATTGAGCGAGAGAACAAACGTCTGCGTCACGAAGATATGCAAGCAATGTCACGCGCCCGTGCTGAGGGGCGTTTGCTGGTTTTGGGGCTGTTCTTCTTCTGTGCATTTGCCGTTGTTGGCGCGCGTATGGGTGGCCTTGCAACATCTGATCCAGTCGAGCCGCGCTCGGCGGCGTATGGTTCAACGATCAGTGCTGCACGCGCTGACATTGTCGACCGTAATGGAAATTTGCTTGCGACCAACTTTGATACGCACGCGCTATATGCCCAACCGTTTCACATGATTGACCCGCAGGGTGCTGCGGATGGTTTGGTTAAGATCTTCCCTGACCTTGATCACTCACGTCTAATCCAAGATTTTACTGGTGAACGTAAGTTCTTGTGGATTCGAAAGAAAATCAGCCCTGAGCAAATGCAAGCTGTGCACGATATCGGTGATCCGGGTCTTTTGTTTGCCCCACGCGAGATGCGTCTCTATCCTAACGGTTCGTTGGCGGCGCACATCATGGGTGGTGCATCCTTTGGTAAAGAGGGCGTTGCCGCAGCCGAGGTTATTGGCGTTGCAGGCGTTGAAAAGTATTTCGATGACTATCTTCGTGACCCTGCAAACGGGGCAACCCCACTAGAGCTGTCTATCGATTTGACAGTTCAGGCTGCATCCGAGCGTATCTTGTACGGTGGCATGAAGTTGATGAATGCAAAAGGCGCAACATCAGTTCTGATGGACGTGCATACGGGCGAAGTTATTTCGGTTGTTTCACTGCCTGATTTTGATCCCAATGATCGTCCTCGTCCAGCAACTACGGGTGATCAATCTGACAGCCCTCTGTTCAACCGCTCCGTTCAGGGTGTGTATGAGTTGGGTTCTGTGTTTAAGATTTTTACTGCGGCGCAAGCTGTTGATCTGGGTCTTGTGAACCCATCGACCATCATCGACACCAAAGGTCCGATGCGTGTCGGTGGTTTCAATATCGGTGAATTCCGCAACAAGAACTACGGTAAATTAAGTGTTTCAGACATCATTGTTCAATCATCCAACCGTGGCACAGGACGAATGGCTTTGGAAATTGGATCTAAGCGCCAAAAATCATTTCTTGATGCAATGGGCTTCTTTGAACCTACACCGTTTGAGATTATAGAAGCGGCAGGTGGGCGTCCGTTGTTGCCCAAACGTTGGACTGATTTGAGCAGTGTTACCATTTCCTATGGTCACGGTCTTTCATCCTCACCGATGCACTTGGCAGCGGCATATTCTGCGATAGCCAATGGTGGTCGTGCCGTCACACCTACGTTGTTGAAAAAAACAAGCGTCCCAATGGGTCCACGTATCATTAGCGAAGAGGCTGCACGCGCTGCCCGTGGCATGCTGCGTAAGGTTGTCAGTCAAGGTACTGCAAGCTTTGGTGAAGTTGAGGGATATGCCGTTGGTGGCAAGACAGGGACTGCTGACAAACCAAAGCCCACAGGTGGTTATTATGAGGATAAGGTTATCGCGACCTTTGCCAGCATGTTTCCAGCGCACGATCCAAAATATGTTTTGATCGTAACTTTGGACGAACCAGTTGAAACGTCTGGTGATAAACCTCGCCGTACCGCGGGTTGGACGGCTGTTCCTGTTGCGGCAGAAATGATCCGCCGCATCGCACCTTTGCTTGGAATGCGACCAACCGTTGAACCTCAAACTTTGGCTGATATAACGCTAACCAGCAGCAACTAAGCCACAAAGGCAACGCACATGGTTAAATCGCTCAGCGCACTTGGTCTTATGGCCGCAAACGGCGCGAATCCTGAATTGAGCGGCATTGCCGTGGATAGCCGTGAAGTTCGCAAAGGTTTCCTTTTCGCAGCGATGCCAGGTGTTAAGGTTCACGGTGCTAGCTTCGTTAAAACAGCCTTAGAACTTGGGGCGGTTGCTATCCTAACAGATGCAGAGGGCGCAGCACTTGCCTCTGAGGAAATTAGTGAGTTTGGCGCTGCGGTCGTAATCAGCGACAAGCCGCGCGAAGCCTTGAGCCGCACAGCAGCTTTGTGGTTTGGCGCGCAGCCACGGGTGATGACGGCGGTAACCGGAACGAATGGCAAAACTTCGGTCAGTACATTCGTGCGCCAAATTTGGGCCGAACTAGAATTGGCTGCGGTCAACTTGGGCACTACTGGGGTTGAGGGAGCTTGGACTGCACCTTTGGCGCATACCACTCCTGAACCTATCACACTTCACCGAACCTTGGCTGAGGCCGAGGCCAATGGCATCACCCACGCCGCGATGGAGGCTTCGAGCCACGGGTTGGATCAATGCCGCCTTGATGGTGTGGTGCTTAAAACTGCGGGCTTTACGAACTTCACTCAAGACCACTTAGATTATCACGAAACATTCGATGCGTATTTTGATGCGAAAGCCAGATTGTTTACCGAGGTTTTGGCCCCTGATGGTTGGGCCGTCGTAAATATCGATGACGCACGTGGTGCCGATGTGGTTGCTTTGGCTGCATCACGTGGCCAATCTGTGATGACTGTCGGACATGGCGCTGATGCCAACTTACGTCTGAGTGCACAGCGTTTTGACGCAACGGGCCAAGACTTACGTTTCGAATTTGAAGGTAAAACATATCAGACGCGTTTGAACCTTATTGGCGGCTTCCAGGCAGACAACGTGATGTTGGCCGCAGGTATGGTGATAGCCAGTGGTGAAGAACCTGCACATGTCTTTGACACACTTGCACACCTGACTACCGTTCGTGGCCGCATGGAATTGGCTGTGGCCCGTGACAATGGTGCCGCTGTATTTGTTGATTACGCCCATACGCCTGATGCTGTTGAGACTGCGTTGAAAGCGATGCGCCCGCATGTGATGGGCCGATTGATTGTGATTGTTGGTGCTGGTGGTGACCGTGATACGGGCAAACGCCCGTTGATGGGTAAAGCTGCGTTTGAAAATGCTGACGTGGTTTTTGTTACAGATGACAATCCACGCTCAGAAGACCCTGCAATTATTCGCGCGGCTGTCATGGCGGGTTGTGAGCACGCAACCGAAGTTGGTGATCGTGCTGAGGCAATCTTGCGGGCCGTTGACGCATTGGGGGCAGGGGATGCTTTGCTTATTGCGGGGAAAGGGCACGAAACAGGGCAAACCGTCGGAGATGACGTTCTGCCATTTGATGATGTGGAGCAGGCTAGTATGGCCGTTGCAGCACTGGAAGGACGATTGGCATGAGCAATCTATGGACCTCGGAAGAGGCAGCTGAAGCAACTGGTGGTAAAATCACAACCGCATGGGTTGCAAATGGCGTTTCGATTGACACACGCACCATTCAAAAGGGTGACTTGTTTGTTGCACTAAGTGCCGCACGCGATGGCCATGAATTTGTGGCGCAAGCGTTGGAAAATGGTGCAAGCGCAGCCTTAGTTTCGCGCATCCCAGATGGGATGGATGAGAGCGCACCGCTGATCATTGTTGAGGATGTTCTGGACGGCCTTGAGGCGATGGGCCGCGCGGCACGTGACCGCACTAATGCGCGTATTGTCGCTGTAACAGGCAGCGTTGGGAAAACATCAACCAAGGAAATGCTTCGTGCGATGCTGGGGGATCAAGGCAAAACCCACGCATCTGTTGCGAGCTACAATAACCATTGGGGTGTGCCCCTTACGCTGGCGCGCATGCCGGCCGATACGCAATACGGTGTTATCGAAATTGGTATGAACCACCCAGGCGAAATCGCGCCCTTGTCCAAAATGGCGCGCCCGCATGTGACTTTAATCACGACCGTCGCTGCAGCCCACCTTGAAGCATTTGAAAACGTTGAAGGCATCGCAGTTGAAAAGGCGTCTGTCATGGAAGGGCTCGAATACGGTGGTACCTCTGTCATGAACAATGACATTGAGACGGCTGCAATTTTGCAGGCAAAGGCGCATGATATGAAACGCCGCGATGTAGGGTTTGGTGAACACGGATTCGATTATGTTCTGAAGGACGTTAAGATTATTGGGGATACCACGATTGTCCAAGCAGAGGCGCATGAGCAGCCATTGCTGTTCAAGATTGCCACTGCTGGTCGCCATTTTGCGATGAATGGTTTGGGTGCATTGGCCGCGTGCGAAGCACTGGGTGCTGATCTTGCGCTTGCCGCTGGATCATTGGGCCGCTGGTCCCCCTTTGAGGGGCGCGGTGCACGTGAAGTCATTGTACTTGATCCTGTGGAAAACCACTTAACAATTGAATTGATAGATGACAGTTATAACGCAAATCCGACATCGATGGCTGCGTCGTTAGAGGTTCTGGCAGTTGCAAATGTCGAGGATGTTAAAGGCGATTTCGCAAAGGGGCGGCGCATTGCATATTTGGGCGACATGAAAGAGCTAGGGCCACAAGCCGTCGCTTTGCATGCTGATATGGCAGAGCTAAGCTCAACACGCGCATTAGACGTGGTTCATTGTGTAGGCCCGCTGATGAAAGCAATGTTTGATGCATTGCCGGAGGCGCAAAAAGGGCGTTGGACCGAAACCAGCGCAGAGATGGTTCAGGGCATCCGGCGCGATCTGGACGCGGGTGATGTTGTGTTAGCTAAAGGATCATTGTCGATGAAATTGGCCCTTGTCGTTGACGCGATCCGCAAAATGGGCCATTCGATTGAACCAACGATTTAACACAAGATAATGATTGAAGGAGAGCTGTATGCTCTATTGGTTGTCTGATTACGAGGCATTTAACCTATTTCGCTACATCACAGTGCGTGCTGGTTGTGCCTTTTTGACAGCGCTTTTCTTTGGTTTCATTTTCGGACGCCCTTTGATCAATGTATTGCGCAAGCGCCAAGGTAAAGGCCAGCCCATCCGTGAAGATGGCCCTGAGGGACATTTTGCCAAAGCGGGCACACCGACCATGGGTGGCTTGTTGATTGTCGGAGCATTGTTGACTTCAACCTTGCTTTGGGCGCGGTTAGATAATCCATTTATTTGGATCATCATGTTCGTGACGATGTCATTCGCGACCATTGGGTTTGCGGATGACTATGCGAAGGTTTCAAAACAAACGACTACCGGTGTTTCGAGTAAAGTTCGCCTTTTACTTGGCTTAGTGATAGCGGGTATCGCGTCTTATCTCGCAACGTTAGCGCATCCTGAGCAGCTTCAATACCAACTTGCGGTACCTGTTTTCAAAGACGTCCTGATCAATCTTGGTTTTTTATACATACCGTTTGCGATGATTGTTATCGTGGGTGCGGCAAACGCGGTTAACTTGACCGATGGCTTGGACGGTTTGGCCATCATGCCAGTTATGATTGCTGCAGGAACGCTTGGCGTCATTGCATATGCGGTTGGCCGTGTTGATTTCACCGACTATTTGGATGTGCATTATGTACCCGGCACGGGCGAAATTTTGATTTTCGCAGCTGGCGTGTTTGGCGGTGGCCTAGGTTTCCTTTGGTACAATGCCCCACCCGCAGCGGTGTTTATGGGCGATACTGGATCTCTTGCGCTAGGTGGCGCGCTTGGTGCCATTGCAATCGCAACAAAACACGAATTGGTTTTGGGCATCGTGGGAGGCTTGTTCGTTGTTGAGGCTATGAGCGTGATCATTCAGGTTTTGTACTTCAAGAAGACCGGGAAACGCGTTTTCTTAATGGCCCCGATTCATCATCACTATGAGAAAAAGGGCTGGTCAGAGCCGCAGATCGTAATCCGGTTTTGGATCGTATCGTTGATCTTGGCACTGATTGGGTTGGCAACACTCAAAGTCAGATAAGCGTTTCGCCTTTCTGCTTAACTTAAATTTAGGGGTTTGGGGGTTTCGCCGCCATTCGGGTAAATCATGATACCAGTCCAAGGTCTTACGGGTAAAAAAGTAGCTGTTCTTGGCTTGGGTCGCTCCGGCCTGTCTGCTGCGAGAGCTTTGCGCGAGGGTGGGGCAACAGCAATCTGCTGGGATGACAATGATGCAGCTCGTGAAGTTGCGCTAGACGAGGGATTTGAATGCGTTGATCTGAAAAAGGCGGGCAGTTTCGAGGATGTTGCGCGCCTTATCGTTAGCCCCGGTATTCCACATTTGTACCCTACGCCAAATCCAGTTGTGGCTGCGGCCCTCAAAGTGGGCGTACCTGTTGATAACGACATTGGGTTGTTTTTCCAATCTTTTGCGACACCAGAATGGAACAACTTTGAGAACATGCCGCGCGTGATCGCGGTGACCGGTTCAAACGGCAAGTCCACGACATCCGCTTTGATCCACCACATCCTGAGTCATGCCAATCGTCCTGCACAGCTTGCCGGTAATATTGGTCGCGGTGTCTTGGACATTGATCCTGCAATCGACGGCGAAGTTGTGGTGTTGGAGCTCTCGAGCTATCAAACTGATCTTGCCCGAAGCTTAACTCCTGATGTTGCAGTCTTTACTAATCTCAGTCCTGACCATCTTGATCGCCATGCTGGCATGGGGGGCTATTTCGCCGCCAAACGCCGGTTGTTTGCAGAAGGTGGTCCTGACCGCGCTGTCATTGGTGTAGATGAATCTGAAGGCATGTTCCTTGCTGGTCAGTTGAGCGAAGGCGCTGCGGATGACCGTGTGATCCGCGTGTCAGTTGAGGAAAAGCTAACAGGCCCCGGTTGGCAAGTGTTTGCACGTAAGGGATTCCTTAGCGAGTACCGTAAGGGCCGTCAGGCCGGATCGATTGATTTGCGAAGCGTTGCTGGATTGCCGGGCGAGCATAATCACCAAAATGCCTGCGCTGCTTATGCTGCGTGTCGTTCTCTTGGGATCGCACCTAAAGTTATTGAGGCCGCATTCCATTCCTTTGGTGGCTTGCCGCACCGTAGTCAGACAATCGCAAATGTTGGCGGTGTTCGTTATGTGAACGATAGCAAAGCAACTAACGTTGATAGTGCCGCAAAAGCGTTACACGCTTTCAAGCGCATTCGCTGGATCTGTGGCGGTTTGCAAAAAGAGGGTGGTGTTGAAGAACTTAATGCTGCCTCTTCAGACGTTGTCAAAGCATATGTTATTGGGCGCGAAGCGGCGCAGTTTGCAATGCAGCTGACCGCTGAATCGCAGGTGTGCACAACAATGGCTGAGGCAGTCGCCGCGGCGATGGCAGATGCACAAGATGGCGAAGTGGTTCTTTTGGCACCAGCAACGGCCAGTTTTGACCAGTACGACAGCTTTGAACGCCGTGGCGATGATTTTATAGCTGAGGTCGAAAAACGCTTAGACGCGTCTTAATCTGCGGCAATCGCGCGGGCTGCTGCTATGCCTGATGACCATGCCCATTGGAAATTGTAGCCGCCCAGCCATCCAGTGACGTCGACCGCCTCTCCTATGAAATATAGAGAAGGCAGGGACTTTGCCGCCATCGTTTTTGATGACAGTTCGTCTGTGTCTACACCGCCCAACGTTACTTCGGCTGTGCGGTAACCTTCGGTACCAGAAGGTGCCATCTTCCAATTTTGCAATTCGTCGATGATTTCGCCCAAGCGCTTATCTGATTGATCGGCAAGGTTGCCAGTGAGATCCATCTGCGTTGCAAGGTGATCGACAAGGCGGGTGGGCAATAGCTTTGCTAATTCTGTTGTGAGGTTCTTGCGCCCTTGTTCTTGTCGTTTCTCACGCAGTGCATCCATCAACGTATTATAAGGATCAATGTTGACTGAGATGTCTTGGCCTTCAGCCCAATAACTTGAAGCTTGTAAAACGACGGGACCAGAAAGACCGCGGTGGGTGAAGAGCAGCGCTTCGTCAAAGCTTGTGCCGTTTGCGGACACGCGGGCAGGTGTCGCAACGCCGGCGAGTGGTGTAAAGCGGTCTTCGGGGAATGTGAACGGAACCAGTGCGGGGCGTGTTTCAGTGAGGCTTAGATCAAACTGGCGAGCGATGTCATAGGCGAATCCTGTCGCGCCCATCTTTGGAATAGATTTGCCGCCAGTTGCGACGACAAGATTTTTGGCCGTGATCGATTTTGAGCCATTTGGGCCAGTCAAAGCGGCGGAATATCCACTTTCAGTTTTGGTCAGGTTTTCAACAGATGTTTGTAGGTGCAATTCGACACCTGCATTCTGCATAAGTGTGCGCAACATGGCCACAATCTCTTTCGCAGACACATCGCAAAAAAGTTGTCCCAGCGTTTTTTCGTGCCATTTTATCCCGTGCTGATCCACCAGTTCGACAAAATCCCACTGGGTATAACGGGCCAATGCAGATTTAGCGAAATGTGGATTTTGGGATAAGAACGCATGTGGGGCGCAATGCATGTTAGTAAAGTTGCAGCGCCCACCCCCAGAGATACGTATTTTCTCTCCCGGCGCTTTGGCGTGGTCCACAATCACGACCTTGCCGCCAGCATTTGCAGCGCACATCATTCCAGCGGCACCAGCGCCAATTATAAGTGTATCAAATTGCATATCTCAGCCATTGCCTGACTGAGCCCACACCGTCAAGCGTGACTGTGTGATTGGATGAAAACACACTAGCCCGCCGAGAAAAACCACGCTATAGTTTCCATAGATCCCGAAAAGGGACGTTTTGAGGCAGTGTAAAGGCGATTACCATGACAGAAATGGTCTATGGTGCAGTACCGGTTCAACGTGGCGAACCGATCCTTCCCAAATGGTGGCGGACGATTGACAAATGGACTTTGTCTTGTGTTTTGATCCTGTTCGCAGTTGGTTTATTGTTGGGGCTGGCATCTTCGCCGCCTTTGGCTGCTAAAAACGGATTTTCTTCATTCCACTATGTCCAGCGCCAAGCTTTCTTCGGCAGCGTTGCGTTGATCGTTATGATCTTGATGTCAATGATGACACCCTTGGTGGTGCGTCGTCTAGCCGTTCTTGGATTTGTTTGTTCGTTTATTGCGTTGGCAATGTTGCCGTTTTTTGGAACGGACTTCGGTAAAGGTGCTGTACGTTGGTACAGCTTGGGGTTTGCATCTCTTCAGCCCTCTGAGTTTTTAAAGCCTGGCTTTGTGGTTGCCGCTGCTTGGATGATGGCAGCCAATCAGGAGCTTAATGGCCCACCTGGTCGTACGTGGTCCTTTGCTCTTTGCATCGCGATTGTGTTGATGCTGGCGATGCAGCCTGACTTTGGTCAAGCTTGTTTGGTTCTATTCGGTTGGGGCGTTATGTATTTTGTAGCTGGCGCGCCAATGATCTTGTTGGTCGCAATGGCTGCTTTTGTGGTTATGGGTGGTGTGATCGCATACTCAAGCTCAGAACACTTTGCCCGTCGTATCGATGGTTTCTTAAGTACAGCAGATATCGATCCAACTACGCAAATGGGGTACGCGACAAACGCCATTCGCGAAGGTGGATTGTTCGGAGTTGGCGTGGGTGAAGGGCAGGTCAAGTGGTCCCTTCCAGACGCGCATACCGACTTCATTATTGCGGTTGCTGCCGAAGAGTATGGCCTGATTTTGGTCTTATGTATCATCTTGCTATATTGCGGCGTTGTCGTACGCTCCTTGTTGCGCTTGGTACGTGAACGCGATCCGTTCATTCGCCTTGCTGGTACAGGCCTTGCTTGCATGTTTGGTGTTCAAGCGATGATCAATATGGGCGTTGCTGTGCGTTTGCTTCCTGCTAAGGGCATGACATTGCCGTTTGTAAGTTATGGTGGGTCTTCTGTGATTGCGTCAGGTATTGCACTGGGCATGTTATTGGCCTTCACACGCACACGGCCGCAGGGCGAAATTAGTGACCTTCTAGGCCGAGGGCGCATGAGATGAGGTCTCCGTTACTTTTGATCGCGGCCGGTGGTACGGGCGGGCATATGTTCCCGGCTCAAGCTTTGGCCGAAGAAATGCTGAAGAAGGGGTGGCGGGTAAAGTTGAGTACGGATGCTCGCGGCGCGCGCTATACTGGCGGCTTTCCTCATACAACTGAGATCGAACAGATCAGCAGCGCGACTTTTGCACGTGGTGGCATTTTGGCCAAAGCGCTGGTTCCGTTTCGTATTGCTGGCGGCGTTATTGGTGCGGCCTATAAAATGTTGCGCGATCGGCCTGATGTCGTCATCGGCTTTGGCGGTTATCCAACTATTCCTGCGATGGCTGCTGCTACCCTATTGCGTTTGCCACGTATGATCCATGAACAGAACGGTGTCCTTGGACGTGTGAACACGCTTTTTGCGCCGCGCGTTGATGCAGTTGCCTGCGGCACTTGGCCGACCGATTTGGCCGCGGGCATTGAAGGCGTCCATGTTGGGAATCCTGTAAGGGGCAGCATTCTTGATCGTGCGGGGGCAGGGTACATCCAGCCTGGAGATTATCCGATGGATCTTCTGGTTATCGGTGGGAGCCAGGGTGCGCGGATTTTTAGTGACATCATCCCGCCTGCAATTGCACAGCTCCCTATGGATATTTTACGCAATTTGCGTGTGAGTCACCAAGCGCGCGGCGAAGACGAAGACCGCGTTAGGGACTACTATGCCTCTGAAGGTGTGAATGCTGAAATCGCTTCATTTTTTCAGGATGTGCCCCGGCGCATGTCTGAAGCACAACTTGTTATCAGCCGTGCGGGCGCGTCATCTGTTGCGGACATTAGTGTAATTGGTCGGCCGTCGATTTTGGTGCCCTTCGCTGCAGCTACAGGCGATCACCAGACAGCCAACGCGCGCGGATTGGTTGATGGCGGCGCTGCCGTCTTGATTCCAGAAAGTGCTCTGACGATCGACGCATTGAGCGAACAAATCGTTGCCATCCTCAGCGATCCTGCTGCGGCTGGACAGATGTCAAATGCTGCATTGTCTGCAGGTAAACCCGAAGCAACACAAACGCTGGTCGACATGGTCGAAGCCTTAGCGAATAAATAAAGGAGCATGCGCATGAACGCGGCCACCAAACTTCCCGGCGATGTAGGTGCAATCCATTTTGTAGGTATCGGCGGCATCGGCATGTCAGGCATTGCCGAGGTCCTTCTTAACCACGGCTATGTGGTGCAAGGCTCGGACCTGAAGAATACCAAGATCACGGATCGCTTGCATGAAAAAGGGGCTTTGATCTTTGAAGGCCAACGCGCTGAAAACATCGATGATGCGGCCGTAATTGTGATCTCGTCCGCGATTAAACCAGGGAACCCTGAGTTAGACGCAGCTCGCGCACGTGGTTTGCCGATTGTGCGCCGTGCCGAAATGCTGGCTGAGCTGATGCGTTTGAAATCAAACATTGCCGTGGCGGGAACGCATGGCAAAACAACGACGACCACAATGATGGCTGAGTTGATGGTTGCGGGTAAATTCGATCCCACCGTTGTGAACGGCGGGATCATCCACGCCTACGGCTCTAACGCGCGAGTTGGTTTAGGCGAATGGATGGTTGTAGAGGCCGACGAAAGCGATGGAACCTTCAACCGCTTGCCAGCCACAATTGCGATCGTGACCAATATTGATCCAGAACACATGGAGCATTGGGGCGACTTTGATACCCTGCGCCAAGGTTTCTTGGACTTCGTTTCCAACATTCCGTTTTACGGTTTGGCTGTATGCTGCACCGACCATCCTGAGGTGCAGGCTTTGGTCGGTAAGATTACGGATCGACGTGTAGTGACGTATGGTTTCAATGCGCAAGCAGACGTGCGCGTGATAAACCTAACGTACAAAGGTGGGATCGCGCATTTTGATATCGCGCTGCAGGGTGAGGGAACAGTCATTGAAGGTTGCACCTTGCCAATGCCCGGTGATCACAATGTTTCGAACGCATTGTCTGCTGTCGCTGTTTCACGCCACTTGGGTATGAGTGGAGATGAAATTCGTGACGCATTGGCGAATTTTGGTGGTGTAAATCGCCGCTTTACCAAAGTGGGCGTGGTTGATGGCGTTACAATCATCGACGACTATGGTCACCACCCTGTCGAAATCGCAGCTGTTTTGAAAGCTGCGCGCCAATCTTGCGAAGGTCGCGTGATCGCGGTTCACCAGCCGCATCGCTTTACGCGCCTGTCGCATCATTTCGAAGAGTTCTGTGCCTGCTTTAATGATGCAGACGTTGTGGGCATCGCGGATATCTTTTCAGCAGGTGAGGTACCTATCGAAGGCGCGTCACGTGATGATCTGGTGGCTGGGCTTATTCGCCACGGCCACCGCCAAGCCTCGGCCGTTGAGAATGAAGACGATTTGGCTCGTTTGGTGCGCGAACACGCAAAACCGGGTGATATGGTTGTTTGTCTGGGGGCGGGTACGATTTCCACCTGGGCCAATGGATTGCCTGCGCAACTGGCCATCCAGTCATGACACTTCTGTGGGCCTGCATTATCTGGGTTTTTGCCTCGGCTGCCTGTGCGATGTTTCCTATGCGCTACCAATACGTTCCCGCGGTCATCCTTTTGATCGCGGCACCCGTCCTTATCCTGCTGATTGGCATTCAAGTGAGTGCGTGGATCGCAATAGCAGCAATTGTTGCGTTCATTTCGATGTTTCGCAATCCATTGCGGTATCTTTGGGCAAAAATACGCGGCCAAAATCCGCAGCTACCACCGGAGTTTTCTGAATGAGTATTTCATTGGTCCTAGCCTGTGTTTGGGCGCTGGTTGCCAATGTTTTGGCAATGACACCTAGTAAAGATTACCATTGGCGCAACGCTTATATCTTGATTGGGATCGGTATTTCGCTGCTTGGATTTGTGACATGGCAAAATGGTCCTTTGGTTGGCCTTGTTGTTCTGGTTGCTGCAATGAGTGTGCTGCGTTGGCCTGTCGTCTACCTATCCCGCTGGATCAAATCGCGTGTCAAAGAAGATGTTGAATGAGCATTTTGATTTTTGTCTCTCCGCTGGCCGCGTCTGCGATGATTAGCCTATGGCTCGGATTTAAGATGCGGATGATATTGTTTGGGGCTTGGTTATCGGCCTGTTTGGCGCTGTTGGTTCTGCTTTTGAAGAGCGCTTTCGAAGAGGTCGCATTCACTCAACCGGGGTTGCTTTTGTTGGGTATGTTCGTTGTTTTTCATATCACAGCTTTTGTCTTGGGCTTGCTGTTTGTTCGTGCGCGCAATGCAAGGAGCGAAACATGATTGATATGCCCACAGTGCGTGGCCGACTTACACCTGCTCGTATGTTGTCAGACCTGACGTGGTTGCGTGTTGGTGGTCCTGCCGATTGCTTGTTTCAGCCCGCAGATATTGAGGATTTATCGCAGTTTCTGAAAGCTCTTGATCGAAGCGTCCCAGTTTTTCCAATGGGTGTTGGCAGTAACTTGATCGTGCGCGACGGTGGCATTCGGGCGGTTGTTGTGCGAATGGGTCGTGGTTTTAATGGGATTGAAGTTAGTGGCAACCGTGTCACGGTGGGTGTTGCGGCACTTGATTCACATGTTGCACGCAAAGCAGCTGATGCAGGCGTTGACCTAACGTTCCTGCGGACAATTCCGGGCAGTATAGGTGGTGCGGTGCGTATGAACGCGGGTTGCTATGGCAGCTATACTGCGGATGTCTTTGTTGAAGCGACAGCTGTGTTGCGGAGTGGTGAGATTGTAACGCTCAGCGCAGACGATTTGAATTTCCAGTACCGTCAAACCGATTTACCAGAAGGCGCGGTGCTTGTAAGCGTCGTGATGGAGGGGCCATTAGGTAACCCCGCAGAACTGCACACACGCATGGAAGATCAATTGACCAAGCGTGATGCCTCCCAGCCAACCAAGGACCGCAGTGCGGGCAGCACCTTTCGCAATCCAGCTGGTTTTTCCAGCACAGGGCAGGCGGACGATGTCCATGATCTGAAGGCATGGAAGGTCATCGATGACGCAGGAATGCGTGGTGCAAGGCGTGGCGGGGCGCAAATGAGCGAAATGCACTCTAACTTCATGATCAACACTGGAGAGGCCACGGCGGCTGATTTGGAAGGATTAGGCGAAGAAGTGCGAAAAAAGGTTTACGATTCCAGTGGTATCACGCTAGAATGGGAAATTATGCGGGTGGGTGAGCCATAGGCCACCTAATTGGGTAAATACCCGCAATAGAATGAAGCCGAAAACGGCAATAAAAACAATAAGAACCATAAAATCGGTTCAGGACAAAGAGGCACTCTGGTGGGTCAGTCGAGCAGGACGCCCCGTACAGTTGCAGTATTAATGGGTGGCCCCTCCGCAGAACGCGAGGTGTCACTGTCCAGTGGACAAGCATGTGCTGCCGCGTTGCGGGAAGAAGGATTTGAAGTGTTCGAGGTCGATGCAGGCTCCGATCTTGCTGCCGTTTTAACAGACTTGAAGCCAGATGCCGTTCTCAATTGCCTGCATGGCCGTTGGGGCGAAGATGGCTGCGTTCAGGGCATTCTTGAATGGCTTGGTATTCCTTACTCTCACTCGGGTGTTTTGGCGTCCGCTCTTGCCATGGACAAACAACGTAGCAAAGAAGTCTTTGCCGCTGCAGGTTTGCCAATTGTCAAAAGCATTATTGCCAAATCAGATGATGTGCGCGCAGCACACGTGATGAAGCCACCGTACGTGGTGAAGCCAAACAATGAGGGCTCCAGCGTTGGGGTCTATTTGGTCGATGAAGAAAACAACGGTCCACCGCAGCTGGACAATGACATGCCTGATGAAGTGATGGTTGAATCCTTTGCACCGGGTCGTGAACTGACAACCAGCGTGATGGATGGCCGTGCGTTGACCGTGACGGATATCCTGACGACCGGTTGGTATGATTACGACGCGAAATACAAAGATGGCGGTTCAACACATATTGTCCCTGCCGATGTACCGTCTGAGATTTTTCAACGGTGCCTCGACTACGCTGTGCGTGCCCATGCGGCACTTGGCTGCAATGGTATTAGTCGCACAGATTTTCGTTGGAACGAAAGCAAAGGCGTTGATGGTTTGATCCTGCTTGAAACCAACACACAACCGGGCATGACCCCAACCTCGCTGACGCCAGAACAGGCGCAATCCGTTGGTATTACTTTCGGCCAGTTGTGCCGTTGGATGGTAGAGGACGCATCATGCAACCGCTAAACCATTCCCCACAGACACCGCGCCTTGATCCGGCCCCTTCGCGTTGGTCTTGGCGTTTGCAACGATTGATGTTGACACCTGTTTTCCGTTTCGGTTTGCGCGTTGGGCTCCCTTTTGTTCTGACCTTTGGCATTGGCCTGAGCTATTTATCTAACCCCGTGCGCCAAGATGCGATTTCTGATGTGATAGCCAATACGCGTGCAAGCATCCAAGAACGCCCAGAGTTCATGGTTAGCCTTTTGGCGATTGATGGCGCTGGCACGGATTTGGCCGAAGATATTCGTAGAAACCTCCCTATCGACTTCCCTGTCAGCTCTTTCGATTTGGACTTAGAGCAGATGCGTGAAGCGATTATGTCGTTGTCACCCGTTGCTGAAGCATCGCTACGCATTCGCCCCGGTGGAGTTCTGCAAGTTGATGTCGTGCCACGTGTGCCCGTCGCCGTTTGGCGCAGCCATACATCTCTGTCGTTGCTTGATGCAAGCGGCGCACATGTTTCCCACGTTTCTTTTCGCAGTGATCGCGCAGAGTTGCCTCTGATTGCCGGCGAGGGGGCGAATGAGCATGTGGATGAAGCAATGGAATTGATCCGCACGGCGCAGCCTTTGGGCAAACGTTTGCGCGGTGTCGTACGAATGGGCGCGCGTCGTTGGGACGTCGTCCTTGATCGTGACCAACGTATTCTTCTTCCGACAACCGGTGCTGTGACCGCGTTAGAACATGTGATTGCCCTTGAGGGTGCACAGGATGTTCTGAGCCGTGATGTAGCCCGTATCGACATGCGCCTGTACGGGCGCCCAACAGTTAAAATGAACAATGACGCTACACAAGAATTGTGGCGCATCAGACAGCTTCCGGAAAGTGGACAATAGGGTAATGATGGACCTTTATGACAGCCAGCGCAGCATGCGCAACATGCGCAAAATCGCGATGCAACGTGGTGTTGTCGCTATTTTGGATGTGGGCAGTTCTAAGATTGCGGCACTTGTGTTGCGATTTGATGGCTCAGCCAAAGTTGGGGATGATGGCGACATTGGCGCACTTGCTGGTCAATCCGGCTTTCGGGTTATCGGTGCGGCAACTACACGTTCACGCGGCGTTCATTTCGGCGAAATTACAGCGATGCAACAAACTGAACGTGCTATTCGCACCGCTTTGCAAGCCGCGCAAAAAATGGCGGGCATCCGTGTTGATCATGTGATTGCGTGTTTTGCAGGGGCAGAGCCACGTAGCTACGGTTTGGATGCGCAAATTCAATTGGATGGCCAAGTTGTTACTGAAGATGATGTCGCCCGTGTGATGTCGCAATGTGATGTGCCTGACTATGGCGGTGGTCGCGAAGTTTTGCATGCCCAGCCTGTGAATTTTGCGCTTGATCACCGTTCAGGCCTTTCTGACCCGCGTGGGCAGTTGGGCAATGAATTGTCAGTTGATATGCACATGCTAACTGTAGACGCTGCTGCGGTTCACCACGTTGCCCATTGCATCAAACGTTGCGATCTTGAATTGGCAGGCATTGCATCTTCAGCTTACGTCTCCGGTATGTCCACTTTGGTGGAAGACGAACAAGAATTGGGTTCGGCCTGCATTGATATGGGGGGCGGGGCGACCAGCATCTCTATCTTTATCAAAAAACACATGATTTTTGCGGATTCTGTTCGAATGGGTGGGGATCACGTTACGTCTGACATTTCACTCGGCTTGCAAGTGCCGACCGCGAACGCGGAGCGGATCAAAACATTCTATGGCGGTGTTCATGCCACTGGTATGGATGATCGTGAGATGATCGAAATCGGTGGTGACACCGGCGATTACGAACATGATCGTCGCACAGCAAGCCGCGCTGAATTGATTGGGATCATGCGTCCTCGTGTTGAGGAAATTCTGGAAGAAGTCCGCGCTCGTTTGGACGCTGCTGGCTTTGAACACTTACCAAGCCAGCAAATCGTCTTGACCGGTGGAGGTAGCCAAATCCCTGGTCTTGATGGTCTTGCAAGCAAGATTTTGGGGCATCAAGTGCGCCTTGGGCGCCCATTGCGTGTACATGGATTGCCACAAGCTGCGACAGGGCCAAGCTTTGCTTCAGCGGTTGGACTTTCTCTGCTTGCGGCCCACCCGCAAGACGAATGGTGGGACTTTGATATTCCTGCAGATCGCTATCCTGCCCGTTCGTTACGGCGCGCTGTGAAGTGGTTCCGCGATAACTGGTGACCCCTATATTTGCCTGATCAAACCAAATGACGTGGAAAATGGCGAAAAACCGCCCACATTTTGCGTCAGTATTGCGTTTTTTGGATGACGCTGCCGTTTGTTTTCGGTAAGATACATAAAAAAGGCATAAAAACACCTGCAAAGCGGGTCACAAAACAGGCGGACGCTCTAATGACACTCAATCTTTCGATGCCCGGACAGGACGAATTGAAACCTCGTATCACAGTGTTTGGTGTCGGGGGCGCTGGCGGTAACGCGGTCAATAATATGATCGAAAAACAGCTTGATGGCGTCGACTTCGTCGTGGCGAATACGGACGCTCAAGCCCTTCAGCAATCAACTTCTGAAACGCGCGTCCAGCTTGGTATTAAAGTTACTGAGGGTCTAGGTGCAGGTGCGCGTGCAAGCGTTGGCGCTGCTGCTGCCGAAGAAAGTATTGAGCAGATCGTCGATCATTTGGCTGGTTCACACATGTGTTTCATCACCGCTGGTATGGGTGGTGGTACTGGGACCGGCGCTGCGCCAATCATCGCGCAAGCCGCACGTGAGTTGGGTGTTCTGACCGTTGGTGTTGTAACAAAGCCATTTCAGTTTGAAGGTGCCAAGCGCATGCGTCAGGCTGAAGATGGCGTTGAAGCTCTGCAAAAAGTTGTCGATACGCTGATCATCATTCCAAACCAAAATTTGTTCCGTTTGGCGAATGAGAAAACAACATTCACCGAAGCCTTCTCGATGGCGGACGATGTTTTGTATCAGGGTGTTAAAGGCGTTACCGATTTGATGGTTCGCCCCGGCTTGATCAATCTAGACTTCGCAGATGTGCGTTCCGTAATGGACGAGATGGGCAAGGCGATGATGGGTACTGGCGAGGCAGAAGGTGAAGATCGCGCGATCCAAGCTGCGGATAAAGCTATCGCTAATCCATTGCTGGACGAGATTTCGTTGCGCGGCGCAAAGGGCGTTCTGATCAACATCACTGGTGGTCACGACCTTACATTGTTTGAACTTGACGAAGCCGCTAACCGCATTCGCGAAGAAGTGGATCCAGAGGCCAACATCATCGTTGGTTCAACATTGGATACAGAGCTTGGCGGTATGATGCGCGTCAGCGTTGTTGCAACAGGTATTGATGCAACAGATGTTCATTCTGAGATGCCTGTGGCACGTCGCAGCATGTCTGCGCCGCTTCCGGCGAGCTTTGCGGCAGAAGAGCCAGCGGTTGCTGCGCCCGTTGTTGCTGAACCTTCGTTCTTTGAAGATTTGAATGTTCAGGAAGCCGCTGCAGCTGACATGGCCGAAGATATCTTCGAAGATGTTGCGGCAGATTCACATGAAGTGCCAGCACCAGCTTACCAGCCTGCTGTCTCAGAGTTTGAGCCACAGCGTGAAGAAATTCAACACGTTGAACAAAGCGCATTTGTTGCACCGGGTGCTCCAGCACCGGGTACGCCGTCACCTGAAGCTATGGCACGTTTGCGTGCTGCAGCTAAACGTGCGGCACCAGCACCTGCTCCTGCACCACTGCAAGATGCAGAGGCGGATCGTCCGCGGTTTGGCATAAATTCTTTGATCAATCGTATGACGGGTCACACTGATCAGCAGCAACCAGAGCCACAGGCCGTACGTCATCAGCCACCGGTTCAACAACAAGCTGCGGTTGCACCTCAGCCCGCAGAGGCGGTTGATCCAGACCAAGAGCGGATTGAAATTCCAGCATTCTTGCGTCGCCAAGCTAACTAACGCTACTTTAATGATTTTGAGAAAGCCGCCTTTGGGCGGCTTTTTTTCGTGTTTAATCGTAGGCTTGTGCGCTGCATGGCGCAATATTGCCTATGTGTCACATCCATGTTTCAGAATGTTGCAATGATTGAGTTGTGATTGTGAGTGCGGGTTCTTATTCAATCTACAACAAGCACGGGATTGTGCGTCATATTGAGATTATTTTGCAAACAACTCTTAAATCCTCGATTAGCTTCTCAGGAAAAGGCCTGCATTCAGGCGCACCTGTTCGGTTAACGATTCTTCCGGCAGCGGCAGAGTACGGGATTTGGTTTGCACGCACAGACGTCTTAAAAGGGGATAATCTGATCCCTGCACGCTGGGATGCGGTCAACCGTTCCCCGCTTTGCACAAAAATTCAAAATGCTGCCGGCGTAGAAGTTTCTACTGTCGAGCACGTTATGGCAGCTCTTGCAGGTTGCGGTGTTCACAACGCTCTTATTGAAATTGATGGTCCAGAGGTCCCGATCGTGGATGGCTCTGCCGTGCCTTTTGTGCGTGGTATTATGCAGGCCGGTCTTCAAGTTTTGGGCGCGCCAGTACGTGCATTCGAAGTGATGCAAACAATTTCCGTAACAGAGGGTGGTGCGACAGCGAAGCTTGAGCCTGCTGATACGATGTATATCGACTTTCAAATCGATTTTGACGACAAGGCGATCGGCAGTCAGCGTAAATCGTTGCGTATGAACAATGGCAGCTTTGCACGGGAGTTGAGTGATAGTCGTACATTCTGCCTTCAGGCAGATGTAGAGGCGATGCAGGCTAATGGTCTTGCCTTGGGTGGGTCGTCTGGGGAAAACGCAGTTGTGTTCGAAGGTGACAAAGTTTTGAGCCCAGGCGGCTTGCGCCATTCTGATGAACCTGTACGTCATAAGATGTTAGACGCGTTGGGCGATCTTGCTTTGGCTGGGGCACCGATCGTTGGGCGCTACACGGGTACGCGGGCAGGTCACTCTTTGACTAACACATTGTTACGTAAGGCCTTTGCAACTCCAGGTGCTGTTCGAATGGTCGTATGCGACGCTGAAATGACACAGCGTTTACCTGGTTACGGACTTGTTTGGGACGAGGTCCCCCAAGTCGCTTGATCCTGAATGTCATTCGTAAAACTTTAGAATATTGCCTGTAAAAGTACATTGCGTGTTTGCAAGGTTTTGCATGTTAAATTAGTGTGCTAATACCAATCTAACAAAGCGAAAACGAGCAGGGTGAACGCGGTGAAGAAAGCAAACATAGCGAACGGCACGTCTCGGAAGCGTACAGCAGTCGCACTTGTTATGGTGGCAACGCTTGCAGCTTGTAGTGGTGGCTCTGATAGCCCCAGAGCAGGTGGATTTTTGGGCCAAAAATCAGAGCCGTTAGAAGTTTACTCGCCAGCACAGATTTTTGAACGGGGCGAGTTTGAACTTGAGAAAAACCGCGCCGACGATGCGGCATTTTACTTCGGTGAAATCGAACGTCTTTACCCTTACTCTGAATTCGCTAAGCGCGCTTTAATCATGCAGGCTTTTGCCTTTCACCGCGACGAGGACTATCCAAACAGTCGCTCAGCGGCCCAGCGTTTTATTGACTTTTATTCAGACGATGATGACGCGGCTTATGCGCAATACCTGTTAGCGCTGAGCTATTATGACCAAATCGACGAAGTCGGTCGTGACCAAGGGTTGACCTTCCAAGCGTTGCAATCGCTGCGCGAAGTGATTGAACGCTATCCAAACAGCGAATACGCGAAATCTGCGGTCCTAAAATTTGATCTCGCTTTTGATCACTTGGCTAGTAAAGAGATGGAAATTGGTCGGTACTATTTGCGTCGAGATAATTACGCGTCATCCATCAATCGTTTCCGAGTTGTGGTTGAGGATTTCCAGACGACATCACATACCCCAGAAGCATTGCACCGCCTGGTAGAAGCCTATCTTTCATTGGGCTTGGTCAATGAGGCACAAACTGCTGGCGCGATATTGGGTCACAACTTTCAGTCAACGGAATGGTACGAGGATAGCTATAAACTGCTTACCGGCAGAGGGCTTGAGCTGAAAGCGTCCGGTGATGGTTGGCTGCGCCAGATCTATCGTCAAATGATTAAAGGCCGGTGGCTGTAACAACGGGTGCACTGCGCCTGCACCTTGTGGAACATAGCTGATGCTACGCGGACTTGATATTTCGAACATGCTGATCATCGATCGGTTGGAACTTGCGTTTCAACCGGGCTTGAATGTGCTGACGGGCGAAACGGGTGCGGGTAAGTCAATCTTACTGGATTCACTTGGGTTTGTTCTTGGCTGGCGCGGTCGTGCTGATCTTGTTCGCCAAGGTGCGGATCAAGGTGAAGTGACTGCATGGTTTGATCTGCCAGCAGGGCATCCCGCACATGCCGTTCTTGAGCAAGCAGGTTTGCCCGCAAGTGACGAACTGATTTTACGCCGCATCAACACCTCTGATGGCCGCAAGACCGCATGGGTCAATGATCGCCGCTGTTCTGGTGAAGTGCTGCGAACTCTTTCCGAGACACTGCTTGAATTACATGGACAGCATGATGACCGTGGTCTGCTTGATCCACGTGGGCATCGCGCGATCTTGGACGAATTCGCATCCTTAGAGAGTGCCAAGGCCAAGACGCGGAAAGCATGGGCCGCTATGGGCAATGCGCGCAAAGCATTGAAAGCTGCGACTGAAGCGATGGATGCTATCCGCGCAGAAGAAGAGTTTTTACGTCATGCGGTTTCTGAACTGGGCAAGCTGTCACCGCAACCAGGTGAAGACGAAGAATTAGATACCCGACGTCGGATGATGCAAGGTGCTGAAAAGATCCGTGATGATGTAATCAAGGCGCTTGAAGCACTTGGTCAGGACGGGGCCGAAAGTCGTATGGGTAACGCGCTGCGTTGGTTAGACGGCGTTGCGGATAAAGCTGAAGGTCATCTTGAGGCGCCTATTTCTTCACTAGGCCGTGCAATGGTCGAGTTGGATGAGGCAATGGATGGGATCGTGTCGTGTATCGATACCCTATCGTTCAATCCCTCCGATCTGGAAGACACAGAGGAACGCCTGTTTGCGATCCGTGCGATTGCACGCAAATACGATGTTGCGCCGGATGATCTGGCGAACTTGGCCAAGACGCTCGGTGCGAAACTCGCAGCCTTGGATGCTGGCGACGCTGATCTTGCAGATTTGCGCGCGGCTTTGAAAACAGCCGAAGCTGGCTATGACGATGCGGCGACAGCGCTCACCAATGCGCGCCGCAAGTCTGCTGGCAAGCTGGACAAAGCCGTCACTGCCGAACTGGCCCCTCTGAAAATGGACCGCGCAGTGTTTGAAACTGTGATTGAGCCAGAGACAGCCGGCCCAGAGGGTCGAGATACAGTTGCGTTCTGCGTTGCTACCAACCCCGGCGCACCATCGGGTCAGTTGAACAAGATTGCTTCTGGGGGTGAGTTAAGTCGCTTCCTATTGGCTTTGAAAGTGTGCCTGACCGACGGCCGGGCAGGGCTGACTATGATCTTTGATGAAATCGACCGTGGTGTTGGCGGTGCGACTGCCGATGCCGTCGGTCGCCGTTTGGCGGCTTTGGCTGAAGGTGGTCAGGTTTTGGTTGTTACGCACTCTCCGCAGGTTGCTGCCCTTGGAGCGCATCACTGGCGCGTCGAAAAATCTGTTTCCAAAGGGATTACAACCTCTCGGGTTGTTCCCCTTTCGCCGGATGACCGCGTTGATGAAATTGCACGGATGGTTGCGGGTGACACAATCACCGAAGAAGCGCGCAATGCTGCCCGTGCTTTGATCTCGAAGGCTGTTTAAGCAGCCAAAGTTGATCCGTGGGATGCCTTAGGCTTCCCCGATGCGTTCCTTTCGCTTAGACAGGATATACGCAAAGCCAGATCAGACTGTATACCATTTATGAAATCCTACCTAAGCACTCAGATGACCAACGCACTAATAGAGTTTCAAGAGGGCTGGAAAGTGTTGCGCCGCGAAGGACCGGGGCAAATTCAGTTTTGGTTTATTGCGCTCGCAATCGGAATTGCAGCAGGTTTCGCAGCGTTGTTTTTCCGCAAAGGTATCGATGCCTTACAGGCGTTTCTTTACGGTACAGATGATGTGCAAACCCTCCACAGCTTTGCGCAATCCCTCCCTTGGTATTGGATCCTTGTAATCCCAGCAATTGGCGGCCTTTTAGTCGGTCTGATACTTCACAAGTTCACGCCTGATGCGCGGGCACGCAGCGTTGCGGATGTAATTGAAGGGGCTGCAATGAGTGAGGGGCGCGTTGAGACGCGTGCTGGCCTAGCTTCGACCTTTGCTTCATTCATTACGCTTTCTTCCGGTGGGTCGACCGGTCGTGAGGGGCCTGTTGTTCACCTCGCTGCAGTCATTTCTACAAAGGTTAGTCGCTATATCCATGCGGATGGTATTACGGGGCGCGATCTGTTGGGGTGTGCAGTTGCTGCTGCGGTATCCGCAAGCTTTAACGCACCGATAGCTGGGGCCTTATTCGCTCTGGAAGTTGTCTTACGTCATTTTGCGGTGCATGCATTTGCACCGATCGCTATTGCTGCGGTTGCAGGCACAGTGATCAACCGATCTGAATTTGGCGGAATGACAGAATACACGTTGAACGCTCCCGAAGGCCTTCAGTTTTACGTTGAGCTGCCTGCTTTTGTGATGCTTGGTTTGGTTTGCGGCATGGTCGCAGTTATCTTAATGCGCTCAATTTTTTGGGCGGATGATTTGGGGACACAAGTACAAAACCAGATTGGTTTTCCGCGATGGCTGCGGCCTGCGTTTGCTGGGCTCATGCTGGGCGCAATTGCAATTTTCTTTCCGCATATCATTGGCATTGGTTACGAAACTACGTCAATGGCACTCACAGGGCAACTGGGACTGCACGAGGTTATCGTATTCGCAGCGTTGAAAATCTTTGCAGTCGCAATCACGATGGCAGGTCGTATGGGCGGCGGGGTTTTTTCGCCCTCTTTGATGATCGGTGCGCTCACTGGATTAGCATTTGGATTAATCGCGACCAGCGTTTTTCCAGAAGTTTCTGGCACTGTTACGCTTTATGCCTTGGCCGGAATGGGCGCAGTTGCCGCCGCCGTTCTTGGGGCACCGATATCAACCACCTTGATTGTATTTGAACTGACTGGGGACTGGCAAACCGGACTTGCGGTAATGGTCGCAGTTTCTATCTCGACGGCGTTGTCCTCTCGCATCGTGGATCGATCATTTTTCCTCACGCAGATCGAACGGCGTGGTATCCATTTGGCTGCAGGGCCACAGGCTTATTTGTTGGCAATGTTCCGCGTCGCAAGCGTAATGCGCAAGGCAGATGATCCTCGAGCCGCTAACGAGGATGCATGTTGGGAAATGATCGGTGACGGCATCTATGTGGACGGCAATGCAACGCTGGAGGCCGCGATGCCAATCTTTGATCGCTCGTCTGTACCATTTATTCCCGTGGTGACATTAAGCGGCGAAGACAGCCCACCAGAGTTGTGGGGGGCCGTCTTCCATGTAGACACGCTTAAGGCCTACAATCGTGCACTCGCCGCAACCGCGGCAGAAGAACATTCCTAAATCTTTATTAGATTGGCCGCGTTGCCGCAGTCAGCCATTTGGCGGCATTCTCAGATACACGATCTGCGAGGTATTCAAGAGTCTTCGCATGATACGCATTTAGCCAAGTACGGCTCTCAGCATCTAACATTTCCGTGACGATTAAGCGTCGATCAATCGGTGCAAATGTCAACGTGCGCCAATTTAACATAGCGCGATGACCATCGCCGCCTGTCAGCGCGGGTGCCTCTTCGACCACAATCAGGTTTTCGATACGAATTCCAAACTCACCTTCTCGGTAATACCCTGGCTCGTTGGAAAGGATCATACCCACTTGAAGTGGCACGTTGCTTGCCCGGCTTAGGCGTTGTGGTCCCTCGTGAACACTTAGATATGCACCGACGCCGTGGCCCAAGCCATGATCAAAGTCTTGACCTGCCATCCATAAGGGAAGGCGACCAATCATCTCAATATCGCGCCCAGCAAGGCCCTCTGGCCAACGCAGGCGGCTCATAGCGATCATACCCATCAACACACGTGTAAAGGCGACGCAGGCCTCCCTTGGCGGCGTTCCAATCGCAATGGTCCGCGTTATGTCCGTGGTGCCATCAAGATATTGCCCTCCACTGTCTAAGACGATCAGATGGCCATCATCCAAGGTACTGTCTGTTTCTTCAGTCACTCGGTAATGCATGATTGCACCATTTGGGCCAGTGCCGGCGATCGTCTCAAAGCTGATGTCTTGAAGTGCGTTGTCGCGGCGGCGGTAGCCCTCAAGCTGTGCAACAACTTGGGTTTCTGTCAGAGTGCCAGCGTCTTGGGCGTCAAGCCATGCAAGCAGCTCCACAATGGCGGCACCATCACGTAAATGCGCTTCAGAGCTGCCGGCAATTTCGGCGGCGTTTTTACAGGCCTTGGGAAGGGCGCAAGGCTCGTCGCCCCAGATCGCGGCTTTGCCAAACGCATCCGCGACGATCATCGGTACTGAAGATTTGTCCAAACGGACCTTTGCCGTCAGACCTTCAAGGTGCTTTAGAAAATCGGATGGGGGATGCACACGCACCATATCACCTAAGTGGTCCTCAAGCCCATCCAGTTTGGATGGTGTCATGAACAAGTCAACAGTGGTATCCGCATTCAAAACTGCAAAACCTTGGGCGATCGGATTACGCGGAATGTCGGCACCACGAATATTCAATAGCCAGCACACTGAGTCGGAAAGGGTTATAACAGCGGCTGTTTGGTTCGCTTTTTTAAGGTCTGCGGCCAGCCGAGTGCGCTTGTCCTTGTGGCTCTCACCGGCAAACTCCATTGGATGAGCTTTTACAGCTTCACTTGCTGGTGCCGGTTGGTCTACCCAAATGCGATCAACCAGATTGTCACAAGGGATGAGCGTCACGCCTGTCCCGGTCAAAGCTGCGCGTGTCTGTTCAATCTGGGCTACTGTATGCAACCAAGAGTCAAACCCAACTTCTCCCCCACTTGGCAATTGCTCGACCAACCAATCGGCCAACGAAACTTCAGGCCACGGTACGGGTGTATAGTCTGATGCAACTTGTGATTTTATTTGGGTGCGGTAACGCCCATCAATGAAAACGCCCGCGCTGTTTATCAATGCTGCGCAAAAACCGGCTGAACCAGTAAAACCTGTCAGCCATGCGAGGCGCTCATCACGCGCGGAAACATACTCGCCTTGATGGACATCTGCGCGCGGAATTAAAAAACCATCCAAGCCTTCGCGCATCAACTCAACGCGCAATTCCGCCAAACGGGGTGGGCCTTGTTCAGGACGCGATGTCACCTCAAACGACTGAAACACTACATCACTCCTTCATTCACTCTACCCAGTAAACTCTCGCCTGAAAGGCGAAACAAGCCAGCGTTAGCTGGCCCGCTTCATGCCCATAACACGTGCCCGCGCACGTGGGTCTGAGTCAAACAATGCCGCCAATTGTTCGGTCATCGCACCGGCCAATTGTTCCACATCGGTAATGGTCACCGCACGATCATAATACCGTGTCACGTCATGCCCAATCCCGATTGCCAACAGTTCAACCGCGCGACGTTTTTCGACCATCTCGATCACATCACGCAGGTGTTTTTCCAGGAAGTTGGCTGGATTGACTGACAGTGTGCTGTCATCCACAGGCGCACCATCTGAAATCACCATCAAGATTTTGCGCGCTTCAGGACGGGCCACCATACGGCGGTGCGCCCATTCAAGGGCCTCACCATCGATGTTTTCTTTCAGCAGGCCTTCTTTCATCATCAAGCCCAAGTTTGGGCGGGCGCGACGCCACGGGGTATCGCCGCTTTTGTAGATGATGTGGCGTAGATCATTCAAACGACCTGGCTGTTGTGGGCGACCATCGTTCAGCCATGCTTCGCGGGCTTGACCGCCTTTCCATGCGCGTGTGGTAAAACCAAGGATCTCGACCTTCACGTTGCAACGCTCAAGGGTGCGGGCCAAAACATCTGCGCAAATAGCTGCGATTGAAATCGGACGACCACGCATCGAGCCTGAGTTGTCTAACAGCAAAGTCACACAAGTATCACGGAACTCGGTGTCCTTTTCGACTTTGAAGGACAATGGCGTTGTTGGGTTGGCAACGACACGAGCCAAACGTCCAGCATCCAACGTACCTTCTTCAAGATCAAATTCCCAAGACCGGTTTTGTTGCGCTTGAAGACGGCGCTGTAGCTTATTAGCCAAACGGCTCACAGCACCTTTGAGGGGTTCAAGCTGTTGATCCAAGTAGGCACGCAAGCGTTCCAGCTCAACAGGCTCTGCTAAATCTTCAGCGCGGATTTCTTCGTCATGCTCTGTCTGGTAAACCAGATAATCAGGATCAGCGTCTGAAACGGGTTGCGGGGCAGGTGGCTCCATCGGTGCCTCGCCGTCAGGCATTTCAGCCTCTTCGCCCATCTCTTGATCTGCCATCTCATCCATTGAGACTTGGGCCTGAGAGGCGTCTTGTTGCTCCTCTTGAGACTGCTCTGCAGACCCTTCGGTTTCTTCTTCTTCAGTGTTGTCGTCACCGGTGCTATCTGGATCTTGTTCTTCTTCGCCACCTTCTTCAGCGGTATCGTCTTGATCATCGTCGATCTGATCGGGATCTTGACCCAATTGATCGCCGTAACCCAAATCCTTGATCATTTTTCGAGCGAATTTGGCAAAATCAGCCTGACTGTCCAAGATTGAATCAAGGTCTTCTAAGGTTCCGCCAGCTTGTTCTTCGATAAACGGACGCCAAAGCTCCATCACATTCGCAGCACCGGATGGAAGGTCGCGACCAGTGGCAAGGTGACGGATCAAATAACCCGCAGCCACGGCCAACGGCGCATCTGCAGCTTGTTTGACCTGATCATAGCCTTTGCGCATAGCGTCATGGGCGATCTTTGCGTCGATGTTTCCAGCAGTCCCAGGCATGTCACGTGCCCCAACGGCTTCGCAACGTGCTGTTTCCATGGCTTCGTACAATTCGCGCGCCATTTCCCCTTGGGGGGTATAGCGGGCATGAGTTTGACCATTGTGATAACGACGGTTTAGGGCCATCGCATCCGCAGTGCCGCGCGCGAGCATCACTTCGTCCCGTGTCATACGGCGCGATACCTGAGGCAGGCGCATCGCATCGCCTGATAAACCCGCAGGGTCGACGGAATAGCTGACGTTCAAATCAGGATCGTTGGCTAATACCTTGGTGGCCTCAGAAAGTGCCTTTTTGAACGCGTCTGCTGGATTGTCGGATTGGGTCATTGGCTTAGCCCTGCTTTATGTTCGTTCAAAAGTGCGCGGCCAACTGCGAGATCGGTCAACAACGCAACATGCACATCAAGAGCATCGATCACGGTATAACCCACATCACGCCCGTCGAACGCTAGGTTTAAATCGGTGCCCGCCAAAACAATAGCCTCGGCACCTTGGTCAATCAGCTTGCGAACTTCTTCAATGAAAAAGGCGCGCTGTGTGTCACTGCAATCGCTCGAAAGAGCCATCTCTATATAGGTTTCGCCCACAAGGTCCAAGGTGTCGGTGGGGGGCAAAGCGCTGGTCTGCGACAATTGGCCGTAAAGCTGTGTGTTCATCACAACCTTGGTGCCCATCAAACCAACGGTTTTGATACTTTGGCCGGCAAAGTATGCATCTAACGGGGTGACGGCACTGACCATCGGCAGAGAAGATAGGGCAACTGTTTCATCAAAACAAAAATGGCCACCAAGCGAGGTGATCACTGCGCAATCCGCACTTGCTGCTTTCAGTCGGTCAATAAGCTTTGCATAAGCAATGGCTTGGGCATTCTTGTCACCCGCCTCGTTGTTGCGGATCAGCTCATTCACATTGGCGTTCACGATGGTCAGATCCAGCACACCACCCGCATCACGAACAGCAGCGCTAAGGCGCTGGTAGTAAGCGACGGTTGATGCAGGACCTATCCCATCGATCATTCCGATATGCATGTTGTCTCCCTATTGGGCGTTATCCCAAGCTGACGCTTGCGGCACTTTCTGGCAATTCTTCATCGAACAAGCGTTGATAGAACTCAGCAACCGTCTGGCGCTCTAGCTCGTCACATTTGTTAAGGAAGGACAGGCGGAATGCATAGCCAACATCGTTGAAGATCTGTGCGTTTTCAGCCCATGCAATGACGGTACGTGGTGACATAACTGTCGACAGGTCGCCGTTCATGAATGCGGTGCGGGTCAGGTCGGCAACGGTGACCATCTGCTTGATGATCTTGCGGCCAGATTCTGTGTTGTAGTTCGGGTTCTTGCCCAGAACGATCGCAGTTTCTGCATCGATGGAAAGGTAGTTCAACGTGCTGACCAATGACCAACGGTCCATCTGACCTTGGTTGATCTGCTGTGTGCCGTGGTAAAGTCCGGTTGTGTCGCCCAAGCCAACAGTGTTCGCAGTTGCGAAAATACGGAAGAACGGGTGAGGGGTGATCACTTTGTTTTGGTCAAGCAATGTGAGCTTGCCGTCTTTTTCCAAGACGCGCTGGATCACAAACATAACGTCTGCGCGGCCTGCGTCATATTCATCAAACACAATCGCAGTTGGGTTGCGCAGGGCCCATGGCAGGATGCCTTCTTGGAAGTCTGTTACCTGTTTGCCGTCTTTCAATTTGATGGCGTCTTTACCGATCAAATCAATACGAGAGATATGGCTATCCAAGTTCACACGAACAGAGGGCCAGTTCAAACGGGACGCAACCTGTTCGATGTGCGTTGATTTGCCTGTACCGTGATACCCTTGGATCATAACGCGACGGTTGTGGTTGAAACCTGCAAGGATCGCTAGTGTTGTATCGGGATCAAACTTGTAGGTGCTGTCCTCTTCAGGAACGCGTTCTGTGCGGTCGGCAAAGCCTTTGACAACCATATCCGTATCAATGCCAAAGACGTCACGAACAGAAATATCCTGCTCTGGTTTTGCGTTGATATCCATTGCGTTGTCGGCCATGCGCGTCGTCCTTCATTATATATGTAATGGCCTCAAATAGGGCCGTACCTCGTGGTGCAACATATCTTTCACAAGGACAAGGGGAAGGGCCAATAACGTGACCTAAATGAGGCCAGTTCGCAGCAACATCGTCTAAGTGGAGATATATTCGAGTAGTTTAGCTAGGGCGATTGGGCAGGGGATAAAGGCTGCCCAATCGATTTTGTGGCCGAGACGTAGGTCAGTCTTTAAAGCTGCGGCTGCCCTTTAGTTGGTCCCACGCCCATACAACTTCTTGCAATTGTTCTTCTTGAGAGCGGTCGCCACCGTTCATGTCAGGGTGAAGAATTTTAATCAGCCCTTTGTAAACTTTGCGAATTTCAGGTTTGGTCGCGTTGTCAGCGACTTCCAAAATCTCAACAGCGCGGCGTTCCATAGGTGGTAGTTTCTTACCAACAGTTCCGCCTTTACGGCCCGGGTTCTGGGTGGAATTGGCACCCAAAACTTGATGCGGGTCCTCAATACCCAAACGTGCCCATGCGCGGGCTTCTGGGTCGCCGATGGGTTTGGTTGGGCGTTCCCATACCTTATCTTCTGACTGCTGGGCGTTGATTTCAGCCTCAGTGGTGCCGTCAAAAAAGTTCCATTTTAAATTATATTCACGCACGTGCGCTTGGCAAAACCATAAGAAATCATCTAGCACGTCTGGTGCTTTGGGCGCGCGGTACTTGCCAGCTTCCTGACAGGTGTCGTGATCGCACAAGCGCGTCGATGTCTCGGACGCACCGGACATGCCGCGGCGACCGCGGGGATTTTTCTTTTTCGAGGTGGATACGGACATATCGAATCCGAATGGATCGGGCTTTGGCATCAGTTGGACCTTTTCGACTCTGGCGATACACCTTAGAAGAATGGTTGGCAGTGTGAAGGGGCTAGGAACAAAATGAGCGAAAAAATGTCTGTTGCAAAAGAGATTGAAATGCGTCTGCGCGAAGGGTTGGCCCCACATTCGGTGGAGGTAGTTGACGATAGTGAAAGTCATCGCGGCCATTCTGGGTTCCAAGAAGGCGGGGAGAGCCATTTTAACGTGATGGTTCGCGCGACTGCATTTGAAGGGAAATCACGCATCGCGCGCCACCGACTGGTGCATAGCACTTTAGGCCACGAGTTGATCGGGCGTATCCATGCCTTGGCAATGGATTTAGACGTTTAAACTATACGTTAAGTATCTGAATTTGCGGACGTACGGCGATTTGCAAGGGATTGCAGTGAGTCCGTCATGCCCGCCACTTCACTGGTCTCCTCCATGCCATTGTCGACCAGCATTTGCGTAGCACCTTCGCCACCGGCTGGGTGCTCGGAAACTACAGAATCCATGGAATCCACCATATCATCAGCGTCCAACTCGGTGCCTTGATCAGCCACGTTAGGCGCAACAAGCACCTCAGGTGAGAAGGCCGCTGCGTTGTCCATGCGGGGTTTGCGGAACACCAAAACATTGCGCCACTCGGTGGTCGAGCCGGTAAGGCCAACGCGTTCGGTTGAGGGCAAAGTTTCAGCGCGTTGAAACTCCCAACCCTCATCACCCATCCGGTTCATCAGGTCTTCGACAGCGTTGGAAAAACGCGCTTCTGGGCCTTTAACGCCCTTAGCCTTAAGGCCTTTGGTCGGGGCTGGAATAACGCGATATTGATATATGGACATGACGCACCTTTGGAATTCAGCCGAAGATATAGCAGGGGCTGGATGCAGGTAAAAGCCCCTGAAATGAACGTGAATGCAACGTCGGTATTTGTTCTGTGGGCATGTCTTTCATTGCTTAGCGCGAAATCTGTTCAAATTTCGGTGCAGATCAACGAGAGACCGCAAGAATTTAACGGGTGCGGATCTGAACCGCCCTGAGTCTGGTGGGATCCAAGCCATCAACGTGAATTCGATATCTGGGCAAGCATGCACAGGTCTTTACCAAAACGCCTTACAGAATTTTGTGTGTTTTGCGGCAGGAACGATGGTCCGCACGTCTGAGGGTGATCGTCGCGTTGATCAAATCCAGATTGGCGACCTTGACGAGACGTTGGACAATAGCGCGCAGCCCGTGCGCTGGGGCGGTGTGAAGAACGTGGCGCTAACCGATAAGCTAGGTCCAGTGAGGAAACGCGCTGGAGCGTTGGGTGCCAATTTACCCAGCAGTGATTTACTGGTGCCCCAACAGCACCGGATACTGGTGAGTTCAAAAGTTGTTCAACGGATGTTTGGCACAGACGAGGTCTTGGTTTCTGCCAATTCGTTGATCGGTATGAACGGAATTTAGATCTGTAAGATTATGAAAACAATAACGTATTGTCATATTCTGTTCGAAGAACTTCAAGTTGTTTTTGCCAATGATGCGACAACAGAAAATCTGTTACCGGGACCTCAAGCCATGGCGCTTATAGGGGACGAGGCGAAATCGGAGTTATTGGCTATTTACCCGACGTTTGCATCGCCCCGTTCGCGCAAAAAAAACTGCGCGAACGATCCCATTAGGTAAAAAGCAGCGAAAGCTGGCGGAGCGGCATCAAAAGAATGCGTCGGCGCTGGTTGATCATTTGCCGGCGGCTGCTTCGAGATCCAGACAGACAGCTTGCTAACGCATTGGCTACTTTAAGCTGCGCGCTTGATAAGGTTGTTCCAGAATACCTGTGCAGGTGTGAAGTGATCACGGATCAGGTTCGCTTCGTGTTTTTTGACAACCTGACGGGCAAGACGGCCATAGTTGTCGGGTAGAGTGCGCAGTTCTGGGAAAAGTCCTAAGACCTCTTCGCGTGTTTCATCTTCAAAACCGTCTAGGCCGATCGCGCCGGGATAAAAGCTTTCGCTATCACATCCGCTTGAAACCAAAACTTGATGCTCTTCAAACATCAGGTGATGATAGCAGACATTGCTGCGGGTCTCTTTGACGATTGTTTGGCCATTCACCAGATGTTTCGCAGCGCAGAAAACTTCGTTGCTTCCGGTGATTAGAGAAACGGTTGGGTCTTTGATAAGCAAACTGTGCATGGGCGAAAACCACAGGTCGCGGTCAGGTAAGCCAGGGCCAAGAGAGCCCTTTGAAACGCGGATTGGCTGCAGTGCATCGAATTTTGATCCGATCCCAAGCTGAATGTCGCGTGATCCTGCCCATGAAATCCGTTGAATCCCACTGTCACGGGTTATCACCTGATCGCCTGCGCGCAGGTCTTCAATTGGTCGGGGCCCATTTGGCGTGTCGATCAAGGTGCCCGCTACGAAACACGGTGGTTCATCGGTGCCGTTGATGGTGATGGTGATGGTTGAGGTGCCGTTTGTTGAGGTGGCTGTGAAAACCTCAGTCAGCGTTTCGCCCGTATTGAGGGCCTGAATGGACGCGTTGGCGTTGTTTGCGCTGTAGGTCCATACACCGTCGTCATCAATCACAAGGGTGGAGCCATAGGCCCCAGATATGGTTTCTGCCGTCCACTGGCCTGCGTCATTGTTAAAGAAGGGGCCAAAGTTGATGTCGCCCGTCGCAGTTAGAAAACCGCCCACGATCCCTGCGTCTTCGGTTACGGCACCTGTATCTGGTTGTGGAAAGCCCATTGTCTGCTCCTACATCCTATTCGAGGTCTAAGTGGAAGGAGTGCACGCGGTTCTTGCGCACGGACGAGTCGCCGCGCACGACTTTGCGGGTTCGCCCACCTTTGCCCAAACGCGCGAAATAGAACGGTCCTTCGGGTGGGGTACGCGCAATATGTCGCGCAACCATTTTACCGTGGCCAAAGGGAGCAAGAATATCGAGAAACCAAAAGTTTGTGCCGCTGGTCCAATCCTTTTCGGTCGGTGGAACCTGATCATAGATCATGCGCTGGCTCACCTCGTCTGAGAGGCGTGCCCAAATCAGGGCAGCGCAGACTTGATCATCGTCATTTGTGAAGAAGCGGATGGTGTCATTGTTGATCGCAGGAATGAACAAGCGCGATAAGGCCTGAACAGGAAACTGTTTGTGCAACGGGCAATATGAAGCAAGCATACTCAGTCTCCCAAAGGAGGCCATTTGCGATTCAGTTTGATGCTGCGCACTTTCATCACCCATTGGGTGCTGTTGTGCGTTTTGTAACCCGCTCATTTTATTGCCTGCTCATTCCGTATTATTTTTTTGTTTCGGAATTTGGAACAATGCTAGGTTGAAAATTGCTGTGAGCCAAGGGATTTGAATTTTACGAATTTTCGCATGCCCATTTTACAACAATAAATATGTTGGTTCAGCTGCCGTTAAAACGCAATCAAGCGGCAGATTGCTCTGCTGCTTGATGAAATTTGACAGCGGTTTGGAAGGCTGACCCTTAGCCTTTAAGGGTTTTTGCAACCAATTCGTTCACAGCCTTTGGATTGGCTTTGCCGCCAGTGGCTTTCATTACCTGACCTACGAACCAACCGGCAAGCTTTGGGTTTTCAAGCGCTTTGGTCACTTGATCCGGATTTGCCGCAATGATTTCGTCTAGGGCCGCTTGGATCGGACCAAGGTCGGTCACTTGTTTCATGCCTTTGGCTTCAACGATCTCAGCAGGATCACCGCCTTCGGTATAAACGATTTCGAACAGATCTTTTGCAATCTTGCCGCTGATTGCGTCCGATGAAATCAGATCAATAACGCCACCCAATTGGGCAGGCGTTACGGGGCTTTCTGTGATGTCTTTGTCGTCCTTTTTTAGGCGACCAAACAATTCGTTGATCACCCAGTTGGCCGACATCTTGCCATCACGACCATTTGCCACGTCTTCAAAGTAACCAGCGGTTTGAACGTCAGCCGTTAGTACCGATGCATCATAGTCTGACAGTTTAAAGTCATTGATGAAGCGTGCTTTTTTAGCGTCTGGCAGTTCTGGCAAGTTGGCTTTGATATTATCAACCCACTCTTGCTCAATTTCCAAAGGCAACAAGTCTGGATCCGGGAAATAGCGATAATCATGCGCTTCTTCTTTGGAACGCAGCGGTGAAATCTCACCCGTGTCTGGGTTCCATGCAATAGTATTTTGCTGGATCGTACGGCCGTTTTCCAATTCGCCGATTTGGCGTTTGGCTTCGGCCATTATCGCGGCTTGGATGAAACGCATGGAGTTCATGTTCTTCAGCTCGCAGCGCGTGCCAAGGAACGAGAAATCATCGCCGTTTTCACGGAATTTTTCGTAATCACCGGCGCGGCAGACAGACACGTTCACGTCAGCCCGTAGGTTGCCGTTTTGCATGTTGCCATCAGAGGTGCCCAGATACTGAACGATCTGGCGGATTTTGGCGATATAGGCTGCGGCCTCTTCAGGGCTACGAATGTCTGGCTTGGACACGATTTCCATCAGGCAAACACCTGTACGGTTCAAATCGACGAAAGACATGTTTGGGTCCATATCGTGGATGGATTTACCCGCGTCTTGCTCCATGTGAATGCGTTCAACGCGCACTGTGCGCGCAGTGCCGTCACCCAGTTCAACCAAAACTTCGCCTTCACCGACAATCGGGTGGTAAAGTTGTGAGATTTGATAGCCTTGCGGCAAATCCGGGTAGAAATAGTTTTTGCGGTCAAAAGCTGATTTCAGGTGAATTTCAGCATTAAGGCCAAGGCCTGTGCGCACGGTTTGTTCAATGCAATATTCGTTGATAACGGGCAACATGCCAGGCATGGCGGCGTCAACGAAGGCCACGTTTGAGTTTGGCTCGGCCCCGAATTTGGTGGAGGCGCCAGAGAAGAGTTTGGAATTTGAGCTGACCTGCGCGTGCACTTCCATGCCAATGACCAGTTCCCAGTCATGTTTGGCCCCAGCAATCGTTTTTATTTTTGGCAATTCGTAAGTCAGATCAAGCATCATCATCTCCTGTGCGCAACGTAGCAACGAGGTTTTAGGACAGGGGCGACACAGGAGCAAGGGGGGACAAGGTGATCTGGCCTCTGGATGGTGCGTTAACTTTGGTGCGAGGGGTTTTCGCGTTCCATTTCGCCGCATCGACTTTGGAAGAGGGATCACTAAAACTTTGATAGAGTGCGGCGAAGCGCAACTGATTTGGAGTTTTTAACCATGGAAAACGTCATAGAAGCCCAGAGGCCCGAGCACAGCTTGATCACAGAGCAGTCAAAGATGTCAGGGTATGTAACGGATTGCTTTAGCATCGAAATTTCAAGAGCTGTCAAACTGTCTGACTTCATCGAGGCCTTTTACTAAACGCCGTTGTTTCGTCTTGAACGCGTTGTCTTATCCTTGGCCCCCAAAGGGCGGATGCATGCCGAGGATGTGACAGCGCTGTCGAAGGGGCTGACGGATCGGATTTTTATTTGGGAAGTCGAAACGCGTCACGATGCACAGATATTGTTATCAGCTGGTGGCACAAAGTCGTGGTTGATGGTGCAGCCAATCGAAGATGGCACACGATTGTATTTTGGATCTGTTTTAGTGCCCGCACCGTCCAAGGTTAAGGGCGAAGCACCCAAAGTGGGCTGGCTTATCCATAGCTTAATGGGCGCACATCTGCTGTATTCACGCCTGCTTTTGCAGGCTGCGGCCCGTCGATTGATGCGGCGCGGTTAGGCTGGCTGGCAGATAGGGCCGTCGTCAGTAAATATAATGCGGTTGCCGTTTGCGATATCGCGGCGAAACACGGTCCCGATGATGCGCAAAGCATCTGCTTCACCAGAGGCTGCAAAGCGATCTGCGCAGCGAACCTGAAGGTTGTTGTCAAACCCACGTGCGGCGTGTGCCCATAACATCGGGTGCAATTCGGTAAGGTATTCACGGATGATCCATTTGGCGCAATCTGCGATTTGGCTGCGCACTTGATCAGCTTCGTCGTTGCCACCGGTCGCATTGCCCATAGTATTGGCGCAATATGCGGCCAATAGATTGACCGTGTACTGATCTTTTGTACGCTTCAGGACGTCGCGCAATCCGTCTACAAAGAATTCCACGTCGAGGCGGGCACAGGCGATATCATCAAATGCGATGGCATCAAACTGTACCCACGTATACGCGCCTGCACCCCAAGTTTTTTGGGTGCGAGCAGCTGTGCGGCGCGCTTCGAGTTCTAGGGCATTATAGTCCCCAAACCAACGTGGTAACAAATGGTTGCCCATTGCGCGCATGATGCGGGCATTAGTTGGGTCCAGATCGATAATTGTCTCATAAGCTTTTGCGATGTCGTCGCTGGCATTTTTTCGACCGGCGAGTTGCGTGCATTCTGCAGCCGCCAAGAAGGCAGGCTTAGGCCTCATGTCTTTGAAAGGGGCAAGGATATCTGCCGCCCGATCAAAATGGGCATCAAAAGCATTGTTATTGGTTTCAGAAATTTCAACGTCCCACCGTCCGCCGCGCCATGACCAACCCATATCCATGTGCGCATGGGCAACTATGGTCGCGATTGCATAATCATTGGGATGGTCGGCAAGGACGGTTTCTAATTCTTCGATACCATTTAGGAGAGGGGCGTCTTTCGCCGGTTTGCCACTCATCAAAGCGTGTTCGCAGGCGTTCACAACATCTGCACGTGCGCCAAAGCCGATTAGATCTGCCACTGGCATGCCACCGTCTGTTTTACGCAAACAACGGTCGGCTGATTAGATCGCTTTTGAAATATCGACCCATTGTTCCTGGCGTGAAAGGCGTTGACCGCGTTGTTGATGGAAATCGCGTTCGCGATCTTCGGCCGTTGGATCGGGGCAGGAAATTACAAGGACATCGCTGTTGGGTGCTTTTGCCATTTTGATTTTGGGGCGTTTGGGAATGACGGGTCAAGATGGAAGGCAAACACCATCCGTTTCGATAATGTAGCGGTTTTTACCACGGCCTAAACGGGTTTGAAGCGGTTTGAAACGCGCTGTGATAATTTGTGCCAACTGCATAGTTTTTAATCCGAAACTCATTAATCTACACAGCAATGTTTGACATCTGTTTGGGGCGAAAAGGTGGCGTGGGTAGGAAAGTTTAAGGTCTATCCTGCGGCTAAAACGTCGAATTTGTTAACAAAAGTTAATACTTTTGACGCAATACCCGCATCGGTTGGGGGATTGTTTCTTAATGCGGGAATGATGGGATTTCCGGCATTTACCTATTTCTTACCCCGATTCGGGACAGGTCGCCTGTTGTTGGCGCAAAGATGTGGTGTCGGATACTTGCTAATATTCACACCGCCCTTCAATACTATGCGCTATGCGTAATGTTATTTTATCATTAACCTTTTCAGCCAGTGTTTTGGCAGCAGCCCCGACATTTGCTCAAGAATCAGAAGCCCTTCGTGCGCCAACACGCGAAGCAAACATGCCGAACACGCGTTGGACCCATCAACCGGACCATTTGTTGTGGAACCGTGCGGCGCTGTCAGCCCTCAAGACCCACGGCAAGTCTTTGGTTGATATTGTGCCAGGTGATATAAAGACGTGGTGTCCGCATTATCCAGAGGCCAGTGATGCAGATCGCCGAGCTTTTTGGTTAGGGTTCATGTCTGCGCTGGCAAAGTTTGAAAGCACCTACAAACCCAAAGCAGTGGGGGGCGGTGGCAAGTGGTATGGTTTGCTGCAAATTCTGCCCGCGACGGCGCGTGGGTATAAGTGTAACGTAGGTACGGGCGAAGAACTGAAGAACGGGGCCGCCAATCTAAGCTGTGCAGTGCGCATCATGGCATTCACTGTGAACCGTGACGGTGTGGTCCATGCAAAGGACAAGCGTTGGCGCGGTGTCAGTGCGGATTGGGGCCCTATGCGTTCGCCGTCAAAACGAGCGGATATGGCGATTTGGCTAAAGAAACAGCAATACTGTGCGCCATTGGATGATCTGCGCCCCCGTACACGGCCCTAGTTTAGACGAACCCGAAGTGTTGTCGCCGTGTAGTATAGCCATGCGCTTGGAGCTGTGTTTCCAGCGCGCGGTGGTTGGGGCAGGCTTCAAACGGGACTTTGACCTTTTGCCCTGATGACAGGACCATTGTGCAGCGCACGGACAAGTCCAACCTTGTGTCCAGCTTAATGTGATCGATCAGGTTTGCGGCTACGCTGTTGTCACGTTTCCCCGCATACCATGCGATTTGATCGCCGTTGACCGTGATCCCAGAGGCGCGGGCACTGATAAGGTCATAGACGGCGGGTAGGGTGAACAGGAATACGATCATCGCCAACCAAGGTGCCATTTCGACCCTTAGCAATAGAAAGGCCAGAATCACCCACACCGATAAAGTGACAATGAGGGTGGTCCAGTTGCGCCCGATCGCGCGATACGTGAATTCGGGCGCGTCGAGTTGGGCGTTATGCACTGCGGATACGGGTGATCATTTCAGCCGTATCGCGGCTTAGGTTTAGTGTGTTTGCGATCCGGTCGAGTTGAGTGCCGATCAAGGACTGGCGGATTTGATCGTAGCGACGCCATGTTTGGAAAGCCGAACACATGCGGGCTGTGGTCTGCGGGTTCACAGGGTCTAGTTTGATCAACCAATCAGCCAATAGCGCATAGCCTGACCCGTCTTTCGCGTGAAAGCCCGCATGGTGTCCTGCCAACGCGCCCAACGTGGCACGGAAGCGGTTAGGGTTCTTCCAATTGAACAGCGCATGTTTGGTCAATGCAGTGGCAGTGTCCGCTGCATCGTCTGGTTTGGAGCAACCAACCTGAAGGCCAAACCATTTGTCCATGACCAGACGGTCATCTTTCCACTGTGCCTCGAACTGAGCCAAAGCCGTATCACCGATCCCTGCACGAATGAGAGAGGCAAGCGCTGAAAGCTGTTGGGTCATGTTGGTTGCGTTGTCGTATTGCGCCTGTGCCAACGCGCCACCGTCCGAGCGGTTGATCAGCGACAGAACCAAGTTCGCAAGCGAGCGTTTACCAGATTGTTCTGCATCGGGTTTGTAATCACCGCTGATTTGGTTGGCGTCATAGATGGATTGTAGTTGAGGGGCAAAGGCATCCGCTTGGGCCTGTTTCATGCCATCCACAGAAGACCAGATTGCGTCTGGATCTGGGATTTCACCAATCGCGTGCAGTTTGGTTGCCAGTTCAGCCCCGTTTGGGAAATCAAGCATCAGGGTGCGATAGGCAGGATCAAGGTTTTCGTCCCCTATGATCTTTGACAAGCCGTCAAGGTATGCAGGATCAACAGGCTTGCCGCGTGTGATGGTCGCGATCAAGCTGGCCTCGGCCAAGGTGTCACCAGCCTGCCAGCGATTGAACGGGTCAGTGTCATGGGCCAACAAAAATGCGTTGTCAGCTTTATGATCGATCACCACAGGGGCAGAGAAGCCGCGCAAGACGGATGCGACGGGGCGTTCTTTTTGGCCGGTAAAGGTGAAGGTCTGTGTGGCCTTCGTCACTTCCAGCACCTGTGTGCCCATTGTTTCAGACCCATCAGGGGCCAAGAGGCCCACAGCGACAGGGATCACTTGGGGCTGTGGATCGGCTGTTGTGGCGCTGGGCGGGGTGTTTTGGGTGAAGGTTAGCTTAAAGGTGTCGCCCTCAAAGTCTTCGGTCACTTTGAGGTGTGGCGTGCCCGCTTGTGAATACCAGCGTTTGAACTGTGTCAGGTCGCGCCCTGTGCTGTCTTCAAACACCTGAAGCCAGTCCTCAATTGTGCAGGCTTGGCCATCGTGACGATCAAAATACAGGTCCACGGCTTTGGAGTAGGCTTTGGCCCCGACAAGGGTGCGTAGCATGCCAATGACTTCTGCCCCTTTTTCATAGATGGTCGCGGTGTAGAAGTTGTTGATCTCTTGAAAGCTCTCTGGGCGCACTGGGTGGGCAAGGGGCCCTTGGTCCTCAGTGAACTGACGGCCACGCAAATCGATGACATCCCCAATCCGTTTGACTGGGGCAGAGCGCATATCGCTGGTGAACTGGCTGTCGCGGTATACTGTCAGCCCTTCTTTTAGGCACAGTTGGAACCAATCACGGCAGGTGATGCGGTTTCCCGTCCAGTTGTGGAAGTATTCATGGGCAATGATCGCCTCGATCCGCTCAAAGTTCGCATCTGTAGACGTATCAGGGGAGGCAAGAACACAAGAGGAGTTGAAGATATTCAGTCCCTTGTTCTCCATCGCGCCCATATTAAAGTCATCCACAGCAACGATGTTAAAGATGTCGAGGTCATATTCACGGCCATAGACGTCTTCATCCCATTTCATGGAATCCCTCAACGCCTGCATACCAAAGGCGCATTTGCCCTCATCGCCCGGGTGCACATAAAGGTTTAGGTCAACCTTGCGCCCAGAGGCTGTGGTGAACTTGCCGGTGTGGGCGATCAATTCACCTGCAACCAAAGCGAACAGATACGCGGGCTTTGGCCACGGGTCATGCCATTCGGCCCAACCATCACCCGAAGCGACAGGGTTACCATTAGACAGTAGGGTAGAGTGGGGGCCGTTTATACGCACCGTAAAGGTGGACATCACATCAGGGCGGTCAGGATAGTAGGTGATCTTGCGAAAGCCCTCGGCCTCGCATTGTGTGCAATACATGCCAGAGGACTGATACAACCCTTCAAGTGAAGTGTTGGCTGCAGGATCAATCTGAACTTCGCTTTCCCAGATGAAAGGGATGTTGGGGACCTTACAGGTTAACCCCTCAGGTGTGACAGTGGGTGTGACCGCCTCACCATCAATTTTGGCGGAGTGCAGTGTTAGGTTCTCGCCGTGTAGGAAGAAGGTCGCGTCCTTGGCGTTCTTTACGGGACTGAAACGGATGCGGCTGGCGACCCGTGTGGCATTGGGGGCCAGATCGAATGTCAGGTGCACCGCATCGACGGTAAAACCGAAAGGTGTGTAATCTTTTAGGTAGATCGTCTGTGGTGCTGCATCGCGCATGTGATTTGATCCGGTCTATGCTTGTGAATTAGGTAGCAGATTATCAGCTATAGCCCTGTCCGCAAGCGGTGCCTGAATAATGCTCGCGGGGAAAAATTGGGGGTTTTTAGCTGGTTGCAGGTTTGCTGGGCGGCTTTATCAAATTCAGATAAACAGTGCTTCGCAGATTTGATGGAAATATTGGTCATAAAAGTTTACCAGTCGTGTTTACTATCGGAAACTTTTTGCCTACTCCTATCGTTGAATAAATATGCCCCAAACAGCGAAAGGTGCCAATATGACCGATTTTGTGAACAAAGCTGGACTAAACGTAGCCGCGGAACTTGCGACATTTGTTGAAGATGCAGCCCTACCAGGGACTGGCGTATCGGCTGATGCCTTCTGGACCGGCTTTTCCGACATTGTGCATGAGCTGGGGCCAAAGAACCGCGCCTTACTTGCGAAACGCTCTGACATTCAGGCCCAAGTTGATGCATGGCACGTTGCCCGTCGTGGCCAAGATCACGATGCCGTTGCGTACACTGATTTCCTGAAAGAGATCGGCTATCTGGTTCCTGAGGGCGCACCATTCTCAATCGATACAGCAAACGTTGACCCAGAGATCGCGATGTTACCAGGGCCGCAGTTGGTTGTGCCAATCATGAACGCACGCTTTGCGCTTAACGCTGCGAACGCACGTTGGGGCAGCTTGTATGATGCGTTGTACGGCACAGATGCGCTGGGCGACCTGCCAACGGGCAAAGGTTATGACGCTGAGCGTGGTGGTCGCGTAATTGCATGGGCGCGCGCCCATTTGGATCAGGTTGCGCCTTTGGCGTCTGGATCATGGGCTGACATCGATGGTTTGACTGTTGTTGACGGCGCATTGAACGCAGGCGGAACAGCTTTGGCTGACCCTGCACAATTCGCAGGTCATGAGGGCGGGTCATATTACCTACGCAAAAACGGTCTGTTGATCGAAATCCGTGTTGATGGGTCCACACCGATTGGGCAAGCGGATAAGGCTGATATCTCTGACGTTTGGCTTGAATCCGCATTGTCCACGATCATGGACTGCGAAGACAGTGTTGCAGCCGTGGATGCTGAAGACAAAGTTGTCGCATACACCAACTGGCTTGGCCTGATGCGCGGCGATCTGAAAGAGACGTTCGAAAAAGGCGGCAAGTCCGTCACCCGTGAAATGGCAGGCGACCGCACGTTCACAGCACCCGATGGCAGCACGGTCACCGCAAAGGGCCGCGCCCTGATGTTGGTGCGCAATGTTGGCCACCTGATGACCAACCCTGCGATCACAGACCGTGATGGTTTGGAAGTGGGCGAGGGGCTAATGGACGCCATGATGACCTCCATGATCGCGATGCACGACTTGCAGCGTGAAGGTGGCAACTCGGTCACTGGTTCTGTCTATGTGGTTAAGCCAAAGATGCATGGCCCAGAAGAAGTTGCCTTTGCTGACGAGATTTTCACTCGCGTTGAAGGCGTTCTGGGCTTGCCTGCGAACACCGTCAAACTGGGCATCATGGACGAAGAACGCCGTACCTCTGTAAACCTTGGCGAATGTATCCGCGCTGCGAAATCACGCGTTGCCTTCATCAACACGGGGTTCTTGGACCGTACTGGCGACGAAATCCACACGTCTATGGAAGCAGGGCCAATGGTGCCCAAAGGCGAAATGAAAGCCGCGCCTTGGATCGCATCCTATGAGGATCGCAACGTGGACATCGGTTTGGCTTGTGGCCTTCAGGGACGCGCCCAAATCGGCAAAGGCATGTGGGCCATGCCTGATCTGATGGCAGACATGTTGGTGGCCAAAGTCGGTCACCCACAGTCAGGCGCAAACTGTGCGTGGGTTCCATCCCCGACAGCCGCGACCTTGCACGCCACACACTATCACCACGTCGATGTTCTTGCCCGTCAGGTCGAGATAAAAGAAGGCGGTGCACGTGGCACGCTTGAGGACCTGCTGACTGTTCCAGTTATGACAGGCCGCAATCTAAGCGACGAAGAAATCGCACGTGAGATCGAAAACAACGCCCAAGGTATCCTTGGCTATGTTGTGCGCTGGGTTGATCAGGGTGTTGGTTGCTCCAAAGTGCCAGACATCAACAACGTCGGCCTGATGGAAGATCGCGCCACCTGCCGTATTTCCGCACAAGCCATGGCGAACTGGTTGCACCACGGTGTGATCTCTGAGGCTCAAGTGATGGCAGGCCTTCGCAAGATGGCAGCTGTTGTTGATGGTCAGAACGCAGGCGACGCCAGCTATATTTCTATGGCACCAACATTTGACGGCGTTGCGTTCCAAGCTGCCTGTGATCTGGTGCTGAAGGGCCGCGTACAGCCATCAGGCTATACAGAGCCAGTCCTGCACGAACGTCGCCTCGAATTCAAAAGCGTAACGGGCTAAGGCCCAACCGAACTAAAAATATTCAAAGGAAATCAAGATGATCAATCTTAGAAAAGCCCGCACAATCATCCGCAAAGCCATGGAAAAAAGCCGTGAGATAGACCTAAAGCCAATGTCTGTTGTTGTTTTGGATGCTGGCGGCCACGTCCAAGCGTTTGAACGTGAAGATGGTGCAGCACCGGGTCGTTTCGCGATTGCCCAAGGCAAAGCATACGGTTCCATCATGCTAGGCATGGCAGGTACTGCGCAAATGGCACGTGCCGAGGCGCAGGCCTATTTCATTGCCGCTGCTGGTGGTGCATTTGGCGGCCAAATGATCCCTGTTCCGGGTGGCGTTTTGGTGCGCGACAAAAAGGGTGCCGTGATCGGTGCCGTTGGCGTGACGGGTGACACGTCTGACAACGATGCGATTGCTGCAATGGCTGGTATCGAAGCTGCTGGATTGACCGGCGAAATCTAAAACGATCTGACTTGCGGATTTACGCACAGATATCTGCGCATTGGGCGGGCTGTTCACAGTCCGCCCTTCGTATTACATTCTCTTACAACGCGAAAACTTGTTAGGGAATGTTATGGCACGGCCAATTATCGGTATTCTGACCAACAGTCACATGATCAATGATACTTATGAAGTCTACGGCAGTGGCTCGATCAACGTCGAAGCCGTTGGTGATGTTTGCAATGCTTTGCCGCTGCTGATCCCAACATCCCCCAAGCATGTCCAAATCGAAGACCTTATGGAGCGCTGTGCTGGCTTTATCTTTACTGGCGCACGTCCAAACGTACACCCTGATGAATATGGCGAAGAGGCGACATCCGCCTATGGCGATTTTGATCGCGGTCGTGATGGTGTTGCGCTGCCCTTGATCCGCGCCTGTGTCGAACGGGGTTTGCCAATTTTTGGCATCTGCCGCGGGTTCCAAGAGGTGAATGTTGCCATGGGTGGTTCGCTGTATCCAGAAATTCGCGACCTCCCTGGGCGCAGCAACCACCGGATGCCACCTGATGGCACGTTGGAAGAAAAATTCGCGTTGCGTCACGCTGTGAAGTTTACGGACGGCGGTGTGTTTCACCGCGTTCTTGGCTCTAACGAGGTTTCGACCAACACGCTGCATGGGCAAGGGATCAAAGAAGCAGGCGCACGTGTTGTGATTGACGGTGTTGCCCCTGATGGCACGCCCGAAGCGATCTACATTAAGGACGCGCCCGGATTTACGATGTCTGTACAGTGGCATCCCGAATGGAAAGCGGCAGAGAACCCGGTGTCTGAGGCGTTATTCACGGCCTTTGGCGATGCGGTACACGCGTGGGACGGGGGCGAGATGCGTCCTGCGTTAAAGAAAACCGGTTGATCAACGCGTTTTAAGCGATGCTTAAACATGCTGTTGCAGTGTGTTGGGATGTTAGATCAAACCCAACACCTCCGCCCCATCGGCAAGCTGTTTTTCACAGTGCGTCTGCAGGACCGTCATTCCAACCTTTTGCTGCAAGTGATCGAGCGCCTGCGTCATGCAACGCCCAAGACGCTTAACGCAATGCCGTTTGAGATCGACGAGATTGTGGTGTTGCCTGGTGCGATCCATACGATTTGGACGTTACCTGAGGGGGACGCGGATTTTAGCAAGCGGTGGCGTATGCTTAAATCACAGTTCTCGCGCGGATTGCCTGCCGTTGAGGTTGGCGGACCATCTGATTTCAAACCCTACAACAAAGGGATTTGGCAACGACGTTTCTGGGAATACCATTTGCGAGACGATGAGGATTTAGAGGCGCATCGTCAGATGATACATTTCGCACCTGTTCAAGCTGGATTGGTCAAACGGCCAGAGGAGTGGCTGCATTCGTCCATTCACCGCGCTGTTCGACTTGGGCGTGGTCCCTTTGTCAGCAGGGTTGGTGAAAACCCAAGGGCGTTTTTAAGGGCAGGATAACTTGGGCTGCCATATCTGATCAAAAACCCACAGAGAAACATAATTTCTTTTTACAACACTGTCAGTGTAATAATGTTACTGCTGGATCATATTTTCGAATTACGCCCTTAGAAACCAATAATAAACCAATTTCGCTCTGGAAGTGTTCTTTTTGTCGTGTTTAATGTCCTATGTGACGTAAAGATAATACGAAGAATGGGGGGAGTGTTCGAGTGAAAATCGGAACACCAAAGGAAATGATCGAAGGCGAACGCCGCGTTGCTATGACGCCGGAGAGTGCCGCGCAATTACAAAAACTAGGCCACGACTGTCTGATCGAAACGGGAGCCGGCGCTGAAGCTGGTTTTTCGGATGCCGATTATGCAGCTGCCGGTGTTGAGATCGCCAAAACGGCAGTCGCTCTTTGGAAAACCGCAGATGTGGTTGCCAAGGTGCGCGCTCCGAATGAAACCGAAGTCAAACGCTTGCGCGATGGGCAGACGCTGATCTCATTTATCAACCCTGCTGCGAATGACAAGCTGCTGAAATCGGCGGCTAAAAAGGGTTCTACGGTTGTTGCGATGGACATGGTGCCACGCATTTCACGTGCCCAGAAGATGGATGCACTTTCCTCGATGGCAAACATTGCGGGTTACCGCGCCGTTATCGAGGCTGGTAATAACTTTGGCCGTTTCTTTACCGGTCAGATTACAGCGGCGGGCAAAGTTCCACCGGCCAAGGTTTTGGTTGTTGGTGCTGGGGTTGCTGGATTGGCAGCTGTGGGTACCTCCACCAGCTTGGGCGCGATCACATATGCCTTTGACGTCCGCCCAGAAGTAGCAGAACAGATTGAATCGATGGGGGCAGAATTTGTCTTTCTCGATTTTGAAGAAGAACAAGCCGACGGCGCTGCAACAGGTGGTTACGCCGCAGTTTCCAGTCCAGAATTCCGCGAGGCCCAACTGGCCAAGTTCCGCGAACTGGCACCCGATATCGACATTGTCATCACAACAGCGTTGATCCCGAACCGCGATGCGCCAGAGCTGTGGACCGAAGACATGGTCGGGGCGATGAAGCTGGGTTCCGTCATCGTTGATCTGGCTGCTGAAAAAGGTGGTAACTGCAAACTGACCGTCATGGACGAGAAAATTGTGACAGAAAACGGTGTGACCATAATCGGTTACACGGATTTCCCAAGCCGCATGGCAGCGCAGGCGTCGACCCTGTATTCGACCAACATTCGTCATATGATGACTGATCTGACCCCTGAAAAAGACGGCGTGATTGATCACAACATGGAAGATGATGTTATTCGCGGGGCCACTGTGACCCACGCAAAAGCAATCACGTTCCCACCACCGACACCTAAGATCGCGGCGATCGCTGCCGCCCCAAAGAAGGAAGCGGTGCCAGAACCAACAGCCGAGGAAAAACGCGCTGCAGAAGTTGCTGCGTTCAAGGCGCAAACACGCAATCAGGTTACATTGTTGGCCGTTGGTGGTGCTGCGCTATTGGCTGTGGGATTGGTCGCGCCAGCCAGCTTTATGCAGCACTTTATTGTGTTTGTGTTGGCCGTGTTCATTGGCTTTCAGGTTATCTGGGGCGTGGCACACAGCCTGCACACACCGCTGATGGCGGTCACGAATGCGATTTCGTCGATCATCATTTTGGGCGCTTTGATGCAAATTGGATCGGGATCATTCCTTGTCATCCTACTGGCAGCGCTTGGTGTCTTTATGACCGGTATTAATATTTTCGGCGGCTTTCTTGTGACACGGCGTATGCTCGCCATGTTCCAGAAATCGTAAAGGAGCGAATTCATGGAATATGGTTTTACAACAGCGGCCTATGTGGTCTCAGCGGTTCTTTTCATTCTTAGCCTTGGCGGTTTGTCCGGCCAGGAAAGCGCAAAACGCGCCGTCTGGTATGGCATTAAGGGTATGGCGTTGGCTGTGGCTGCAACGTTGATCGGGCCGGGCTCTGGCTTGTGGTTCTTGTCGATGATTATGATCGCTGGTGGTGGTTACATTGGCTATCAATTGGCAACCAAGGTGCAAATGACGCAAATGCCTGAATTGGTGGCTGCTATGCACTCACTTGTTGGTTTGGCAGCGGTTTTCGTGGGCTTTATCGCGCATGTTGAACTGGGTCGTGTTTTGGCAATGGACGATGCGGCTAAGAAGGGGCTTGAGGGCTTTGCCGCGCTTCTGGCCAAGAAAAATGGTGTTGAGATTGCCATTCTTCGGGTCGAATTGTTCCTTGGTATCTTCATCGGTGCAATCACCTTTACGGGTTCCGTCATTGCCTATGGCAAGTTGGCGGGCCGTGTAGACAGTGCAGCGACAAAGCTTCCGGGTGGTCACATGCTGAACGCTGGCGCGGCCGCAGTGTCACTGATCACATTGATTTGGTACTTTAACACTGGCGGCTTTTTCTCATTGTTCTTAATGACTTTGGCTGCGTTGTTCATTGGCTATCACCTGATCATGGGCATTGGCGGTGCGGATATGCCTGTGGTTGTTTCTATGTTGAACAGCTATTCAGGCTGGGCTGCAGCGGCGATTGGTTTCTCATTGGGGAACGATTTGATGATCGTTGTTGGTGCGCTTGTTGGCTCATCCGGTGCGATCCTATCCTACATTATGTGTAAGGCGATGAACCGTTCGTTTGTGTCTGTGATCTTGGGCGGCTTTGGTGGCCCTGCAGGGGAGCAGATGGCCGTTGAAGGTGAACAAATCGCAATTGAGGCTGAAGGTGTGGCTATGGCCCTGAATGAGGCGGACAGCGTTGTTATCATTCCAGGGTATGGCATGGCTGTGGCGCAAGCGCAGTCAGGGGTCGCGGAATTGGTGCGCAAATTGCGTGCCCAAGGCAAGAACGTTCGTTTCGCGATTCACCCTGTTGCAGGGCGTCTTCCGGGGCATATGAACGTGTTGCTGGCTGAAGCGAAGGTACCCTACGACATCGTCATGGAAATGGATGAAATCAATGATGATTTCCCAGAAACTGATGTGGCGATTGTGATCGGGTCCAATGACATCGTGAACCCCGCGGCGCAGGATGATCCTAACTCTCCCATCGCGGGCATGCCTGTGTTGGAATGCTGGAAAGCCAAACAAGTGTTTGTGTCCAAGCGCGGGCAGGGCACTGGGTACTCCGGTATTGAGAACCCACTGTTCTTTAAGGAAAATACACGTATGTTTTATGGTGATGCGAAGGCGTCATTGGACAAGCTTCTGCCGATGATCGACTAAGATCATCTAGGGAAATTACGAAAGGCGGGTCTGTTACGGGCCCGCCTTTTTCATTTGCGAGAAGATGACTAATTGTGCGGTATACCGTGGTATTCCGTTAAGGTACTGATTTTTATATAATAGTTTGACGTTCCCGCCGTCCTAGATATGCTTTGAGTGAATCAGCGGAGCATCCCTTATGTTGCAAATTGACGATCATCCTTTGCGTTTCAAAGTTGCGAACGAACTTCACACGCGCCCTTTTCCCATTATGGAAGCCCCCTGCACAGCGGCATTTATTGCGTTAAAACAAAAGGGTGACGCTGCTACACGTGATCCGGCACAAGAGTTGGCACATCTTGTTGAACTGCTGGATCGACACGGTGCACCACACCCACAACCCAATGCCACGCATTACTATGGCGAGATTGGCAAAAACTGGTTGAAGTGGGAGCAACACACAGAGTTTGTCACCTATACGGTCTTCAACGATGGTTTGGACCCGCGCCCCTTTGAAGACGCGGTTTTCTCAAGCTTTCCAAGTGATTGGCTGGCCAACGCCCCTGGCGAGCGTGTCACATCGGTTTCATTGCGGATCGAAACAGCAGACGACCGCGATCGTATTTCACAGCGCATCAAAGATTGGTTCGTCCCCGAAAGTCTGGCTGTCAGTTCGGTGTTGGATGATGCTGCCGTTGTAGCTGCGGATTTTCGTATTGATCCAATGGGTCATCAACGTTTTGCAATCTTTCCCACGGGACAAACAGGTGGGCGTCGTCTGGGGCGTATTGTGCAACGTCTGTGTGAAATCGAGACCTACAAAGCGATGTCGATGTTGGGGTTTTCGCGTGCCCAAAGCATGGGTGAACAACTTAATGAATTAGACCGTCAACTCACTGATTTAATGAGAAATATGCGCAGCAGTGATGCGGATGCAGAGACCACATTACATGCACTTTTGGGCATCGCATCAGAGCTGGAAACACTGTCTGCGCAGGGCTCTTTTCGCTTTGGGGCGACGGGGGCTTATAGCGCGATTGTCAGTCAACGCATTGCGGCACTGCGCGAAGAACGGTTTCGTGGGCGACAAAGTTTTGCAGAGTTCATGATGCGCAGATATGAACCCGCGATGCGCACTGTAAAGTCCACAGAATTGCGGCTTGATGCACTTAGCAGCCGGTCGATCCGCGCCGCTAACCTATTGAGAACAAAAATAGATGTGGAACGCTCTGCCCAGAACCAAGCGTTGCTGACCAGTATGGATCGCCGTTCGGATCAACAGCTGCAATTGCAGCGCACTGTCGAGGGGCTGTCGGTGGTTGCGATCAGTTATTATGCCGTCTCGTTGGTGGCGTATTTACTATATCCAATGGGGGATGTTGTTGGGCTGAGTAAGGGGATGATGACGGCGCTTATTACACTGCCTGTGGTCGCTTTGGTCTGGTTGATGCTGCGTCGCATTCAGCGTCATACGATCAAGGGTTAAAGGGGCGCGCGACGCGCATTACAGCCCTAACTGTACAGAACCTGCCCAAAACTGTGCAGTCGGCCGCGCGGTTTCAGGCCCAAATCGACGGTTTCAGGGCAGACTGTACAGTTTGCCTGCAAATCTGTGCAGTTCCCACCGACGGACCCCATTAACGATCTGTTCAGATCCTGCGTTTGTTAAGGTTTGAATCCGCCGCGTAACTCTTTGTTAACCTTTAGCGCCTGATTGCCCCGCAAGATCATTTGCGCCAAAAAGGATGCAATTGATTTCCCTAACAACGGCAGCCTCCAAAATGACGGCGAATGCGAAAAATATCGAGCGGTCGAATGTGATCGGCAGTCTGTGGATGGTTGCCTCAATGGCGGCCTTTGCGATTGAGGACAGCCTGTTCAAAGCGGCGGCGGTCACTGTCCCTGTGGGGCAGATGCTGATGTTGTTCGGGGCAGGTGGCGCGATCATCTTTGCCTGTCTTGCATTGTGGAACAAAGAACCGCTGTATCACGCGGATGTTTTATCGCCACCTATGCGCATTCGGATGTGTTTTGAAATTACAGGCCGCTTGTTTTACGTGCTGGCCGTAGCGATCACGCCGCTGTCTTCGGCCACTGCCATTTTACAGGCGACCCCGATTGTGGTGGTTGCTGGGGCGGCTGTGTTCTTTGGCGAACGGGTTGGTTGGATGCGGTGGGCCGCGATTGTCGTAGGGTTGATTGGCGTGATGATCGTGTTGCGCCCGGGCACGGATGCGTTTTCGCCTCTGTCCATTTTGGCCGTCATCGGGATGTTAGGATTGGCGGGGCGTGATCTGGCCAGCCGTGCAGCGCCCAAGACGCTGAGCACCGTACTACTTGGCCTTTACGGTTTTTTGACGGTGATTGCTGCGGGCGGTGTTTTCGCGCTGTGGCAGGGACGCGCCTTTGTTTGGCCAGAGGGGCAGGCGGCTGCATTCATCCTTGGCGCGATCTGCATTGGCGTGTTTGCCTATACCGCTTTGATGAATGCGATGCGCACGGGCGAAGTATCTGTGGTCACGCCGTTTCGCTATACCCGTTTGGTGTTTGGCGTTGGCTTGGGTGTATTGGTCTTTGGCGAACGTTTAGACGGGGCCACGATTGTGGGCTGTGCGCTGATTGTCGCCACAGGTCTGTTCATCATGTGGCGTGGGAAGGTTGCGGCGCGCGGCTAGTGGCGGCAGATCAAAGCTGTTAAGAGCTGGCACAAATGCATTTCCAAAAGGATATCCCGATGATCCAAGCTACAGCTTCGTTCAAAGACAACCTGCAACTTTTGCCATCTATTGATGGCCTTGAACGTATCGATCTTGTCGATGCGAATGGTGCAATTGTCGCCACCATCCCAAATGAAGCGGGCAAGAAGGGGTCATTGGCCGTTTACCAATATCTTGCCCAGACGTTTGACAGTCTTGATGCGCAGGCCTGTGGTCTTGGCCTCGCGCTGTTTGCGAAAAATACTGAGGATGCCAAGAACCGTCCGGGCGCACATCCCAATATCGACCGCTTGTTAGAGATCGCTGACGGCGCTGGGGCGTTGAAGATCGAACTTACGCAAGCTTAATAGAGGGCGTCAGTCGTCCCGTCTGGGTTCATTTGGATCGCTTGAGAACAGTGCGATTTTGTTGCCTTGGGGATCGCGTAGATAACCCACGTAGAAATCTGCGCTGTAATCGGCGCGAAACCCCGGTTGTCCCTCGTCTGTGCCGCCTGCTTTTATGGCGGCTGCGTGCAGTGCGCGCACTTGGCTTTGATTTTGTGCCTCAAAGGCAACCATCGCGCCGTTGCCTGCTGTCGCGGGTTGCCCGTTGAAGGTGGGTTTAACGTAGAAGTCTGGTAAAGTTGGGCGCTGACCTGCGGGGACGAGCAGGGCGTAGCTGAGGCCTTCGGGTTCTTCTTTCTGCGTGTATCCGAGGGCAGGGAGGAAGGCCGAGTAGAACCGCTTTGCGCGGGCGATGTCATCAGCACCGACTGTGATGTAGGCGATCATGCTTGTACAGAGACAGTTAAATCAAAATCGAAATCGTTGGACGCAGCGCCCTCAAAGGTCATAATCCAACGACTGGTCACTCTCATAGGCACATGATTTTGAGACAAAAACTCAATTCTAGAGATGTCGATGGGGTTATGAGCACCCCGAAAGTAAATGGAAGCGTCAATGAAACCTTCATTTTGGTTTAACGAGAAATCAAATATTTGGCCCTGTAGATCGCGTACGTTGGCAGAAGGAAGATGAAAAAGCTCTGCACAAATAGGAGCATCAAAAGGGTGGGAGATCACGTTGCCTTCGAACTCCTCATCAACAGTGAAGGTCTCAAAATGAATCTCTAGGTTCGGCTGTGTTTTAAGGTGGCTTTCAAAGAGGTTGGCCTTGAGAGGTACTAATTTATCTATCGGAAAAATGATCATTTATTGCTCCAAAAACTGCGGTGAAGTTTTGGTTTCAAGTCGAAATTTGATTGGTGATCCATGAAGTTAAGATAGGCGCGGTGAACCCCGCCCTACATTTACCGTCCCCGAATGCGTGGATCCAATGCGTCGCGCAATCCGTCGCCTAGGTAGTTCACCCCAAGCACGGTGAGTGAGATGGCGATGCCTGGTAGCAAGACGCGTTCTGGGTATTCTTCCATCCGTGGCACGGCGTCGGCCAGCATTTTACCCCATGTTGGGAAATCTGATGGGAAGCCCACACCTAGAAATGACAATGCGCTTTCCGTAATGATCGCGACCGCCAGTCCCAGTGTTGCAGATACCATGATCGGTGAGATCACGTTGGGCAGCAAGTGACGCCGAATGATCGCCCCTGATGTGGTCCCGATGGAACGGGCGGCAAGGATGAATTCGCGTTCTTTCAGTGCTAGGATTTCACCCCGTACGATCCGTGCGGTTTGCATCCAGCTGGTTAGCCCCACCACCACAACGATCAGGATGAACATACCGCCCTCTGGACCAAAGTTGGCGCGCAAGGGTTGGCGGAATAGGGTCACTGCGACCAATAATAGCGGCAGGATTGGTAGCGATAGGAACAGATCGGTCAGGCGCATCAGCAACCCGTCAAGCCGTTTGAAATAGCCCGCAGCAACGCCAACGCCTGTGCCGATTGAGAGCGACAGTAACATCGCTGTCCAGCCCACAGCCATTGAGGCACGCCCGCCGGCGATCATTTGCGCAAGCAGGTCACGCCCTAAGTTGTCTGTGCCAAAGGGGCGGTGCCATAGGGTCTTGGCCCCACCATCCCAGATCGCGATCCAGATGGGGCGCACGTTCTTGTTGCGGATGTCCAGCTTTTGCGCGTCCACGGTCCACAGGTATGGGCCAAGCAGAACCGCAAGTGTGATGAAGAAAAGGAAGCCCCCGCCAAACACAGCGCCTTTGTGTTTCTTGAACTGATCCCAGACGTCCAGCCACTGATTGCGTTGTGGCTTGCCCGGTTCTTTGTCCTGAAGGGCCGCGTATGGATCGATTTCGTTTGCTGTATCAGTCATAGCGGATCCTTGGGTCGAGTACGCCGTAAAGCACGTCTGCGATCAGGTTAAACACCACGATCATAATGGCGAAGATAAAGGTGATGGTCATGACCATCGGGATGTCGTTGGCGAACAGGGCGGTGATCAGCAGCTGGCCAATCCCGTTCACGCCAAACACGTTTTCGGTGATGATCGCGCCGCCAAAGATGGAGGGCACGCCGAGGGCGATAACGGTGATCACAGGGATCATTGAGTTGCGCAGTACGTGAACCATAACGACGACACCCTCTTTCAGGCCCTTGGCCCGTGCGGTGCGCACGTAGTCCTGGTTCAGGTTGTCGAGCATCGAGGCGCGCATGTAGCGGCTGATCTGTGCTGTGGTTTGCAGGGCCAGCACCATGACCGGTAGGATCATTTGCGACAGTTGGTATTTGAAGCTGGCCCAGTCGTTGACCACGTGGGTGGTATCATAGATGGAGGGCAGCCAGCCGAGCGTCACCGAGAAGATCACGATCAAGAGGGGACCCGTGAAGAACGGCGGGATTGAGAAACCAACCATCGTGATGAATGTACCCGCTTGGTCAAAGACCGAGTAGTGGCGGTAGGCGGAATAGATACCGATGGGCAGGGCGATCAGGATGCCGACGATATAAGCCAGTCCAACAACCCAAAGCGTTTGTGGGATGCGTTGAATGACGATGTCCATGATTGGTGAACGGGTCTGCCAGCTGATGTTGCGCTGCTGTGTGACAAGTTTCTCAAGCTCTGGGTCATAGACCATGCTGAATTGTGTGTCTGGCAACCAACCAAAGAGGAAGCTGTCGCGGGTCATCCAGTCAATCAAGAACTGTGGTTCCACGATAAAGAATTGGTTGAGCCATTTGAGGTATTGGATATATACCGGTGCGCCAAGGCCAAGAGCCTCGCGCATCTTTTGCTTTACCTCTGGCGGCACGGTCAGCGGCACTTGGGCCATTGGGTCACCGGGGGCGAGCTGGAGCAGTCCGAAGATTACAATACTGATGAACAAAAGCGTCGGGATCGAGGTGAGCATGCGACGGATTGTGAAGGTCAACATAAGCGGCGCCTTTGTGCGTCAGTCGTTGGGGTAGGGATGTAAGGTGCGCGCTTGGCACGCACCTTACGATGCTTAAGGTCGACTTAGTTACCGATGCGGTACCAGTCAGCCACATTCCAAGTTTCTGAGTCGAATACGTTAAGAACAACGCCGCCCAAAGAGTTGGCATGTGCAGATACACGACCACGGTCAACCAATGGAACGATTGTGTAGCTGTCTTTTGTCAGCATGTCGTTCATTGCTTTGCCCAACTCACCACGTTTCTCAAGATCACCAGTTTTGGCAAGCTCGTCGATCATAGCGTCATACGCTGGATCACAGAAACGGTTGATGTTTTCACCCTGCCATTGGCTGGATGGCTTAGGCTCGTTGCCACAACGGTAGGCCGCGAGGTAAGCTTGTGGGTCTGTGCCGTCAAACACGTTCGCATACATTTCTACGTCTGCGTAGAACTTTTGGAACGTATCAGGAGAACCCGGGTCACCACCGAAGAATACGGAACCGTCTAGGTTACGTAGTTCAGTTTCAACACCGATTTGGCTCCAGTAATCTTTAATCAAAGCTTGGAAATCCTGACGAACTGCGTTCGTGGATGTTTGATACAAGATTGAAAGACGCACGTCGCCTTTAGCGCGAACGCCGTCAGCGCCCATGGCCCAACCAGCTTCGTCGAGCAAAGCGTTTGCACCGGCGATGTCTTGTGTCAGGCATTCCGTGTTGTCAGACGCATACAAAGCAGGCGCTGGAACAAGATTACACGTTGGACGACCTGCATCGCCGTAACCTACATCAACAAGCTCTTGGCGGTTGATGGCCATGGAAAGCGCTTTACGCACAGCAAGTTCTGACAAGAACGGGTGTGGCTCTGCAACTGTCGCACGTGTCTCTGGTGGGAGATCAGGTGATGGGTTGGTCAGGTTCATTTCTAGACGCTCAACAAGTGCGCCAAATGCGGAAACAGGAACACCTTTGCCGCCCTGAGCCATCTTTTGGATGACGTCTGGTGCAAGCTGTAGGTTCCAACCGTAGTCAAATTCGCCAGTTTCCATAACCGCACGACCAGAGGCTTCGGCAGAACCGCCACCTTTGAATGTCATGGATGCAAACGCTGGTTTGTTTGGATCACGGTAGTTGTCGTTTGCGACCAATGTAATCACGTCATTCGGTTTGAAGTCTGTGACAACAAATGGGCCAGTACCGATTGGGCCAAAGTTGGCTTCGGTACATTCTGGTGCGCGTGCGCCCAAGCAATCAGCAAATTGTGCCGCTTGGATAACCGGTGATTGGCCGCCAACGAATGGGCCATATGGGTTTGGTTTTGCAGTTGAGAAGGTAACTTTGGTTGTCTGCGCATCAATAGCTTCGACGCTTTCGACGCCTTCAAACTTAGCCAACTGCGCACAACCGCCTTCAGGGTCCATGCAATATTGTGCTGTGAAAACAAGGTCATCTGAGGTCACTGGAGTGCCGTCTGACCATAGAAGGCCTTCTTTTAGCTTCCAAGTGATGGACGTCAGGTCCTCGGACACGCCGCCGTTTGCAACTGTCGGGATTTCATCTGTCAGATATGGAACCAAAGTACCGTTTTGGTCAAAACGCGCCATTGGTTCGATTACAACGGCTGAGGACTCGATGTCCTTTGTGCCGCCGGACAAATACGGGTTTAGGATAGAGGGGGCTTGCCAGTAGATGACTTTGACTTCGCCGTCGCGACCGCGTTCACCTTCGTGACCGTCAGCCAGTGCCATAGGTGCGAACGCTGTAGATGCGATGGCCCCAAGCAAGAGGGTTTTGAGTTTCATGTTGTACTCCATGTTGGACACAGAATTGTGTCGTTTATTCCGCAGATCACCAACGCTGGGCCTGAGGTATTTTGGGTGAATTGAAAGAAACAACACGAAGTAAGCGGTATAACCCAGCCAAAACACAACGTTTTTTGGCAGCCTTCGCTCGTCCCCAACAAGCCACTGATTGCTATCGAAACAGGTTCTGAAAAAATTGCAAGGGCGTTGATGGAAGACGTGGGGGAAAAGCCGTTCTAGCTGGGGTGATTTTTTGAGTCAGCGGTGAGCATCTATTTGACACCTGCCAAGGCTTGCCCTTAGCCTTTCAGAATGCCCGTCAAACGCGCGCACTGGGGGACGATATGCTAGATCACGAAAACGCATCGACAATTGGGTCACCGATTGCTGAAATCCATGGTTTACGGGTCGAATTCCAAACAAAAGACGGCCCTGTCGTTGGAGTTTCGGATGTTTCCTTTGATATCAATTCTGGTGAAACGGTCTGTGTTGTCGGCGAATCTGGATCAGGGAAATCGGTTTCTTCGCTGTCCTTGATGCGCTTGGTTGAGTTTGGTGGCGGTGAAATTACCGGCGGACGCCTATTATTTAATCGAAAAGACGAAGATCAGATTGATCTGGCCCAGACTGAACCGAATCTTATGCGTTCGATCCGCGGCAATGAGATTGGCATGATTTTTCAGGAGCCGATGACGGCACTGAACCCCGTTTTTACGGTTGAGCGTCAATTGACCGAGGGTTTGCGCCTGCACAAAGGCATGTCCAAGGCTCAGGCCTCTGATAAGGCGCTGGAGCTGATGCGCGAAGTGCGTATTCCAGAACCAGAGCGTCGTTTGAAGCAATATCCCCACGAGTTGTCAGGCGGTATGCGCCAACGTGTTGTGATCGCAATGGCGCTGGCCTGTGAGCCACGCTTGTTAATTGCGGATGAGCCAACAACGGCTTTGGATGTGACCATTCAGGCTGAAATCTTGGCCCTGATGGATCGTTTGAAGCGTGAAACCGGCACCGCCGTGATGTTCATCACCCATGATATGGCCGTGGTTGCCCAGATGGCCGATCGCGTTGTGGTCATGTTCCGTGGTGAAAAGGTCGAAGAGGGGACTGTTGAGGAAATCTTTGAGAACCCGCAGCATCCTTATACGAAGGCTTTGTTGGCCGCTGTTCCCAAATTGGGCGAGATGACGGGCAAAGAATATCCAGAACGGATGGTTCTGATGGGCCGCGATCAGGGGGCGATTGAACCGATCAAAGGCAGTGATGAAGTGTTGCTAGAGGTTGAGAACCTCACCACCCGTTTTCCGGTCAAAGGTGGGTTCTTCCGACGCACTGTCGCCAATGTTCACGCGGTTGAGGACTTGTCGTTCACCATCAACAAGGGCCAGACCCTAAGTTTGGTTGGAGAATCTGGCTGTGGTAAATCCACCGCCGGTCGTTCGATCCTGCGCCTTGTTGATCCACAATCGGGTGCTGTGCGCCTTGGTGGCAAGGACATTATGGCGCTGGATACCAATGGTCTGCGCAATGCGCGCCTTGATATGCAGATGATTTTTCAAGATCCCTTTGCATCACTGAACCCGCAAATGCAGTTGTCGGATCAGGTCGCAGAACCCATGCACAACTTTGGCACGTTGAAGGGCAAAGCGCTGCAAGACCGCGTTGAGATGCTGTTTGATCGTGTTGAACTGCCGCGCAGTTTCATGCGCCGCTACCCACATGAATTGTCAGGTGGCCAACGACAGCGCGTTGCGATTGCGCGCGCTTTGGCATTGAACCCGAAACTTATCATTGCGGATGAAGCCGTGTCTGCGCTGGATGTGTCCGTGCAGGCCCAAGTGTTGAACCTGATGATGGAATTGCAGGCCGAACTGGACTTGTCGTTCTTGTTTATCTCACACGACATGGCCGTTGTTGAACGCGTCAGCCACAATGTGGGTGTTATGTATTTGGGCCGTATTGTTGAAATGGGGCCACGCTCTGCCGTGTTTGAAAACCCGCAGCACCCATACACGCAAGCTTTGATGAAGGCGGTGCCAATCGCTGATCCGCGCAAACGCAAGGATGAGAAGGATTTGAACTTTAAGCCCATTCCGTCACCCATCCACCCAGCGACCTATGTGGCCGAACCATCGGTGTACCGCGAAGTTGGGCCAGGCCATAAGGTGTTGGTGACAGACAGTGGGTATTGAGCGCTTCCCATGCCACTGAACCAAATCACACCCTTCGTGCCCTGTACGTCTTTGGCAAAGCAAATTGACTTTTACCGCGATGTTCTGGGTTTCTCAGTTGGGGCAAGGTTGGACAACTACGCATACCTATCTCGTGATACTCTCGCAGTGCGCTTGGTGAAGGTAGACGCGGATGTCGATCTCACCCATCCTGAACGCCAAGTATCATTTTACATTGATGTCACTGACCTTGATAAAGTGTATGAAACCATGCAGCCAGAATTGGCCAATCTTCCCGAAGGACGAGTCAGAGCACCATTTGACCAAGCCTACGGCCACCGCGAATTTCATGTCGCGGATGAGGATTGTACTTTTATCCTCTTCGGCGAAGCGATACATTAAACCGATAACCAAACTCAGCAGGAGTGCCGTATGGCCCAGCGTCTAACCCCGCTTGAATTGATGACCCAGTTGATCGCCTTTCCGACGGTCAGCCGTGACAGCAACCTGCCGTTGATCGAGTGGGTTGAGACCTATCTGACCTCGCACGGTATCACCTCGCACGTTTGGCCCGATCCTGATCAGCCGCACAAGGCGGCGTTGTTCGCCCATGTTGGCCCTGATGTGGAGGGCGCTGTTGTGCTGTCTGGGCACACTGATGTTGTGCCAGTTGATGGCCAGCCGTGGGACACGGACCCGTGGGAAGTGGTTGAGAAAGACGGCAAATATTATGGCCGTGGCACCTGTGACATGAAGGGCTTTGACGCATTGGCGATCTGGGCCTTGGTTGAGGCGCATTACGCTGATATTTCGCGTCCCCTTCAGATCGCCCTTAGCTTTGACGAGGAAGTTGGCTGTACCGGTGCGCCGCCTATGATTGAGGCGATGCAAGGCGTGCTGCCCAAGGGCGATGTTGTTATTGTGGGCGAACCATCCATGATGAAAGCCGTGACCGGCCATAAGGGTGGCAACGCTTACATGACCCATATAATCGGGTTCGAGGTACATTCGTCGATCTATTACCAAGGGGTCAGCGCGATCCATGAAGCGGCGCGCCTGATCCAATGGGCGAATGAACAGAACGAGGCCAATGCGGCCGCGACGCCTGCACCAATGGCTGCGATGTTCGATCCGCCCTATACCACGTGGCATGTGGGCACGATTGAGGGTGGCACAGCCGATAACATTACGGCCAAGGATTGCCATTTCAATATGGGCTACCGCGCCGTTCCGGGGGATGATCCAGTTGCATTGGACGCGATGTATTTTGCCAAAGTGAACGAGGTGAAGGTCGCGATGCAGGCGATCCACTCTGAGGCGGATATCAAACTAACGCCAAAATTCGCGGTGCCGCCGTTGTTGCCCGAAACAGATGGGGCTGCGGAAACATTGGCCCGCGTTATCACGGGTGACAATGCCAGCCATGTTGTGAGTTATGGCACAGAGGCAGGACAGTTTCAGGCGGCGGGTTATTCCGCTGTGGTCTGCGGCCCCGGTGATATCGCACAGGCCCATCAGCCAAATGAGTATATTGAGGTGGCCCAGTTTAACGCAGGTCATCAATTCATGCGCGATTTGCTTAAGAAATTGGCATAGCCGCAGTGCTTAGGGTGTTCTTATGACTCCGTTTCCGATCTCTTTGTCTACTCCAATCACTTATGCAGGTCCGCCCCCTAGCGCGGCGGATGTTGTGGTTATTGGTGGTGGCGTCATCGGTGTGTGCACCGCGCTGTTTTTGGCTGAGGCTGGTAAGCGCGTTGTCCTGCTGGAAAAGGGCCGTATTGCGGGGGAGCAATCCAGCCGCAACTGGGGTTGGATCCGCCAGCAGGGTCGTGACCCAGATGAAATTCCGATTATGGCCGAGGCGCAAAAGATCTGGCGTGATTTGGCGGCTAAAACCAATGTTGATATTGGCCTGACCCAAGGTGGTGTGACCTATCTTGCCCACACAGAGGCGCAGATGCAGGGTTACCGCGAATGGTTAGAGCATGCCAAAGCGCATGACCTTGATAGCCGCATGTTGACGGAAGCGGGTGTTTCAGAGCTGTTGTCAAATATCAGAGGCAGTCATGTTGGCGGTATTCATACCCCCAGCGATATGAGGGCTGAGCCATGGGTTGCTGTGCCTGCGTTGGCGGGCATCGCTGCACGTGCAGGGGCCACAATTGTTGAAAACTGTGCGGTGCGTGCGCTGGATATGACGGCGGGACGTGTGACTGGCGTTGTAACCGAAGCGGGCCTGATCAAAGCGCCAGAGGTTGTTCTGGCTGGGGGCGCGTGGTCCTCATTGTTCCTGCGCAATATGGGGGTTTCCATCCCTCAACTGAGCGTGCGTGCCACGGTGGCGGCGACTGATCCGTTGCCTGTTGTGCAAATGGGTGGCGTTGCCGATCGTGATCTGGCGTGGCGGCCCCGTGTCGATGGTGGGTATTCCCTCGCCTCTGGTGGGTTCATTGAGCTGTTTGTTGGCCCTGATGCATTCCGCGCTTTGCCCAAGTTCCTTGCGCAATTGCGCCATGATCCGTTTGGTGTGCGCCTTAGCCCTGCAGCGCCAAAGGGGTTTCCTGACGCATGGAGCACACCGCGCAAATGGGCCCCTGATGCGGTTAGCCCGTTTGAGGCGATGCGTGTGTTGAACCCTGATCCGAACCCGAAAAAGATCCACGACCTATGTGCGCGGTTTGAGGCAATGTTTCCCCATATTGGGACTGTGCGCCTTAAATCAGCATGGGCAGGGATGATTGATACCATGCCTGACATCATTCCCGTGATGGACCGCGTTGCAGCCTTGCCAGGTTTGACACTGGGCACGGGGTTCAGTGGCCATGGTTTTGGCATTGGGCCGGGGGCAGGGCGCATACTTGCCGCACTGGCAACTGGCGAAGATGTGGGTCATGATCTAACGAGATTCCGCTTAAGCCGCTTTAGCGATGGCAGCAAAATGCGGTTAGGCCCTGCCATATAGTTAAAAGGTGACCACATGCCGATTAAAAACAGATTTGCCGAAACCCACGCTGAAATCACAGGATGGCGCCGTCATTTGCACATGCACCCTGAATTGGGCTTTGATGTGCATAATACTGCTAAATTCGTCGAAGAACGCCTGCGTGAATTCGGCATAACCGACATCACTACCGGAATCGGTCAGACGGGTGTTGTGGCTGTTATCAAGGGTCGCACCGATACTTCAGGTCGGGTGATTGGCCTGCGCGCTGACATGGATGCGTTGCCGATCCATGAACAAACGGGGCTGGAATACGCCAGCACGATCCCCGGCAAGATGCATGCCTGTGGCCATGACGGTCATACGGCGATGTTGCTGGGCGCTGCGCAGTATTTGGCAGAGACCCGCAATTTTGACGGAACAGCGGTGATGATCTTCCAACCTGCGGAAGAGGGCGGCGGCGGTGGCCTTGAGATGTGCAAGGACGGCCTGATGGAGCGTTGGGGCATTGATGAGGTCTATGGCATGCACAATATGCCGTTCTTTCCTGTGGGTGAATTTGCGATCCGCTCTGGCCCATTGTTGGCGGCTGCGGATGAGTTTTACCTGACAATCACAGGACGTGGTGGCCATGCTGCGGCCCCACATGAGGCGGTTGATCCAAACGTGGCTTCGGCCCATGTCATCCTAGCGTTGCAATCCGTGGCATCGCGCGTGATTGATCCGCTTGAGAACGTGGTAGTGTCCGTCTGTTCCCTGCATTCTGACACAGAGGCGCATAACATCATCCCGCAATTGGTGAAAATGAACGGCACCGTGCGTACCCTTGATCCAAAGGTACGCGACATCGTTGAGGAAAAGATCACCCAGATTGTGAACCTCACGGCGCAGGCCCATGATTGCGTGGCCGAATTGGAGTACAAACGCGGCTACCCTGTGACCGTGAACACAGACGCCAATACAGATTATGCCAGCGATGCGGCCCTCGCGGTTGCAGGATCGGTGGACAGCAACACACCGCCAATTATGGCCGCCGAAGACTTTGCCTATATGTTGGAAGAGCGCCCAGGTGCATATATCATGGTAGGCAACGGGGACGGGGCAACCGTCCATCACCCAGAATATAACTTTAACGACGACGCGATCCCTGCAGGATGCAGTTGGTACGCTGAGATGGTTGAACGTCGCATGCCCTTGACCACTTAACGCCTTTCGCGGACGCCCTATCAGACTTCATAAGGAAGACCCACATGCCCGTAAAAAACAGATTTGCCGAATTGCACGACGACATCACTGCATGGCGTCGCGATATCCATCAAAACCCTGAAATCTTGTTTGAAACACACCGCACCAGCGCCTTGGTCGCTGAGAAATTGCGTGCCTTTGGATGTGACGAAGTGGTTGAAGGTATCGGGCGCACGGGTGTTGTGGGTGTGATCAAGGGCAACTCAACCGCCTCTGGCAAAGTGATTGGCCTGCGCGCAGATATGGATGCACTGCCAATCCATGAACAAACAGGGCTTGAGTACGCATCAAAGACCGACAACGCGATGCATGCTTGTGGCCATGACGGTCACACCGCCATGTTGTTGGGCGCTGCGCAATATCTTTGCGAGACCCGCAATTTTGACGGCACCACAGTGGTCATTTTCCAACCCGCAGAAGAAGGCGGCGGTGGCGGCAAAGAGATGTGTGATGATGGCATGATGGACCGTTGGAACATCCAAGAGGTCTATGGCATGCACAACTGGCCGGGGATGCCTGTGGGGGATTTTGCCATCCGATCCGGCCCGTTTTTCGCAGCGACCGATCAGTTTGAGATCATCGTAGAGGGCAAAGGCGGCCACGCGGCCAAGCCCCATGAAACCGTGGACAGCATCGTCGTTGCGGCACACACGGTGAGTGCGCTGCAATCAATTTCTAGCCGCAATGCCGATCCTGTGGATCAATTGGTGGTTTCTGTCACTTCGATCGAAAGCTCATCCAAGGCGTTTAACGTGATCGCGCAGCGCACGCACATGAAAGGGACCGTACGCACCATGTCCAAGGACATGCGTGCCTTGGCCGAACAACGCCTGACCGCCATCGCCAAATCCGTGTCCGAAACATTCGGGGCAAAGGCAGAAGTGAAATATTACCTTGGCTATCCCTGCATGGTGAACCACCCAGAACAAACCGAATTTGCAGCCTCCGTGGCCACGAAGATTTCAGGATCATGTGCAGATGCGCCATTGGTGATGGGCGGCGAAGACTTTGCCTATCTGCTTGAGGAACGCCCAGGGGCCTACATCTTGGTTGGAAATGGCGACACCGCATCGGTGCACCACCCAGAATACAACTTTGATGACGCTGCTATTCCGGCTGGATGCAGCTGGTGGTCAGGTATTGTTGAAGAACGGATGCCTGCGGGGTGATGGGGATTAAAAGTTGGAGTGGATATGTCTTAGGCATGTTCACTTAAATGCCCAAAACAACAAATGAAATTCAAACCCTATTAGAGCTGGGTCGATGGGATGATCTTGAAACAGATATCTCGGGTTGGAGAGCCATTCGGCGTGTTGATATTGCTCCTATGGCGTATGAAATAAAGATAAACGCTCCTTTAGAAGGAAGAAGATTACAGCTGGTTGTCGATTTCGCAAAACCTGTAAAATCTGTGTACATTAGTAGACTATATAGCTTGTGTAACGGTTTGAGAATTGGATCTTTAAAATTCGCAATTTATGGGTTGTTAAATACCTATGAAGATCCAGAAAAAATTCCACTTGGTTGTTCTACTTTTGATATCAGCGACGCTAATACCTATGAGTTTCCGGAGGGCATCGACAATGACGTATTTATTATTGGCGTTGGTACCGAAGGGGGAAAAGGTACAGATGAACTAAACTCAATCCATTATATGGAAATAGACGGTAAGGTGCGAGTGGTTGATAAGTTAAATGTAAAGCAAGTGCTGCGATCGTATGAGGATGTTGAGGTTTGGCTGAAAAACGAATTCGAACGTGCTCTTGCTGATCAAACTCGTTTTTAATTAATTTCCGACATAACCCAGCCCTCAATTCACCCGCCAGTATGGCTCATGTGTCGTGGCATTTGACCGTCGAGTTGTTGGCGTGAGTAATCGAAATCATGTCCCTTTGGCTTCATCGCGATTGAGGCGCGGATGGCGTCCTCTAGGGGGCCGTTGTCATCTGGATGGGCGCGCAAGGGGGCGCGCAGGTCTGCCATGTCTTCTTGGCCCAAGCACAGATAGATTTCGCCGGTACAGGTCAGGCGCACGCGGTTACAGCTTTCGCAGAAATTGTGGCTAAGTGGTGTGATGAACCCAATCTTTTGCCCTGTTTCCTCAAGGCGTACGTAACGCGCAGGGCCGCCTGTGCGTTCGGCCAGTTCTGTCACGGTGTAATGTTCGCTGTATTTTGCCTGAACATCCTTGAGGGACCAATATTGGCTAAGGCGATCCTCGTTTCCGATGTCACCCATTGGCATAACTTCGATCCACGTCAGGTCCATGCCCAGTTCTGCACACCACTCAGTGATTTGCGGCAGTTCGGGTTCGTTAAAGCCTTTTAGGGCGACCGCATTGATCTTGACCTTTAGCCCAGCTTTGAGGGCGGCATCGACGCCGCGCAGCACTTGGGGCAGACGGCCCCAGCGGGTGATGTCCGCGAATTTCTTCTCGTCAAGGGTATCGAGTGAGATGTTCACACGGCGCACACCTGCGGCAAACAGATCATCGGCGTATTTCTCAAGCTGGCTGCCATTGGTGGTCAGCGTCAATTCCTTGAGCGTTCCAGCTTCTAGGTGGCGGGTCATACCATCAAAGAAGGTCATGATCCCTTTGCGCACCAAAGGTTCACCGCCCGTAATGCGCAGTTTCTCAACACCCAAACCGATAAAGGTGGAACACATACGGTCCAATTCTTCTAACGTCAGCAGTTCCTTTTTGGGCAGGAAAGTCATGTTTTCTGACATGCAGTAGACGCAGCGAAAATCGCAGCGATCCGTCACGGAAACGCGCAGGTAATTGATGGCGCGTGCGAAGGGGTCAATAAGAGGTGCATTCATGGGTATATAGTTAGGGATGCGCCTATGGCAGGGCAAGAGGGAAAGGGCGATTGAAGCCGATGCGCGTGCAAGCTACGATAGGGATATGAAACAAATTTTCGCGATGACCGTTATCGGGGCCAGTTTGGCCGGATGTGCAAACCTTGGTGTTGTCAGACAAACTTGAACACCCATAAAAAAGCACCTCAAGTCAATCATCATGCGACACAAAAATTGAACCACACTGTGAGAGCAGTTGTAGGCGTTGTCCGACAAAGTCTAACATGTCTCAAAGTACCACGATCAAACAAATCTATGGAATGCAGATTTCAAACCACTCAATGATAGCGGCACTGCGTTTTTGCTTATAGGTCTGTCTGCTTTCTTGATGTCTTTCATGATTGAAGTGGTTCTGGATTGAAGCCTTGATTGAAACGAATTTCAGCAAGGTTTGGGTCATCTTTAAAACACCA
>Ga0228672_1000040_pt1 | contig 98833 bp, 95 predicted proteins | sample 90DmetaG_FD_182788 | JGI IMG/M metagenome (GOLD analysis project Ga0228672, IMG submission 182788) | Seawater microbial communities from Monterey Bay, California, United States - 90D | ecosystem: Environmental > Aquatic > Marine > Coastal | place: USA: California | collected 2016-11-08 | reverse complement strand
CGCCTGCGCCGGAAAGCATCGTGCCAGTAGACCAGAGGCCCAAGATGTACTAACGATTAACCCAGACCACCCAAAATGTGGCACACCACTCATTCCTAAAAATTAGCCTTTTGGTCTGGGTGACGGTTGGCAGTTGGTGGGAAGCTTTTGGAACTTACGCACGCCCATTCAACAATTGGCCAAGCTAAGATCCTGAAGGCCGCAATCAAGAGAAAGGCAACCAGCACACAAAACAGAAAGCGTAGGACTAAGATCACCAGCAAACTGGGTCCCAAAAGCATCATCAGCGCTGTATCTTCAAAAACCGAGTGAAATAAATTGATAAAAACCAAGGCACTTAAAGCCTGCATTTTATTCACATGGCCGGCCTTTACCTCTTTGATCATAAGACCACCACCAAAGCCTAAGCCTAGGGTTAATCCAACAACCATAATTGTCGAAGCATTTTCATCGATCTTGATTAAATTCAAGAAAGGCCGCATACAAAGCGCTATCAGCCTTTCAATGCCGAGGATCTTGAGGATTGCCAGCGCCGTTAATAACGCAATTATTACAATTTGAATAAAGATCAGACCTTTGATTTGATCCACGCTCCACTCGAACCAGGATGGGGCAACTTGAAATTCCGGTAGATGTATCAAGGCTTTTTGTTGCAATAAATCAAAGCTTGTTAAAACTTGATTCAGTAAAAAACAAAAAATAACAGCCGTGAAAACGCGCAAGCAGACAACAAAAATTATTTTTGTTCCCGCCTGTCGAGAAATCACCGCCTCAACTGGCAAAGCATGCGCGAATAACATAAAGCTCGCAAGGATACTTGTTTCAGCGACGCTAAGTTCGGTGATCATCTCAAGAGATGCCAGAACGATCAAGCCAGCATAGGGGTTTGTGAGCATTGTTGTTGTCAGCACAATAGATAACGCGGCCGGCAAGCCAATCAATTCAGTGACCGGTTGCAGCCAAATATCAAGAATATCCACAGCACCCAAGTCTTGCGCAATTTTTACCACGATCAAAGTAGGAATCATTACGCGAAATAAGGACCAAGAGACTGTAATGATGTCCTCAGCCAGTTCTTTGAGATCAATCGAAAATAAGGTCATTTCTCTTTAGTCACGAATTTTTCTATATATCTGCCGTGTGTTTAAACTAAAAACATGTATCCCTAAAAACTATTACAAGAGGTTTCAAGCCTTATACCTTGCCATAATGCAGTTATCCGCGAGCTTATGAACAACTTTTGGTCTTACTCACCTAATTTGAATCTGATTTTACGAAATTGAGGGTATTGCTGGTGTTTAATATATCAAATTTTAAGTTATTGATTTCTATTGGCAAATATTGCAAAAAATGAACGCTAAACTCCCATAAGCAAAGTTTGGATGTTTGTAGGAGGAAGGCGGTTTCACAGCCGTTTTTTATTCACGGAAAAAGGATGTTATCGTTGCGTGTGTCTACGACAGAATTTGTAGCTATGATGGCGATGCTGGTTGCGACAGTGGCAATGTCTATAGATGCAATATTACCTGCTTTATCACTTATTTCCGAAGAATTTAAGCCACAAAGCCCTAATCAAGCGCAGATGGTTTTGTCTACCTTTGTCATCGGCATGGCAGCTGGCACATTATTTACTGGACCATTATCTGATAGCTTTGGACGAAAATCAGTTATCTATTTTGGGACTTCGTTATATATTTTTACCTCTATTTTATGTGTCATATCCCATAGTTTTGAGGTGATTTTAGTCGCTCGATTTTTGCAAGGCGTCGGAGCTTCGGCACCAAGAGTGATTGCACAAGCTTTAGTAAGAGACTTTTATCAAGGCCGTGAAATGGCTCGGATTTCGTCATTTATTATGATCGTTTTTGCTTTAGTACCTGCGGTCGCCCCATTGTTAGGTTCATTTGTTATAATCATGTTCGAGTGGCGAGCCATTTTTGTTATGTTCATAATTTTTGTTGTTGCCAGTACCCTTTGGGTCGGAATTCGAATTGATGAAACTGTTACGATTGAGCGGCGCATTGAATTTCGATTGGATCAATTTTTGCAAGCAACCAAAGAAGTTCTACACAACCCTATGATACAGATGTCGATCATCACGCTGGTTTTTGCCTATAGTATACTCTTCACGGGTATCTTTTTGATCCAACCAGTCTTTGAGCAGGTATTTCATCAAGCTCAGAGTTTTCCATTATGGTTTGCTTTAATAGCTCTGCTTGCGGCTTCATCTAGTTATTTAAACGCACAACTTGTTCGTAAGGTGGGAATGCGCAAACTCATTTATATTGCTTTTACAGCACAGCTGGGACTGAGTTTTATGATGCTTTTAATTTACGCATTAGGATATTTTGTTGGTAATTTTGGTTTTGCTCTTTTTGTGTTTTGGATGTTTAGCATCTTTTTCCAAGCTGGTTTAACCATGGGAAATCTCACAGCGCTTGCAATGGAACCGGTTGGCCATATTGCAGGAACCGCTGCGAGCTTAATCAGTGCTACAGCCACGATTGGATCAGTTATTTTAGCTGCAATTGTTGGTCAACTTTTTGATGGAACACTTTTGGTGATGATTCTTGGAGTTGGAACGTTTACTCTTTTGGGCATTGTAAGTGCCCACCAATTAAGACGGTATGAAAGGGGCAATATTCATCCGGACACAAAGAGTTTATAATATCATCCAATTAAAAAATAATTCCTAAGCCCATTTCGTTCAGTTTTTGCATCCCTGAGCTGAGCCCATGGCACTATACAAGCGCTTTGTTTCAAGGCTCTGTCGTGAAAACTATGCTCACCTTGGCTCTTCCCGTAGCTTGTAAGCACAAAATATGCGCTTCATTTGCACGGCACGCAATATCGCAACGGCAAGACGTTAGGTCATGGCCTGCTGATATGTATCATATTCACGCGTTTGCGATACAAAAATTCAAAGATACCGGTCTTTCTTCTTAGGCCAGTAGCAATCCACCCTTAGGCGCAATCAATAGGTGGGGCCGCCGCTATGGTTAAATTTGTATGGGAACCATTGAGACTGGTTTTCAAAAGAGCGGGCCGTAATTTATGGAGATCGAGCTTACTACATTCAGCTTGGGTTCAAACCGGTGACGCAGGAAACATTTATTGCGCTATATACATTTCAGTTTCCTAAAAGTTGGCTTGCACAATCGCAATAGGCGCAGCCATGCCATCTTTCAACTCCACGTGCAGCGGTGTTTCTGCTTTCGACGACCCTGCATTTTGCAAAATAATGAACAACATAAAAGCTTTGTACTTCCAATATGGTTTCGACACAGTGTTTGTACCTATAGTCAAGCCCATCTAACATGCGACACCCTGCGTAGTTGGTCTTTTGAAATACACACGCATAGCATGAGTGTCGAAAATTTAAGTCAATGACACCTGTTTGAAAGGTGGTGCCCGAGGGCGGATTTGAACCACCGAAACGAAGGCTTACAGAGTGGCAACATTTGATTAATATATCTAAATAAATATGATCCACATAGATATATTTGGTAAGTTTTTAGTTAATCTGGTTCAGCTTGCTTGGCGCTGCGTTCTCTTAGCGAAATCAAAAGTCCCGACCCTGCAATTAAGCCCACTCCAATCAAGGTTGAGCCACTTGGAAGCAAGGCCCAAATTACAAAGTCAATTATCACCGCAAATGCGAGGTAACAGTACTCAATTGGTGCAACAAAGGCAGCGTCGGCCATCTGATAGGCTCGGATAGATGCGGTCATTGCGACGATGTGGGTGGCAGCAGTGGCGATAATCATGATAATTACCGGTGGTGCCAATGGCACCCATTCCTGGAATAAAAACGGATTTTTTAAAGCGACATCAGGCGTAATCGGAAAGATTGGCAAGAAAGATACCATAAATATGCCGAGGCCTGCATAAAATAGATTGTGTACACTGGTCAAAGCAAGACTGGGTTGGGTTTTGCAAAAGCCACGAGTGACAATTACTCCTGCTGCATAGCAAGCGCCCGCTAAAACGGGCATAAACAAAATTGGCCGAAACGCCGTAGAGCCCGGTTGAATTATTAACAAGGCTCCGAGAAACCCTATGATTATCGAAAAAATACGCCAACGGCCTATCGTTTCTTTTAAAAATAAGTGGGCGAACACACAAACAAAAATTGGGGCCATAAAAAAACATGCAGCCGCATCCGAAAGTGATACGAACGGGTAACAGCCATAAAAAAGTGTGTAAGCGAGACACATAAAAAAAGCGCGTATTAACGGCCAACTCAAGGTCGTGGGTGTAATATCACTCCATCTGTCTTTAAAGCGTGCCCACAGGCATAAAAGTGCAATGACGACTAAAGACCTCAGCAACATCAACTGCCAAATTGATCCCACTTGAGTGAGAAGTTTCACTACAGTGTCTTGAATCGCAAATCCTGCAGTCGATAGCAGCGCAAAGAAGATAGCTTTTCCATAGGGCGTCATAGGTTGTGCTATATAGGAATATTTTAAATCTGTAGGTTCGAAACCGACCCGTCCATCAATAGTACTGAGTATTTTGGTTCTTTACTGCCCCAGCAGTTTTAACGCAGTCTATCGCATCCGCATCCGCATCCGCATCCGCATCCGCATCCGCATCCGCATCCGCATCCGCATCCGCATCCGGGCAGGCCATACAGACTTAAAAGGTGAATAAAAAGGTCAATATAACTATCAAAAACCAAAATTTTTTATACCCCAAACTCCCTTATTAGGTAGTATTTGGCGCTCTTAGGCTAACCAACTTAAGCATCTGAAGCTTAGAACGCGTCATGGTTTACCCAGAAGTTGATGTGTTTGCAAAAATGTTCATCGTAATTTGAGGTGAGTGCGGCATGAGGCGTGGATTGAACCAAACGTTTTGTGGCTGCAAGAAAAGCAGTTGATAGATTTTTGTCGTTTTTAAGCAGGAATTGATGCGTAATCTTTTATTTGGTGGCATCAGTGGAAACTTGGTTGAACGTGTAAAGATAGACTATAGGGATGCTCCAGCCCCCCTATAGTTGACAGACAAAGCAACAAGATCGGTTTAAACAGGGGGACGAAATGAAAACGCATGCACAGGCAGTGGTAATCGGCGGCGGGGTTGTTGGATGCTCGATCCTCTATCACCTCACGAAATTAGGATGGAACGATGTTATTCTGCTGGAGCGGGATGAGTTGACCTCAGGCTCAACATGGCATGCGGCTGCCAATATCCACGGACTTCACGATAGCACCAATATAAGTCGCATACAGCATTACACCATGGGGCTTTATAAAGACCTAGAGGCGGAAACCGGCCAGAGTTGCGGCGTTTTCCAGCCCGGATCCCTTTATCTTGCGCAAACTCAGAATCGATCACACCAATTGCAGCTTCAGGCGGCAAAAGCGAAGCTTTACGGAATGAATTTTTCTGAAATCACCCGTTCAGAAGCTGAAGAGTTGCATCCACTGGTGAATTTTGATGGCATCCGCTCGATTATGTGGGAACCTGATGGCGGCAATGTCGACCCCTCGGGCGTGACCGCCGCGTATGCCGCCGGCGCACGTCAGAACGGGGCAGAAATATACCGCTTTACACCAGTAACAGGGACTGAAGTTCAGCCTGATGGCAGTTGGGTCGTGCGAACATCTAAAGGTGACATTAAAACCCAATGGGTGGTTAATGCCGCTGGTCTTTGGGGCCGCGAAGTTGCTAGGCTTGCAGGGGTTGAATTGCCACTGCAACCCACCGAACACCAGTATTTTGTCACTGAAACAATTGCCCAGATTGATGCGATGGACCGCCGTTTGCCATCGGTGGCAGATCGCGATGGTGAATATTATTTGCGTCAAGAGGGCAAAGGCCTTCTGGTTGGTGCTTATGAGCGCAACCTACGCTTCTGGGCCGAGGGCGAAACGCCTGCCGGATTTGGCCATGAGTTGTTTGAAGATGATCTGGAGCGGATCGAAGAAAATATGATGCGCGCAATCGAACGCGTACCTGCCGTGGGCGAGGCAGGAATAAAACGGGTGATCAACGGCCCGATGATTTGGTCACCAGATAGTAATGCATTGTTTGGCCCAGTGCCTGAACTGAAAAACTATTTTTGTTGCAACGGTGTTATTCCGGGCTTTAGCCAGTCAGGCGGTTTGGGGCTTTTGGCGGCTGAATGGATAATTGAGGGCGAAACAAAATACGATATGTTTGCGTGGGATGTGGCACGCTTTGGCGCATGGGCAAGCAAAGAATTCACCAAATCGCGGGTTGGTGATCAATATGCCCATCGTTTTAGCATCCACTTCCCCAATGAAGAGCGCTCTGCAGGTCGTCCGGTGCGCACGCGCCCCATTTATCAGATGCAAAAAGAGATGGGCGCGGTCATGGGGCTCAACTACGGCTGGGAACATCCGCTTTGGTTCGCCGAGACGCCGGGGGTTAAAGACACCAATGGTTTTACCCGTCAAAATTGGTTCGAGCCAGTGGGCAAAGAATGTAAAATGCTGCGCGAAAAAGCCGGTATTATCGATATTTCCAATTTTGCCAAATATGTGGTGCAAGGCAAAAAAGGGCGTGACTGGTTGGATGCGGTTTTTGCTAATAAAATGCCAACTGAGGTGGGGCGATCCTGCCTGACGCCGCTGATATCAAGGCGCGGCGGTCTGGCAGGGGATTTTACCGTCACCTTGATTGCACAGGATGAGTATTGGATTTTCGGCTCAGGCATGGCGGAGCGCTATCACAAACGGTTCTTTGATTCAGTGCCACTGCCAGAGGGCGTTAGGTTTGACAGTCGGACTGAAGCAGTCTGCGGGTTCAACCTGGCCGGTCCCCTATCTCGCAAAATTTTGCAACGCCTGACAAATACATCGCTGAATAACGAAGATTTTCAATTTATGCGCTCAAAATGTGCCGACTTGGCCGGTATTGATGTGAAAATGCTGCGTGTGTCTTTTACCGGCGATCTCGGCTGGGAAGTACATTGTAACACAGCGGATCAAAAGGCGCTTTACACAGCTTTACTTGAGACAGGCAAAGAATTTGGAGTTGGGCCAGTGGGCAGCCGCGCGCTTATGGCGATGCGTGTAGAAAAAGGATATGGTAGCTGGTCGCGTGAATACAGCCCCGAATATTGGCCGCATGAGCAGGGCATGGATCGCCTGTGTAAAATGGATAAAGATTTTCTCAATAAAGCCGCGCTGCAAGCGGTTTTGGCGCAAGAACCGCGCGAACAGATGGTGTTGCTGCATCTTAATGAGGCCGCGGTAACCGCTTCAAACGCTGATGCCACAGGGGGTGAGCCCGTTTTCAAAGACGGTAATGGCGTTGGACGGGTGACATCTGGCGCATATGGGTATAGCGTTGGCCTCTCTTTAGCACTGGCTATGGTCAAAGATGTAGGACCAGGGGATGAGGTGGAAGTTATGGTGCTTGGCCAACCGCATAAAGCCAAAATACTGCATCAGCCCCCCTTCGATCCCACGGGTAAAAAACTGCGGGCTTAGAAAATCTTTAACTTGAGGTCGATGATTTGGTGTAGTCGACCACTTAGAACCCGCAATATTTTAGGTCGAACGAAGGGATCGTGTTCGTCTGATAGGGTTAAGACACGCCAATGATGATAGATAAATTGATATCCGTAAACGTGAACACCTAATATTCAGGCTGGCTTCAAAAACTTTTGATCACGTGGTAGCGACATCGATATGAAAGCTAAAGTTTCATCAGCACAGTATTCAACTGTATCATACCTTTTCATAGAAGACTGGTTATACGCGTTGCGCCTCCTTTGTACTGAAGAAAAGTATCTTTCATTTTTGAAACACGCTGATTTAACGATCGAACACAACCTATCACAGGCTCGTGTGACATTAGATCAACTGGTTCGTCTTTATCAACTTTCTGCAGTGGAAACTGGTGATGAAATGATGGGGCTTTGGAAGCGCCCTATCAGAGCACGTGCTTTGCAGCACCTTTTGACATCTGTACGCGAAGCGACATCACTCACATCAGCGCTTTATAGGTTTTCAACGTTTTGGAACCTATTATTGGACGAGTATCAGTTCACGCTAAACGAAAAAGACAACAGGCTTGTGCTCGCGCTTGAGGCGCAAGATGAAAGCATGCCGCAGCGATTTGGACATATGCTGATCCTCAAGCTGGCGCATGGTCTTATTTCTTGGTTAGACCGTAAGGAGGTTCCTGTAAGCGAGGTAGGGTTTGCCTTTGATAGCCCCAACTTTGCAGATGATTATTCGGTAATTTTTCCGTCATTAGTGAAATTTTCTTGTCGGCAGACTTTCATTTCTTTTGATCTAGCAGATCTCGGCCCTGTACAAATCCGCAGCACAGCAGATCTTGACTTGTTTTTGGAGAATGCTCCGCGCGATTGGATTTTTACGCGCTCTCGCGAACATACCGAGGCATTGCGGGTCCGCAGTTATTTAAGCCGGATGGGTTGGGCATCTGCAAATCTGACCGAGGTTGCTCGCTCGATGCATTTGACGTCACGCACTTTGATCCGCCGGTTAGAAGCCGACGGCACATCATTCCAATCCATCAAGGACGCTTTGCGCCGCGATATCGCAATCCGTCACCTTTCAATAGGGTTGAAAAGTATCGAAGAGATTGCACATGAGGTTGGTTTTTCTTCTGCCGCAAATTTTCACCGCGCTTTTCAAAGTTGGACAGGCACCACGCCAAGCTCTTATCGAAACGGGAAATAGTGCATTAGATTAATTTGTCACTTTTTGACAATAACCTGTCATCTGAAGAGATGGATAAAGAAACTTAAGAACGTTATTCATCCATAAAATAAACAATTTATGTAAACCACTGCGTTTTCTGAAACTCGCCCTCTTCATGGATTTGGCGGGATAGGAAAGGGTGGCCTATCGAAAGGAACATTCTATGTCCGAAAAACTCAATGGAATTCTCGAAGCTGCTCGTCTTCATGCAGAAGAGGTGATTTTACCGCATGTTGATGACTGGAATATAACAAAAACTTGGCCCCGTGCTGCTTCTGACAAGGCAGGTGCTGCAGGCCTCATGGGGTTATACGCGCCCGAAGCATTTGGAGGGCAGGGCTTACCGCTATCAGAGGGTATACAAGTCTATGAACAGCTAGGGCTAGGAGATGGCGCTTACGCGTTTGCCCTTTCGATGCATAATATTTGCACTTTTGCTGCATGTGGATACGGCACCGAAGCATTTAAAGACGTATGGGGAATGGAACTCACCTCCGGTCGAAAGTTGGCGAATTTCGCATTGACCGAACCTCAATCGGGATCTGACCCAATGAAGATGTATACCCGCGCCACGATAAACGAGGATGGCACTTGGACAATCAGCGGTGCGAAAGCATGGGTAAGCTTGGCAACTGAGGCGGATGTCTACTTCACGGTCGTGAAAACAAGCGATGTACCTGGGCACAAAGATATGGCGATGATTGCTATACCTGCTGATGCATCAGGGGTCAGCTTTGGTCCAATGTATGATACGCCATCCTATAAGTTTCTACCGATGTCAGAGATGTATTTAGACAATGTCGTTGTCAGCGAAGATAATATCATCCTACCCATCGGTCAGGGCTTTCAAGGCTCGCTGATGGCGATTGATATTGCGCGCGTTTCTATAGCCTCAGGATGCTGCGGCCTGATGCAATCAGCCCTCGACACAGCCCTCTCTTATTCTAAAAATCGAAAAATGTTCGGCGCTACAAACCTTGATCTAGATGGCATCCAATGGATGTTAGGTGAAGTGGCAACTGATCTTGAAGCTTCTAAACTTTTGTATCGCAAAGCCGCAGAAGCGCTTGGCACACCAAAAGGGCCACTTATGGCCGCACATGCAAAACGATTTGTACCTGATGCGGCTGTTAAAGCTGCAAACACTTGTACACAAGTTTTGGGCGGAATGGGTTTGCTGCAACCTTATGGGCTGGACCGTTTGTCTCGTCTCGCACAAATGCTGCGGATAGTTGATGGCACAACAGAAATTAGCCGCGTTGTTATAGGGCGTGCCTTGCAAAAGCGTGCAGCTGAACTGCCAGATTTACCAATCCCCAAAGGCTTTGGTGAAGCGGATGAAGCCACTGTATCCGTCGCTGCAGAGTAATCCGTTGCATAGCGGAATTATAGAAAAAGGCTGGCGGTTTTTAAAGCTGCCATCTTAAACAGCCATGGTTGCTTCGTCCGCAAAGCTGCCGGTCGCTGTGCGCTGCACAAAGGTCTGCTTTGTGGACAAAGCGCGGTTTCGTGGCATCCGGAATAAAGCCGCGCGCTCTGATCTATGTGATACATGCTTAATGACGCAATTTTAAAAATTGAGCGTTTCGCGCTTTAGCTCGGAAATTAGGAACTCAGCGGTTACTTTGATTTTTTGAAGGCGGAACTTGGGTGGATGGTAAAGCAGATACATCGCCATTTTTGTATCTCCGCTGGTTGAAAGAGGGCCGTCCTCAAGATCGATTGCCTGTAGGCGTCCATCAGCGAGTTCTGCCGCAACCGCCCAATTGGGAAGAAGTGCAAGCCCTCGCCCTTCTATCACATTCTCCATAAGTGAGGGTCCATGATTGCTGACAAATACTGGTGCCAGATCTATTGTTTTCCACGTTTCGTTCTTAGATATTTGCCACTTTAACACACCATGTGGCGTGCGATACATAACAACGGGGTGATGATTAAGCTGATCTGACGACTGAGGAGCGCCGTGTTCGGAGATATAGTCGGGTGACGCCACCAATATAAATCGATGTTCACCCAAACGCCGCGCGACAACTTGCTCTGGCAATTCTGCGGCCGCGCGAATTGCAATATCTGCATCGTTATTCGAAAGATTGAGCATCTGGTCCGTGATATTCAAATCAAACATTATTTCTGGGTATAAACTTCGCAATCGTTGCAATGCGGGAAATACGTATAACTCGGCATATCCAGGCATGGCGGTAATGCGTACGTTTCCTGTTGGTGCAGAAGATTGAGCCTTCACCATCTCATCTGCCAAATCAATTGACTGCAATGCTGTTTTGATTTCGCTCAGATAGACCTTTCCTAGCTCAGTGAGACTGACCGACCGCGTTGTTCGAATAAACAAAGCTGCGCCAAGATCAACCTCCAAATCTTTTATACGCCGGGAAACAGAGGAAGACGGTACACCAAAATGATTGGCTGTTTCGCTGAAGTTTAATGTCTGCGCTAGCATTGCAAAATAGCGGAACGCGCGAAGCCTATCCATAACTCGACCTTTGCATTATTGCCTTTTGGACATCAGTCATAGCTAAATTTGTGATATTATCAATAAGATCAAACAAATTTATGATCTTTTAAGCAATGATAGAAAGTAAGAGAAAACATGAAAGCAGCCGTTTTTCACGAATATGAGGGCCCGGTTGAAATCGCCGAGGTCGCCAAGCCCGAATTACAAGATTCAAGCGTCTTAGTGGAAGTATATGCTGCCAGTTTGAACCCGATCGACAACATTCTACGGGCTGGTTATTTGCGACAGATGTTAGAACTCACGTTTCCGCATGTGAAGGGCTATGATGTGTCGGGTACGGTTGTTGAAATCGGAAAGAATGTCAAAAGCGTTAAAATTGGGGATGACGTATTTGCCCGCCCTAACCAAATGGATGCTGGTTCGGTTGCTGAGTTTGCGCGCATTCAAGAAGACGAACTAGCGATCAAGCCTTCTAACATGACCCATGAACAAGCGGCCTCTGTCCCTCTCGCTGGGTTGACCGCGTGGCAAGCGCTGGTCACCAAGGGTAAGATTAAAAAAGGCAGTAAAGTTTTGATCCATGCCGGTTCGGGCGGTGTTGGGACCCTTGCCATACAGATAGCTAAGCACTTCGGAGCTTTCGTTGCAACGACCACCAGTGGCAAAAATGCAGGTTTTGTCAAAGAGCTGGGTGCTGATTTGATCATCAATTATACGACCCAGAACTTTGAAGATGAGTTGTCTGATTACGATTTGGTTATCGACACTATTGGAGGTGAAACGCTCGCGCGCTCTTTTAAGGTGTTGAAAAAGGGTGGCACGATGGTTTCGGTTAAAAGCCAAGATAATGATAACCTCGCTGAAAAATACGGCGTCCACTTTGAATGGTTTTTTATGTCTCCGGATGGCAAGATGCTTTCTGAGCTGGCTAAACTGATCAGCCAAGGCACCGTCAAAACCGTCATAGATAGCATCTTTCGGATGAATCAAGCCGCAGAAGCATTCGACAGGCTGGCAACCGGTCGTGCCAAAGGCAAGATCGTTATAGCCGTCAAGTAATCGCTGTTCTTACATTTAACTCACGTGGTGAATGCCAATTTGTGCTGACGAAATGCCGCGAAACAGAAAGCCTTAATCATGTTTAAAAGACTTCTGGGCATTGCGCCCAACCCGACCGAAGACGGCGCCTTTATGCCATCACGTCTTGCCCTGAAATTAGCGACCTCCTCCAAGACGGATTACGATGGCGGCGCATATCTCAAGCCCTACAAGGGTGGAAAGTCCCGCGTTCTGGTGGTGTTGACCGAAGAACGCAATATGACAATGGCGAATGGCAAGAAGTTTTCGACAGGCAATCATCCAGTGGAAATGGCACTGCCCATGCTGCATCTGCAAGCTGCCGGGTTCGCGCTTGATATCGTCACCCCAACAGGTGCGCCGGCAGCTATTGAAATGTGGGCTATGCCGAAAGAGGATATTGCAGTTACAAAACTTTTTAGAGATTATGCCGATGCGATTAAAAATCCGGGTAGCCTGGTAAATTTCGCAGTCAATTCCTTGATCGACGATACGCCTTATGTTGGCGTCTTCATTCCAGGCGGCCACGGCGCGATGTTGGGCCTTCCTGAAAACGAAGACCTGGGTAAAATACTGCGCTGGGCACACGGAAAAAACATTTCCATCGTTTCCCTTTGTCATGGCCCAGGAACATTGATGTCGGCTAGAAACGATGGAAATTTCATCTTTGATGGTTACAAAATTGCTCTTTTTCCGGACAAAGTCGACAAGCAGACACCAATGCTGGGTTATCTGCCGGGCCATATGCCTTACGAGTTAGGAGAGGAATTAGGAAAGCTGGGATTAACCATCGTCAACAAAAAAGCCGACGATACTTGCCACATAGATAGAAATCTAATCACGGGTGCCAGCCCTATGGCTTCCAACAAACTTGGTAGGCTTGCGGCAGAAGCGTTATTGGAGACGGCCCGCTAATCTGCAAACAACGCAAGGCGTATTTCAGACATTCATGCGCTTTGCAGCATTGGTCACTTTGACCTCTAACAAACCATCCCTAACTGCCACGCGACAACTAGCTCGGTTTGCGCGAACCGACGCAGCCGAGGCATTTTTACAATTGCTTACTTCGTTGCCCGCCCCATGCGCCAAGTAGCGACGGTATTCTTGATACGGCTTACGATGATCGTCATATCCGCTTTTTCAAAATAGTAAGCATCGTGGTGGTTCAATTCGGAATCCGTCTTCGAGAACGGCCCTAGTTTCTCTACGAACTGGTTTTCGTTCCAAAGCACTCCAATATTGACGTTTAGCATAACCCACTTCTGGGCAATGTTTTGCTCGTCGGTTTGGGTCTTACTAGCGCCCGATCCTGTTAACGAAACGTCAGCCTGTCCACTGATTTCTTCGTCAATGCGCTTGGCTTCGGAAGGGCCTTTTTTGGCACCCCATCTCGGATAAAAGGTTACTTCCGCAACATATTCGCCGGTCGGCAATCCTTCATTTCGTCCGTCAATTGTCACCGTCTGCTCTGGGGTAGTAAGAGTGACGGGTTGTGAAACCCCGATGTATGTGTCCTGCGGATTTGATCCTTAATGGATACGCTAGCCATGACTTCAACTGGCAACGGAATGTTGGTTGTGATGTTCAAAGACACTTCGTAGGCAGAAATTGCGGTTGCTGCGACAGAAATATCGTAGTTTTCCGTCGGACTAGCGGCAGCTTCGGTCGTGATGGGATTGACTGGATCTGGTTCGTTGCGGCCAACGAACACAGCGAACGCACCGGCTAGAAAAATCGTTGAAAGTATCAGAACGCCCTTTTTCATAACGCGGTTGGCCAATTCAAAATCGTTACTGTTGATTGGTCGTAGCTGCCAACGGCGCTGCGGAGTCAAGCACGGGTTAGGCTACTTCTATGCGAAAAGCACCGCTAACTTTCCCGTGATCGTTCCGGGGCGATCTGCAGGAGCATCCGATTTAGGCAATGATTAGGCAGAGTAGGATTGTCGCAAAAACATCCAATCAAATCAATCGATAATGGTGGGCGACCCTGGAATCGAACCAGGCGTGCGTCTCCGCGAGGGAGTTACAGTCCCCTGCCACACCTTGCGGCCTGTCGCCCACTGCTCTCTTGAAAGAACACACTGCCTCGTACAAGGGGAAAAACACGAGGTCAACCTGAAATTTATCACGCGTCCAAATCAGTTTATCCTGCATCAAAAAAACGATGTTTTTGTCGGAATTACCCGGTTGACGCACCGTGACGATTAACGCGTGTTCAGAGCATTCATATCAAGGCTTAGGGAAAGGCCTCTGGTTTGGTACTGCGCGCCATATGATCCAAAACGGCATTTACAAATTTTGCCTCTTTTCCTTCTGGGTAAAAAGCTGAGGCAACTTCCATATATTCGGATATAATCACTTTCGGAGGAGCCTCACCGTCTAAAAGCTCGGCTCCGGCAGCGCGAAATAGGGCACGCAAGGCTGGGTCTAACCGCCCCAATGGCCATTTTGCAACCAAAGCCTGATCGGTCAATTGGTCGATAGGCGCCTGCAGGTTTACGGCCTTAGTGATTATATTTTTAAATAGGTCAACATCGCCCTCAACGAGCAGATCGCCCTCATAGTCAGCGCCGAAGCGATGGTCTAGAAATTCGGTGCAGATGGTTTCGCTGGTTTGACCAGAGCTTTCCATCTGAAACAGCGCTTGCATCGCATAAAGTCGGCTTGCACTTTTCATCTTACGCTTTTGATTTCCACTTATCGTAAAAGCGGTATCGGAATTTGTCATAATAGGCCTGTCTTGGGGGCTAAGGGGCCGGGGGCAAACCCGATTTTCTTTTGGTCACCTGACCAGGCGCGGCTATGCGCGATCAGATGCAACGCTGCGGCAGCGGCGCCTCCGCCTTTATTTTGCGCCTTCGGATCAGCGCGCGTTTCGGCTTGGAGGCGGTTTTCAACCGTTAAAATACCATTGCCAATGCAAAGCCCTTGCAGACCCAGAAGCGTAATAGCCCGCGAACTGTCATTGCATACGGTTTCATAATGCGTGGTCTCACCGCGAATAACGCAGCCCAGCGCGACATAGCCATCAAATTTCTGCAAGCGCTCGGCGATGCCGATCGCGGTCGGAATCTCTAAAGCGCCAGGGACTTCGGCCATCTCGAACGTGCCCCCCACATCCGCGATTTGCTGCGTGGCCCCTTGCAAAAGATTATCGGCAATATCTTTGTAATATGGCGCCACCACGATCAAAAGCTTGACCGGTTGCTCAAAGCTTGGCTGGGCTAGCGTGTAATGTTGTTCTGACTGTGCCATTACCCTAACACCGATATTTTGCGCGTTGACACAATTTCCAGCCCATAGGCGTCTAAACCCACAACTTTAGGAATCGGAGAGTTGGTCAGAAGTTCTAGCTTGGACAGGCCGAGCGAAGATAATATCTGCGCGCCAAGCCCGTATTGGCGTAATTTCTTGGGCGAGCTTTCTTCACTACTTTCTAATTTCATCGCTGTGTCGCGCAATAAAACCACAACACCGCGACCCTCGCGCGCGACCAATTTCATGGCATCGCCAAATTCAGCGGCGCGCCCATTGGGGCCAGTGCCAATAATGTCGAGCATAGGGTCCAATGCGTGCATCCGCACCAATACAGGGTCAGATCCCGAAAGATCGCCTTTGCAAAGCGCAATATGCTCATCCCCGTGGGTTTCATCTACGTAACTGCGCATCACCCAACTGCCGCCAAATTCTGATATGATTTCTTTCTCGCTTTGAACCCGTACCAAGTTGTCATGCCGCCGGCGATAGGCGATCAAATCGCTGATTGTACCAATTTTCAGTCCATGACGCTGCGCGAAACCGACCAAATCGGGCAGGCGCGACATGGTGCCATCCTCATTCATGATCTCGCATATTACCCCGGAAGGGTTCAAACCGGCCAAACGGCTGATGTCAACGGCGGCTTCAGTATGACCGGCGCGCACCAACACACCGCCTGTGCGTGCGCGCAAAGGAAAAACATGGCCTGGAGTCGCGATATCTGACGCAGATTTTGACGCGTCGATCGCCACCGAAACGGTGCGGGCCCGATCCTGCGCGGATATGCCTGTCGTCACCCCTTCGCGTGCCTCGATTGAGACCGTGAACGCGGTTTCGTGGCGCGATGAATTATGCGTACTCATAAGTTGTAGCCCAAGCTGGTCAATCCGATCAGAGGTCAGACATAAGCAAACCAACCCACGCCCATGCTGTGCCATAAAATTGATCGCATCCGGTGTGGCCATTTGGCCAGGTATCACGAGGTCGCCTTCATTCTCACGATCTTCATGGTCAACAAGAACAAACATCTTGCCGTTTCGGGCGTCTTCGATGATCTCCTCGATCGAAGAGATCATGTCGCTATAGGCGTTCTCGACCTCGCCCGCAGTTTCATAATTCATGGCTATGCTCCAGCGCTTTGGCCCTGCTTTAGTGGGTTTAAAAAGATTTGACCAGAGGCAGTATTGCTTTTGAACTGTACTCTGAACCGACAGCTTCTTTTCTTAAGCTGGAAGCTGGACGTTTTATTTTTCGGATCAAGATTGTAAGGAATAAAGCGAAACCGCTGCTGCGTTCGAAACATTCAACGATCCGAAGCTTTTAGCAGACTGTATTCTCGCCAAAACATTCACGGTCTCTTTTGTGCGCTGTCGCAAGCCTGGCCCTTCGGCGCCCAACACAAGCGCAAGAGGTCGGTCGCGTTTACCGACGCTCGCTTGCTCGATCGTGAGATTGGCCTCTCCATCGAGCCCGATAACCCAATATCCCATTTCTTGCAGCGCAATGATCGTATCGCTTAAATTACGCAGGCGCAGGTAGGGTTGGCGTTCCAATGCGCCGCTGGCAGTTTTTGCTAGGGCTCCAGTTTCTGGGGCGCTATGCCTTTGGGTGCCAATCACCGCATTGGCACCAAAGACTTCTGCAGATCGCAAAATCGCGCCCACATTATGCGGGTCGGTGACTTGATCCAACAAGACCAAACGCGGCGCGCCGTCACCCGCGGCCAAGGCAACATCCTGAAGGCTACCCCAGTTAAGCGGTTTCACCTCTAAAGCAGCCCCTTGATGCACTGAGCCGCTGTCTAGGGGCGCGGCAAAGCTGCGGGGATCGGAAAATTCAGGTTCGATACCCGCCACAGCGATTGCCTCTGCCAATTTATCGGCCGCGTTTTTGCTGACCACCAGCCGTAGTTTTTCACGTTGCGGGTTTCTAAGCGCATCTTGAACAGCGTGGATGCCAAACAACCAGATGGTTTCTTGGCTGGCAGCCTTTTTTTGTTGCTCTTTCTGAACAACCCATTTGGGTTTTCTCATGATGTCACTCTGCTCTATCCTTAGCGTATGCAGCCCGCTATCATAGACCGAGGGCACGAACCAGAGGGAAGCCAAGTTTCATCTGGTAGATCATTCCAGGGTCAAGGGGCTAATCTTAACATACGCTTGATCTGGGGCCAAATTGTCAGTCCCATACCAAGACAAGCCAGAATTAAAAACGCCAGGTAATTTAAAAAAGGTACCAAAGAGAGGATGAATAACAGAGCGGTCGCCAAACCTGCGGCTTTCAGCTGGTCACTCCGCTGATCCGGCGCAAATCCAGAAATATTTTCCAAAGCAATTTTGCCTAGTAAATATCCGGCCGTAATCCCCCCAAATCCGGCGGCAATGGCCGCTGCAAGCAGGAAGAAAGGCATAAGAATTACGCCAACGCCCGTGAGCGCGAAAACCAGCATCAGACCTAAAATCATGGCGAAGGCGAGAACACCATTCCATCCTGTGTTGAAGGGGCGCGTTTTTAGCGTTTCGGAGTTTTCAAAAATACGATGGGGCATAAACAAGCCAAATAAGATCATCAAAACGCCTATTTTCAAAATAAAGCCGACTTGCTGCAACAGCCACAGATTTGGTGGGACCGGTTTGCCGCGTTCAAAAAGTGCGGTAGGCGCGGGGGTCATGGTTACGCGATCCTCGCTGATAAGCGTCGTTAAGGCGGGCCCGCTGAGTTCTGTCGTTTCTGATAATCTGAGCTTTCCCAAGAGTTCAGCGCCCTCTTTAAATTCGATTTTCTGAGCTTTAATATCAAGGTCTTGGTGAATTACAGAGGCGATGACAACGGTTTCGCCCCTTACATATGCGGATCCGAAGATGGGGGCGTGCAGTTCAATATGTTCGCCAAAAGCGCGCAGATGCCCATCGATCTGGCCTATTTGACCTCTAATATCGCGGGTGGAGAAGGGTATGATTGGTATTATCCCACAAGCGAGGCTCGAAACGTACAATCGCGTAAGCCGATCGAAGATACGGCGCATGATGAGGCTTGGATTTGGCGCTACAAAGATCTGAAAAGCTGGTGGTCGCAGAAACATTATAACCGCATTAACGGCCTGCGCAGCCCAGAGCCAACCCAGTGGCAGCCCAAATCAAAGCCGATCTGGTTTACCGAATTGGGGGTGGCTGCGGTTGATAAAGCAACCAATCAGCCAAATGTATTCTTTGATCCAAAATCATCGGAATCCGCTTTGCCCTATTTTTCGGTGGGCCAGCGGGATGATTATATTCAGATGCAATATTTGAGGGCGCTGCATTTATATTGGGCGAAGCCCGAACATAATCCAGAATCCGATGTCTATTCTGGGCGGATGCTGGATCGCTCACGGATGTTTGTGTGGACCTGGGATGCGCGGCCCCTCCCGTACTTTCCCGCTGCAGAGGATCTGTGGGCCGATGGGGAGAATTATGCACGAGGGCATTGGATCACAGGCCGAGTGTCGGGGGTGTCTTTGGCGGCGGTGGTGGTTGAAATCTGCGAGCGCTCTGGTTTGTTTGATTATGATGTATCCGATCTGCATGGCTATGTGCGCGGTTATAAAACCAATGGAGAGGAAAGCGCGCGCGGGTTGTTACAGCCCTTGGCGCTGCATTTTGGCTTCGATGCGGTTGAGCGGCAGGGCGTTGTTCGGTTTTTGCAGCGCGGGGCCGGGGTGGAGCGGCCGCTTGATCTTGAAAGCTTGGTTGACAGTAAAGCGCTAGAAGCCCCGATTGAATGGCGCCGCGATGGCGCGACGGAACGGGTGGGGCGTCTGCAACAAAGCTTTGTTTTGGCGCAAGGCGTTTATGATGTGGTCAGCGAAGAGGTTCAGCTTGCCTCAGATTCGGAACTGAGTGTGTCGCAAACCGAAACTGGGCTGGTGTTAACCCGTGCTGAGGCGCGTCAGGCGATGCGGCGCTGGCTTGTCGAGGCGCGTTTGGCAAAAGATACTATCCGCTTTGCCTTGCCCCCTTCGCAGCGCCAGGTCAGTGCGGGAGACAGGGTTCGAATTGAGGTGGGTGGGCGGTCTGACAGCTATCGGATTGACCGGGTGGAGTTGGGGAGTTTTCAAACTTTGACGGGCGTGCGCAGCGATGCCAAATTATATCAACCGCAGCCCTATCAGGCAGATCGCCTGCGCCTTGATCGCTTTGTACCGCCGCTGCCGGTCTTTGCAACTTTTCTTGATTTGCCGTCGCTTAGCGGTGATGAGCAGCCCCAAGCCCCTTATGTGGCAGCCTCGGCAGAACCATGGCCTGGGCGGGTTGCGGTATATGCGTCGTATAGCTTAGACGATTACGCGTTGGCGCAGGTGATCACGCGGCAAAGTTACATTGGACGGTTATGCTCGCCCTTGCCCGCAGGGCCTTTGGGTTTGATTGATAGGGGCACGCAGCTTTTGGTTGAAATGCCAAGCCTGCCCTTAAGCTCGATAAAACTCGAGGCCTTCTTGGCCGGGCAAAACAAAATGGCGATTGGCGATGGATCTGCTGGCAATTGGGAAATCGTACAATTTCAATTTGCCGCGCTTCGGCAGCGCGGGGTTTATCAGCTATCAGGACTGTTGCGCGGATTACACGGCAGCGATGCGATCATGCCCGATGAATGACCAAGTGGCAGCTTGCTTGTAACGCTTGATCAAGCGCCGCCCCAACTTTCGGTTTCACCCATCAAAAGGGGGATAGAGCGTCATTTTCGCATCGGCCCCGCTGCCAAGCCATTTGATGATCCTATTTTTCAGAGCTCCTCACAGGTATTTCTCAATAATGTATTAAGGCCCTACCGCCCCTGTCATGTAGAAATACGCATCAAGCCCGAGGTGATTGAATTTACATGGCTGCGCCGCGGTCGCGTTGACGCGGATTTGTGGCAAGAGGGTGAAATTCCGCTTGCCGAAGCTGCAGAGCGCTATCGCGTTCGCATTTTGGCACAGAGCGTGGTTCTGCGCGAGGCCTATCCAGAGCGACCGGTTTGGGCCTATGAAAAGGCGTGGTATGTTTCTGATTTAAAAACAAATAATATGAATGGGTTGAGATTTGAGGTTGCCCAATTATCCGATCGTTTTGGACCAGGCCCGAGCGCCTATATAACAATTTCAGAAAATCTTGAGGTTAGCGGTTAGGGGTTTTTGCTGTTCGTGTGATCTTTGCGCGGCTAATTATTCTGTACTAAGCATTCAAAAAAGAATATTATTTAGCCATCCTTAAGTATTGCATTTGACTTGCTTTGGTTGACGCTGTGGATTAAATTTATACTTAAGGCCCATATTAACGGGAGGCGCCGAATGAGGGATCCACAACACCATCTTGCCAAGCTAGATCCGGTTTGGGAGCGTATTCGACAAGAAGCCGAACAATCAATTCAGCGCGAAGCGCTTCTGGGCGGCTTCATGCATCAGATAATTTTGCAACATTCAGATATTGAAGCTGCGCTTTCTCATAGTTTGGCGCAAAAACTGGCCTCGGCGCAGATGTCTGAACAGGCGCTGCATGATATGTGTGCGCTGGCCTATGCGAATGAGCCAGAATTGGCGCTGGCGGCGCGGGCAGATATTATGGCAAGCTATGACAGAGATCCGGCCTGCCACAGATATATGCAACCGCTGCTCTACTTCAAAGGCTTTCAGGCTGTGCAAGCCTATCGCGTTGCGCATTATCTGTGGAAAGATGGCCGGATTGATCTGGCCTATGTTATGCAATCTCGAACATCCGAAGTGTTTGGGATCGATATCCACCCGAATGCCCGGATTGGAAAAGGTCTGATGATCGATCACGCGCATTCGGTCGTGATCGGGGAAACGGCGGTGGTGGGCGATAATGTCTCAATGCTGCATGCCGTTACCTTGGGCGGGACCGGCAAGGAAGAGCAAGATCGGCATCCAAAGATTGGTGATGGGGTGTTGATTGGCGCCGGTGCGAAAGTGCTGGGCAATATTCACGTTGGGCGCTGCTCGCGCATCGCCGCAGGGTCGGTCGTGCTGGATAATGTTCCCGAAAAATCCACCGTTGCCGGCGTGCCTGCAAAAGTTGTTGGCACCGCAGGGTGCAGCACGCCTTCAATATCGATGGATCAATTGCTTTCGGGCGAGGCGAGCCTGGACTGATAGTGTAAAACCTTAGGGTTTTGAGGGCCTATATGGTTGAGATGTAAAAAGCCCCGGCTGATAAAGCGGGGCTTTTTTAATGTGGCGTGAGCCCGTGCGGCGCTTAGGCCAGCATCGCCATTGGGTTTTCAAGGTTTTTGACGATTACATTTAAAAGTTCGGCGCCCAAAGCCCCATCAATCACCCGATGATCCACCGATAATGTCAAGGACATCACGGTTGCTACGCCCAACTCGCCCGACGCGGTTACGACGGGCTTTTTCTTGCCCGCGCCCACGGCTAAGATCGCGCCATGGGGGGGATTGATCACGGCATCAAAATTATCAATGCCAAACATTCCAAGGTTTGAAATCGCAAAGCTGCCCCCCTGATACTCATCCGGGGCCAATTTTCGCCCCTTTGCCCGTGTTGCGAGATCTTTCATCTCGGTGCTGAGAACGGAGAGGCTTTTTTGATCCGCATCTTTTAGCACGGGCGTGATCAGCCCCCCATCGATGGCCACAGCCACCGCAATATCAGCAGGGGTGAATTGCAATATACGATCACCGGCCCAAATGGCATTGGCGGTTGGCACCGTCGTTAGGGCCAGCGCGCAGGCTTTGATCACAAAATCATTGACCGATAACTTCACGTCACGTTCTGCAAGCGCGGCGTTCATCTCACCGCGAAAGCCGAGCAAATTATCAAGCATAACATCACGGCGAAGATAGAAATGCGGGACCGTTTGCTTGGCTTCGGTTAATCTGGCCGCGATGGTCTTGCGCATACGATCCAATGAGATTTCTTCATAGGCACGCTCAGCATATAGTTTAGAGATGGTTTCAAAATTAGCCGATTGGGGCGCAGAGGCCGCGCCGCTTGTGCTTGCCGCACTGGCCATTGAAGCCACTGTTATGTCGGCAGACACAGCGCTCCCTGCCGCTTCAATATCGGCTTTTACGATCCGCCCGCGCGGCCCGCTACCCGATAATCTGGTTAAATCAACATTGTTCTGCGCTGCCAATTTGCGCGCCAAAGGCGTTGCAAAAATGCGTACCCCCTCCGCCGCCTTATCTGCGGCGGCGGGGGGCGCCGATGCGGGAGAGGAGGCGAGCGTTGCGGACTTTGCTGGGCTTGATGTGGCTGCTTCGGCGGCCGGGGCAGGGCTTGCAGGCGCGCTGGGCGCTGCGTCGACCTCTGAGGAGGGTTCGCCATCTTCCAGTAAAACGGCAATCGCGCTATTCACGGCCACATTCTCAGTGCCTTCCGCGACCAAAAGTTTGCCAATGATGCCTTCGTCAACTGCTTCAAACTCCATCGTGGCTTTGTCAGTTTCGATTTCAGCCAGCAAATCTCCCGAGGCAACAGCATCGCCCTCTTTTACCAACCATTTGGCAAGCGTGCCTTCTTCCATCGTCGGAGATAGCGCTGGCATCAAAATTTCTATAGGCATGATCCGATCTCCTTAGCGGTAGGTAACAGAATGAACGGCGGCGATGACCTCATCGGTGGTGATCAGGGCATGACGTTCCAAATTTGCCGCATATGGCATCGGCACATCTTTGCCGGTGCAATTGATCACAGGCGCGTCCAGATAGTCAAAGGCGCGCTGCATAATCACAGCGGAAAGATGGTTGCCAATCGCTCCAACGGGGAAGCCTTCTTCCACCGTGACGCAGCGGTTGGTTTTTTGAACCGAGGCCAACACCGTATCGTAATCGATCGGCCGCAAGGTGCGCAGATCAATCACTTCGGCGCTTATGCCCTGCTCTGTCAGTTTATCAGCCGCTTCTAACGCGTATTGCATGCCGATGCCAAAGCTCACGATGGTAACATCTGTCCCTTCGCGCCAGACTCGGGCTTTGCCGAATGGAACCGTGAAATCTTCTATGTCTGGCACGTCGAAACTGCGGCCATATAAGATTTCATTTTCCAAGAATATCACCGGATTGTTATCGCGAATGGCGCTTTTCAGCAGGCCCTTAGCATCCGAAGCCGAATAGGGCATCGCCACTTTAAGCCCGGGAATATGCGCATACCAGGCTGCGTAATCTTGGCTATGCTGCGCGCCAACGCGCGCCGCCGCACCATTGGGGCCACGAAACACCATTGGTGCCCCCATTTGACCGCCCGACATGTATAGCGTTTTCGCCGCGGAATTGATGATTTGATCCATCGCCTGCATGGCAAAATTAAACGTCATAAACTCAACGATTGGCCGTAGCCCGCCAAAGGCTGCACCAACCGCTATTCCTGCAAAACCATGTTCGGTGATCGGCGTGTCGATCACGCGCTTTTCTCCAAACTCGTCAAGCAGGCCCTGCGAAATTTTATAGGCCCCTTGATATTCGCCTACTTCTTCGCCCATCAAAAATACGTTTTGATCTTGCCGCATTTCCTCGGCCATCGCGTCGCGCAAAGCCTCGCGCACCGTTTGTTGTTTCAGCGTTGTGCCTTCGGGCCAATCGGGCGCGGTATTCGGAGCCAGCGCGGCCGTTGCCGCTTTTGCCGGCGCAGCTGCCGGCACAGCTGCCGGCGCAGGCGCCTCTGCTTGCGACGGGGCGGGCGGCGCGGCGCTGGGCTGTGCTGCAGCGGGTTCGCCTTCAGCCAGTATGGTTGCAATCGGGCTGTTCACTTTTACGTTTTCGCTGCCCTCTGCCACGATAATTTGCCCAATTATACCTTCGTCAACGGCCTCAAATTCCATTGTTGCCTTATCGGTTTCAATTTCTGCAATGATATCGCCAGCGGCCACAACATCGCCTTCTTTGACCATCCATTTTGCCAATGTGCCCTCTTCCATTGTGGGGGAAAGGGCGGGCATAAGAATTTCAATTGCCATCATAAATCTCCTTATGCTTTAGGCGTAGATATCCGTCCAAAGCTCGTCTAAGTCGGGCTCTGGGCTGGTCTTTGCAAATTCGGCGGATGCGTTGACGATGTCTTTGACGTCTTTATCGATCGCCTTTAGCGCCTCTTCTGTGGTGTGTTTGCCCGTTAACAAAAGGCTGCGCACAGATTCGATCGCATCGCGCTCTTCGCGCATTTTCTGAACCTCTTCGCGGGTGCGGTATTTGGCCGGATCAGACATGGAATGGCCGCGATAGCGATAGGTTTTGATTTCTAAAATATATGGGCCTTTGCCGCTGCGGCAATGCGCAACCGCTTTTTCGCCGGCGGCTTTCACCTCTAATACATCCATACCATCCACGGCCTGACCTTTGATACCAAAAGCCTCACCGCGGGTGTATAGATCCGGCGTTGAGGTCGAACGCTTTTGCGCGGTTCCCATCGCATATTGGTTGTTTTCGATCACGAAGATCACGGGTAAATCCCAAAGTGCCGCCATATTGAAGGTTTCGTAAATTTGCCCTTGGTTCGCGGCGCCATCGCCAAAATAGGCAAATGTGACGCGCCCATTATCAAGATATTTATCCGCAAAGGCTAAGCCTGCCCCCAGCGGCACTTGCGCCCCAACGATGCCATGCCCGCCGTAAAAATGCTTTTCTTTACTGAACATGTGCATGGAGCCGCCTTTGCCTTTGGAATAGCCACCGCTGCGCCCGGTTAATTCGGCCATAACTCCGTTTGGATCCATGCCTGCGGCAAGCATATGGCCGTGATCGCGATAAGACGTAATACGTTTATCCCCGTCTTCGGCAGCAGCTTCGAGCCCGACAACCACGGCTTCTTGGCCAATATACAAGTGGCAAAACCCGCCAATCAGGCCCATCCCGTAAAGTTGCCCTGCTTTTTCTTCGAACCGCCGTATCAGCAGCATGTCTTTGTAATAGCCCAAAAGTTCTTCGGGTGAGATATTGGGTTTAGCTGCCGCCTTTCGTGCCGCCATGTCGCGCCTCCGAATAAATTAGTTTAATGTTAAACCATTCCTTACAGCAAAATAAAAAAAGTTGCGAGCAAAATCTTTTTACGGTGTGTTTACGGTGTGTTTACTGGGTTTTGGCTGACGAAACGTTAGTTGACAACCAGCTCTGAGCTGCGGACATAGCCCAAAATTTCTCGTACACGTTCGTCTAAAAGATCGATATCAAGATATTCGTCCGACAAGCGTTGCGTGAGGTTTTCCATCTGGACGACCTCGGTGTTTAAGCGCATCAATTCGCTGCTTAAATTGTCTGAGAAACTGGTTATTTCGGCGCGGCGCAATACGCCATATTCCCCTTGAATGGCTGCAAAGGCAAAATAACTGCCCAAGCCGGTGGCCAGCGAAACCACGGCCAAGAGGCCCCAACCGGAATATGTTCTTGTTTGCGTCATACCTGCCTGTCATGCCCATATGTTTGGACTTGATCGAATTATGACACAGGTGATTCGCCTTGTGAATCCCCAAAGTTACTTTTGACGAGATTTTGTTTCCTAGGGCGGCAGTGCGCCTAGGCAAAAGGTGGGTGTGCCGCCGGTTTCAGCAAAGACTCGCGTCTTCTCCCGCGACAGAGGCGTCGTATATTTCCTGAATTGATTGCGAAAGCCTTTGGTTGAATTCAGCGTCGGTTTGAGCTGCCGACAGGCCATCTAGCAGCGCCCGCGAAAAACTTGCGATCATCCCTGCATTTTGGCGGAGGCGTTGATTGGCGATGGGGCGGGTGTAACCGCCGGAAAGCGCCACCACGCGCAGAACATTTTGATGCGCAATCAAGGGTGCATAGCTGTTGTTCACTTCTGGCAGGGTCAGTTTCAAAATAACAGATTGATCAGCGTTTAACCGATCCAGTTGGGTTAAAATTTCGTCGCATAACAGTGTTTCTGACGCGGCTTTATCCGCGCTTTGAATATTAATTTCAGGTTCGATGATTGGAATCAAACCATGTTTAAGGATCGTTAGCGCGACGTCAAATTGTTGCGCGACAATTGCGGCAATGCCCTTTGCGTTCGCAGAATGGATTACAGAGCGCATTTTGGTGCCAAAAATCCCAGCATCCGTGGCGCGCCTCAGCAGCGCGTCTAAGCCCGGTATCGGCTTTAAGATTTGCACGCCGTTTTGCGCCTCTTCCAAGCCCTTATCGATTTTCAGAAACGGCACCACGTTGCGCGTGCTCCATAAATAATCGGCAACGCTTATCTCACCGACCTGCCGCATCATGGTGTCTTCAAAGAGGATCGCCCCAATGATTTTGCGTCCATCAAATGCGGGCGCGGTCATCAGCCGGCAACGCATTTCGTGGATCAGGGTGAACATCTCTGCGTCGGATTGGTAGGCGTTGGTTGAAATTCCGTATTCAGCAAGCGCCTTGGGCGAGGAGCCACCGCTTTGATCGAGCGCAGCGATAAAACCCTGCCCCGTGGAAATTTGGTCCATTTGCGTAAGAGTGCTCAATGCGCCATCCTTTTTTTCAAAATGCGTTGTCCTGCCCGCTCAAAACGCAGGCAGACTGCCACCTTCTATCTTAGGGAAAGGTGGCAGCGCAAATATGATAGCGCCAACATATTGAAAAAAGTGATTATTTTTTAAAAAAAAGGGTGCCTGATACGGATGCTCGCTTACTTTTGCGTGAGCGCAGCGACGCCAGGCAATGTTTTGCCTTCCATCCATTCCAAGAAAGCGCCCCCTGCGGTTGAAATATAGCTGAAATCCTGCGCAGCACCGGCTTTGTTCAAGGCAGCAACGGTGTCTCCACCGCCCGCCACCGAGATAAGCTTGCCAGCTGCGCTCAGCGCTGCGGCTTTGCGCGCTGCGGCGTTGGTCGCGCGATCGAAAGGCTCTAATTCAAAGGCGCCCAATGGGCCGTTCCAAACCAGTGTTTTGGCTGCCTCGAATACGGAAGCGATGGTGTCAACCGTATCGGGCCCAGCATCTAAGATCATCGCGTCTTTTGGGCAGGACGCGGCGGGCAGGGTTTCATGGGGCGCATGGGCTGCAAAGGCGCGGGCGACTACAATATCCGAAGGCAAGATGATTTTGCAGCCGGCAGCCTTGGCTTTCGCCAAGATGTTTTGCGCTGTATCTGTCATTTCATGTTCGGCCAAAGACGCGCCGATTGCATGGCCTTGAGCGGCTAGAAACGTGTTGGCCATTCCCCCGCCGATCACCAAATGATCCACTTTAGTGACCAAATTGCCCAGAAGATCGAGCTTGGTTGAAACTTTTGCACCGCCCACCACGGCCACCACTGGGCGCCGCGGCGCGCCCAAAGCCGCCTCTAGGGCTTGCAGCTCAGCTTGCATCAAACGTCCTGCGCAGGCTGGAAGATGGTGGGTCAGGCCTTCGGTGCTGGCATGCGCGCGATGCGCTGCGGAAAACGCATCATTGCAGAAGATATCCCCCAACGCGGCCAGGGCGGCGGCAAATTCTGTAGTATTGCCTTCTTCATCTGCGTGAAAGCGGGTGTTTTCTAACATGAGAATTTGCCCTTCTCGCAACGCCGCGCTGGCGGCTTCGGCTTTGGCTCCGATTGTGGCATCGGCCCAAATTACGGATTGTCCAAGCGCGGTTTCCAATGCGGGGATCAGCTGTTTCAGACTTAGTGCGGCGCTGGCAACGCCTTTGGGCCGGCCAAAATGGGCCATTAGAATGGGCATGCCTTTAGCCGCTAATATGTCTTTCACGGTTGGAACAATTTTTTCGATCCGCGTGGCGTCGCTGACTTTGTCGGCCTTCATCGGAACGTTGATATCGACGCGCAGAAGCACCTTTTTACCCGATATGTCCATATTATCTAAGGTTTTCCAGCCCATCTATTTCCCGCTTTCTTTCACTAAATTGATTCGATTCAAGCTCTGTATAAATGATCTGACGCGCGGTGCACCTTGTTCCCCAAAGGAATCCAGCATAGGAAGCTGCACCAGTTATCAGAAAGGATCGATCATGGCCGAGAAAAAGGCATCTAAAGCGAAGGCGAAACCGGCGGCAAAAAAGCCTGCTGCAAAGAAAACAGCGGCAAAATCTAGCCCCTATAAAGATCCTGAGAATACAATCTTGATTGAATTGAAATCGGGAACCGTTGTGATTGAACTTTTACCCGATATCGCGCCTGGACATTGCGATCGTATGAAAGAATTGGCGCGCAGCGGTGCCTATGACAATGTGTGCTTTCACCGCGTGATTGATGGTTTTATGGCGCAAACCGGGGATGTTAAAAATGGCAATATGGAAGCCGATTTTGATCTGCGGATGGCGGGAACGGGCGGTTCTGAATTGCCCAATTTGAAAGCTGAATTTTCAGGCATCCCGCATGATCGTGGCACGATCGGAGCAGCGCGCAGCGCCAATCCTGACAGCGCAAACAGTCAGTTTTTTATAAATTTCGGCGATAATCACTTTTTGAACCGGCAATATACGGTCTATGGGCGCGTGTTGACCGGAATGGAATTGGTGGATGAGATCGAGCGCGGTGAGCCGCCGATGACCCCGGATCGTATGATTAGCATGAAAGTGGCGGCCGATGTTTAAACTAAGCGCGTTATGCGCCGTTTTAAGCGGGCCGGCCTTGGCGGCGGGTTTGGTGATTGAGGTCGCAGGCGAGCAAAGCAAGGGAACAGTTACCATTGATTTGTTTGAAGAGATCGCCCCGCAACATGTTGAGCGCCTCACCACGCTGGCAAGCGCGGGTGCCTATGATGACGTGGTGTTTCACCGTGTGATCGAAGGGTTTATGGCGCAAACTGGGGATGTGGAATTCGGAAAAGCCGGAGGCAACACCTCCATGGCAGGGCGGGGCGGGTCTGATTTGCCAGATCTGCCTGCAGAATTTTCCGATACGCCCTATGATCGCGGGGTAATTGGGATGGCGCGTGCGCAGAACCCCAACAGCGCCAATAGCCAGTTTTTCATCATGTTTGCCGAAGGATATTTTCTGAACGGGCAATATACGGTGGTGGGCAAAGTCACTGACGGAATGGATGTGGTGGATGCGATCAAGCTGGGCAAAGGCGCCAATGGCGCGGTTTTGGGCGTGCCCGATCGTATGTCGAAAGTCACAGTGACCGATTAAATCAGCCGGTTTTGAACATTTAAACGCGCCTCGGGCTCAGCCTCTGCCTGAGGCGCGTTTTTTATGTCACCAATTGCACCAGTGCGTGGCGCTTTTTACCAGCGCTCAGCTTGATTGGGCTGCCAAATGCAGCCGCATCCAGCATTAGGCCAGCATCGGTGAGCGGCTTATCATCCAGTTTGGCGCCATTTTCTGCGATCAAACGTTTGGCTTCTTTGCCCGATTTCACCAATCCTGCTTTGACGATCAACTGTACAATCGAAATTCCAGCGCCCAGATCTTCTGCGGTTAACTTCACGGTTGGTAAATCATCGCCAATGCCGCCTTTTTCAAACACTTCACGCGCCGTGGCTTGGGCTTTCTCGGCGGCATCTGCGCCGTGTAACAGCTTGGTTACTTCATGCGCTAAAATGGCTTTTGCTTCATTGATCTCAGAGCCTTCCAGCGCGCCCAGCCTCTCACATTCACCGACCGGCAGCTCTGTGTAAAGTTTTAAAAATCGCCCCACATCCGCATCTGTGGTGTTGCGCCAAAATTGCCAAAACTCATAAGGGCTGCGCATATCTGCATTCAGCCAAACCGCCCCATCAAGAGATTTGCCCATTTTCTTTCCGTCTGAGGTGGTCAGAAGCGGTGAGGTTAAGCCGAACACCGCGTTGTCAACCACGCGGCGCGTCAGATCGATTCCATTGACGATATTGCCCCACTGATCCGATCCCCCCATCTGCAGCAGGCACCCATAGCGCTGGTTGAGCTCTAGAAAATCATAGGCTTGTAGGATCATGTAATTGAACTCAAGAAAGGATAGTGATTGTTCACGATCCAGCCGTGATTTCACGCTTTCAAAACTGAGCATGCGATTCACCGAAAAATGCCGTCCAATATCTCTTAGAAATCCCAAATAGTTCAATTCATCCAACCATTCGGCATTATTGATCATCAGCGCATCGGAAGGCCCATCACCATATGTGATATAAGAAGAAAACGCGTTTTTGATGCCGGCGATATTTTCGTCAATCTTGGCGGGTGTCAGCAATGGGCGTTCATCCGCCCGAAAGCTGGGATCGCCCACTTTCGTCGTGCCACCACCCATCAGCGTAATCGGGCGCCCGCCGGTTTTTTGCAACCAGCGCAACATCATAATTTGAATGAGACTGCCCACATGCAACGATTGGGCAGTTGCATCAAAGCCAATATAACCGGGCATCCCGCCCGCCAGTAAGGCTTTGTCTAAGCCCTCATAATCCGTGCAATCGGCCAAAAATCCACGAGACATCATGATGTCAAGAAAATCAGATTTGGGTTGAAAGCTCATGGGTGGCCTCACATAGTTATTTTTAAGCGCTTCTATACTGCGGAAGCCGGGCAAGGAAAAGGGATCTTCGTGGAAAAGCTTGTAACGGCGGTTGGCGCGATGTCTGGTACATCTTTGGATGGGGTGGATGTGGCGGAAATCACCACGGATGGTCAGAAAATCGCCTCGTTTGGGGCAAGCGCCTATCACCCTTATAGCGCGGCTGATCATAATATTTTGTCTTTGGTGCTTGGGAAGTGGCCCGAGGCGCAGGGGCTAGAGACAGCGCGCGGGCTTATTCATCAGCGGCATTTAGAGGCCTATCAGATGCTTGATGTGGCTGAGCTATATGGGTTTCATGGGCAAACTCTGGCCCATGATCCAAGGGGAAGGGGAACCCACCAATTGGGCGATGGGCACGTTTTGGCGCAAAGGCTTGGCAAGCCCGTTGTTTGGGATTTTCGCAGCAAGGATGTGGCGCTGGGCGGACAGGGCGCGCCTTTGGCCCCGTTTTTTCATTTTGCCTGCGCGCAATGGGCGGGTTTGAACACGCCAGTGGCGTTTTTAAACTTGGGCGGTGTCGGCAATCTCACATGGCTCAACCCAAGCTGCGCGGCACCTGAAGAAAAAGCTGCCCTGCTCGCCTTTGATACGGGCCCGGCCAATGCCCCGCTGAACGATCTGATGCATCATCGTTTGGGGCAACCCGTCGATCAAGAGGGGCGCTTGGCCACCACGGGGCAGGTTGATCCAAAATTGCTGTCGCGTTGGAAAATGCATCCTTATTTTTTTCAAAATGTTCCAAAATCCTTGGATCGCGACGCGTTTTCGGCAGAGCTTGCAGAACTGGCAGATATGTCTTTGCCAGATGCTTTGGCCACCGCGGTGGCCTTTGCCGCATTTGGCGTGGCGGAGGCGGTTGAGCGCTGCCCAATTGCGCCCGCTGCACTTTACCTTTGCGGCGGTGGTCGCCACAATTTGGCGCTTTGTGATGCGATTTGCGCGCAAGTGGCCTGTCCTGTGCAGCCTGTAGAAGCGATTGGTCTGAACGGAGATATGTTGGAGGCCCAGGCTTTTGCGTATTTGGCGGTGCGGGTGCTTCGAGGGCTGCCCATTTCTGCTCCAATGACAACCGGGGTGCCTCAACCTATCTCGGGGGGGCGCATCGCGGGTCTTGATTTTTAATCTGAAAGTTTAAAAAATATTCCCTGTGGGCTTTGAACAAAGCGGGCTGAAGATCCCGGACGGGGCGGGTCAAAAAACAGCATAGACTTTGCCCGATTATTTACCTAAAAGCGGCTTACGTTAGCGCTAACAATTGTTTTATTTGATGGTGGCTGGCAGCCGGTTATAAAAGCCCAACGAAAAGAGGTGCTGACATGGTTTCACGCGTTATTCCCGTTGATCCGTTTGATTTGGTGATATTTGGTGGCACAGGTGATCTTGCAAAACGAAAAATTATTCCTGGTTTGTTTCGGCGTTTTGCGGCGGGTCAAATCCCGGCTGAGGCCCGCATTATTGGGGCGGCGCGCGCCAATTTGGACACGCCGACTTACCGGGCGATGCTGCGGGACGCGATTCTTGAATTTGGGGTCAAAAACCCAGATGCGGATGTTTTGGCCGGGTTTTTAGAGCGCTTTGATTATGTTGCAATCGACGCGATGGGGGAGGCTGGCTGGGAAGAGCTGGCGAAGAAAATGCGACCCGATACGGTGCGTGCGTTTTACTTTTCGGTTGCGCCAAGCCTGTTTGGCGCCTTGGCCGAACGGTTGCACAAGCGCGGCATCGCCCTTTCGGATAGTCGGATCGTGGTCGAAAAGCCGTTTGGCCGTGATTTAAAAAGTTCGCAGCAATTGAACGCCACATTGTCAGAACATTTCAGCGAAAAGCAGATCTATCGTATTGATCATTATTTGGGCAAAGAAACCGTGCAAAATTTGATGGCGATCCGTTTTGGAAATATGCTGTTTGAGCCGCTCTGGAATGCGCAATATGTTGATCATATTCAAATCACTGTTGCGGAAACCGTGGGCGTGGGCGGGCGCGGCGAATATTATGATAAATCCGGCGCGATGCGCGATATGGTGCAAAACCATTTGATGCAGCTGCTATGCTTGATCGCGATGGAGCCGCCCGCACAATTCAATCCCGATGCGGTGCGCGATGAAAAGCTGAAGGTGATCAGAGCCTTGGACGCCGTACCAGCGCATCATATTGTGCGGGGGCAATATGCCAGCCCAGACGGTCAAGAAAACTATCGCCAGGATGTGAATAATCCGCGCTCTTTCAGCGAAAGCTTTTTGGCTTTGAAAACCCATATCGGGAATTGGCGTTGGGCCGGTACCCCCTTTTATTTGCGCACGGGCAAACGCTTGCGCGCCCGCAGTTCGGAAATTGCTGTGGTGTTCAAAGAGACGCCACATTCTATTTTTGGCCCAGAAGCGGGCAGCCATCGCAACGCGTTGGTGATTCGCCTACAACCGGATGAAGGCATCACAATGGATGTTACGATCAAAGAGCCGGGCCCGGGCGGCATGCGCTTGGTTGACGTTCCGTTGGATATGACCTTTGCCGAGGCGTTGGGCCCTGAGGCCGAAGAAGTGCCAGATGCGTATGAGCGCTTGATCATGGATGTTATTCGGGGCAATCAAACGCTGTTCATGCGCGGGGATGAAGTGGAGGCGGCTTGGCAATGGACCGATCCGATCATTGAAGATTGGGAAAAGCGCAATGATGTGCCCAAACCTTATGAAAGTGGCAGTTCTGGCCCCGAGGATGCGCTGATGCTGATGCATCGTGATGGTCGCAAATGGCGGGATATAAAATGACCTATCAGTTCGAAGAATACCCCACGCGCGCGGCGCTGATCGAAAAGCTTAGTCAGGCCTTGATCGCCGATTTACGCAAGGCGCTGTCCCGCCAATCGACGATCAGTTTTGCGGTTCCGGGCGGCACCACACCTGGGCCAATTTTTGACCAACTCTGCCAAAGCGATCTGGACTGGGCGCGGGTGAATATTTTACTGAGCGATGAACGCTGGGTGCCCAGCGATAGCCCGCGCTCGAATACCGCCTTATTGCGCAACCGTTTGCTGGTGGGCCCGGTTGAGGCAGCCAGCTATGTGCCGCTTTACGCCGATTATGCAACGCCGGAAGACGCGATGGAGCCGTTATCGCACCAGCTAAAAGCCTGTTTACCACTGTCGGTTTTGCTGCTTGGAATGGGGGCGGATATGCATACGGCCTCGCTGTTTCCGGGCGGCGATCAACTGTCCTTTGCGCTGGGCGATAGCGCGCCGCCTTTGGTCGCGATGCGCGCGCCGGATGCGCCTGAGCCTCGTGTCACCCTCTCTGCTGCGGTTTTGAACGCTGCGCAATACAAACATTTGGTTATTTTTGGGGCTGAAAAACGCCAAGCATTAGAACAGGCGCAAAGCTTGCCTGCGCAAGAGGCACCTATTATGGCCGTGCTTGCCGGCACCACGGTGCATTGGGCCGACTGACAAGCATAGCGCTAGGCAAAAGCAAGGGGATAAGGATGTTTGATGCGTTAAAGCGCCATTGGGATGCGCAAAAACAACAGCCCATTATGGCGCTTTTTGAGGCCAAAAACCGGGCAGAACAATTTTCAGTTCAGGCCGATGATTTGCTGTTGGATTACTCTAAAACTCGGATCGATGCGATTGCGCGCAAAGGCTTGCTGGATTTGGCGCAAGCGCGCGGATTAGAAGAGCGCCGCCTAGACATGTTTCAGGGCGCCGCGCTCAATGAAACCGAAGGACGGGCCGTGTTGCACAGCGCATTGCGCAATTTAGACGGGCCAGATGTCTTTGTGAACGGCCATAACGTGATGCCCGATGTGCAAGAGGCGTTGCAGCGGATGACCCATTTTTCCGAAGACCTGAGGAGGGGGCGATTTCAGGGGCCCGGAGGGCCAATCACCGATATCGTAAACATCGGGATTGGAGGGTCAGATTTGGGCCCCGCCATGGCTTGTTTGGCCTTGGCACCCTATCATGATGGACCCAAATGCCATTTCGTTTCAAACGTCGATGGAGCCCATTTGCATGATATTTTACAAAATCTGGACCCAACGCGCAGTTTATTTATCATAGCGTCAAAAACCTTTACCACGATCGAAACCATGACCAATGCGCAAACTGCGAAAGCGTGGTTGGCCCAGCATGTGACGGATCCGGGGGCGCAATTTGTGGCGCTTTCCACCGCGCAGGAAAAAACCAAAGCTTTTGGGATTGCCGCCGAGCGGGTGTTTGGCTTTGCCGATTGGGTCGGTGGGCGCTATTCGCTTTGGGGCCCTATTGGGCTGAGTTTAATGCTGGCGATTGGCCCAAATGCGTTTCGCGATTTTCTGCGCGGTGCGCAATCCATGGACCGGCATTTTTGCACCGCAGAGCTATCGCAAAATATGCCAGTTATGCTCGCGCTTGTGGGGCTGTGGCATCATCAGGTTTGCGGCTTTGCCACCCGCGCCGTGCTGCCCTATGAACAGCGCTTGAGCCGTTTGCCTGCCTATCTGCAGCAGCTCGAAATGGAAAGTAATGGCAAGCGCGTTGATATGAACGGTCAAGATTTGCCATATCCGTCAGGTCCGGTTGTCTGGGGCGAACCTGGCACCAATGGCCAGCACGCTTTTTATCAACTGATTCACCAAGGCACCGCGGTTGTGCCCTGTGAGTTTATGGTTGCGCGGGAAGGCCATGAAGCATCGCTTGACACGCATCACCGGCTTTTAATCGCCAATTGCTTGGCCCAGTCAGAGGCCTTGATGCGCGGCCGCACATTGGAGCAAGCCCGCCAATTGATGATAGCGCAGGGGTTAAGTGGCGATGAATTGGAGCGGCAGGCGCGGCATCGCGTCTTTCCCGGCAACCGTCCTTCAACCACGCTCATCTATCCACGGCTTAGCCCGTTTGTTTTGGGGCAAATTATTGCTCTTTATGAACATCGCGTATTTGCCGAGGGGGTTATTTTGGGAATCAATAGTTTTGACCAATGGGGGGTCGAACTGGGAAAAGAACTGGCCCGCGATATGGAGCAGTTGCTCAGTGGCGCGGCATCGGCCGCGGATAAGGATGGATCAACGCAGCGCTTGCTTGATTATATTCGCACCGCACAAAGTTAAAGCCAGCACTGCCTGCGCGCCGGCGCACCCGTTTGTCACCCAAGACCCCATTTTTGTTCAAGCGTTTCAATAGCCGCGATCCGATCCGCTGTTTTGGGATGGCTCATCAACCATGCGGGAAGACTGCCTATTTGCCCTGTCAGCTCTTCCAATTTCAGAAATAACGTTTTTTGCGCGTCGGTTCCCAATCCCGATTTGACCATCAGAGCTGCGGCATATTCATCTGCCTCGTATTCATCGCCGCGCGACAGACGCGCCATCAATAAATTTGCCACCAAGCCGGCAATCCATGGGCCTATCCCAGGCAAAACCCGCCCCAGCACCATCCCCAACGCGGCTCTTACGGCATTTTGGCCGGAAAAATCGATCATACGCCGACGTGCATGGCCCAGCGCAACATGGCCAAGTTCATGCGCGATCACCGAGGCCAACTCTTCTCCGCTGACATCGCCCGCCTTGTATTTATTGTAAAATCCACGGGTGATAAAAATCCGTCCATCCGGCGCGGCCAGGCCGTTGATCGGGTCGATCTCATAGATTTGAACGTTTAGCTTTGGAATATCCAGCGCTTTTGCCATGCGTTGCAACAGAGGGCTCAGCGCGGGATCCATTAAGGTAACAGATTGCTGATCCAAGGTTTTTGCAGTGCGCCAGGCAGAAAATTTATACATCACCAGCCCATAGATCAGAGCCAGAAGGATAGGAGAAAATCGCAACATGACTGTGATATGGCCTCAGGCTGCCGCCTTGACAAGCCCTATCGCACCAACTCTTTCATGCCACGCTCTAGCCCGGCCAAGGTCATCGGGACCATTTGGTCTTCAAAAATCTCTTGGATCATTTGAATGGATTGGGTGTAACGCCAATGCGTGTCTGGCACCGGATTGATCCAAATATTCGACGGCCATTGCGCGCGCGCGCGCATCAGCCAAGTTTGCCCTGACTCTGCATTCCAATGCTCATTCGCGCCGCCTGCATAGGCCACTTCATAGGGCGACATACTCGCATCTCCGACGAAAATGCATTTATAATCAGAACCATAGGTGCGCAAAATCTCATGGGTTTGGGTTTGATCGTTCCAACGTCGTGCATTGTCGCGCCAGACCCCCTCATAAAGGCAATTGTGAAAGTAAAAATATTCCAAATGTTTGAATTCGGCGCGGGCAGCTGAAAATAATTCTTCTACTAATTTGATATAAGGATCCATCGAGCCGCCCACATCCAAAAATAGCAGCACCTTGATCGCGTTGCGGCGTTCGGGCCGGGTTTGCACGTCAAGATATCCATTTTCGGCTGTTGAGCGGATGGTGCCATCAATGTCCAATTCATCCGCAGCCCCATCGCGGGCCCAGCGACGCAGGCGTTTTAAAGCCACTTTGATGTTGCGGGTTCCCAGCTCAACGCTGTCATCAAGATTTTTAAATTCGCGCTTATCCCAAACTTTAACCGCGCGCTGATTGCGGCTTTCGCTTTGACCTATGCGCACCCCTTCAGGGTTATATCCATAGGCGCCAAAGGGCGAAGTGCCTGCCGTACCAATCCATTTGCTGCCGCCTTGATGGCGTTTCTCTTGTTCCTTCAGCCGCTGCTTTAAAGTCTCCATAAGCTTGTCAAAGCCGCCCAAAGCTTCGATTTCGGCTTTTTCTTCCGGGCTGAGATGCTTTTCCGCCATTTTTTTCAGCCAGTCAGAGGGAATATCCACCGCGTTCAGGATATCTGCATCGCTGAGGTTTTCTAAGCCTTTGAAGCTGGTTTGAAAGGCGCGATCGAACCGGTCAAGATGGCGCTCATCCTTCACCATGATGGTCCGGGCCAAATAGTAAAACCCCTCTAAATCATAGATCACCATGCCGGTTTGCACCGCATCTAGAAAACTGATGAATTCGCGCAATGAAACTGGAATGCCGGTTTTTCTGAGCGTTTCGAAAAAGGGCAGAAACATCGCGTCAGATCACCGTACGATCAATAATGATGGTGATGATCAAGCCGATCAGTGCAAATAAAATTCCATAGCCAGCGGCATATTGCGCCATATCCAGCCCTTTTCCTCTGCGCTTTCGCGCGATCGCCGCGCCTAAAATGGCACCAAATAATCCGCTCAATAGATACATAATTACACTCTGTTTTATGGGGGTTGCTTTCAGGATAAAAGCCAAGGCTCCGCTGGCTTTGATCTAGCCCCTTTATTTGTAAAAGTCACGCGCTCTGCTGATTTCAAGTAAAACTTTCGCGCGCTGCGATCAACGGCCGCTGCGCGCCATAAAGGCCAAGCGTTCAAATAAATGCACATCTTGCTCGTTTTTCAGCAAAGCCCCGTGCAGTTTTGGCAGGGCATTGGCACCATCCCGCTGAAGATCCTCGGCGCTGAGATCTTCAGCCAATAAAAGTTTCAACCAATCCAAAACCTCGGAGGTCGAGGGTTTCTTTTTCAGCCCGGGTTGCTCTCTGAGTTCGTAAAACTGGGTTAGCGCGGCGGCAAGTAGTGATTCCTTGATGTCTCCATGATGCACCTGAACGATTTGTTTCAAGGTCTCGGGATTGGGAAATTGAATGTAGTGGAAAAAGCAACGGCGCAAAAACGCATCGGGCAATTCTTTTTCGTTATTTGATGTGATGATCACGATAGGGCGGTTTGTGGCGCGCACCGTTTCCCCAGTCTCATAGACGTGGAATTCCATTTTATCCAATTCCTGAAGGAGATCATTTGGGAATTCTATATCCGCTTTATCGACCTCATCGATCAACAAAACCACTTTTTTATTGGCTTCAAAGGCCTGCCATAACTTGCCTTTGCGGATGTAATTGGCCACATCGTGCACGCGTTCTTCGCCCAATTGGCTGTCGCGCAACCGGCTGACCGCATCATATTCATACAGGCCTTGCTGGGCTTTGGTGGTGGATTTTATATTCCATTCAAGCATCTCCAGGCCAAGCCCGCTGGCGACTTGTTTCGCCAGTTCGGTTTTACCTGTGCCAGGCTCGCCTTTGATCAAAAGCGGCCGTTCCAGCGTGACCGCGGCGTTCACAGCGATGGTGAGATCTTCCGTCGCTACATAGTTTTTGGTTCCGGTAAATTTCATTCTTTTGCCCATATTCTTGCCAAGTTGCGCGGAACTTAGCGGGTTAATCATTTTGCTGCAATCTGTTGCTATTGAGTAGTGACAAGCCCGTCTTGTTACGGTAGGTGCGTGCCAATGGGAACGGAAAGTTGTGGAAGGAGACATGCATGTCATACTCTGATCCAAGCCAAGGGGTAGTAATGAAGCAAGAGAGTTTTATTCCGGATAGCTATACTCCTGCCGAAGACGAGCCATTTATGAATGAGCGTCAGGTGGAATATTTTAGAAGAAAGCTGTTGGATTGGAAAAATGATCTGATGAGCGACAGCAAGGAAACGATCGAAGGGCTTCAAGACGGCACGCGCAATATCCCAGATATTGCAGATCGCGCCAGCGAAGAAACTGATCGCGCGCTGGAATTGCGCACGCGGGACCGCCAGCGTAAGCTCGTGTCGAAAATTGACGCCGCGCTGCGCCGCATTGACGAGGGCGAATATGGCTATTGTGAGGTCACGGGTGAGCCTATTTCGCTTAAACGGCTTGATGCACGGCCTATCGCGACGATGAGTTTGGAAGCTCAAGAGCGCCATGAGCGGCGCGAAAAAGTGCACCGCGACGACTGAGGAAACCTGAAAAGCCGATCCGCTAGATCGGCTTTTTTATTGAGGTGAAACATGGAGAACGGCTTGCAGGTCCAGGTCGTAGGGGGCGGTATCGCCGGTTTGGCCGCGGCGCTAGCCTGTGCTCAAAGCGGCGCCAATGTTCACCTCTGCGAGCAGGCTGCGGCGATCAAAGAGGTTGGGGCCGGTTTGCAAATTTCTCCCAATGGGCTGGCCGTGCTCAGCCGCTTGGGGCTGAAGGACGCGGTTGCGGATATTGCAGATCGCGCCGAGGCGGTGGATTTGCGCGATTACAAAGACGGAAAATTGGTCTGCCGTCTTGATTTGAAAGCCCACGCGTCGGATCTGGATTTCTTGCTGGTGCATCGCGCCGATCTTATCCAAACCCTCTTTCAAGCCTGCAAAGCGCAGGGGGTGCGCTTTGCCTTTTCGCAAAGGCTTTCCAGCCAAGATCTTTTATCTGGCGCTTTCGGCCGCGAGGCGGCAGCGAGCCCCGTGGATTTGGTGATTGGGGCGGATGGGGTGCGCTCAAACATGCGAACGGCTTTGCTGGGTCCATCTGCGCCGTTTTTTACCGGGCAGGTGGCGTGGCGCGCGCTGGTCTCCAATAGCATGGATCATCCCAATAAGGTGACGGTGCATATGGGGCCGGGGCGGCATATTGTGAGCTATCCGCTGCGTGGCGGCAGCCTGGTGAATTTGGTGATGGTACAAGAACGCAGCCTATGGGCGGGCGAAGGTTGGTCTCATCGCGATGATCCTGCGCATGTTCGAGCTGCTTTTGCTGATTTTGGCGGGCTTGCACATGTGTTGCTGAACGCGCTTTCCGAGGTGTATTTATGGGGTTTATTCCGTCATCCTGTGGCCGAGTGTTGGTTTCAGGATCGCAGCGTTTTAATCGGAGACGCCGCGCATCCGATGCTCCCTTTCTTGGCTCAAGGCGCCAATATGGCCTTGGAAGATGCTTGGGTGTTGAGCCGGGCATTGCATCTTCATGGTGCAACGCGGCAAGGCTTTCAGCGCTATCAGTTTTTGCGGCAAGCCCGCGTGAAAAAGGTTGTTGCAACAGCCCAAAGCAATGCCCGCAACTATCATCTCAGTGCCCCGCTGACCCGGTGGGTCGCGCATAGCGCATTGCGCGGTTTGGGGGCGGTCGCCCCAAGCGCAATGTTAAAACGTTTTGATTGGTTATATCGCTTTAACCCCGATACGGGGCTGTCCTAAAGATCTAATTGCGCCCAAACCGGCACGTGATCTGATGGTTTTTCAAAGCCGCGGATGTCTTTGTCGATGCCGGCGTCAAGCAGCAGGTCGGCGCAGGCAGGCGTCATGAGAATATGATCGATCCTGATTCCGTCATTGCGGTTCCATGCTCCGGCTTGATAATCCCAAAAACTATAATGGCCGGGTTCTGCGTGCTTGCACCGAAACGCATCTGTGAAGCCCAAATGGGTGATTGCTTGGTAGGCTGCGCGGCTTTGCGGTAAAAACAACGCGTCATCTGTCCAAATTTCGGGGCGGGCGGCGTCCTCTGGTTGAGGGATGATATTGTAATCCCCGGCCATCAAGGCGGGCATTTCTGCGGCCATAAGCTCTATGGCGCGTTGGCGCAGGCGTTTCATCCAGGCAAGTTTGTATTCATATTTGGGGCCGGGGGCCGGGTTGCCATTGGGCAAATATAGGCCGCAGATTTTGAGCGCGTGCTTGCCGATGACAGTGGCTTCAATCCAGCGGGCTTGCACATCTTCGGGATCCCCGGGCAGGCCAAAGGAAATATCTTCCAGCGGCAGTTTCGACAAAATAGCCACGCCATTGAATGATTTTTGCCCATGGGTCACCACTTGGTAGCCACGATCCTCAAAGAGATCGCGCGGAAATCCTTCATCGACAGATTTAATCTCTTGCAGAAGAGCAATGTCCGGCGCGCTGCTGTCAAGCCAATCGCATAAGGCCGGCGTTCTGGCTTTAACGCCATTGATGTTGAACGTTGCTAATTTCATCTTCACCCCCAAGCTACCCTTGCCCTGAGCCTTTAGCGGTGTCTTGCGGTTTTTCGCAAGCGAAACTGCGATGTAAGAATCACTTAATACACTTAAAAGTTGTAAATTGAGCCGGGAAGAGTAGGTTTTTTATAAATTCTTTCAAACTAAGTAAAAATTTAAATTTATATATAACAGAGGTTTAAATATGTTTTCGGGCTAAATTTTAGGAATTTTCTTCAATAGCAAGAAAAAAAACTTGCAATACAATCTAAAGATGTAATTAATAGATTATACAACCTAGAGAGGAAAAAAACATGTTAGCCCAAAAATTCGAAATCCAAGCCGCTTCCGCCACTCAAGAAACTGCCAGCATGCATAGTGGCGAGGGCACCCATTTGTTCACATCCGCCTCAGAGCCTTTTGGTCCGATGCAGGCGTATCTTGGAGAAGGTGTTGAAATGTTCACCTCTGCCTCAGCGCCCGCCAGCGCCCATGATACGCTTCACGGTGAAGCTGTTGAAATGTTCACCTCTGCTTCAGCCCCCGTAAACGCGAGAGATACGTATCAAGGCGAGGGCGTTGAAATGTTTACCTCAGCCTCGTCTCCAGAGCATGCGAGCGATGCAATTCAGGGCGATAATGTGCATCTTTTCACCTCTGCCTCAGCTCCCAGCCAAAATTCAGATTTGGACAGTGGCAATGGTGTTCACTTATTCACGTCTGCATCGTGAAGGCCGTACGCATCGATTTTGCTCACCCACCCGAAATGCCCCATTAAAGAAGCCTCGCGACCTCACCTAACCAGATTAAAACGGGGCTTCTTTATCTTCCTTGACCAAATAGGAGTAAGAAAATGTCAAACATCATTAGCTTCCCGCAAAGGATCCGCCCCTTGGAAGAGGCTGGCCGTATTGGCATTTTAATAGATTGCTTTTGCAATCGCCGTCGCACCACGGAGGATGTGTTTTGGCTGAAAGAAAACGCCGAACTGCTCAATTTGCTTGAAACCAGCAAGGTGACGCTGAACACCAGCGATTTAACCCATTACCAAAATTTTTATGACAGTTTAGAGCATAGATTATGCTTTTTCCCGCAATATTATCGGTTCATCTTATCGCTTGCGCTTGATCTGGAAGCTTTGGGGCTTGGGCAGGGTAAATCTGCGAAGCTGTGCGAGTGGGTTGTCGACCACAATTTGGTGGGTGCGGAATTATCAGATTTGCAACGCGCAGAAGCGGCGCGTTTATTGAAACGCGGTCTTGGCCGCGCACAGCGAGATGATCCGACCTTGGTTGACCGCTTACACGGTTTTATCGATCAATCCGAGACTTTTTCAATTCCGAATAAAAAGGCGGCGTATGAATTAACCCATATCGTTTTTTATCTGAGTGAATATGGGCGTAAAGACCCCGGTATCAGCGCCGATGCGGTCCGTTCATTGGAATTTGCAGGCTTGTTGGCGCTGCTGGATCACAACACGGACCTTCTTGCCGAGATTTGCATTGCGTTACGCTTTGCCGGCCAAACACCACCGTTGGGCTGGGAGGATTGGGTGTTCGAACAGCTGGCCGGGTTTAAGGCCGTAAAAACCGAGATTCCCCGGAAAATTCTGCCGGGCGATGAATATCACAGTTATTTGATGTGCAGTTGGCTCGCGGCCTTATCAGGGACGCCGCTGTTTGAAGGCGCGAATGAGCCCGCCACCCTATCGTTTCACCCCGCGCCCAAACCGGTTTCAGCGCTGCGCGGAATGTCCGAAAGTATTTTTCAAATGGACAATGCAAGAAGCGCTGATTGGTTTAAGATGCGTGGTACTTTGACTGTAGATTTATCGCCCCAAGCTTATCGTGATCTGCAATTGGCCGAACCTTCGAGCGATAAGTTTGATGAGTTTTTTCACGGCTTCGCGCGCTGCACGCCCGTTTTAAAATAACCCGTTCCATATCCAGCCTTTTATGCAGGCCCGCGCAGAAAGCCCGAATAGGCTGTCTGCGTCGGTCTGTTTGGTCGCTGGTTGAAATTGCGGGTTGTCACGCCGATTACATTGAAAAGCTGGTTCCGCAGCCACAAGAGCTTGTGGCATTTGGGTTTTCAATGATGAAGCGAGCGCCGATTAATTCTTGTGAAAAATCGATAACTGCATTTTCCAAAAAGGGCAGCGACGCGCTGTCGATGATCACTTTTTCAGGGCCGCTGCCAAGCACAAGATCATCATCTTGGGCTGTATCCAGCTTGATCTCGTATTGAAATCCCGAGCATCCGCCACCTTCAACGGCCACGCGTAAAGCTTGACCCTGCGCAGAGGCTTTGATTTCTGACAACCGAGAAAAAGCGCGTTCGGTGACTTTTGGGGGCAGGTTCATTATGTTACTCTCCATCGAGGTGATCTGGCCGTACCATAAGAGTATAGGCATTCGCTTTGGATACGGCAAGAAAGGCAAACCGATGGGTGAAAAATTTAGTTGTGATCCCGCGCAAAGCCGCGGGCGCCGGTTTGCAGAGGATAGCAGCACGTTTCGATCCTGCTTTCAGCGTGATCGCGACCGGATTGTGCATTGCAGCGCTTTTCGCCGCTTAAAGCATAAAACGCAGGTCTTTTTGGAACATGAGGGCGATTATTTTCGCACCCGCCTGACGCATTCGATCGAAGTTGCGCAGGTGGCGCGCACGATTGCGGGGGTTTTGGGTTTAAACGCGGAACTGACGGAAACGGTGGCGTTGGCGCATGATCTGGGGCATCCGCCATTTGGCCATACGGGCGAAGAGGCTTTGGATGCATTGATGGCGCCTTTTGGGGGGTTTGATCATAACGCTCAAGCGGTTCGTATCGTCACAAATCTTGAACGCCATTATGCCCAATTTGACGGGTTGAACCTTACCTGGGAAACGCTTGAGGGGATTGCCAAGCATAATGGACCGGTCACCGGAGCGTTGCATTACGCATTGGCGGACTATAACCGACTGCATGATTTAGAATTGTCTGGCTTTGCCAGCGCCGAGGCGCAGGTGGCCGCCTTGGCCGATGATATCGCCTATAACAACCATGATTTGCATGATGGATTGCGTGCCGAACTGTTTTCAACCGATGAATTGGCGGATCTGCCAATGTTAAACAGCTGTTTTGCTGCGGTAGATGCAAAATACCCAAATTTGAATTATTATCGGCGCCGGCATGAAGCTCTGCGACGCTTCTTTGGAATATTGGTGGAAGATGTGATCGCTGTTTCGTCAGATAATTTGGCAGACTTAAACCCACAAAACGTTGAAGATATCCGCCGCGCAGGGCGCCCAATGGTACAATTTTCACCGGCGGTTTGGACGGATTTGAAAGTTATTCGTCAATTTTTGTTTGAGCGTATGTATCGAGCGCCTAGCGTGGTGCTGGTGCGTCAAGAGGTGACAGAAACGCTGAATGATTTGTTTCCTTTATTTTTAGAGCGCACCGATTTGCTTCCAAAACAGTGGCGCAAGGATATTTTGGAGGCCACCGACGAAACCAAACGGGCCCGGCTTGTGGCCGATTATATCGCTGGCATGACGGACCGGTTTGCCCTGCAAGAACATGCACGTTTGGTCACTGGGGCAACTCCAAGGCGAATTTCTGCGCTTTCAGGCGCATTGACGCGGCTGTAAACGGGGCCAGAGCGCAGATCCGCGGCGAAACAGCGATTGACCTAGCCGGAGCGCGTGCTACACCCCCGCCAAGACAGAGGAAGGCTTCAGATGAACCTATTTCACGATATTCGACTTTTGGTTGTGCACGCGCTGGATCAAATGGTGGCAGCCGATCAGCTTCCGCAGGGCTTAAGCTATGCAAACGTCACCGTTGAGCCGCCCCGCGATCCGCTGCATGGGGATATGGCCACCAATGCGGCGATGGTTTTGGCCAAGCCTTCGGGGCAATCGCCACGCGCCATCGCCGAAGCATTGGCGCCTCTGTTAAGGGCTGATCCAAGGATTGCCGGGGCAGATGTGGCGGGGCCAGGGTTTCTCAATCTGTCGCTTTGCACAAGCGTTTGGCAGGGGCTTGTGGGGCAGGTGCTGGAAAATGGCGCTGCCTATGGCCGCAGCGATTTGGGAAACAAACGGTCGGTAAATGTTGAATTTGTCAGCGCCAACCCCACGGGCCCGTTGCATGTAGGGCATACGCGTGGCGCCGTGTTTGGCGATGCGCTGGCCAATTTGTTAGATTATGCGGGCTTTGATGTGACGCGCGAATATTACATCAATGATGGCGGCGCGCAGGTCGATGTTTTGGCGCGCTCGGTTTACTTGCGCTATCTCGAGGCGCATGGCCAAGAGGTTGCCTTTGAAGATGGCACATATCCGGGGGATTATTTGGTGCCTGTTGGTCAGGCGCTGAAAGATAAAGTTGGCGATGCCTATCTGGAGCAACCCGAAGATATTTGGCTGGCCGAAATTCGCGCCTTTGCCACCCAAGCGATGATGCAATTGATCAAAGATGATCTGGCCGCGCTGGGCGTCACGATGGACAGTTTCTTCAGCGAAAAATCGCTTTATGGTACTGGAAAAATCGAAGCGGCAATCGAAAGTTTGCGCGCCAAAGGGTTGATCTATGAAGGCGTGCTTGAGCCCCCGAAAGGTAAAACGCCCGAAGATTGGGAGCCGCGTAAGCAAACGCTGTTCAAATCGACCGAACATGGCGATGACGTGGATCGCCCGGTAATGAAATCCGATGGCAGTTGGACCTATTTTGCCCCCGATATTGCCTATCATTATGATAAGGTCATGCGCGGCTATGATCAATTGATTGACGTGTTCGGCGCGGATCATGGTGGTTATGTCAAGCGGATGAAAGCGGCGGTATCGGCGTTATCGGATGCTCAAACGGGGTTTGATGTCAAACTGACGCAATTGGTCAAACTGTATAAAGACGGCGCGCCGTTCAAGATGTCAAAGCGCGCCGGAACTTTTGTGACGCTTCGCGATGTGATTGATCAGGTGGGCGCAGAAGTGGCGCGGTTTGTCATGCTAACGCGCAAAAATGACGCGCCGCTTGATTTTGATTTTGACAAAGTCCTTGAACAATCCCGCGAAAATCCGGTGTTTTACGTGCAATATGCCCATGCGCGCGTGTGCAGTGTTTTGCGCCGCGCAACGGCGGCAGGGATCGCGGTTGACGATGCCACGTTGCTACGCGCCAATCTAAGCGGAATGGAACACCCCTCAGAATTGAGCGTCGCGCGCAAAATCGCCGAATGGCCGCGTTTGGTTGAGGTTGCAGCGAAAGGAAATGAGCCGCATCGGGTGGCCTTTTACCTTTATGAACTGTCGAGCGATCTGCACAGTCTTTGGAATAAAGGCAATGAAGTTGAAGCTCTGCGCTTTTTACAGGAAGACAATCCTGCAGCATCGCAATCAAAAATCGCCCTCGCACGCGCCGTAGCGGTTGTTATTTCTGCCGGTCTTGGTATTCTAGGCGTAAATCCGGCAGAAGAAATGCGCTAGAAAAGCCATCGCTGCCGGCGAGCAAAAGAGAGACCGGAGAGGCGTTTAGCGTTTTCATCGGAGGGCATAATGGCAGAGTACGAGCATTTAGAGGCGCCGACCGCGCAGACCGACCAGCGCCCAGGATTGGGCGTGGGCATGTTTGCCAGCTGGATCGGGGCCGGGCTTAGCTTGGCTTTGGCGATTGCCATTGGAATGTGGGCCTATCAAACAATCATGCGCGATGTCAGCGGTGTTCCGGTGATTAAGGCGTCTTCAGATCCGATGCGGGTGGCGCCGGAAAATCCCGGCGGGCTTTCCGCGCAGAACAAAGGCCTATCGGTCAATCGGGTTGCAGAAGAAGTTGCCTCGAAAGCCCCCGATCAAGTGATGCTGGCGCCAAGCCCGGTTTCGTTGTCAGAAGATGATCTGGCGAGCGGGGCCTTACGGGCCCAAAATTCAGAAAATTCCGGCGTGGTTTTGAATGCGCCGATACCGCTTGATATTAACAATTTACCCGATGATCTTTTGAACGATAGCAGCGCACGCGACGGTATAGCATTACCGGCTGATGGTACGATACGAAAGCAATCAGACTCGATTGAAGACGCGCTGAAGCTTGCATTGCAGAACAATGAGAGCTCTGTGGGGCTGGCGCAAGCAATCCGGCCACCCAAACGCCCATCAAACCTGGCGCCCATCGGTTCAGCACGCGCCGCGCAAGTGGCCTCAGTGCGTGATTTGAGCCCGTCGGATATCTCAGCAGGGTCAGCGTTGGTGCAATTGGGCGCGTTTGACAGTGAAGCGGTTGCGAAGGCCGAATGGCAGCGCTTGGACAAAAGGTTTTCAAGCTTTATGCGCGGGCGGGATCGTTTAATCGTGAAAGCCACCAGTGGCGGCCGCGATTTTTATCGCCTGCGCGCTGTAGGATTTGCCGATATCGATGATGCAAAGCGCTTTTGTGCAACGATGGTGGCGGGCGATGTGGATTGTATTCCTATTCTTGCTCGGTGATGGCAGGCCAAGAACTCGAATTTGGTCCCTTTATTTTTGGCTGCGCAGGGCCGGTTCTTAATCCAGAAGAAGAACGTTTTTTTCAACGCGCCAATCCATTTGGATTCATCCTCTTTGCGCGAAATATCACCAGCGCCGATCAGTTGAAAACGCTCTGCGCATCCTTGCGCGCTGCCGTCGGTTGGCACGCGCCGATTTTGATCGATCAAGAAGGCGGGCGGGTTCAACGATTGCGCCCCCCCTTGGCGCGCGATTGGCCGCCACCGCTTGAAGATGGCCGCGATTTGCCGGCTGAACAGCGCGCCGCGCATATTCAAGACCGCTATCAAGCGATCGCACGAGAATTAAGCGGCTACGGGATTGATGTGAATTGCGCGCCCTGTCTGGATATTGCGCGCGCTGAAACACATCCTATTTTGCAAAATCGTTGTTTTTCCAATGAGGCGGCGCAGGTGGCTGTGATGGGGGCTGCCGCGGCCCAGGGCTTGGCCGGTGAAGGCGTTTTGCCCGTTCTAAAACATATGCCTGGTCATGGCTTGGCGCGAGTTGACAGCCATTTGCAGCTGCCACGGGTGGGCGCGTCATTGGCCGAATTGCGCGATAATGATTTCAAGCCTTTTGCGGCTTTAAAAGACTGGCCAATGGCAATGAGTGCGCATGTGGTTTATGAGGTGATTGACGATCTTGCGGCTACAATTTCCCCAAAAATGATCACGTTAATCCGTGAAGAAATAGGGTTTGACGGCCTTTTGATGACGGATGATATCTCTATGGACGCGCTCGGGGGCAGCTTGGCAGAACGCAGCACGGCTGCTTTGGCCGCCGGCTGCGATGTGATTTTGCATTGTAATGGGGGGCTGGATGACATGCAACAAATCGCTGCGGCAAGCGGCGTTTTAAGCCCGGAGGGACAACGGCGTGCCTTCGCGGCCTTGCACAGACGCAGCGCACCCTTAGCCAAGGATGGTTGACATCACCGCCGCCAATGCGCAGCTTGTGAGCGTAAGTTAGCAGGATCTTTATGCAAAACCTATTCTCTCAAAGTAACGCCACGCTTTCGGTTGAAGACCGCCTCGCCGCGGAAGCTTTGATCGTGGATGTGGATGGGTTTGAAGGGCCGTTAGATTTGTTGTTAACGCTGTCGCGCTCGCAGAAAGTGGATTTGATGAAAATCTCCATTTTGACCTTGGCGCGGCAATATCTGGCCTTTGTCGAGCGCGCCAAAACGTTGCGTTTAGAATTGGCGGCCGATTATCTTGTGATGGCGGCTTGGCTGGCTTTTTTGAAATCGCGGCTCTTGCTGCCGCCTGACCCTTCGGATGAAGCCCCCAGCGGGGAAGAGCTTGCCGCGCATTTGGCCTTTCAATTGGAGCGTTTGCAAGCCATGCGAGACGCGGCAGCGCGCTTGATGGCGCGGGATCAAAAGGGCCGCGATTTTTTTGTGCGCGGCCTGCCTGAGACCGTAGAGCGCGTTAAAAAAGTGAATTATACGGCAACCTTATTGGATTTGATGCAAGCCTATTCGCGGATCCGCACGCGCGATGAATTCCGCCCCTTTGTGATGGATCGCAACAACGTGTTCACGATGGAAGAGGCGCTGGAACGCATGCATGGACTGATCGGATACGCGGCAAAATGGACGGATATCGCCAGTTATATCCCGAATGATTGGCTGGCTGACCCTCAGCGCCGGCGCGCCGCCACTGCCGCAACATTTGCGGCCACGCTCGAACTGGCCAAGGCCGGCCATGTTGAAATTCGGCAAGAAGAGAATTTTGCCGCGATTGAATTAAGAAAGAAAGACGGAGCTGCAAATGACCTCTGATCTGAGTGATGACCACCCTTCAGAAAGTTTGTTCGAGGCCCCCCCGATGGGCGAGCAAGAGCGGATGGTTGAGGCTATTTTATTTGCCAGTGCAGAGCCAATTACGGTGAAACAACTGAATGATCGCATGCCCCATGGTTGCGATTCTGCCGAGGCTTTGCTTCGGATAAGAAAACGCTACGAGGGGCGCGGGGTGCATGTTGTCAAAATTGGCGATGCCTGGGCCATTCGCACCGCCGCTGATCTTGGTTTTTTGATGCAAAAAGAAACCGTTGAAACCCGCAAGCTGAGCCGTGCGGCAATCGAAACCTTGGCGATTATATCCTATCATCAACCTGTCACGCGGGCGGAAATCGAGGAAATTCGCGGTGTCAGCGTTTCGCGGGGCACGGTTGATCAATTGCTCGAAATGGAATGGATTCGATTTGGGCGGCGGCGCATGACGCCGGGCCGGCCAACCACATTCGTGGTGACACCGCATTTCCTCGATCATTTTGGTTTGGAAAGCGCCCGTGACTTGCCCGGACTTAAAGAATTACGCGCCGCCGGATTGCTCGAAAGCCGGCCAGGCATGGGGCTTGATCCATCTGGTCCGTCAGAGGATGAGTATGACATGAGCGAAGAGCCCGAAGAGCAAAGCGAATTGTTCGAGGAAGAGTAATTCGCCGGTCAAGCGGCTTTGAAATGTTTGGAAAGTTTCAACCCTTGGCCCTGGTAATTCGATGCAATGCCGGCACCATAAATCTGGCTGGGCCGGCAGCGCATTCTTTCGTAAATCAACCGCCCCACGATTTGCCCATGTTCAAGCACAAACGGGGCCTCATGGCAGCGTACTTCTAAAACGCCACGCGAGCCGCCGCCACCGGCTGCGTCATGGCCAAAGCCCGGATCGAAAAAACCGGCATAATGCACCCGAAATTCGCCCACCATGGCCAGAAACGGGGCCATTTCGGCGGCATAATCAGGCGGGATATGAACCGCTTCTTGGCTAACAAGAATATAAAATGCGCCCGGGTCCAAAATAATTTGGCCGTTGCCGCTGTGTAATTCTTCCCAAAAATCTGCCGGTTCATAGGCTCCGATCTGTTCCAAATCGATTACGCCCGTATGCGGCTTGGCACGATATCCGACCAAACTGCCGTGACGCGGTTTTAAGTCGACCGAAAACCCCAACCCATCATCGATGATCGCCGGACCATTTACCAATGTTTCAGCCTTATGCAGCTCTAGCAACTGGCTGTCCGATAAAATGGCCTGGCCGCTTCGAAATCTTATCTGGTTCAAGCGCATTCCGGGGCGCACCAGGACGGAAAACGATCTGGGGCAAATTTCGGCGTAAAGCTGGCCTTGATATCCCGGGGGTATCCGGTCAAATTCGGTGCCTTGGTCGGTGATCACGCGCGTTAACAGGTCAAGGCGGCCGGTCGAGCTTTTGGCGTTGGTGACGGCTTGCACGTCTTGGGGCAGGTTCAACCGCTCCATTAACGGCACCACATACACGCAGCCCTTTTCCAATACATAGCCAGCGCTTAAATCTATTTGGTGCATTTCAAAATCTGCTAGGCGCTGCTCAACCTTGGCGTTTTTTCCCGCCAAAAACGAGGCGCGCACCCGCCATGCAGTGTTTCCCAACCGCAGGTCAAGGCTTGCCGGTTGGATTTGCGCAGGGATAATGTCAGGCTCTGATGCAATCTCGCCCCGCTCAATCAAATCCGCAATTTCTTGGCAAGCTAGCACACCGGACATGTCTTTTCCTTTAACGCGGTTTTCAGTCAAACTCTTTAATCAGAATATGTCACAAAGAACCACTGCTCAATGGGCTTTTCTTTTCTGTTCAACCTCTCGGCTGAAAGAAACTGTTTCGGAAGGGTTTTGGCGCTGGACGGAAATATTTTGGGCCGTGGCTTTTTACAAGCTGTAAAGCTTAGCAAATTTCTGGATCACGCCATGCAATGCAGCAGCGCGTAGATCATAGCCCTTATGTCGCTTTTGTTTGGTAATGCAAAACAAACCAACGCGGCAGCGGGTCAATGGCGCGGGGTTTAAGATCGCTTAATTTAAATGCTCTTTTAACATCTATGAAAGTGCAAGCATTGCCATTTGCGCTGATTAGATTAGCTTTCTCTAAAGAGGTAAGGGGGCTGTGATGCGGATCATTCAGGTAAGTTTATTGCTGTTTTGGAGCAGTTGTGCGGCGCTGATTGCGCAGCCCTCTGAGCAGCTTTATCAATTGCTGCATTTAGATGAGCTGGTCGAGATTGTCAGCGAAGAAGGGCTTGCCGATGCAAATGCTACGGCAGACGCCTATCTGCAGGGCGTTACACGGGGCAGCTTTGGGGCCTCGATTGCCAAGATTTATGATAAAAACAGCCTGACCTCGCGGGTCAAGGCGATGTTTGCAAAGGCCTTGCCTGCAACCTCAGCTGATAGGCTCATTGCGTTTTACAACAGCGATTTGGGGGTGCAGGTAAGCCAGCTAGAGGTAAGCGCGCGTCGGGCGATCACCGATCCTTCCATTGAAGAATATGTGATCGAGCTGGTGCTTGAGGCCGAAGCTCAGGGCAAACGGCGGCCACAGGTTTTGCGCTCTGCGATCAAAGAGATGGATTGGGTCAAACAAAACCTTGCCGGCGCATTCGAAGCGCGGTTTGCCTTTCTGGAGGCCCTTTCACAGGCCGAGGCTTTAAAGCTTGATCAGGGGCAAATTTTTACATTGATGCAATCGGATCAAGAAGCCTTGAGCAAAGAAATTGAAGAGTGGCTCTTGGGATATATGCATATGGCGTATTCACCGCTTTCCGATGCTGAGCTAACCGCTTATCTTGCGTTTCAAACATCGCCCGAGGGAATGGCCTTGAACGCGGCCTTGTTTGACACGTTTAATAAATTAACCACTGAAAATGCAGAGCAGCTGGGGCAATTTACGGCCTCTGCGCTTTCGGCGCAGGATTTATAGAAAAGCCCGCTGCAAGGGCCTTGACTTTGCACAACAACTGCTCAATAAGCGCGGCTTCATTGGATGCGTTTGCATTTGATCTCACATTCGCCTGATCGGGCGCGCTGTTCGAGGTGGCTGCCAGCCAAAACGTCCCGAAAGGGAGGCCAAAGAACGCGGTAAAAAAAGGAAGACTATATGTTTGCGGTTCTTAAAACCGGTGGTAAGCAGTATAAAGTTCAATCGGGCGATATGCTCCGCGTTGAAAAACTGGCTGCCGATGCTGGAGAGACAGTTCAATTTAACGATATACTGATGATTGGTGGCGAAAGCCCGGTTGTTGGGGCGCCTATGGTGGCAGATGCTGCTGTGCAAGCGGATGTGGTCGATCAGATCAAAGGCGACAAGACGATTAACTTTGTGAAGCGTCGCCGGAAGCATAGCTCGCAGCGCACCAAAGGGCATCGCCAGCAGCTTACGCTGTTGCGGATCACTGAAATTCTGGCCTCAGGCGCCGGCAAGTCTGGCGTAAAAGCGGCCTTAGGCGCAGGGTCTGCACCGGCGGCGACTGCGGCCCCGAAAGCCGCAAAAGCGCCCGCAAAGGCAGCAGCCAAAGCGGCCCCGGCGAAAGCGGCACCTGCGAAAGCCGCCGCGCCTGCCGCTGATAAAGCTGCCGATGATTTGAAAAAATTATCCGGAGTTGGCCCAGCGCTTGAAAAGAAATTGGTTGCCGGTGGCGTTACCAGCTTTGCACAGATCGCCGGCTGGAGCCCAGAAGATGTTGCCTCCGTGGATGCCGAACTGGCGTTGAAGGGCAAGATCGAAAAAGAGGGCTGGATCGCCCAAGCCAAAGATTTGGCATAAGAAAAGGAGCACGATCAGATGGCACATAAAAAAGCAGGCGGTTCATCCCGCAACGGTCGCGACTCAGACGGACGTCGCCTTGGTGTGAAACTTTACGGTGGTCAATTGGCGATCCCTGGCAATATTATCGTGCGTCAGCGCGGCAATAAATGGTGGCCGGGTGAGGGCGTTGGTGAAGGCAAGGATCACACGATCTTTGCAACCACTGAAGGCAATGTAACCTTCCACAAAGGGTTCAAAGGCCGCACGTTTATTTCTGTTTTGCCAGCGGCTAAAGCGGCTGAATAAACGGCATCGCTGCCTCACATTTTGATGATTTAGGGATCGGCATTGCCGGTCCCTTTTTTTGGTTTTATCGTGAGGCGTTTGGAAGGATAAAAATGGCAGTTTTTCTGGGCGCCTTTGCGGCCTTTGCCGCCTCACAAATTGCAACGCCGGGTCCGGCAAATATGGCCATGCTCAGCACAGGGGCCGCCTATGGGTTCCGCGCGGCGCTGCCGTTTGTGGCGGGCGTGGTGCTTGGCAAGCAGCTGATCATTTGGCCGATTGGGTTTGGCCTCATGCGCTTATCTGATACGTTGCCTGGCCTGTTTGTGGCGCTTAAATTCATCTCGGCGGCTTACATTATTTGGCTCGCATGGCGGGTGGCGAATATGCGGTTATCGACAAACGGAGGCGCTGGGGCGGCGCCAGGTTTTATCGCCGGTTTATGGGTGCATCCGCTGAACCCTAAAGCTTGGGCGATGATCGTGGCGGGGTTTACCAGTTTTGTCGATCCCGGAACGCCCAGTCTGCAAGCCACGTTTTGGATTGCCATTACGTTGATGGGTATTCAGTTGATATGCCACCCAATCTGGACGTTTTTTGGCGATCGTATCGCCTCTCTGATCTCAGGCCAGCGCGCCGAACGTTGGTTTATGCGCGCTCTTGCGGCGCTGACGGTGGGCTTTGTGGGTTATGCGCTGCTGCTTGGCGGCTAGCCCTGGTCAAGAAGAGAAAAAGCCTGCAATCGCGCAAGGTTTTTCTGTCCCCCGCTTCTAACGCAGAGATTGGATTTTTTGGACTTATGGTATAGGCTGCAATCGACGTGTTTTATCTTTTTGTGTGTTGGTTTGGAGTTAGGCGTTGGGTTTATGTTTGACCGGAAACCGTTTGGTTTTACGATCTTTGGAGCTTAGGGATTGCGCCGAGATGGTGCGTATTCTTGCTGATCCGGCGATCTCTTATTGGGTGCCGATTTTGCCGTTTCCTTATACCGCAAGTGATGCCAAAGGGTTTTTCAATCTTCTGCAGGATAATCCACATCGGCAGGTTTGGGCGATCACGCTGAAGGAAGAATTTATTGGTCTGATTGAAGAGTATCCAAATTTTGGATTTTGGTTAGATCCGGCCTTTTGGGGCCAAGGCCTGATCTCTGAAGCGGCAGATTTGGTTTTGAAAAAATACTTTTCTGATCCGCAGGCCAGCCCGCTCTTGGCAAGCGTGCGATTGCAAAACCAGCGTTCTATGCGTGTATTGGCAAAAAATGGCTTTGCGCCAAATGGTCCGCCGGTGGCAAGCTATTCAAAAGCCTTGCGCCAATCGGTTCCGTTGCAACCGATGGCGCTGACCCCTGATCAATGGCATTTTTTAAACCCTGTTTTCATCGAAACGCAGCGGTTGCAAATCTTTCCGCTTGCCCAAGTACATCAAGATGCGTTGTTTGACTGCCTTGCTCAAAAGCAAGTTGCACGGAACCTCGCGATTGTTCCACATCCTTTGCCGCGCGGCTTCGTGGGGCGGTTTATTGAGGCGGCGCGCTGGAAAGGCGCGTGGAATGGACTGTTTGCGCTTGCGGATAAAACCCAGAACGTGATCGGGATGATCGGCTTTCGCGCGGCCCCATTGAGCGCACCGGTTGCGGCAGATCTTGTATATGCGATACATCCAAAGCAATGGGGGCAGGGGCTTATGAGCGAGGCTGTAAATGCCTTTTGTGCCTTTTTATTCCGGCGCTATCCGCTTGAGGCCATCACTGCAGATCATTTTAAGGATAATCCCGGCTCGGGGCGCGTGTTGCAAAAAGCGGGTTTTATGCCAATACCGGTGCAGTCACATCCCAGCGAGATGGGAAAATCGGCGGCAAGGCTTGAGCCTGCGCCCATAACCCGATATCGCCTTATGCGACCCGCATAAGGACCCAGCACATGAAATTTCTAGATCTGACGAAAGTCTATATCCGCTCTGGCTCGGGTGGCGGTGGTTGCGTAAGCTTCCGGCGGGAAAAATACATCGAATATGGCGGGCCTGATGGCGGTGATGGTGGCAAAGGCGGATCCGTGATTGCCGAGGCGGTTGACGGGCTGAACACCTTGATCGATTTTCGTTATCAGCAGCATTTCTTTGCCAATAATGGCGGCGCTGGCATGGGGCAACAACGCTCGGGGGCGTCGGGCGATGATATCCTGCTGCGGGTGCCTGCCGGCACGGAAATTTTGGATGAAGATCAAGAAACGGTGATTGCTGATCTTACCGAAGTGGGTGATCGGATTGTTTTGGCAAAAGGCGGCAATGGCGGTTTTGGAAACCTGCATTTCAAATCCTCAACCAACCAAGCGCCGCGCCGCGCCAATCCCGGTCAAGAGGGGATTGAGCGCACAATCTGGTTGCGGCTGAAGCTCATCGCGGATGCAGGTCTTTTGGGCCTGCCCAATGCAGGCAAGTCAACCTTTTTGGCGGCCACATCGAATGCGCGGCCCAAAATCGCAGATTATCCGTTCACCACGCTTTATCCAAACCTTGGGGTTGTTGGGATTGATAATACCGAGTTCGTTGTGGCTGATATTCCAGGTCTGATTGTTGGCGCACATGAGGGGCGTGGTTTGGGGGATTTGTTTCTGGGGCATGTGGAACGCTGCGCGGTTCTTTTGCATTTGATCGATGGAACCTCGGGTGATTTTCTAAATGATTACAAGACGATCATAGATGAGCTTGAGGCATATGGCGGCGCTTTGGCGCAAAAGCCAAGAGTGACCGTGCTGAATAAGGTTGACGCATTGGATGATGAAGAGCGTGCGTTTTTTAAAGCTGAGCTGGAAGCAATTGCTGGCGGGCCTGTTTTTTTAATGTCGGGTGTCAGCCGTGAGGGGGTTGAGGCGGTGTTGCGCGTCTTGCGCCATGAAATTGACGCAGGGCGCAAGCAAGAAACAAGAGTGGAACAGGAAGATTTGGAATGGCGTCCCTAAGCGCTGCAAAACGCATTGTGGTTAAAATTGGATCGGCTTTGCTGGTGGATCCAACCACTGGCGCTTTGCGCAGCGCGTGGCTCAAATCATTGGCAACAGATGTTGCTGCGTTCAAGGCCCGGGGCTGTGATGTGGTTTTGGTGTCCTCGGGCTCGATCGCCTTGGGGCGCAAAGTCTTGGGGTTGTCGGTGGGGGATGTTGCGCTTGAACAATCGCAGGCGGCCGCCGCTGTGGGGCAAATTCAACTGGCCCGCGCTTATGAAGAGGCATTGGGTCCGCATGGCATAACCACAGCCCAAATTTTGGTGACCTTAGAGGATAGCGCCGATCGGCGACGTTATCTGAACTCACGCGCAACGTTGGAAACTCTGCTCAGCTTAGGCGTTGTGCCCATCGTGAATGAAAACGATACCGTGGCAACTGATGAAATTCGCTATGGTGATAATGATCGACTGGCCGCGCAAGTGGCGGTTACGGTGGGTGCGGATCAATTGGTTTTGCTATCCGATGTGGATGGGTTTTATTCGGCCAACCCGCAGCGTGATCCATCGGCGAGGCGCTTTGAAATGGTGAAAGAGATCACGCCGCAAATTGAAGAGATGGCAGGCGAGGGCACCTCTGGCCTGTCCAAAGGTGGCATGAAAACCAAGCTGATGGCCGCCAAAACCGCAACAGGCTCAGGCTGCGCTATGCTCATTGCTGCAGGCTTTGTGGATCACCCGCTGACCAGCTTTGATGCAAGCAATTCCGGCACGTGGTTCGCACCGCAAATGGATCCGCAATCGGCGCGCAAACGCTGGATTGCTTCGATGAAACCGTTGGGGCAGATCGTGATCGATGAGGGGGCAAACAGGGCGTTGAAAAGCGGAAAGAGTTTACTGCCAGCGGGTGTTTCTGGCGTGTCTGGCAGTTTTGAGCGCGGCGATTGCGTGGCCATTACGCTGGTCAATGGCGCTGCGGTGGCGCTTGGAATAAGCTCGTATTCTTCGACAGAGGCGGCGGCTTTGATCGGTTTGAAAACCTCTGAAATTGAAGCTGTTTTAGGGTATCCGGCCCGCGCCGCGCTGGTGCATCGCAACGATATGGCTGTGTAAGGGAAGGACCAAGCGATGAGTGAAGTTCAGCAAATGATGCAAGATCTGGGGCGGCGCGCGAAAACGGCTGCGGCCAGTTTGGCCTATGCGCCCGCCGCGCAAAAAACCGCAGCCCTTATGGCGGCAGCGGATGCTGTAATAGCGGCGCAATCAAAGATTATCGAAGCCAATAAACTGGATATCGTCTTTGGTCGTGAAAAGGGGCTGTCTGACGCGATGCTTGATCGTTTGATGTTGGATCCTGCGCGCATCGAGGCAATGGCCGAGGGGCTTCGGAACGTGGCGCAGCAAGAAGATCCTGTTGGGCGCATCTTGGAAGAATGGGAGCGTCCGAACGGCTTGTCCATTCAAAAAGTGGCAACGCCGCTTGGCGTGATCGGGGTGATTTATGAAAGCCGCCCGAATGTAACGGCGGATGCGGGCGCTTTGTGCTTGAAATCTGGCAATGCGGTGATTTTACGTGGTGGCTCGGAAAGCCATCACAGCACGTCGGCGATCCATGCGTGTTTGGCTCAAGGCTTGGTTGCGGCAGGGCTGCCTAAAGAGGCAATACAAACCGTACCCACGCGCGATCGTGCGGCGGTGGCCGCTTTATTAACCATGACCGATTATATTGATGTCGTGGTGCCAAGGGGTGGCAAAGGCCTGGTTGGTTTGGTGCAACGCGAGGCCCGCGTACCGGTTTTCGCCCATCTTGAAGGCATCGTGCATATCTATATCGATGCGGCAGCTGATTTGGCCAAAACGCTGGATGTCGTGTTGAATTCGAAAACCCGCCGCACGGGCATTTGCGGGGCTGCGGAATGCCTGTTGATCCATCAGGATGTGGTAGACACCATTGGGTTTGAGGTTGTTCAAGCGCTCATTAAGGCAGGGGTTGAGGTGCGCGCTGGCGCCGGCGTTGATGGGTTTTCCGGAACGCAAGTCGCAAGCGCAGAGGATTGGGGAAAAGAATATCTTTCCAGCATAATTGCCGCCAAATCAGTTGTCGATATGGAAGCTGCTATTGCTCATATTCGCCAATTCGGCTCGGACCATACTGATTGTATTATGACCGAAGATAACACGGCGAAACAGCGGTTCTTTGCGCAGGTTGATAGCGCGATTTTGATGCATAACGCGTCGACGCAATTCGCTGATGGAGGGGAATTTGGCATGGGGGCAGAGATTGGCATCGCGACGGGAAAAATGCACGCTCGCGGCCCCGTTGGTGCGGCCCAATTGACCAGCTTTAAATATTTGGTGAGCGGGGATGGCGCTGTCAGGCGCTAAGATTGATCGTGATCAGGCTTGGCTGTACGCAGACGTTCAATTCGCGGCCGATTTCATGAACGATGCTGGGCAAAAACAGAAATTGCACATGCTCTGGAAGCGAGGCGTGTTTGGGGCACATGTTTGTCAAAGGGTCCCAAATAGCCGCATCTACAATGATCTTGGTTGAATGACCCTCAACGCTTAACCGTGGGCCGCGCTCGGTCACCGATATTTCGCCGCCAAGCGGCAAGGCCGTTTCGATGCATAAAATCGCCAGAAAAAGCGCTTGTGCTTCGCGGCGGGTGAGGCTTCGATGGATTTTCCAGTGTAAATTTTGTCGGGGCCCGTTGATCAGCGGCATTAAGATGTCCAGTAGAGTATCGGTTGAAAGCTGGCGGTCACTGCCGCTTACGCCAAAGGCAACGCGAAAAAACTTTATACGGCTGGCCGCATTTTGGCAGCTTTGGGTGATTAAAGATATCTCGGCTTCATGTTGCACCGCACCGGACAGCGATATCAGCTCTAACCCGTTGTGTATTGCGCCAATTGGGCTTATCAGGTCATGGCATATGCGCGAGCCAATCAAGCTTGCAAGATGAGATGCCGATTGTATCATTGGTAATGCCTCAGCGTCAGGAGTGGTGTGGTGGAGGACTTAAATCTTTTCTTAGAGCCCGGCATGCTGGTACGCCATCCCAGCCAGCCAGATTGGGGTATTGGGCAAGTACAGTCTCGTATTAACGGTCGCATTACCGTGAATTTTTCTGAAATGGGTAAGTTGGTCATTGATGGATCCAAAATTGCGCTTGTGCAGGTCTATGATCAAGAATAGCGATTATCAGAGCTGCATTAAACCTATAGTTGTAATCAATAAGGGCCGGATTCCGGTCAAATTGAAACGAAATTGTATCAAAACTTGCATAATAAGCGAAAGATACGACTAGATGATGCTACAGAGTGACACTGATTTGGTCGTAGAATTGGCTGAAACCAGGCCTGATTTGCGCGCGGCGCAACGGTTGCGCTACGCTGTATTTGTGAAAGAGCTGGGCGCTTCTGGAGCCGAGATAGATCATCAAAACGAGCTGGAAATGGACCGGTTTGATCCCTTCTGCGATCACCTTATCTTGAAGGATAAGGCTCGAAAAAACTGCTCTTTTGATGGGATTATAGGGGTCTATAGGCTTTTGCGTTCGGAACAAGCGGCGCGGATCGGACAATTCTATTCAGAAGATGAATATGACCTACAAAGATTATACGCCACTGGGCGTAACCTGCTTGAACTTGGACGCTCTTGCGTACATCCGGCGTATCGCGGTGGCCTCGCAATGTATCATTTATGGCAGGCCTTGCAGCGCTATGTGGCAGAGCACAAGGTCGAAGTTTTGTTCGGGGTGGCCAGTTTTCATGGCACTGATCTGCAGAAATTGGCGGAACCACTAAGTTGGCTTCACGCGCGCCACTTGGCCCCCGAAGCGCTGCGGGTCGCCGCAAGGCCAGGCGCGTTTCAGGCGATGGATCTGATCGCACCCGCAAGGATTGACCGGCGCGCGGCCATGTTGGCCATGCCGGCGCTGATCAAAGCCTATCTTCGGTTGGGTGGGTATATCGGTGAGGGGGCTTTTGTCGATTTCGCGTTTAAGACCGTTGATGTTTGCCTTATTCTTGATCGAGACAGTATCAGTACACGGCAGAAAATGCTTTATTCGGGTGATCTTTTAAAGTCATGAACACTTGGTATGGATCAGAAGATTCTGAGGCACTAACGGGTGTTTCTTTTGCCGGTTGGTGCCTTGTTGGTGTGCGGCTTCTTGGCTTGGCGCCGATCGTTTTAAGCGGGCTGCTGCTGAGCGTGCTGCTCCGAGGTCTGGAACGCCCGATTTTTGGTCAAAACCGCCCTGTAACGCCATATATTACGGTGGCTGTTTGCCGGTTTGCGCTGCGTATTATTGGTTTGCCTTGCCGCGTAACAGGCACGCCAATGCGCAGCCCGGGCGCTTTTGTTGCCAATCACAGTTCATGGCTGGATATCTTCGTATTGAACAGCTGCGCGCGGGTTTATTTTGTCTCTAAAGCAGAAGTCTCGGCCTGGCCTTTAATTGGTTGGTTGGCGCGGGCCACCGGCACCGTTTTTATTCGCCGCAGCCGGCAGGATGCTGCGCAACAAACAGAAATGTTTCGCGCCAGATTGCGAAATGGCCATCGTTTACTGTTCTTTCCCGAAGGAACCTCAACGGATGGGCTACGCGTTTTACCTTTTAAGTCAAGCTTGTTTGAGGCTTTTTTTGCGTCTGATGACGCCTGCACAGATCTATGGATTCAACCCGTGAGCGTAACTTTCTTTGCGCCATCACAGCGCCCAGCGGCGTTTTATGGCTGGTGGGGTGATATGGAATTTGCCACTCATTTCATCAAAACGCTGAGCGTTTGGCGGCATGGGCGCGTTGAGCTGTGTTTCAATGCGCCGCGCCGCGTCGCGGATTTTTCATCTCGCAAAGATTTGGCTGTCACATTAGAGGCGGATATCCGCAATACGCAGGAGCGCGCGCTCAGCCTTGCGCGTGCTGCGCGTGAATAAGCGCTCCTAAGGCCGCAATTGGATCCTCCTGCTGCCAAATTTCTTCGGCATAGGCAAAGAAATCAGCGCAGGATTTGAGTCGAAGAATTTTCGTGGTGTCCAGCCCGCCTTCTGCCACTATCGGTACTTCAACCATTTCGCTCCACCACGCGAAGAGCTCTGGATCGGCGATATCTCCTGCGTTCAGGTCATTTTCGTTTAACGGGCCGAAACAGACGTAATCTGCGCCGGCCTCGCCTGCATTCAACCCTTCATGCCGGGAGATACCGCAAAAGGCGCCAACGATTGCGTCTTTGCCCAGCTCGGTGCGCGCCGAGCGTATTGAGCGGGCGCCATCGGTTAGATGCACACCATCAAGGCCGAAACGTTCAACCAGAAAAAAATGGCTTTGCAGCAGCAACGGCACATCGCGGCTATGACAAATCTCGCGCAACGTATCGGCAGCCTTGCCAATCATGCCTTCATCTCGCGTGCTCATTGCCAAGCGCACGCAAGCGATCTCATGCAGATCCAGCATTCGTGATAGTAAATCTGCATAGCTGCTCAGTTCAAATTCGGGCGGGCTAATCAGGTAGGTCTGGGGCTGCTCGATTTCGGCCATGTTTTGGGCTCCAAGTGTTTTTCGTCAGGCTAACGCGATTTGCCTGCGTTGACTATGGCTGATCTTTGCTAGGGGGCTTTAAACCCCGGTCTTTCTGGCGTAGAGCAAGGCCATTATTTAAGGAGGCTTAAGCCGTGCCTGAGTCACAGCGTCAACCCTATTTTGTTTTGGTCCGCCCGCAAATGGGCGAAAATATCGGCGCATCCGCCCGCGCGATGTGGAATTTTGGTTTGGAGCAAATGCGCGTGGTTGCGCCGCGCGATGGTTGGCCCAGCACGCGCGCGGTGGCGATGGCCAGTGGCGCGGGCCGGTTGCTGGATACGGCGCAGCATTTTGATGGAGTTTCCCAAGCGGTGGGCGATACCAGTTTTGTCTTCGCCACAACAGCGCGCGGCCGCGGCTTAACCAAGCCTATTTTAGCGCCGGAAGAGGCGATGCGCCAAGCTGCAGAAAAAATCGCTCAGGGGCAAAAAGTAGCCGTGTTATTTGGCCCAGAGCGCGCGGGGTTGGAAAATGAAGATATCGCGGGGGCAAATGCGTTGATATCGGTGCCGGTTAACCCTGATTTTCCATCACTGAATTTGGCGCAATGCGTGCTGCTGATGGCCTATGAGTGGCGCCGCGCGCAGGGGCAGGTTGAGCTGGCGCGCATGGAACTGGCAAAAACCCAATGGGCAGAGGCGATTGAGGTTGAAAAGCTGGCCCAACATTATGAAGAACGGCTTGAGGATGCTGGGTTTTTCTTTCCCGAGGCCAAGGCGCCCGGCATGAAGGTGAATTTGCGCAATATGTGGTCTCGCTTTTCACTGACCCGCGCGGATGTGCAAATGTTGCATGGGGTGCTGCGGCAATTGGTGCGGGGTAACAAAGGCCAAGACTGACTTGAACAGCCGCCGTCTTAGGCTAACTTTTAGCATGTAGTGATAAGGGTTTTTTTACGCAGATGAATGATAAAAGATCGATATTTGAAGAGGTTGGATCGCAGAGCGCAGCAACTGACGGGGCGCCGGTTCAGGGTATGATTGATCAGGGTCGCGGCGCCGGGGCCCGGTTTTGGATCCGGATCTGGTTGTATCTTTTATTTGCTTTGGTGGTGACGATGATTCTGGTTGGGGGACTGACACGCCTGACCGATAGCGGTTTAAGCATCACCGAATGGAAACCCGTTTCCGGGGCGTTGCCCCCCTTATCTGCCGAGGCATGGCAGAGCGAGTTCGAGAAATACAAAGCCATCCCCGAATATGAACTTCAAAACAAAGGCATGAGCCTGGCGGAATTTCAATTTATTTACTGGTGGGAATGGGGGCATCGGCAACTGGGCCGCGTGATTGGATTGGTTTGGGTGGTTGGGTTTGCAGTGTTTTTCGCCGCCCGTAAAATCCCCGCTGGGTGGACTGGCCGTTTATTGTTGCTGGGTGTTTTGGGTGGCATGCAAGGCGCGATTGGGTGGTGGATGGTGGCCAGCGGCCTAACTGGCGAGCGTTTGGACGTGGCCAGCTATCGCTTGGCAACGCATCTGGGGTTGGCCTTTGTTATTTTGGGGTTCATCGCTTGGTTTGCGCTCTCGCTCGGCCTTTCAGAAAGAGCGCTTTTGCAACAGCGCCGCAGGCGCGAACAGCGTCTGTTTTCCATGAGCACCGGATTGATGCATTTTACCTTTTTGCAAATTTTAATCGGAGCGCTGGTGGCGGGAATTGATGCGGGGCGCAATTATATCGACTGGCCTTTAATGGCGGGCGGTTTTTTCCCCCCCGATCCATTCAGCCTAACGCCTTGGTGGCGTAATTTCTTCGAAGATGATGGTTTGGTGCAATTTATTCACCGGATGTCGGGTTATCTGCTCTTTGTCTTTGGCGTGGTGGTTTGGAGGCGGTCGCGCAAATCAGGAAATAGCCTGGTGCGCTCTGGCTTTGCTTGGGTGATGGGCATGCTCGTGCTGCAGATGGTGTTGGGCGTTGTCACCGTGATGCATTCGGCGCCTTGGTCCTTAGCGATCCTGCACCAATTGGGGGGCATTGCGCTGTGGGTCTTGGTTATTCGGGCGCGTTTCGTGGCCGGATTCCCGCCCGAGCAATTCATAAAGGGAGCCTAGATCATGAGCGCCTATCAGGTTTTGATGGAGTATCAGCATCAAACAGAGGCATTGTCAAAAATCGCGGCCCGCCTTGACTGGGATCAGGAAACGATGATGCCGTCAGGCGCCATTTCAGACCGCTCACAGGAATCGGCCGCGCTTGAAAAAACTTTGCATGCCCGGCGCAGCAGCACCGAATTGGGGGAGTTGCTGGCCGCGGCGCGCCAAACACAACTGGCCGCTGCAGAACAGCGGCACGTGCAGTTGATTGAGCAATCCTATCAACGCAATTGCAAAGTGCCCGAAGAGATTTCGGTGGCTTTGGCCGGATTAACGTCAAAATCGCAACATATATGGGCCCAAGCACGCGCGGATGAGGCGGTTGCAGATTTTACACCGATATTGGCCGAGGTGGTTGCGCTGCGCCAGCAAGAGGCCGCCGCCTTGGCCGATGGCACAGGGCTCAGCTCATATGATGCCTTGCTTAAGGATTATGAACCCGATGGCAGCACGGCTGAAATTTCAAAAATGTTTGATGCCTTGCGCAGCCCATTGGTCGCGCTGCGCTCCGCGGTGCTTGAGCGCCCGTCTGCGCCTGAATTAGAGGGGCAATTTGATCCGCAGCTACAGTTGAAAATGAGCCAAGAGTTGGCAGAATGCTTTGGCTATAACATGGCCTCTGGGCGGATCGATAGGGCGGTGCATCCCTTTTGTTCCGGAACTGGCGCGGATGTACGGATTACCACACGCACCGATCCCAGTGATCCGTTAGGGTGTTTTTATTCGACCATTCATGAGGTGGGTCATGGCAATTATGAGCAGAATATAGATCAATCTTATGCCTTTACGCCGATTGGGCATGGCTGCTCAATGGGGGTTCATGAAAGTCAAAGCCGCATTTTCGAGAATCAATTGGGCCGCTCTGAAGCGTTCACCAGCTTTCTTTATGGCCGGATGCGCGACGTATTTGGCTCTTTTGGCGTTGGCTCTGAGCGGCAGTTTTACCAATCGGTGAATCGCGTCAGCCGTGGTTATATCCGAACCGAAGCTGATGAATTGCAATATAATTTGCACGTGATGATGCGGTTTGATCTTGAGCGTGATTTGATGTCTGGAGAGCTTGCGGTGTCGGACCTTGAAGCGGCTTGGAATGATCGGTTTTTGTCAGATTTCGGATATGCGGTTGATCGCCCGTCGCATGGGATGCTGCAGGATGTGCATTGGTCAATTGGGTTATTCGGCTATTTTCCAACTTATTCTTTGGGCAATGTCTATGCGGGTTGCCTGTTTGAAAGCCTGCAATCGGCGCTTCCAGATTTAGATACAGATCTAGCTTCGGGTAATTTAGGGCCTGCCTGTGCATGGTTGAAACAGAATGTGCAACGCCACGGTAATCTTTTGCCGGCCCATGAATTGATGACTGCCGCTTGCGGCAAGGCACCATCCGAAGCGGCATTCCTGCGTTATATCCACGCAAAGTTTTCAGACCTCTATGATTTGGCATAGATAGGTGCAAATCATTTTCTAGGCTTGGCCGCTTTGCGGGTTTAGAATTTAAGCCTCGCCTTCCGGGGCTTCTTCGTCCTCCGACTGTTCGACGATCCGGGCGACGGAAACAACTTCTTCGTTGTTGCCTGTGTTGAAAACTTTCACGCCTCCGGCGCTGCGCGAGCGGAAAGAAATACCTTCAATGGGCACCCGGATGGATTGGCCTTTTGAGGTGGCCAGCATGATCTGATCTTCCAAATCGACCGGGAAGCTGGCAACTAAATCGCCGCCCCGCATCGCTTTATCCATTGCAGCAACGCCCATGCCGCCTCTGCCACGGACGGGATAATCATGGCTAGAGGACAGTTTTCCGGAGCCGCGACTGCTGATCGTTAAGATCAGGTTCTCGGCGGCTGACATTTCGGCATAGCGTTCTGGGCTTATGGTTGCATTGGCGCTGACCTCTTCATCCTCAGTGCCAGCTCCTTCGTCATCAACCATTCCCGCGACGGCGCGGCGCATCTTGAGATAGGCGGCGCGCTCATCTGAGCTGGCTTCAAAATGGCGTAGGATCGACATTGAGACAACGCAATCATCACCGGTGAGGCGCACGCCGCGCACACCGGTGGATTTGCGCCCCTTGAAAACCCGCACCGCGTTGGTTGAAAAGCGGATCGCCCGGCCTGATTTGGTGACCAACATCACATCATCGTCTTGAGTTGCGATGCGCGCGTTTACCAGCTCTACATTCTCTGGCAGATCCATGGCAATCTTACCATTGGCGCGGACATTGGTGAAATCAGACAGCGCATTGCGGCGCACATCGCCAGCCGATGTCGCAAAAATGATTTGCACGTTTTCCCATTCCTCTTCGGGGATATCAACCGGCATGATTGCAGCGATCGAAACTCCGGTTGGAATGGGCAGAATATTCACTACAGCCTTGCCCTTTGAGGTACGCCCGCCTTGGGGCAGGCGCCAGGTTTTCAGCTTATAGGCCATGCCATCGGTCGTAAAAAACAACAATTGGGTATGGGTATTTGCCACGAAGAGCGAGGTGACCAAATCTTCATCTTTGGTTTGCATGCCTGACAGGCCTTTGCCGCCGCGACGCTGGGCGCGAAAATCCACCAATGGGGTGCGTTTGATATAGCCCCCCGAGGTGATCGTCACCACCATATCTTCGCGCTCAATCAGATCCTCGTCATCCAGATCCCCGGACCATTCGATAATCTCTGTACGGCGCGGAACCGCAAATTGCTCTTTCACGCTGTTTAGCTCATCCGTGATGATCGCCATAATTCGGTCACGCGAACCTAGAATTTCTAGATATTCGCGGATTTTTCCCGCCAATTCTTGCAATTCATCGGTTACTTCTTTTACCCCGATTTGGGTCAGGCGTTGAAGGCGCAATTCAAGGATCGCGCGGGCTTGTACCTCTGATAAATGATAGGTGCCATCTGCATTCACAGGATGGGTCGGATCATCGATTAGTTTAATATATTCAAGTATCTCTTCTGCCGGCCATGCCCGCGTCATCAATTTGGCGCGCGCATCGGCGGCGTCAACCGAGCTGCGAATGGTCGCTACAACTTCATCAACGTTTGAAACGGCCGCGGCCAGCCCGCATAGAATATGGCTGCGTTCGCGCGCTTTGCGCAGCTCAAACGCGGTTCTGCGCGCCACAACATCTTCGCGAAAGGCGATGAAATTGGTTAAGAACGATCGCAGCGTCAATTGTTCCGGCCGCCCCCCGTTTAAGGCCAACATATTGCAGCCAAAATAGGTTTGCATCGGGGTGAAGCGGAATAGTTGGTTCAAAACAACCTCTGCGGTTGCATCGCGTTTCAATTCGATCACAACCCGAACCCCGACCCGGTCGCTTTCATCCTGCACATGCGAGATGCCTTCGAGTTTCTTTTCGCGCACCTGTTCTGCGATTTTTTCAATCATCGCGGCTTTGTTTACTTGATAAGGGATTTCATCAATGATGATGGCAAATCGGTCTTTTCGAATTTCTTCGACGCGGGTTTTCGAACGGATAATAACGCTGCCGCGCCCCTCTAAATACGCTTTGCGCGCGCCCGAACGGCCAAGCATGATGCCGCCGGTCGGAAAATCGGGCCCCGGTACATAACCCATTAATTCTTCGCTGGTGAGGTCGGGATTCTCGATCAAAGCCAAAGTGGCATCGATCACTTCGCCCAAGTTATGCGGCGGGATGTTGGTTGCCATGCCAACGGCAATGCCCCCCGCGCCATTGACCAGCATATTTGGAAATCGGGCTGGAAGCACGGTTGGCTCGCGGTCTTTGCCATCGTAATTATCTTGAAAATTGACCGTATCCTTATCGATATCGGCCAATAAGAATGAGGCCGGCTTGTCCATGCGCACTTCGGTATAGCGCATTGCGGCGGCATTATCTCCGTCCATAGAGCCAAAATTGCCCTGACCATCCAGCAGCGGCAGCGACATTGAGAAATCTTGCGCCATGCGCACCAAAGCATCGTAAATCGCGCTGTCGCCATGCGGGTGATATTTACCCATGACGTCCCCCACGGGGCGGGCTGATTTGCGATAGGATTTATCATGCGTATTGCCGGTTTCATGCATGGCGTATAAAATCCGGCGATGCACCGGCTTTAATCCATCGCGCAGATCCGGGATCGCGCGGCTGACGATCACGCTCATCGCGTAGTCAAGATACGCGGTTTTCATTTCCTCCGCGATCGAAACGCTGGGCCCGTCATAGACAGCGCGTTGCGGGGGCGTTTCTTCGGTGGCTTCGGGGGTTTCTGGCGTGTCGGTCAAATAAACTGCTCTTTTCGATGCCTAATCTAAATCTTGTGATTTAACCTTAGCAGAACAACCATATACTGCGCAATGGCAGAGGCTGTTTCATTCGGTCAAAGACGGTAATTTCTGCAAGATTTAGGGCAGAATGCGCGTGTATTTTGCCCCTTCTAGGCTGACTCCGAATTTCAGACCGGCTTGGCCAAAAACCACCGCGATCACGGGGGCATTCAGCGTGGTGGTGTCAAGCCGGAGCGACTCACCATCGCCCTGAAACGCATAATCAATATCGCCGCCTACGGTCCAACCGTCGGAATTGCGAAAATCGTCTAACGCTTTCGAGCTCATGAAAAACAACGCATGCGCATATTGTTGCGCGCCGAACTGCCAGCCATAGCCGGCGGAGGCCATAGAATAATATTCGACCGTCTCTCCTTTCGCGCGCAGTGCCCCGCGCCCGTAAGAGCCGCCAAAGCCAAAACTGGCCTCGGTTATCAGCGGCATGACCAACATACCCGCGGCGCGTTGGCTTAAGTCTTGCGTATGGGGATGGGTTTGATAAAGCTGCTCGAGCGTGGCGTCTACTCTGGCGTCAATTTTGGTGGCATCTTCTTTTAAATATTCGGCTTCTGCCTTTAAAGCCTCGGTATCAACAAGCGCCGCCGTGCAGCCGTTTAACATAACGACTGCGGCAGAAAGGCTTGCAAAGAGACGTAATTTTGAGGTCAGCTTGTTCATTTCATTTTGCTCGATTTATAGTGGTACCGGGTTGCCTCAGTCTCTAGCCTGTCTTACGCAGTTTGTCATCCTAGATTTCGCTCACATTCCCTTGAGTTTTTGGGCCGCATAGGGCGCGTAATAGGTTAAGATACCGTCACAGCCTGCGCGCTTAAAGGCCATCAGGCTTTCCAAAATGACCTTATCACCATCAAGCCAACCATTTTCGATCGCGCCTTGCAACATCGCGTATTCGCCCGACACTTGATATGCATATGTTGGGGCGCCAAATTCATCTTTGACCCGTCGGCAGATATCCAAGTAAGGCATGCCTGGTTTGATCATAACCATATCGGCGCCCTCGGAGAGGTCTCTGGCCACTTGGCGCAGCGCCTCATCTGAATTGGCTGGATCCATTTGATAGGTGGATTTATCGCCCTTTAAGGCACCCGCAGCGCCGACCGCGTCGCGAAATGGGCCGTAAAACCCGCTGGCAAATTTTGCCGCATAAGACAGAAGTATAACATCTTGATGGCCGGCCTGCTCAAGCGCCTGGCGCAAGACCCCAATGCGGCCATCCATCATATCCGAGGGCCCAATGATATCTGCGCCGGCTTCCGCTTGCGAGAGCGCCTGTTTTACAAGCGCTTCAAGCGTTGAATCGTTTTCCACTTTGCCATCGACAACAAAACCGTCATGGCCGTTGATATTATAGGGGTCCAACGCGACATCGGTCATAATGGCGATCTCTGGCACGGCGGCCTTGATCGCGCGCGTGGCCCGATTTGAAAGGTTTTCTGGGTTCCACGCTTCAGCGCAATCCTGCGTTTTCAGCGCGGGATCCGTATAAGGAAAGAGGCAAATTGCCGGAATTCCCAAGCCAGCAGCCCATTTTGCCGCCTCGACCACTTTGTCAACGCTGCGCCGGAAAACCCCCGGCATCGAGGCCACGGGTTGCTCGATATTTTGACCATCGCAGACAAATACCGGCCAGATTAGATCTCCCACGCTCAACGTGTTCTCGCGGATGAGCGCGCGCGTGGCTGCCGATTGCCGCGCGCGGCGAAAGCGGCTGGCGGGAAATGCTGCGATTGGGTTCGTTGCCATTATGATCCTCCAGTTGACCGGCCACATCGTGGCATGTAACAAGCAGCCGAGCAAGAGATTGATTGCGCTTAAAGCGCTGCCCATTCGATGCGCTTATTCGCCGTAACCCAGAGAAAATTATCGTGCTACTCATTGATAACCTTGATTTTACGGCTTTTACCAGCGTTTGGTTCTGGGTTATCCTTGTGCTTGTTTGGGCGGTGACCAGCCAATATATCCTGGGCGTTCCTTTTTCCGATTTACAGCGCGCGTCAAAGGCTGATGCGGAGGCGCAAGAGGAAGCTTTAATTCGGCTGTTTGCGCAGGCGCAGCGTGTGGCCCCCCCCGCGATTGCTGCTGTGCGCTTGGGCTTGGCCTTGGGGGCTGGATTCGCGGTGGGGTTTTGGGCGGTGGCAGCCTTTGGATATAGCAATGAGGCGCTGCAGGCTTTATTCCTTTTGGTGGTGCCGCTTTGGCCCGTCTTGCTCTTGCGCTTGCGCTTTGCCCGCAGTATTACCGGCGCCCAGCCCGATTTCGCGCAGGTCTACATAAAACTCCGATGGATCCGGTTTTGGACGTTTTGTATCGGCGTGCTCACGCTTTTTCTGACGGCGTTCTGGGGGATGATTTTCAATATAAATAAGCTAGTCCTATGAAAAAAGCCGGATGGTTTACTTTTTGCGCAACAAGGTTTGAATGATGGCCAACACCGTAACAATTGGGGGCGTACCAGAGGGGTTTGACGCAGATATTATTTTGCGCCAAATGCAGCGAGATGGGCGCCCTCTTATGCATATTGCGCGGGATGATAAGCGGTTGGCGGCCTTTGCCGAAGCGGTGCGGTTTTTTGCACCAGACATGCCCGTGATAGAGTTTCCCGCTTGGGATTGTTTGCCCTATGACCGGGTATCGCCGAATGCGGATATTTCAGCCCGTCGGATGGCCACATTGGCCGGGCTTGTGCATGGCATGCCCAAACAATTCATCTTGCTTACCACGCTGAATGCGGCGATGCAGCGCTTACCGGCGCGCCAGGTGTTGCGCGATGCGGCATTTCGGGCCGAGGTCGGCCGGCCAATCGATGAAGAGGCGCTGCGTTCTTTTTTGGTTCGTATGGGTTTTTCTAAGGCGCCGACGGTGTTGGAGCCCGGAGATTACGCCATTCGCGGTGGGATTATCGATATTTATCCTCCGGGTGATTTGGGCCCAATTCGTTTGGATTTGTTCGGGGATGTATTGGATGGGGCGCGTCGGTTTGACCCGGTCAGTCAACGCACAACTGAAACATTATCTGAGATTGAATTATCGCCCGTCTCGGAAGTGATTTTGGATGAGGCGGCAATCATCCGGTTTCGTCAAAATTACCGTAGCGAATTCGGGGCAGCCCGCAGCGATGATCCGTTGTATGAATCGATAAGTGCAGGCCAAAAGGTTCAAGGGTTTGAACATTGGTTGCCGTTTTTTCACGCGCATTTGGAAAGCCTGTTCGATTACCTCCCAGAGGTTTGCGTGAGCTTTGATGACCAATTGGAGCCCGCGCGACTGGCGCGTTGGGAAGGTATTGAGGACCAATATGAAACGCGTAAATTGGCGATGCAGGCCAAGCAACGCTTGGATTCCGTTTACAAACCGGTCACGCCAACGGCGCTGTATTTAGATGACGCGGCGTGGGCGGCCAGTTTAAACGGGCATAAAGTGTTAAAATTGCATCCTTTGGCGCAGGCCAGCGGGCCGGGTGTGATTGACGCGCAAGGGCGTATGGGGCGTAATTTTGCGCCAGAGCGCCAACAGGAAACGGTAAGCCTTTTCAATGCATTATGTCAGCATATTCAGAAAAAATCAGTGATTGGCCCCGTGATTTTAGCAAGCTATTCCGACGGCTCTTGTGAACGCTTAAGTGGATTGGTCAGCGATGAAGGGTTTGGCGATCCTGTCAAAATAAACACCCGGGCGCAAATTGGCGATGCGGGGCTTTACGTCACGGTTTGGGGGCTTGAACATGGCTTTGAAACCCCCGATTTCACGGTCATTTCTGAACAAGATATTTTGGGGGACCGTTTGGTGCGCAGCGCCAAAAAGCGCCGCAAAGCTGAAAATTTTTTGACCGAGACGCAAAGCTTATCTGCGGGTGATTTGGTGGTGCATGTCGATCATGGGATCGGCCGCTATCACGGGCTTGAATTGGTGACGGCGGCGGGGGCGGCGCATGAATGTCTGGTGTTGGAATATGCGGAAAGCGCGCGTCTCTATCTGCCCGTTGAAAATATTGAATTGCTTAGTAAATATGGCCATGACGAAGGCCTTTTGGATAAATTGGGTGGGGGGGCCTGGCAGGCCAAAAAGGCCAAGCTCAAGCAACGTATTCGCGATATGGCTGATCGGTTGATCCGCGTTGCTGCCGAACGGGCTTTGCGAAAAGCGCCGATTTTAGAACCGCCGCCCGGCAGTTGGGATGCGTTTTGTGCGCGCTTTCCCTATCAGGAAACCGACGACCAGCTGATGGCAATCGGAGATGTCGTAGATGATTTAACATCGGGCGCGCCCATGGATCGGTTGATTTGCGGAGATGTGGGGTTTGGCAAAACCGAAGTGGCTTTGCGGGCGGCCTTTGTTGCCGCGATGTCAGGCACGCAAGTCGCCGTGATCGCGCCTACCACGTTGCTGGCGCGTCAACACGCGCAAAGCTTTGCCGAGCGGTTTCGCGGCTTTCCATTACACGTGCGCCAATTATCGCGATTTGTTTCGAACAAAGAGGCGCAAGCCACGCGCGATGGTATTAGCGACGGAACCGTTGATATTGTTGTGGGCACGCATGCCTTGCTCGCCAAATCGATCAAATTCCAGAATTTAGGGCTACTGATTATTGACGAAGAACAACATTTTGGGGTGCAGCATAAAGAACGGCTGAAGCAGATGCGCTCTGACATTCATGTTTTAACTCTGACCGCCACGCCGATCCCGCGTACGTTGCAATTGTCCCTTTCTGGGGTGCGCGATCTGTCGATCATCGGCACGCCGCCCGTGGATCGCTTGGCTATTCGCACCTATGTCAGTGAATTTGATGCCGTGACCATTCGCGAAGGATTTTTGCGGGAACATTATCGCGGTGGTCAGTCCTTTTACGTGGTGCCCAGGGTCAGCGACTTGCCCGAAATCGAGGCCTTTTTGCAAGAACAGTTACCCGAGCTGACCTATGTGGTTGCGCATGGTCAAATGGCTGCAGGTGAGCTGGATCGGCGCATGAATGCGTTTTATGATCGCCAATATGATATTTTGCTCGCCACAACGATCGTTGAATCGGGCTTGGATATTCCAAGCGCGAATACCATGGTTGTGCATCGCGCCGATATGTTTGGTCTGGCCCAGCTTTATCAAATTCGCGGTCGAGTTGGGCGTTCTAAAACCCGCGCTTATGCGTTTTTGACCACCAAGCCCCGGGTTAAATTAACCAACACGGCCAGCAAACGCCTGCGGGTGTTGGGCTCATTAGATTCTTTAGGGGCGGGGTTTACTTTGGCCTCGCAGGATTTGGATATCCGCGGCGCGGGCAATCTACTGGGGGAAGAGCAATCCGGACAAATGCGCGATGTGGGCTATGAGCTCTATCAAAATATGCTTGAAGAGGCGATTTCAAAGATCAAATCGGGCCAATTAGAGGGTTTGTCTGACGGTGATGATCAATGGGCCCCGCAAATCAATTTGGGCGTTTCGGTGCTGATACCAGAGAGTTTTGTCCCGGATCTCGATGTGCGGCTCGGGCTGTATCGCCGGCTTTCTGGGCTTAGCACGAAAGTGGAGTTGGAAGGTTTTGCCGCCGAACTCATCGATCGGTTCGGCGCCTTGCCCCGCGAGGTCAATACGCTGTTATTGGTTGTGCGGATAAAGGCAATGTGCAAACACGCGGGTATCGCCAAGCTGGATGGGGGCCCAAAAGGCGCTGTTTTGCAATTTCACAATAATAAATTTGCCGCCCCTGAAGGCCTTGTTGAGTTCATTCAAGATCAACGCGGTTTGGCAAAGATTAAAGATAACAAATTGGTTGTGCGGCGCGATTGGACAAAAATCAGTGATAAGATCAAGGGCTCTTTTGCTATTGCAAAAGATTTAGCGGCGAAAGCCAAGCCCAAGCCCGTAAACAGCCCAAAACCTTAAGCGCCCTGAGCATCCTGCCATGCGTTGGGCCGTTTTGGAGTAATGTGCTAACGGCTGGTCTCTGTGAGACGGCGCTTAACATATGACGAGACGTGGCCGATCATGTCATCCATGTGCCGGTCCTCAAAGAAATGCCCTGATCCCTCAAGTTCCGTATGCGTGATGGTAATGCCTTTTTGTTCATGCAGTTTTTCGACCAGCCCAACCGTGTCGGCGGGCGGGGCAATCCGATCTTCGGTGCCATTGATGATCAAACCAGAAGACGGGCAGGGCGCCAAAAATGAGAAATCGTACATGTTGGCGGGGGGGGAGGCGGAAATGAAACCGGTAATTTCGGGGCGGCGCATTAACAATTGCATGCCAATCCATGCGCCAAAGCTAAACCCTGCAACCCAACAATGTTTTGAGTTGTTATTCATCGATTGAAGGTAATCGAGCGCCGCGGCCGCATCGCTTAATTCACCAACGCCTTGATCATACTCGCCTTGGCTGCGCCCGACACCCCGAAAATTAAAGCGTAGAACGGTAAAACCCATATTGTAAAATGCGTAATGCAAATTATAGACGACCTTATTGTTCATCGTGCCGCCAAATTGCGGATGCGGATGTAAAACGATGGCGATAGGCGCATCGCGATCTTTTTGCGGATGATAGCGGCCTTCAAGACGACCTTCAGGACCGGGAAAAATTACCTCAGGCATACGCTTTTTTCTCTCCTTGGCGCCGGCGGCTTATTGTTGACAGTTTATATCAACCATATTAGAACTATTCTAAATTGCTCTGCGGCGTTTGATTGGGGTTGCAGATAGTCTGTGCAGCAATGCAGGTCAATCAATTTGCGGGATGAAACGATGAAACTCAGTACGAAAGGCAGATATGCAATGGTCGCTTTGTCCGATATCGCCTTGCAACCGCAGGACGCGCTGGTGACATTGGCTGATATTTCCAAGCGTCAGAACATCTCTTTGGCTTATTTGGAGCAGCTGTTTGTAAAATTAAGGCGCTCTGGTTTGGTACAATCTGTTCGGGGGCCGGGCGGTGGCTACAAATTGGGCAAATCGCCCCATGAGATGCGGATTATTGATGTTTTGTCGGCGGTCGATGAAAAGCTGGATGCCATGCATAAAGGCGCGGGCGCCACTGGGGGGCTTTCTGGCAGCCGCGCGCAATCACTAACCAACCGCCTGTGGGAGGGGTTGAGCGCGCATGTATACGTATTTTTGCACCAGACCCGTTTATCGGATGTGATCGAGAATGATCTTATGCCATGTCCGGCGATTCCTTCGTTTTTGTCATTGGTTGATGAGGAATGAACCGGGTTTACTTAGATTATAACGCCAGTGCACCGCTGCGCGAAGAGGCGCGCGAGGCTATGGTGCACGCCATGGCGCTTGCGGGAAACCCATCTTCGGTGCATGCTGAAGGGCGTCAGGCGCGCGCTATAGTGGAAACAGCCCGCCAGCAGGTTGCCGCGGCACTGGGCGCGCAGGGCGCGGATGTTATCTTTACATCCGGCGCCACTGAAGCGGCGGGATTGGCGCTGACCGGACGCGGCATTCGCTGCGCGGATATTGAGCATGAAGCCGTGTCCTCATGGTGTCAGAGCGATTTGAGTTGCGGCTTAGATGGCGGGGTGGCTTGCCAAGCGCCCGGGGCAACGGCGCTGCAATTGGCAAATTCTGAAACGGGCATTCTGCAGCAATTGCCCGATGGTTTGGCGCTGTGCGATATGACGCAGGCGTTTGGAAAACTTCCCGTTGCGTTTCACTGGAGCGGCGCCACTATGGCGCTTGTCTCTGCGCATAAAATTGGTGGGCCCAAAGGCGTTGGCGCATTGATCGTTAAGCGCGGAACCGAGGTCGCAGCGCAAATCAAAGGCGGTGGGCAAGAAATGGGCCGCCGTTCGGGCACTGAAAACGTGATTGGAATCGCCGGTTTTGGCGCCGCGGCCGAGGCCGCACAGCGCGACTTGGCCGATGGCGTTTGGGAGCAAGTTGAAAAACTTAGAAACATTCTAGAAAAGGCGGTTGCACAATCCGCTTCGGAGACTATTTTTGTAGGTCAGGGTGGTCGCAGATTGCCCAATACGAGTTACATGATTTCGGAGGGTTGGCGCGGGGAAACCCAAGTGATGCAAATGGATTTGGCGGGGTTTTCAGTCTCTGCAGGCTCTGCCTGTTCGAGCGGAAAAGTAAAGCGCAGCCGGGTTTTGCAAGCCATGGGGTTTTCAGCTGAGCAAGCAGCCTGCGCGCTTCGAGTGAGTTTGGGGCCGCAGAATAAACAAGAAGATATCGAGCGCTTTGTCGAGGTTTGGGGCGCTCATCAACATCGGTTACAAGGTCGCCGCCGTAGCGCCTAGCCAATAATAAGGAGGCCAAAATGGCTGCTTTGGATCAAATGGACGTCAAAGAGGGTGTCGATCAGGAAACTGTTGACGCGGTGCGCGAAGTTGGCGGTGCCTATAAATACGGGTGGGATACCGAGATTGAAATGGAATACGCCCCGAAAGGCGTGAACCCTGATATCGTGCGGCTGATCTCGGAAAAGAATGATGAACCGGACTGGATGACCGAGTGGCGTTTGCAAGCTTTTGCCCGCTGGGAGCAAATGCAAGAGCCGGATTGGGCGATGGTCAGCTACCCGAAAATAGATTTTCAGGATCAATATTATTACGCGCGCCCCAAATCAATGATTGAAAAGCCAAAATCGCTGGATGAGGTGGATCCAAAGCTTTTGGCAACGTATGAAAAGCTGGGGATTCCGTTGAAGGAACAAATGATCTTGGCCGGAGTGGAATCCGATCAAGAGGTTCCCGCCGAGGGCCGTAAAGTGGCAGTCGATGCGGTGTTTGACAGCGTCTCTGTGGGCACCACGTTTAAAGAAGAGCTGAAAAAAGCGGGTGTGATCTTCTGTTCGATCTCCGAAGCGATCAAAGACTACCCCGAATTGGTGCGCCAATATCTTGGCTCGGTTGTGCCGGTGTCTGACAATTACTATGCCACGTTGAACAGCGCTGTATTTTCGGATGGTTCATTCGTTTACATTCCACCGGGCGTGCGCTGCCCGATGGAGCTGTCTACCTATTTTCGCATCAATGCGGAAAATACCGGTCAGTTTGAACGCACACTGATCATCGCCGATAAGGGCGCCTATGTCAGCTATCTGGAGGGCTGCACGGCCCCCAAGCGGGACACCACGCAATTGCACGCGGCGGTCGTTGAGCTGGTGTTGCTAGAAGATGCCGAAATTAAATATTCGACGGTTCAAAACTGGTTCCCGGGCGATGAGGAAGGCAAAGGTGGCATTTACAACTTTGTGACCAAACGTGCAGATTGCCGCGGCGATCGCGCCAAAGTCATGTGGACGCAGGTTGAAACCGGGTCGGCCGTGACTTGGAAATACCCCTCTTGCATTCTACGCGGTGATGAAAGCCAGGGCGAGTTTTATTCGATCGCGATCGCGAACAATCACCAGCAGGCGGATACTGGCACAAAAATGATCCATTTGGGTAAAAACACAAAATCTCGGATTGTCTCGAAGGGGATCTCTGCAGGCGTGGCGCAAAACACCTACCGTGGGCAGGTTTCAATGCATCCCAAGGCCAAAAACAGCCGTAATTATACGCAATGCGATAGTCTGTTGATCGGTGATAAATGCGGGGCGCATACGGTGCCTTACATCGAGGTGAAGAACAATTCTTCGCGCGTTGAGCATGAAGCGACCACGTCAAAGGTTGATGATGATCAGCTGTTTTATTGTCGACAGCGCGGAATGGATGAAGAAGAGGCTGTCGCGCTGGTTGTGAATGGCTTTTGTAAAGATGTTTTGCAGGCTTTGCCGATGGAGTTTGCGATGGAAGCGCAGCAATTGGTTGCGATCAGTCTGGAAGGCTCGGTGGGCTAGCCGCGCCGTTGTGGCGATCCGGGGCAAGCTGCGTGTGATGAAAACGTTAGATCGGGTGTGTCAGAGTGGAAGAACAAACCCGTTAATCAATCAATTTGAGGTAAGAGATGTTAGAAATTAAAGATCTTCACGTGTCGTTGGAAGAAGAAGATAAGCAAATTTTAAAAGGCGTGAATTTAACGGTTGAAGCGGGCAAAGTGCACGCGATCATGGGGCCGAACGGATCTGGAAAATCCACTTTGTCTTATGTCTTAAGCGGTAAGGATGGCTATGAGGTGACGGGCGGAAGCGCGGCATTAGATTCGGTTGATCTGCTTGAAATGGACCCTGAAGAGCGCGCGGCTGCCGGCTTGTTTTTAGCCTTCCAATACCCGGTTGAAATCCCTGGCGTTGGAAATATGACGTTTCTACGCACCGCGGTGAACGCCCAACGCAAGGCACGGGGCGAAGAAGAAATGAGCGCTGCCGAGTTTTTGAAACTTGTCCGCGCCAAGGCGAAAACCCTGAAAATCGATGCAGATATGCTGAAACGGCCAGTGAATGTTGGGTTTTCTGGGGGTGAGAAAAAACGCAATGAGATTTTGCAAATGGCGATGTTGGAACCCAAAATGTGTATTTTGGATGAAACCGATAGCGGGTTGGATGTGGATGCGATGAAACTGGTCGCCGAAGGCGTGAATGCTCTGCGCGACGAAGGCCGTGGCTTTTTGGTGATCACGCATTATCAACGTTTGCTGGATCATATCAAACCAGATGTTGTTCACATCATGGCAAACGGGCGGATCGTAAAAACAGGTGGTCCCGAATTGGCGCTGGAAGTGGAGAATAACGGTTACTCTGATATTTTGGCGGAGGTTGCTTAATGGCCTTGCCACAAGTCAAACTGGGTGCATTAGAGGCGCGTCTATCTAGGATGCAGCCAATCGATACGGGCTGGAGTGCTTCGGCCCGAGCTGCGGCGCTCAACACTTTAAATGCGATGGGATTGCCCGACCGGCGCGATGAATATTGGAAATATACCAACCCCGCGGCGTTGGTGGCGCCCGAGGCTGCGCCGGCTCAGGTTTTAGGTCTGCCCGAAGCGGCGCTTTGCGGTGATCTCGAGCGCCTTAAAATTGTGTTCGTTGACGGGGTGTTTGACCCCGAGGCTTCGGATGATTTGATTGGCTCTGGGGTTCAAATCGACCGGCTGGCCGCCTGTCAAGATTTAGATCTGCATTGGGCAAAGCCGGTTTATGGATCCTTAGAGGCGCAGGGGCAGGTTCCGGTGGAACGGCCTTTGGCCGCGCTTAACACCGCGTTTGCGAGCGATGGTGTATTGATCCATGTCACCGCTGCGGTAAAGCCCATTTTAAATATCGTGTACCGACATGAAAATCCGCTATCCGATGTGATGCTGCACCACCTGATCAAGCTTGAACCAAACGCGTCTTTGACGTTGGTTGAAAACGGGCCTGTCGCCGCGCGCAGCAATTTGGTGATGGAGGTTGAGGTCGCGGATCAAGCGCAATTCCATCACATACGGGCGCAGGGCCGCGATCATGAACAACGCTGCTGCAGCAGCATCTTCGCTTCTTTGGGCCGGGAAAGCGTTTTCAAATCATTTACCTTAACGGTGAATGGCGTTTTGACCCGCAATGATTGCGTTTTGAGCTTGAAGGGTGATGATGCGGTTGCGCATGTTGCAGGAGCCTGCGTGGGGGATGGGGCGTTTCATCATGATGATACGGTTTTTATCACTCATGATGCGGTGAATTGCGAAAGCCGACAGGTGTTCAAAAAAGTCTTGCGGAACGGGGCTGTTGGCGTTTTTCAAGGCAAAATCCTTGTCAAACCTGGCGCGCAAAAAACCGATGGTTATCAGATTAGCCAATCGCTTTTGCTGGATGAAGACAGCCAATTTCTGGCCAAGCCTGAGCTGGAAATCTACGCAGATGACGTGATTTGCTCGCATGGGTCCACCTCGGGTGCGATTGATGAAGACGGGCTGTTTTATCTGCGCTCGCGCGGTGTTCCCACGCCGCTGGCGGTGGATATGCTGACTTTGGCGTTTCTCGCAGAGGCGCTTGATGAAATTGACAATGACATATTGTCAGCCACTATGCTTGAGCAATTAGAGGCGTGGCTGGCTCGGCGGCGCAGCTAAGCATGTCAATGTTGCGAAATATCGTAAGAAGCTACACCAAGCCAGGCCAAGTGGTGAGCGATTTGTTGCAAGCGGGCCCGCGTGAAGATCGCGCCTTGGCGTTTTTGGCCGCCGGTTGCGTATTGGCCTTTCTGGCGCAATGGCCGGGCCTCGCCCGACAAGCGCATCTTGAAGAAAAAGCTTTGGACATGCTGTTGGGGGGCGCGCTGTTTGGCTGGTTCTTTTTGGCCCCGTTGATGTTTTACATACTGGCCTTGCTGGTGAAATGGGTCTGGGGCGTTTTTGGGCCATCATTGTCGGCCTATAGCGTTCGCGTTGCTCTTTTTTGGGCGTTTTTAGCCGCCGCGCCCTTGATGTTATTGCATGGGCTGATCACAGGGTTTTTTGGTCAAACTTGGATTAAAGAAGCCGTTGGCCTTGTTTGGTTCGCGGTGTTTCTTTGGTTTTTGGCGGCGGGGCTGCGCGCGGCGCGGTCGGTGGCCCCATGACGGGTAGACTGATGATAAAGCAGCTTTTTCAAGATAGTTTTTTAAAGCCCAGAGAAGCGGCGCAAGAGGTGATTGCGTTCAACCTGTCTTATGATGCGATCTTTTCTTTGTTTCTGGCGATGGTTTGCGCCAGTACCGCTTTGATGTTCACCATTGATTTCATTTTGCCGCAAAGCGCCGAGGCGGTTGAGATCCTTGGCGTACCTTGGAAAATTTGCGTTGTCATTTTTGTTGTGACAACCGCGGTCGCGTTTGGCATTGCTTGGATTGGCGAGAAGCTGCAGGGCTTGGGTGATTTTAAATCAATTATGGCGCTGATGGCCTGGATGCAGGTGCTACAATTTGCATTGCAAATTATATCCTACCTCTTTTTACTCACCATGCCACCGGTTGCGGCCTTTTTCCAACTGGCGCTGATTGGGTGGTCATTTTGGATTTTTATCACCTTTATCGATGTGGCCCATGGGTTTGACAATATGATCAAGGCAACGTTCGTTTCCCTGCTGGGCAGCATGCTCGGGGTACTGAGTTTGGCGATGCTAACCACTTTATTTTTCTTGGGAACCTAAACTGTTATGACCTTTGATATCGCCTCTATTCGCGCAGATTTTCCAATTTTAAGCCGTGAAGTAAACGGAAAGCCTTTGGTGTATTTGGACAATGGCGCTTCGTCGCAGAAGCCTCAGGTGGTGATCGATGCGGTGACGCAAGCTTACGCGCATGAATACGCGAATGTGCATCGTGGCCTGCATTATCTTAGCAATCTGGCAACCGATAAATATGAAGCGGTGCGCGGCGTTGTGGCGCGGTTTTTAAACGCCGGCGCTGAAACTGAGATTGTGCTCAATTCGGGCACGACGGAAGGCATAAACGCTGTGGCCTACGGTTGGGCAATGGAAAATTTAACCGCAGGCGATGAAATTATCCTTTCGGTGATGGAGCATCATGCCAATATCGTGCCCTGGCATTTTTTGCGCGAGCGCTATGGGGTGGTGTTGAAATGGGTCGATATCGACGCGCAGGGCAATTTGGACCCGCAAGCGGTTATCGATGCCATATCCGAGCGCAGCAAGCTGATTGCGATCACGCATATGTCAAACGTGCTGGGCAGCGTGGTGGATGTGAAAACCATTTGTCATCATGCCCGCAGCAGGGGTGTTCCTGTGCTTGTTGACGGCTCGCAGGCGGCGGTGCATCACGCTGTTGACGTGCAAGATATCGGATGTGATTTTTACGCGATCACCGGGCATAAACTCTGCGGCCCGTCAGGGTCGGGGGCGATTTTTATGCGCGCTGAACGGATGGCGGAAATGCGCCCCTTTATCGGCGGCGGCGATATGATCAAAGAAGTTCATAAAGACAACGTGATTTATAATGATCCGCCGATGATGCTTGAGGCTGGGACCCCCGGCATTGTACAAACCATCGGATTTGGTGTGGCGCTGGATTACATGATGGGCATCGGGTTTGAGGCGATTCAGGCGCATGAAAAGACGCTTACCGATTATGCGCAATCTCAGTTGGGCAGTTTGAATTGGCTGACCCTGCAAGGCGCAGCGCAGGATAAGGGTCCGATTTTCAGCTTCACTTTGCAGGGGGCCGCGCATGCGCATGATATTTCGACGATCCTGGATCGAAAAGGCATCGCGGTGCGGGCAGGCCAGCATTGCGCGGGACCTTTGATGGAGTTCATGGGCGTCACCGCCTCATGCCGGGCGTCTTTTGCCTTTTATAACTCGCTCGAAGAGGTTGACCGCTTGGTGGATGGGCTGCATTTGGCGCATGATCTTTTGGTCTGATTGATCTCGCTAAACGGCGAAAAAATACGCCAAGCGCTTTTCGGTTGGGCAAGCCCCCGGTTTGATAAAGCTTTGATGTTTGGGTTTCGGGGGGGCAACTTCTGAGCGAATTACGTGGGTTTTGAGGCGACTATTTCCTATGGAATGGTCATGCCAGATATCGAATGAGGGCGTTTTATACATCCTTTTTTACATCCGTAGATTTGCGCATTGGCCGATTTTAGAAACCAAAATGCGCGGCGCTACTTCATTGTTCGGTTTTGCTGTTGCAGTTGCGTTAGGGCGAAACGGGCTGCCATAATTCTGCACCTGTTGATCGGTTTGAATTCACTGCGCTTGACACTTTTTTGATATCCAAACTCTTATCAGAAACCGGCTTCATAAGCTTTGATGCGCCTTTTCCCTGCTCGCCCAGCCAAAGGGGCCAGTCCTCGGGCTCAAGGATCACAGGCAATCTGTGATGGATCCGTGCCATTTTGGGATTGGCAATGGTGGTTACGATTGCACAGCTGGTTATTTCGGCGCCATTCAACTGCCAGTTTTGCCATATCCCCGCCATTATAAGCGGGCTGCCATCCGAGCGCATGACGCGGTAGGGCACCGGCTTTTGACCTGCAACGCGCTGCCATTCATAAAACCCGTCTGCGGGGATTAAACAGCGTCTTGATCGACAGGCCTCTTTAAATGCCGGTTTTTCAGCGATCGTTTCTGATCTTGCGTTGATTAGCAAAGGGCCTCCCGCCATTGTTTTGTACCATTTTGGTATAAAACCCCAGCGCATTGGTTTGAGTTGTCGCATTCCGTCGGCCGCAATAAGCGTGTGAATAAGGGTAGTGGGGCAGACATTGTAATTGGGCGTGCTTGGCAGGTCATTTGCGGGCGTTGCGTGAAACAGGTTGACCAGCGCGTCTTGCGGTATGGTGATGGCAAACCTTCCACACATCTCAGTCCCCTCTCTTTAACAAAAACTGTCTCTGCCCGAAAAATTTTAGCTGACGCGCCCGTTTAATGCCAGTGGCGGTATGAGCCAGCGAGCATTGCAAATGCTGCATGGCGGCAATTCTAACTTGGATGATGTTGCTCATGCAGAAAGTGCCTAATTAGGCGGCAATTCAAGCAATGGAGAATGAGATGCTTAGACAAATATTTAAATCATTGATCGTGGCACGCCAAGCCAGTGCTGCTTTTGAAACGCTCAGCCATTTAAGCGATCATCAGCTGCAAGATATCGGCTTCACCCGCGCAACCTATGTGAACGAAATCAAAGCTCAAGTTTTGGCTGAAATGGATGCTGCGGATGAAGAAAAAGCCGTCCAAATGCAGACAAATCCAAATTTGGTAGGGGCTGTTTAAGGGCCTTGTTGCAAGGATCCTAGCGGTTCCGTCAAGAAGGGGCTTTCTTGATCTATTCGATATTGAGGATACCGTATAAATCAAATGGCGCCCTTCGAGAAGCGGTCGAGAAGACGCGATATCGGCTCACAAACTGGCCCGCCTGTAATAAAAGCCTGCATCAGCGCGGCGATGTGACAATTTGGCTGAGCCGTGAGGTGGAAACCGCATCGTGCGCAGGGCGCCGCAAGACGCGAGGCGGTCAGACAGTCTATTTGGGGTCAGGCAATCCTGACCTGCTTGAGGTGGTGTATAAACAGCTGCTGCGCTAGCGCGACGGGTTTTTGCACTGCCTGTTTAAGCTCATCGGTGTAGAATGTCCGCCTGCCTCATTTTTTTACCTTTTCACGCTGCGGGTCTGAGCTGATATTGGTGATGAACTCGCGTGCTGACGCGGATGGCGCGACCCAAGTTTTGGTATATAATACGGGCCTTAAAATATTTGACGCAGGCGAGTAGATATAAAATAAGCATAAAATAAAACCTAAACGCAAATCTTGGCGTAAGCGGCATCTTGGGGCAGGCGAGGTAATTGGGCGCGCTTGGCAAGTCACTTTTAGGTGGTGTATGAGACAGGATGCCCAGTGCCCCTTGTGCTTTGGTGATGGCAAGCCTTCCACCTAATGCAGGATACAGCGATATTTTAGAGCATAATCTGCATTTAATCAGCGCGGATAAACAGTGTTGCCCTTTGAAAGGTTGGTGGGTCTTTTTCGTCAGAATTTAGGGCGTTTTTGACCCTATTAAGTAAAATGATCCGTTCTAATACTCGCTGCGTTTAACTGGGCAGAGCTTACCCAAATTTCAAACGAAAAGGCAGGGATCATGACAGCAACAGATCAGTTTGGCTTCGGAACTCAGATTAGAAAATCTCCTTATTTTGACGCCACAGTTCGCTGGGGGGCAAAAGGGTTTTCGGTTTATAATCATATGTATATCCCCCGTGACTTCGGAGATCCTGAGCAGAATTTTTGGAATTTGGTGAACGAAGCAATCCTATGCGATGTCGCCGTTGAACGGCAGGTCGAAGTGACAGGGCCTGATGCGGCAGCGTTTGTGCAACTGTTAACCCCCCGCGATCTTTCCAAAATGGCGGTGGGTCAATGTAAATACATTCTTATCACAAATGCCGATGGTGGGCTGTTAAACGATCCAATTCTTTTGCGACTGGCAGAAAATCATTTTTGGATTTCCTTGGCGGATAGCGATATTTTACTCTGGGCGCAGGGGGTGGCCGTACATTCTGGCTTGGATGTAAGTATTTGTGAGCCGGATGTGTCCCCGTTACAATTGCAGGGCCCCAATGCTGGGAAAATCATGAAGGCTTTGTTCGGAGAATCTATAGAAGATCTGCGCTATTATTGGCTGCGCGAGCTTGAGCTTGAGGGCATTCCACTGCTTGTGTCACGCACCGGCTGGTCAAGCGAATTGGGTTATGAGATTTACCTCAGGGATGGGGCCTATGGAAGTGAGCTTTGGGAGCGCATCATGGCCGCTGGCGCTCGGTTTGGTCTGAAGCCGGGGCACACGTCTTCAATCCGGCGCATCGAAGGGGGAATGCTATCTTATCATGCGGATGCGGATATTCACACGAACCCGTTTGAACTGGGTTTAGACCGGTTGGTTAACCTGGATATCGAGGCGAATTTTATTGGTAAATCTTCGCTGCGCCGTATCAAGGCCAAAGGGGTAGAGCGCAAACAAGTTGGTTTGGTTTTGGATGGCGCGCCTTTGACGGGACCCAATACCAGTTTTTGGGCCATTACAGATAAGGGAAAAACGATTGGCAAGGTGACCTCTGCGGTTTTCTCGCCGCGCTTGCAGAAAAATATTGCGCTTGCGATGGTGTCTGTAGATCGTACTGCCTTGGGAACTGAGCTGCGTGTTCTTGCGGGGGCGGAGCAGCGCACCGCATTGGTGGTTGAACGGCCATTTTTTGACCCGAAGAAAAAGATCACGGCCGCCGCGCTCTCAAATTGAACACTCTGTACAAAGCCAAGCTGCCCTTTAAAGCTTGCTTTGGCTATGCGGATGCACCGGCCAATCGGCGCAATTCTTTAGGCCAGCAGTCTCGCTCGCTTGGGACAGCCGATTGGTATGGTTTTCATGGTGTGATCCGTGGCAATATGGGGTGTACATTTTAGTGGCTAGACTCGCTCTCCTCCCAAACAGAGAGCCTAGCCACTAATGTCTCAAGCCTGACATGACGAGACGATGCAACACAACTCAAGCTGCGTTAAAGCGACAGTAATAGCTTAATTATTAAGCAACACAAGAACTTTTAGATTTGCATAGAATGCATATCGGCAATGCAATCTTGTGCATTGCTGACAGAGGCTGGTTTTCGCTATCCAAGGGTTAGCAAGTTTCTCCTCCCATTAATTTGCTATCGTTGAAAATTCTCCTCCCAGATGTTTTCAATTTTTTTGGCAGTGCTTTTTAGCACTGCCTTTTTTTTTGAACGGAGGCAGCGCGCGCCGTCCGCGATCGTGACGCTACTTTTTCTGGGGTGCTTTTATGCCGGTTTTCAATATTTAGCTTGGGCGGTGCAAAATTTGCGCAAAAGCGCCAAATCAAAACCTGCCGCGTGATGTTCTTTTCGGCCAGAAAGCAATTACAGAAGCAAAATATGGGTTGCCTAAATATCCGCAAATTTTGACGCGTAGCGTTAAATTCGCCCTTTTCCTGTAGGAAGGCAGCATCGACCATCCTGCGGGCGGTTTTTTGCCGTTAAGAACGTGGTTTACCCGTTGCGATGGCGTATGAACGCGGCGGGGTTACGCGTCTCAGAAGCCTTGGTATGGGCACTGCTCAAGCGGTTTTGAACGCGATATGCGCGTGCACTTCCCCTAATTTCAGCCCGTATTTTTTGATTTTTGCGCAAGCTCTAATGCCTCGGTGGTGGCCTCAAGAGACAGTAAAATTGAAGCATGGCGGTTTTTAAATTGAGCTGCGGGGTGCAAAACCTCAAGATCGTGAAACGGATCTGCAGGTATCGGGCCATCCGCGGTTAACATGGCCTGCAATTCTGCGCAGGCCACCCGAACTTGCATGGCGCTGCAGCCGATGATGGCTTTGGCGGTGATGCACGCGGCGGCTTGTCCCAACGCGCAGGCCTTTACGTCTTGGGTAAAGGCAGCCACGCGCCCTTCGCAGAGTTGGAGTTCAACACTCACGCTGGATCCGCAGAGGGGAGAACGTTTTTTTGCGCGAGCTGTCACATGCTCAAGCTCTGCATAATGTGGTAAATCGGCCGCCAAGGCCAAAATCTTTTTAGAGTATAATTTTATCAGATCTGGGTCGCCCGGCATAGTCTTTCCCTTTTTCCCGCAACACAATACATAAGGCGAAGCAGCGCAGAAGCAAAGGTTTGTAAGAATGGAATTTAACGTTGAGGAACTTGCATTTAACGAAGATGGCTTGATTCCAGCGATTGCGCAGGATGCCAATAGCAACGAAGTGCTGATGATGGCTTGGATGAATGCCCAGGCGGTAAAGCTCACGCTTCAAACAGGGCGGGTAACCTATTGGTCCCGCTCGCGTCGCGCGATGTGGGTGAAAGGCGAAACCTCGGGGCATATCCAGAAGCTGGTTGAGCTTCGCGTAGATTGTGACCGCGATTGCCTGCTGTTGTTGATTGATCAAACTGGGCCTGCGTGCCATACGAATCGCCGCAGTTGCTTTTACATCACCGTGCAGGATGGTGCAGAGCATGAACGCTTGCCGATTCTGCTTTAAGGCGCTGAAAATAAACGTTCTGTGATATCTTGGGCAGAGTGGCCGGCTTTTCGCAAACTGCTGAGCGCTTCAGAATCGCTGCGTTTTGCCAAGCGTTTGCCCGTTTCATCCCTTATCAAGGAATGGTGGTGATAACGAGGGGTCGGAATATTCAGCAATTGTTGTAACACGACATGAATTTGCGTCGCGGCGTTCAGATCTGCGCCGCGCACCACATCGGTGATGTTTTGCGCATCATCATCTATGACCACGGCAAGATGATAGGCTGCCCCCTGATCCTTTCTGCGCAGTACCACGTCTCCAACCTGCGCAATAAGCGCCTCTGCTTTGAGCGTGATCCGTTTCGAATGCTGCTCGCCAAATTCTTCATAGGTCACGGGTTTTTGTAGGGCTTTAACGGCTTTGCGCATATCCAAGCGCAGCGCGTCGCCGGGGCGGGCCTGCGACAGGCTGCGATGGCGGCAGGTGCCCGGGTAGATGCGGCCATCGGGCCCAAATTCGGGCACGCCTTCTTGGGGGGCTGCTGCGGCTTGCGCAATATCGGCCCGGTTGCAACAACACGGATAGATCAATCCGGCGCGTGCCAGCGCATCAAGCGCTCTTTGATAAGTGTCGGTTTCCTGCGATTGAAACCTAACAGGCTCGGGCCAAGCCAGTCCAAACCAGTGCAGATCATCGAAAATTTTCTGCGTCCATTCTGGTTTTGAACGGCTGTGGTCTAGATCGTCTATCCGAAGCAGCCAAAGCCCGTTTTTTACCTTGGCCAGTCTGTGGCCATATAAGGCAGAATACGCATGACCAAGATGCAGCGGGCCCGTGGGTGAGGGGGCAAATCTGGTTCGAAACGTCACAATTTTTCAAGAATATAAATATTGGAATTGATTTTTTGTTTTGGCAGATGGTCGCCGTAATCCTTCAAATGCAGCGCCGCTTGACCCTGTTTTACATAATTCTCAACCCGCCCGTCATAAGCAGGGTCTTCCAACGTGTGATCATTGAATGAAAACACCAATAGCCCTTTTGGAGCCAATAGAGCCATAATTTGATCCAATACGGCGAGCGGTGCGGCGCCGGCGCCAATCACACCAACCGCGGCAATAATGTTATAAGCCCCCAGTTTCACGTCCGGGCCGGTTTCGGGCGCAAACACCTCCAAGCGCCGATAGATCTTTTTTTGTGCTGCAACCTCCAGCATTTCATCCGAAATATCCACCCCGTCGATCGTAGGGAACCCCGCCTCTTGAAACGCCTGCCCAGAAATGCCCGTGCCGCATCCATAATCGAGGATGGGTATGCCCAGATCTTTTACATGCCGCGCCAGCGCCTCGGCAATTCTCAGCGGTGTGATATAGCCGTTTTCGCCGACTTCCTGATCATAGCTCTGTGCCCATTGGGCGTAAAAGGGCCGCAAATCGGTGCTGTCAGCGCTGTAAATTTTATCGAGATATGTTTTCGTCATGCCGTAAGTTAAGCAAATCAGATGCTAGGCGTCCAGAGGGGCTTTGGCCAACCAATCCTGCCAAGCGCTTTTTGCCCGGTCTGTATAGGCTTTATAGCGCTCTTTGCGTCCTTTACGGCCGTTCTTTGTGCCCTCTATCGGTCTGAACAGGCCGAAATTCACATTCATGGGCTGAAAGGTTTTTGCATCTGCGCCGCCGGTAATATGCAGCATTAACGCCCCTAAGGCGGTATCTTCCGGCACAGAGGGCAAAGGCTTTCCAAGGATCTCACTGGCCGCCATACGCCCTGCCAATAACCCCATTGCCGCGCTTTCGACATAACCCTCTACGCCCGTTATTTGGCCGGCAAAGCGCAGATGTGGGGCCGCCTTTAAACGCATCTGATGATCCAAAAGAGTGGGGGAATTTAAAAACGTATTGCGGTGGATACCGCCCAAACGCGCAAATTCAGCTGTTTCTAACCCGGGTATTTGCCGCAGAACCTCTTTTTGGGCGCCATATTTCATTTTTGTTTGAAATCCGACAATATTGTAAAGCGTGCCGAGGGCATTGTCGCGGCGCAATTGCACCACTGCATAAGGCTTTTGGCTGCTATGTGGATTGGTCAGGCCAACGGGTTTCATCGGCCCGAAACGCAGCGTTTCGCGGCCCCGTTCGGCCATCACTTCAATCGGCAAGCATCCATCAAAATACCCTGCTGTTTCACCTTCATGAAATTCGGTTTTTTCCGCCTCGAGCAGCGCATCGATAAAGCGTTCATATTGGCTTTTATCCATCGGGCAGTTTAAATAAGCGGTGCGCTCGGCCTCGGTTTCGCCCTTATCATAGCGCGATTGCATCCAGGCTTTGGACATATCAATACTGTCATAATACAGGATGGGGGCGATGGCATCGAAAAAGGCCAAAGCATCGCGGCCAGTTGTTTTTGCCAAAGAGGCGCCCAGTGCAGATGAGGTTAGCGGTCCGGTGGCCACGATCCAATGACCTGATTGAGGCAGCGCGTCGATTTCATTATTTACAATTGTGATCTTGGGATGCGCTTTGAGTTTTCGCGTTATGTTTTTGGCAAAAACCTCACGGTCAACGGCCAAAGCACCGCCCGCAGGCAAGCGATGCTCATAAGCGGTTTGAATAATCACGCCTTCGGCCTGTAACATCTCCCAGTGCAGCAGGCCGACGGCGTTTTGTTCATGATCGTCAGAACGAAAAGAGTTAGAGCATACCATTTCACCCAAATCAGCTGTTTGATGCGCAAATGTTTTCACTTGAGGACGCATTTCGTGGATCACCACATTCACGCCCATTTGGGCGGCTTGCCAGGCAGCTTCTGATCCTGCCATGCCGCCGCCAATAATATTTAATATCTCGCTCATGCGCTCTTCCTAACGAAATGCAACGGAATGACCAACCCAAGACCCGCCTTTATTGAACACAGGCTTGAGGCTTAGGGCCGTTTACTGTGTCCAGTTAGGATCGCGTTTCTCAATGAAGGCGCTGATGCCCTCTTCGGTATCCCGATATAGCATATTTTCGACCATCACGTCGCCTGTGTAATCATAGGCCTCGGATAATGGCATTTGCAACTGATTGTAGAACGCTTCTTTGCCAATTTTTACCGCAACGCCGAGTTTGCTGGCCAATAATTCTGCCAAGGCCCGGGTCTCTGCGCTGAGCTGTTCTTCGCAGACAACCCGATTTATCAACCCGAGGTCTTGCGCGCGCGCAGCATCAATGAATTGCCCCGTGGTTAACATTTCAAACGCTTGTTTTCGGGGGATATTACGAGAAAGCGCCACCATTGGGGTAGAGCAAAATAATCCGATATTAACACCGTTAACGCCAAATTTTGTGCCCTCGGCGGCAACCGCTAAATCGCAGCTTGCCACCAATTGGCAGCCTGCGGCAGTGGCAATGCCATGCACTTGTGCGATCACTGGTTGTGGTAATTTCTGGATTGTTTGCATCATTTTTGCGCAGCGATTGAACAGTGTTTTGAAATAGGCTTTGCCGCCATCTTCGGCTTGCCGGCCTGCGGTCATCTCTTTGAGATCATGGCCGGCACAAAACGCTTTGCCGGCGCCCTCTAAAATAACCGCACGGATCGCTTGATCGTTTTTTAGGGCGTCAAATTCGGATTGTAACGCCTCCAGCATCCCCTCTGACAGCGCGTTTAATTTCTCTGGAGCATTCAATGTGAGATGGGCAATCGATCCCGTATCGTTACGTTCTAATAAAGCCATCTTGCCCTCCCTCTGATTTTCCGCGACCTTACGCCAAAATAAAGAGAGAGAAAAGTATGCCATTACCTTACACGGCAGAGACCTTAATGAGCTATCTTGAAAACGTGTTTCCCCAGATCCGCGGTGAGTTTGCCATTGAGGCGCTGCAGGAGGGGCACATAGAGGTGCGCTTGAAGGTGCAAGAGCGGCATTTGCGCCCTGGCGGCACGGTGTCAGGGCCGGCGATGTTCGCTTTGGCGGATGTTTCGGTTTATATGAGCGTTCTGGCCGCAATCGGGCCGAAAGAACTTGCCGTTACGACCAATGCATCTTTGGATTTTATGCGCAAACCGGATGCAGGTCGTGATCTGATTGCGCATTGTAAGGTGTTGAAACTTGGCCGTTTATTAGCTGTTTGCGATGTTCTCATATATTCTGAGGGTAAAGCCGACCCCGTGGCGCGGGCTTCCATGACATATGCCTTACCGCCCGATAAAACGATTAAAACGCAGTAAGATGTAATCGGAACGAAAAATGCGCTCAGCTCGCGAAGAGCTGGCGCATTATCTGTTTATGCCTGATACTCAGACTTTGGCGGCGGTTTGCCGGGGCGCTGGGGCCGCTGCGGCAGGCTTCGCGGCGGCCGTTTTGGTTAATGGATCGTCTTGCCGCTGAACAGAACCTTCGAAATGCGCACCCGATTCAATCGCGATTGTTTTATGAATGATATCGCCTTCCACGCGCGCCGTCGCCGTTAGGCGAACTTTCAGACCCCGCACCCGACCGACGATTCGGCCATTTACAACCACATCATCGGCAATCACCTCGCCCTTGATCGTGGCGCTTTCGCCCACCGTCAGCAGATGCGCGCGTATATCGCCCTCAACCGTGCCTTCCACTTGAATGTCGCCCGTGGTTTTCATGTTTCCGGTAACGTGCAGATCAGATGACAGAACGGATGCAGGTGGTTTTGCCTTAGGTGCCGATGGCTTTGTTTCAATTTGATCAGCCGCATAAGCCGTGGGCGCAGGGGCGCTGGGCGTTGCTGCATCGCTGTCTTTTTGACCTGGTTCGTTTATTTTGCTTTTAGAAAACATCTTTCGCTGCCTTAATATAATTCATCGGATTTAACGCTTTGCCTTTATAGCGCAATTCATAGTGCAGATGCGTCCCTGTGGAGCGCCCAGTATTTCCCATACCACCGATTGCCTCTCCACGAGATACTCTTTGCCCCTTTTTTACACGGATCTTTGAAAGATGACCATAGCGTGTTTCATAGCCAAAGTCATGCTTGATTTTTACAAGTTTTCCATAGCTGGAAAACGTGCCGGCGAACGTTACAACGCCATCCGCCGTTGCCAGAATTGGGGTGCCCTTGGGCGCGGCAAGATCAATGCCGCGGTGCATGCGCCCCCAGCGGGGGCCGAATCCAGAGGTAAAGCGATGCGCTGCAGTGACTGGTGGCGCGAAAGGCAGTTTGTTTATTGCGATGCGGTAGTGATCCAGCTTAGCCACAGAGTTTAAAATGCCAAGCGCTCGGGCTTCTTCGGCAGAGAGGTCAGCGAGGTTCGTTTGAAGCCCGAAAGCTGGGCCACCGCGCCCCGAATATCCTTGGCGCACGGTGTTTAAAAGCGAGTCTGAGTTTAGGCCGCTGGCGCGTAAAACTTTATCCAATGGCTTTACGGATATTGTCAGGGCTTCTTCGATCTGGCGGAATAACTGTTCGTATTTCTGCTCAATGAGGCGAATTTCCAACTCAAGCGCATCTCGCGCGCTCAGCGCGGCGGCAAGATTTTGTTCGGTTTCCAGCTTGGCTTTGGCTGTTTGCGAAAGCGCTTGCGACACTTTGTCGATCGGCGAGGCTTGTTCGGGGCGCGGGGGCACTGATAATGCGTTAGGGGCGATGGACCCTTCAGCGCTTGCATTCCGTTCACCTGCATGCTGCCGCTTTAATGCCTGTAATTCGTTGAGCGCCAAAGCCAGCTTATACTGTAGCTGCTCTTGCTGTTCGCTTGCTGTTATTTCCGCGTTTTGCATTTGGCGCATTTCAACAAGCGCTGCTGAAAGCTGTGACTTAACTGATAGGCTTTGTTGCGTAATTGCGTTCAATTCTTCTGCAAACACCTCAGTTTCTGACGTGTTGATTGCGTTGTTTATGGGGCTTGCCGGGATTGATGGCGCGCCAATTCCCTTCGAAAACAGCATAAGGCCGCTAAAGCTGATCCAGAAAACCACTCCAATAGCGCAAATAAAAGCTAAAATCTGCGCCCTTGATGACAGGCTGAGCCTTGTGGTTTGCCCGGCAGTTTCCACGTAGATGGTTTTTTCGCTAAACCAAAAGAAAGATCTTTTTGAGGGGGGTCGCACAGTTTTCCTGCAAATTTGTAAGGCCAGATATATTGTATCGGTGATACTGATCGCACGCGATGAGGTCAATCAGCTTGCGGCGCCGCAATCGCATCTGATGCGCGAGTCATTTTTCTGGGGGCGCTGTTTTCTAAAGGCGCTGTGCCGCGTTCTGCCGCTTTTTCAACCAGGCGCGTTTTTACCACCAAGAAAGGCAGGGTATTCAATATTTTCGGTTAAAGGCCAGTAAAAATCTGGCGGGATGCCCGCATCTGCCCGCTTTTCGGCGTTAAAGGGTGGTTTCAGATTGCCTTTGAAATATTTTCGCACCAGCGCATGAAAAACTTGCTTTGGATCTTTATCATCGCGCCCACACAAGAAATTAAACCATTTTGATCCATACGCTACATGTGTCACTTCTTCTGAATAGATCAGTTCCAGCGCGTCAACGGCTTGGGTTTCTTTTGCCTGTTTGAATAGTTTTATCATATTCGGCGTCACATCCAGGCCACGGGCCTCTAGCACCATGGGCACCACGGCCAACCGCCCTAAAAGGTCGGTTTTTGTATCTTCGGCTGCCCGCCACATTCCGGCATGGGCCGAAAGCGCGCCATAAAAGCTGCCCAAATTTTCTAAGCAATCGCACATTAAATTGAAATGTTTGCTTTCTTCTGCAGCCGCCTGCACCCAATCATCAAAAAAACCGGTTGGCAGGCGGGTCTCGCTGAACCGAACGATAATATCCCAATGCAGATCCACGGCATTCAGCTCGATATGGGCGACCGCATGCAACAGCGCGATCCGGCCCTCGGGTGATCCGGGCTTGCGCTTCGCCACGTCTTTTGGCGCGCATAAACGGGGGGCCTCTGGACGCGCCGGGTGATCTGGTGCCGGCGCCGTTCCAATTTCAAGCGTGTTGCCCGCAGCGCGCGCCTCTTGCCAGGCTTGGGCATATTGCAAAGACAGGGCGGTCTTTGCGCGCCCATCCGCAGTGTTCAGTACTTGTGCGCCCATTTCAGCAAGGCTTAATCCCATCAAGCGACCTCGTTTTGGTTACAGGGTTTGCGCCGCGGCCAAGACAGCTTCGACATGCCCGGCCACTTTAACTTTGCGCCACTCCTGCACCACTTGACCAGAGCCATCAATCAAAAAAGTGGAGCGTTCAATGCCAAAATAGGTTTTACCGTACATGGATTTTTCTTTCCAAACGCCAAATTGTTCGCAAATATCGCCCTCTTCATCTGACAGCAGGGGCATGCCGAGCGCCTGCTTTTCGACAAATTTATCATGGCTTTTCACGCTGTCTTTTGAAATGCCGACAATTTTAATGTTTAACTTTTCAAACGCTTCCTGATGGGCGGTAAACGCCTGAGCTTCTTTCGTGCAGCCACTTGTATTATCGCGGGGGTAGAAAAACAGGATAACCGAAAATGGCTGCAGCTCTGAGAGCGCTAATTCGCCGCCACCATCCCGCGGCAGCTGTACAATTGGAGCGGGATAAGGCAATTTTGTCATGATGCATTCCTTGGTGAAAATTTGGCGTACGCGCTATCAGTTAGAACTAAATGACTGCGAAAAAAGAGTAGGGTGATAAAAGAGTGAGCGAAGAAGGGAAGAAAGTGATCGTTGCGCGTCATCCCTGGCGCTGGCTTGCTGCATTGGTCTCTGCGCTTAGCGCGCTTTTGGGAGCGTTGATCCTGTGTTTGTTGCTGTTGATCGCGGTTTTAAAGGGTCGCGATCTTCCGCTGCCATACTGGGTTGAAGAACGCATTGCGAGCGTTTTAAGCGAAAATCTTCCAGACGTTGAAGTTAAATTTTCTGATTTATTCCTGACATTATCTGAAAACTGGGCGCCTCAATTTCAGTTTGAGACTGTTTCGATTTCGTTGCCAGGGGCGTTAGATGCGCCGCTTGATGTAAGAGCCCTGCGCGTTGAACTGAATTTACCAGCGCTTTTAGAGGGTCAGATCAGGCCAGAAACGCTCATAGCTGATGGCGTTTTTATGGCGTTAAGCCGGCAGAAGACGGGCGATATTTACGTTCAAAGCGTGGATTTGAAGCCAAGCGATGTGGCGATGACGCTGTTTCCAACATTGATCATGCCGATGGATCAAATAGTACAATCCGCCCTCTTTGAAAGTTTGAAGACAATTGCGATCAATAACATTGCGATTACTTATCAAGATTTTCTCAGCCGGCGAAATTGGGTGATTGATGGGGCAGGGCTTGTTTTGAAAAAACAAGGGGCGGCTTTATCGCTTGACGTCAGTATGGGGCTGCTGGCTGGAGGAGCGGATTATGCGAGCTTGCGCCTGGGCATCGAACGACAAATTGGGGAGAGCGCTGCACAATTTGATGTCGCGTTCGAAGATTTGCCAGCGCAGGACATGGCGAGCCAGCTGCCCTTTTTTGCATGGTTGAACGCGGTTGAGGGGCCAATTTCCGGCGCGATAAGCGGCGCGATAGATGGATCAGGCGCTTTGGGGGCGCTCAGCGTGAGTTTGCAGGTAAAGCAAGGCGTGGTCAGACCCAATGAAACAGCGGTGCCGATCCAGTTTGAATCGGCGCAAACGTATTTCACCTATGATCCGCTGGATCGCCGTTTAGAGTTTGATCAAATTAAAGTTGTAGGTTCTGATGTGTCGTTTCTGGGGCAAGGTTACGCCGCGCTTGAGATGAATGAGGCTTGGCCCGATAGCTTGTTTGGCCAACTTAGATTGTCCGAGGCGAAAGCAAACTTTCAGAACAGTCAACTCGATGCAGTTATCTTGGATGACGCTTTGGTTGATTTCCGTCTAAATTTAACCCCGTTTCAGCTTGATATTGGGCAGTTTTACGCAACAAACAGTGCAAAAGAGATTTCAGTTCGGGGTCAGGCGCGGGTGAGCGCTGAGGCGCTGGGTTGGTCTGTGGCGCTCGACGCGCGCAGCCCAGTTTTAACCAAGGCCGCCTCAATGGAGTATTGGCCCGCTGGATTTAAACCCAGATCCAGAGATTGGGTGTCAAAAAATGTACAGCATGCGACCTTACGTGATGTGCGTTTCGCCTGGAGATTGCCGGCAAGCCAGCCCTCTGTGCTAGAGCTTGGATTCGCCTATGAGGATACTGCGCTACGGGTTACAAAATCATTGCCGATGATCACGCGGGCGCGGGGGCAATTTTCGTCAAATTCAAATCGGCTTGCAACGAATTTGAGTGCCGGATTTATGACCGCCAGCGGGGCTCGGCCAGTCGATGTTTCCGGAACGCGCTTCGTGATCCCCGATACGAAAAAAATCCCATCGGATGGGGTGGCGGATGTTGTCGTGTCGGGGCAGCTGGCGGATGTGCTGCCGCTTGTTGATATCATCGTGTCTGCGCGAAATAGCGAAACAAAAATTCCCAAAATACCGGGGGCGGGCGAGGTTGCTTTGACCGCGTCTGTTTCATTTTCGATGGTTGAAAATGGCGGCGACTCTGTTGAAATTTTTGCGAAAGGCGATGTGAAGAATTTTGAAGGTGAGCTCGGTGACACAGGCGCTGTGATCTCGAGTGATTTGGTGCAAATCGCTTTATCTCCCAAGCAATTGGAACTCACCGGAGCAGGCCGGTTTGACCAGGTACCTTTCACGGCAAAGTTTCAAAAGGGATTGGGCCCAGATCAGGCGGATGTGCCCGCCCTGCTTGAGGCTGAATTGGATCTTTCCTCTGAATTGGTAAACCGCTTTACAGGGGCTGAGATCGAAGGCTTGATCAGCGGCAGCAGCCCTGCCCGGATAACCGCAAGCTTGCCAAGCGGCGCAGAAGCATCATTTTCGCTCAGCTCTGATTTGGTGGGCTTAGGAGTAAACGCAAAGCAAATAAATTGGCAAAAACCGGCTAATAAACCCGCTCAATTTCTGCTGACGGGGCGCTATAATACGCGGGCGCTGACCGATCAATTCTCCCTAACCGGCGCTGGTTTGAATTTGGAGGGCGCGGTAGATTATGCGGAACCAGGGGAATTTAAATCGCTATCAGTGTCTAAGCTTCGAGTCGATGATACGCTGGATGTGTTCGGCAAGTTTGACCCTGCGATGGGCGTTGAAATATTTGGCGGATGGCTTAATTTTCCAAATCTGATGGCAGGCATGCCCGAAACAAGCGGTGCGCAGACGGCGCCGCTTGCGTTGAAGGTGGCTTTGGATGAGGTGGTATTGGGTGAAAATAAACTTACCGAATTTCGTGCGGATTTGATCAGCGCACCGCAATTGTCGGGTCCGTTTTCGGCAAAAATGAACGGCGTGGCACACATTGAGGCAGTTTTATCGCCGCTTTATGGCCGCACGGCATTGGACGTTACGTCAGAACAGGCAGGGCGTTTGCTGACATCGGTTGGAGCTTTGCAAAGCGCCACAGGTGGGCGGCTGAAATTAAATTTAACTCCAACGCAGCAAATGGGTGAAACTGATGGGCTTTTGGAAATCCGGAATGTCAAAGTTCAAAAAGCGCCCGTTTTTGCAGAGCTTTTGAACGCAATCAGCATTGTTGGCCTATTAGAGCAATTGAC
>Ga0228672_1000030_pt1 | contig 119080 bp, 102 predicted proteins | sample 90DmetaG_FD_182788 | JGI IMG/M metagenome (GOLD analysis project Ga0228672, IMG submission 182788) | Seawater microbial communities from Monterey Bay, California, United States - 90D | ecosystem: Environmental > Aquatic > Marine > Coastal | place: USA: California | collected 2016-11-08 | reverse complement strand
ACCGAAACCGTAGAACATCGTTAGTTCACGAAAATAGACATGTGACCGAATGGCGCTGGGAAGAAGGCGATGAACTAGTTACGCACGTTTGCATGAAGAAAAAAGGGCGTGCTTGGCGATCAATAGTTTATCGAGAGACAATAGAAGATTTCCAAGAGACTTTAAACTGACTACTTCTCAAACCTCAGCCAAACTGAAAAGAACAACAAGGATGAGTTCACCCATCGCCCGCATTTTGCATTTCAGTTTTGAACCTGCAGAGGATTCAGAATTATGGGTTATCAAATTAAACTATTTGGGATCGAACTTAATTATTTCACAGTTTTGAGGCTTAATTCCTGTCAACGCCCGAATGAAGTTACCATGTGAAACAATTGCTGTGGAATGGATACTTTCGCGCCTGATATATTCGGCGAACGCGTTTGCTCTCTCCATCAAAACATCTTCAGGCTCAACTGCAATCCCTCGGTGATCTTTTTCTCCGTCATGCCACCAACATTCATCCAGATGATCAAAACTCAGATGGGGAAACATTTTTGTAAGTTTATCGGGCGGGCTTCCTACATCGCAGCTGTTGACCAGTTGCTCTCGTACTGCCGCGTTAATTTGAAACGGCAATCTATTTTCAAAAATCAATTGAGCTGTTTGCAATGTCCTAGTGAAGGGCGAAACGATAAGGTGTTTAATATCAAGTTTTTCAACTTCAATTCGAGCCTGCTTAGCCTGAGTTTCTCCAAGTTCTGTAATAGGAGCGTCAAATATCATGGGGTCTGGTTTATTTGGATCGTGTACCGCATTGAAAGCTGATTGAGCGTGTCTAATGAGATAAATTGACATATTTGATATTTCCTAGCGCTAAGAGTTTGCTGTTTTAAATAAGAGAGTTTTGCCTGGGTACTTAAAAAACCTTAGCATCATCCGCCCCTGCCTGCGTCGCAAGCGTCATCCGTAATATTATTAGAAGTGCGCGCATGGGGTTAGTAGTCTGTCTTCACGATGGTTCTCCAATATAAACCGTTTTGCTTTATCGACACATTGTTTGAGACGAATGGTCGACCGCTATCGTCAATCTCTGAGGCACGCATAACCAATACAAAATCGTCTTCATGTACACATTCTACGCGCTTATGCCATGTAGAGTCGGCGAACCATTCTTGTATATTTGCCAAGTGTTCTTCTCGTGAAGACATCGAATATTCTCTGACAAACATAAATTCTTCATGATGTATTCTTTCAGCTAAATCATAATCTTGATTTTCAAAGGCCTGAATTGTTTGTTCAAAAAGCGTCATCTACTTCCTATCGGATATTCAAATTTACACCAGAATAACGCGGCGTAGAGATATGTGGAGTCTCAAATGAATCAGAGTATGTAACGTAACTTTGACCTCTCAAATATTAAAGTATGTGGAGTGGCGGACAGGCAGCAGCCCAACATTAATAGGGTTTTCCACTGCAATAAAGCATACCTTAAACCACAATTGGGACAGTTACCGATAAAGACAATGCAAAAAGCGCCAATCACGCTCGTTAACAGCGACGCGCACAGGCGCGCGCGTTGCAAATAAAGGCGCTGCGAACAAGTATCAGATAACGCTAAATAACGTAGTTTGACTATCATTTGTCTAGCTGTATGTCTGGCCAAACAATAAAAAAACACCTAGCAAAACTGCTAAGGTGTTGATTTTACTGGCTCCGGCGGTAGGGATCGAACCTACGACCAATTGATTAACAGGTATCTTGGTATATAATAGTTTCAACGGTTTAATAGATGGTTTATAACTAGGGTTTATAACTTTGGTTTTGGATCTTGATTATGTCTAAAGCACCATCAGCTATCAAGCTTTACAAAGGCTTATCGCTTTATCGTGTCGAGCGATCGAGTAAATGGTACGTTCGTGTGTGGGACAAGAAGACCAAAAAATACCTGGTTAAGTCAACCGGTGAAGATACAGTAATACGGGCGAGGGAGGTTGCTCAAGAACTTGCCCTATCTCTGCTCAAGTCAGAAAAGCCTGTTGAGCGTGAGTATACCTTCAGTCATTTTGCCCTAAAGCTTCTTCACAGATCTCGGTTACAGCACCAAACAGGTGAACGAAGCCAAGGTTACATCAAAGCATTGCATTGGGCTGTTCAGAATGAAGATTGGGGTCTACTACGGTTTTTTGGTGACCGGGATGTAAGGCAGATCCGTACTCACACATATCAAGAATACATTGCTGATCTAACCAAGCGTCGTCCAAGTCTTGCTGCTTCAACCAAGAACACGCTTATGGCTGCGTTTCGCAATGTTATGAAGATTGCTAGAGACGAGGGTGTTGTTGAGGTTGTACCGCAAACGCCCCGTGTGAAGAGCAAAGACAACCCGAGGCCTTTCTTTCGGTTTCATCCGCTAGTGGCAAAAGAGGATGACAATTACCAAAAACTTCTAGCGACCGTGAAAAGAGCAGCCGAGGAAGGGGTTAGTGTCCGTGGGTTCTCAGTCACAGATGAGTTCTATGATCTAATCCTATTCCTCACTCATTCCTTCGTTAGGCCAATTTCCTCAGAGTTATATGCGATCAAACACAGCGATGTGACAATTGCAGATGACCCTAGACGGCTGATTGTGACCGTAAGAGATGGGAAGACGGGTTTTAGGGGTGCCAACACCATGCCCGCAGCCGTGTCAGTCTATGAGCGCATTTTGCAACGCTATCCTGATGCTGAGCCTGAGGACTATATTTTTTATCCTGAATATAAAAACCGAACCACTGCCTCTGGAATGATCCAGCGATTATTTACGGAGGTTCTACGATATGGGCAGCTTCAAATAGATACTCCCACTGGTAAAACTCATACACTGTATTCCTTGCGTCATACGGCGATTTGCATGAGGATCATTAACAGCGAGGGTAAGGTGAATATCTTTAACCTTGCGAAGAATGCAGGAACATCTGTTGATCAGATTGAACGGTTTTATGCTCGGTTTTTACCGCTTTCAAAAGAGATGGCGAAGAACCTGCAGAGTTTTGGTGAGTAACTTTTGGTGAGTTTCTATTTAGCCTAAGTATACATTAGGGAGACTTAAATGTCTGACTCAATTTATGATGAAAATGGACAATTTACTAGTGAATACAAGGTGAAGGTAACTACTCATCCTGTAATTTATCATATTACAAAGGTAATTTTCGAGACGAAAAAGAAAAATGAAAACATAAATGCCAGAGACATTTATAGTACTTTCTTTAAAGAGTTAAAGAACTCTTCAAAATTATTTTATGAGTTGCAGGGTGAAGCATTTGATCAGGCAGAATTAGTGCAGCATGGTCTGCACATGATAAACTGCACAATGTATCAATTTTTTCCAAGTGTTGTTCAGATCCGGTCTTTAGATGAGACATATTTAGAAATAAATAAAAATTTCTGGGGGTATTACTTTTACCTAAACGGGATCGACGGGGCTAAACAAGCTGCAGCAGAAAAACAAATATCTGTTTGGGAAGCCGCCAAATTTTTTGCAAACGAATATTGGAAATTTGGTCAGTCAGAATTCATGGAAACTATAGCGCTTGGATATCAATATTTATTAGAAAATGAAGCGAAAGAAGGCGTAAAGGATAAGATCAGATTTGATGCTATTCCGGAACTTCTTGAACGCTTCAATTACTCAAACAAAGTTATTCTTGGATACTGTTATTTTTTAGGGCTTTCTGCACAGTCTGGTAAAAAAGGTGAAGAAATTGAAGACATACATGCACGTTTAGCCAGACTACCGTATGTTGATATAAACAGAGAATATGAAGAACTGCTGGGACCACTCCAGGATTTCAGTCTTCATACTATTTTTGATGAACTTGTATGGCGTTTTAATGGCAAAATAGAAGTAAGAGAAATTCAAATTCCAAACTCTGAACGTACTGTATCCGAGTATTCATTTAAAAATCACGGAGTTCTTTTCACCGATGACCGAACAGTAAATACACTTAATGACTCTGAAGAAATCTTTACAAAAGCGATGGAAAGATTTGGGCATCAGTTTGAAGAAAAAAAATACGATGCGACAAAAACGTTTAAAACTGGCGTTTGTGCAGCAAATATACGAGCTCAAGCTGATGCCAAAGCTACTGGATTAGCTGGCGGGTTTTTTGATCGTTATTTACCGTTGATTTTTAGTGCAGCTAATTTGATTGCCAGAGAAAATATTTCCTGGTCTGGTCATTTGAAAATTCAAATTCCGCTTCAACAGTTTCTTGGTGGGCTTAATTATGATTTGGGTGAACTGATTTGGGCATTTCAGTCATCAATCTTTTTCAAAAATCAAAAACCTAGAGATCACATTGAACATCTTGAGATGTTTGATTTCATGGCCGAGTGTAAAAGCAAGGTTTTAGAATTTTATCACAGGTACCCGGCAAAATGCCGAGAGTTAGCAATACAAAAAAACCACTGGAGTGTCTTTCCACATTTGCAGTCTGAAGTTGATGAAAGAGAGGCTATTTTAAACTCAATCGGTCAATCTCTGGGATATCATTATCCCACAGAAAATTTAGCTTCTGAGTGCATTCTAAAAGCTTTAATAATTTTTGGATATTTCTGTTCGCTATGTGAAACGATAATTTTTCAAGATGAAGGCTCGGTTTTGCAATGAAAGCACAAGTAATTATTGTATAAATTTTCATAAAGATAGGGTCTTGCTCTTATAAATACTCAGAACAACACCAGAGGTCTGTCTTGAGTATCCAAGCCCATATCAAACAATTTTATGATCAGCATTCAGTGCCAAATCCCATCAATCTAACTTTGACGGAGAAGCAGCTTGTGAACGGTCAAAAGATTGATGACTTGGCTTCGGAGCAGAACCTTCGTCACTTCCGAAATCTGCTAAACACAAGGCTGTATAAGAACGCTTATAAGCGCCATGGAAAGCAGCTTTCGATGTTTGTTGTGCGTGAGAGCGATGCAACTCATAGACACCATCTGCACCTCGTTATTGAACAACCAAAAGACATTGATCTGCACTTCTTCATGCACATGGTAAAGTCATGCTGGCAGAGGACTAAATTCGGATACAACGAAATACATTTTGAAAAGCCAACTGATTTCTCCAGAGAAGATGGTTGGATTGATTATTGTTTAAAGAAGAGGACAAAGAGCGATCTGGCTTCCTCGATTGATTGGGCAAATTCCACTTGCTTTGAGCTTCGCTGAGCACAGTCTCCTTAGCCACCCTAATCAGTTTCTATAACCTTCCATACGGGGATTGCTGCTCTCAGTGGTCCTTTAATTATTACTATTACCTAATGAAATTATAGTAATTTTTAATAAACAATAACAGTTATCTAATAGTAAAAGCTAAACCAAGAATGAGGAGCTTACCAATGAATTACCAGCTAATTAACTTTAATATACCAACAAAACTCAAGACCCAACTAGACCTTATAGCAAAGCACAAGCACATCAGCCGAACAGCTATCATCAACACTCAGCTAGAAAGCTATTGTCGCTCAGAGCTAGCATATATTGAAGCCAGCAATCAGCCAGCTGGTTTACTGCTATGATTAGTTCAATCAAAGCGCCAAAGACTAAGCATCAGCTATCACAAGCAATCTTAAAGCTCAGACAGCCAGAGTTAGCTATCTATGAGGTATTAGATAAGCCCAGTGCCAATGCAGCCAAGAAGGCTATCGATACTCAATCAAAGCATCAGGCTATATCAGTAGTTCTTATAAAGGATCGGGGCCAATGATGCGGTTTAAGAGATACATTGCCGAAGGTAAGTATCCCATTTGGGTCAGAGTAACTGTTGGATCATTAGTGCTAAAGATTAAGAACCTATCTAGTCGTATTGAGAATGAGACTGATCCAGCGAAACAGAATGCATTATTAGCTCAACAGAATAAGCTATTGTCATACATTAATGGGTTAGGTGTTGGAGTAGGCTCTTCAGATACTGTTTTGTTGAAAAGATTGAAGTCAATGAAGTGAGACTGATTATAGAATACTAATTATATAATCAATTCATTTAACCTATTGTTATATAGTTAAATTATTCATCATCCCAACGTTGCCTCAAATTAACTGATGCTAGACCCTCAGATTATCAATCAAATATAATCAGTTGAGGATCAAAACATGGGTCTTGGGAAGCAAGCAAAGACACTGAGCCGTACTCAGGTCAAAATAATAAGCGAATACCTCCTAACCAACCGATATGGTCTCAGAGATCAAACAATCTTCTACTTTTCCGTCAAAGCTGGGCTGAGAGCGAAAGAGATAGCTCACCTCAAATGGTCAATGGTGATGAACTCCGATGGTTCAGTTGGTGATTATCTAAACCTTCCTAATGCATCCTCCAAAGGTAATGGGGGCAGGGTGGTCCCGCTGAACAAAGACCTGAAACGCAATTTGGTCGAGATGTTGGAAGAACATCAAACTTATAAAGTCTTTAATCCGTCAACATCATCAATCGTCAGAACTGAACGATCAAAGTCTACTACTCCACAATCTATCGTTAATATGTTTCAAAGATGGTATGGACGATTAGGTTTAGTTGGGTGCTCATCGCATAGTGGTCGAAGAACGTTCATCACGGAAACATCCAAAAAGATATCGACCGTTGGTGGGTCATTAAGGGACATTCAGATGATGGTTGGTCATTCATCGCTTCAAACTACACAGAGATACATTGAGAGTGATAGTGAGAGTCAGATGAAGGTGGTTAACTTGATTTAGCTCTTGCCAAACGTAATTCCGCCTCGAATATTTCTTTCTCTGTAAAATACTTTTGAAACCTCTTGTCTAAAACAAGGTTCTCATACGCAACATCGAGGCAATCATATTTACGTAAAAGTTCAAGGCCATATGTTTTATCATCTCTAGCTAATAGGTCTTTTAAAAATTGGATTATTCCAACCTCCCCAATTTTACGTCGAGAATAGGTTGCGTAGGTAGTTTTGACATTATGCATCGAAAGTACTGTTTCATAACCATCGATAAGTTTATCAAAGTTTTCAGATAGCTCATCTTCTGTGTCTAGGTTCAAAGAACTAAGGTCCCTCATTCTTTGACCAATGAAGTCAGCTAACTTTAGATCATTTCCTCTGACTGCGTTTTTTCGAAATCGTTCTAGTTTGAAAAGCTCATAGCAATTCATAATTTCTTTTAGTGTTTTAGATTTTGGATCATCTATTACCGATTTCATGAAAACAGTTTGACCGCCGTAAATTTCAAATGCAACCAAAGCTGGTTTTAACTCAATAAGGTATACATAAATGTTGGCTGGTCACTCGTCACTTTTTGTTAATCATCACTATATCCAAGGGGACTGCGAGAAGAATAATAAGAGTATAGACCAGATTTATGCTGGTAACCGTCCATTATTATCTGTCTTCAATCAGTAAAAATTCAGCCCCGCCTGAAATAAAATCTGTGACCTCTAGCCTTGGGAATAGGTCAAGTCTCAGTCGGGCAAGTTTCATCCGCACCTCTTGTGTGTTTGGCACCCGCTGGGGTGCAAAGACTGTTTTCTTGGCTGCATTGTCGACATCGGTTTTAGTACATGGAACGCCTATCTCGTCGTTGAGAATTTCCGCCATTTCTTTCGCCTTTAGCTTATAGGTTGGAAAAATATTTGTTCTGCCAAAGGCATGTGGTTTCAACTCATGAGTGCCAGCTTTACGCAGCTTCCATGCGATCAAGAGCTCCTGACGCAGTCGTTTGAGGTCGCCTTGGTCTTTACGTAAGTATTTCGAGGCATCGCCCTCGGTACTCAGACTGCTTTCGTGAAAACTCGCAAAGGCTTCGAGGTCATCTACCGTCTTAAGGCAATGTCGTTCAGACAGGTTGTATTGCTCCCAAAGTTCTCTTGTTTTCTGAAACTGCTCGATAGTGGCCCAAGGTGCAGTTTGAAACCTAAGGTGGCGATATTCTCGTCCGTCGGCCATTCGGTCATTTACCATGATCGGTTTATTTGGACACCTTTTCCAATCGAACTCCATCGAAAGTACCTTTTTAAGCTCACGATCTACGAAGTCGGCACCTAATTCATACATGTCTCGTATTCCAAGGCCCAAGGTTACCAACATCTTGTCAGTTGGTTGTCGGTCAAAAAATAGCTCAATAATTTGATTATTTTCCGCTTCTTTTGAAGCCGGTTCAGAAAGCTTAATCCCTCCTTTTGCAAGGATATAACGTTCTTCCGTCTTGGGGGTTATGCCTGTTCCGTCCCAGTCCGTTGGCATACTAGGAGCGAGCGTAGCTTGAGCTCGAGTTCTCCAACCAAGTGGCTTTCGGATAATATGTTTGATTTCGTACACCTCCTCTTTGCCAGAAGGGACACCGGTGAGTAGGCGCCGGGAGGATCGGTAAAACTTGCAGAGAGTACCCTTGGAAGCTTCTTTCATTTGACTGGCATTGGCAGTTGTTAAAAAGCCGTCAGTCGTAACGTTAAAAATAGAAACTTCCTTAGGTAACGCATTCATGATTTCACCAAGAACGCCCCGGCAAAATGCTGTTATGAACGCCGCATAGGCTGGATTGGTGATTGGGCTTTCGGCTAAGGGCTTGGTATCTTTATCTCTAAGGTCATAAATACGGCGCTCACGCAAACCCTGAGCAGTCTTGCCGTAGGTTGAATTAACCAACTCTTTCCAAAAAAGATTATTAAGGGTTTTCTTAGGAAACTTTTTGCGCTCTTCGATACAGAATTTAGTGAAACCATCAAAGGGACGAATTGGGCGCTCGATACCTTCCTTAATGTTACCGTGCCTTTCCGAGGGAATTAATTTACCCTCCACCAAACTAATTTTAGCTCCAAGTCTGTGTGCAAGAAGAATTTCACTGATGTGGGTGGTGCTGTTTCCTTTTCTGGGAAAGATAAGCCCGTTCTCGGTTCTTACCGGTAAAACAGGGTAGGAGATATCGTCGGGGAATTCAAAGTCCACATTGGCAAACGCTAAGTCCGCTGATTGGAAATTCAATAATTCTTCAACGTTTTGAATGGAGCGGCACTTATCCCAATGAGGTCGTCCTATGAGCGCCATAGCTGATGGGTAAGCGCTAGATAAATCATAATCATACCAAACGCTGTCAAAACCAGGTCCGAACCAGAACTGCTCATTTCGTCCTCCGTGATAACATTCCGTAAGGAAGTCGAGCGACCAATGGATCTTTTTCTGGTAGATAACCTTTTTTTTAGTTTGATACCGCCCAAACTTTTTACTCCAATATTTTTCTTTGATCTCTTCTTTGCCCACGACTTCCAACGGATCAACACCTTGGTTTTTCCAAAACTGCCGGATCAGATCGACGCCAATAGAGGTTAGCGTCACGGGCATTCGAAATTTGCCGGTTCGCTCTTGATATAGCCGGATCATCTTTAAAGTGTAGTGAGTGCAGATTTCAGCATCTCTGATCGCATATTCAGAAAATGCATTCCAGTTCTGCTCCATAAACGTCTTCATGTTTTGCTTAATTAATAGCTCTTCTTTTGGGTTCGACCCAATTTCAATCTTTTCAAAACCGAGGATGTCACCAATCGAAGCTAAGCTCTTTGCACCACCTGGGGCTAAGGACATGGTATCTCTAATTTTTACGCTGAGCTGAATACGTTCGTTCGGAAGATTAGTGGCAAGCTCCATGCGGATATCAGTTGCAACGTTCATGAACAGATTGCGGATGTTGTCTAGCTGTAGAGCTGACCTTTTCTCGTGATCCTTAAAATCTGAAAACCCTGGGACGTCTGCTCTGGTAAAATGAGCAACAAGATAAATTGTGCTGGGTAGTTTTAAGTTTGGAAATTTTCTGGAACCATCTGTGAGTGCACTTAAAAGAAATTCTTCTAGCGATATGCGATCTTCAACAGTTGGACCTTTTGCTTTTATTAAGCCAGTCCAAACTGGTTTTTTGACATCAGCAACATCCTTCTCGATCACGGTGCAACAGTATTGATAACTTAGTACTTCATTGTTTAAGGTTCGACTTATGTTATCGGCGTATCTCTGGTATTCGGTGTCAAAGCCAACGATCAGGTATCGGCGTGGATCACCTTTACCGGTATGCATTAAATCAAATTTTGCTTTGTTCAGCGGCATCAATAAAATCGTAAATGTTTTTGTCTAACACCCATACTAAACATTTACTATTTTTTCTAATTATTTAAACAAGGCTATAATCTTCAATGAAGATAATATGTCTGACCTAGTGATGTTCGAATGAAGTCACAGTTCGAATAAATTTCTCTGATGCCACTCCAGCCGCTTTATGACTTCATCATTTACCCTAGAAAGATGCATATCGGGGCTTATACCAGAAGCTTCCTGATCTTCTTTAGAAAGCTTTTCAGAGATCATGATTTGCCCACTTTCACCAAATGAAATTAGCCCAGAATCAAAAGCTGCATCGAGTGTGGCAACCAGGAGCAAACCGTTGTGCACATTAAGGCGCTCTTCATCGCTCTCGCAGATGGCCCAGGGGACAATATGGCTTGCTCGCAGAAGGGTTGGGTTCTGAACCCCTGTCACGGCACAGGATTTTTCCCAGTAATCCATTAGGGCAGAGCGGAACACATTTTGCCCGATGCGTTCTTTGCGCAGGCGCTCCACCTCGGTGGTAGAGGGTTCTTCTTTCAGCAATCTCTCGAACTCAGCCAAGGGCTCATTGGGCAGAGAGCGAGCAAGGGACCAGATGCGCCCTATGATACGAAACAGGTGGCTGGAGCTTGGGGTAACAAAGCAATCAAAGCCCTCGTGGTCATAGGGGGCTAACTGTAGCTCGTCCGATAATTCGTTGCCAACGCCCCTATGAGATGTGCCAACGAGATATCGTCCGTCAGCGTCCAAAGACAGAACAAGCTGTGTTGGAACCGCATGCGCTTGAAACACCAGCCAGCCATCGCTTTCCCCAAGCGTAATCGAAAATCCCTGGTCGAGGGCTGATTTCTCAAGAAGGTTTCGCTGAGTGACGTCCATCTTGTTTTAACCCTTGTTGGAAAGTAGTATTACGGAACGTAGTTTGGAAAATGATAAAATGCAGCAGAAAAATGAAGTTCTAGATACCCTTGTGGTCCCTGCAACTCCAGAAGGTTTTCAAAAGGTTTTCCTTGGTGAACAACAATGGTACGCTTTCAAACTTTCAAAAAGAGCCCTGAATGAACTTAAATTTTTATGTATTTATCAAACAAAGCCTGTTTCGGCGATTACCCATATTGCTGAAATTGAGCGTTTAGAAATTCATGAAGATAAAAAATATAGGGCCATTTTAAAGCCTAACTCAATCGTTGACATAGGGCCAATTAAGTACAATTCCAGCTCCCTAACGGCTATTCAAAGCCCTCGTTATTTTTCTTTACAGAAAATCATACAAGCTAAATCATTAACTGATTTAGTTGGATAGCCGCAATTACCCCTAAATTTCTGATAAACTTGAGCGGTTTGCATCGTTCTAGTTTCTTAGATTATCAAAAGCTTCCAAAATAAGCCGTTGTGTTCGATATTCTCCGAGATGCTTAATTTCTTTTTGCTTTAATCCCCTAAAAGTTTCTGAGGGATAGCTTTTACCGTTAACATCATGCGGATCTAACACGTAACGCAGTTCTTCTCTTGAAAGCCCAAATTTATTGGCGATGAACCCATCAATTTCTGCTCTCAATTTTGCCCTTCTCTCGAGGTCAAAGGTAAATGGTTGTCCTGTATAATTTAAATCTTCCGCCCAGAGTTTCATAGATAAGCTAGAGTAAGTCAGTTCAATCACACGACTGCTTAAAAAATTAACTTCAGTCAACGAAAATGTGTTTGGACTGAACGCAGGAAGTTGCTGAGCAATGAAGAAATTAAGATGCGTGCCACCAACTTTGTGACGTGCGATAAAGTCAAATAACAAAGAGCTAAATAATCCATAAAGCGAGGCAATTTGATTAGCATTGAATCTTGTGCTTAGCGACCAAATGGGAAGATTATTACCAACACCAGAAAGTGGAAAAATTGATCCAATTACAGTTCGTTCATCTGTAGAGCGACAAACATCTCGGAACCCCATCAACCAACGTGGCTTCTTACGATTAATCAGATCCCCCGCCAGCTCCAACCAGCGCCCACCATAATCCTTTATGAAGGCCAAGTCATCTTGGTCTAAGGGAGTGTAACGCTGCATTTCTACCCCACGGGGGGCAGAGGCGCTGAGCCAGTTTTGCAGGCTTCGACCGACAACTGTTGATGATGTTGCCTGCGGGCCCAACACAGATGCCAGATGAGCCTGAATATCCCGCAAGGAAGCCACTGGGTTTTGCGGGGTCAATCCAGGTGTTGACCCTAGAACCCATTCAGCAAGAATCTTAAGGCAGCCTTCTGCATCATCTTTCTTGAAGGCAGTTTTCAGGCGGGTTGGAACACGAGATGCCCGCATATCCACTTCATCTTCGGGCACCCAGTACCGTGGGGTGGGCTCAAAATTAGGATCCTGTTTTTCCTCAAGGGTCACATCACGTGTGCCTTGTTCTTCATCCTCACCTTCATATGTAGCCCAACGATGATCATAATGATGGATCATCTTGGCTTCATAGAGGGGCACATAGCGCCGACCGTCTGGGTGTTCCCAATTGGAGCCGGTGCGAGCGAAGCCGATTTTTTCGAGGTCTTCGGCGTTTCTGAACAGGTCAGATGCCGAAGTCATGTTGAACAACCCCTGCTGGAAGGTGATCCCCCAAGGGTTCTTATCCCCCTCTGGATGGTCAGGACGCTCTTCAATGAGAACCGGAGCCTTTGAGTAGAGCTTGGCTGTCAGTTCTGCATCTGCTCGTGAACGGAACACGGGCGCTGTTTTTGTGTTGGGATTGATGGCCGCAATCTGCTCAGGCGACAGCGTGAAGCGGCGTTCTTTTTCTTCCAGCATCGTGACATCGTGGAGGAAGAAGGCAAAATTGGCGACTTTTGCCGTTCCGATGGAAAGTGTTGAGAACTTGAAGCTGCGGTGAACTCCGGGAAAGATTCCGTCTCTGTTTTCGAAGTCATAAAGAGCGTTCAGGCGCTTGGTGGATACGAGATCACCAAAGAAAGCACTGGTTGAGCTATCGGTTGCGATCCCTGTTGGGACGATCATACCAGCACGACCAGCAGGTGCTTCACGCACGCCCCCTGTATCGGCAATAGATTGCAGGAGTGAGGTCTGTGTAGCTTTTCCAGTCTGTGCGGGACGCCGAGCAAGTTTTGAGAAATGTTCTGCAAAGAGAGAGTACGTGTTCAGTTTCCCAACTGCCGTTTTCTCAAAGCGTTTCGATGCACGGATGAAGGTATTGTTGGCCTCGAAGCCTCGTTTCGCCACTTGGAAGTCATTCCAAAGAGCTGGGTTTTCCGTCTCAAGTTTCGCAATGGCTCGTTTGCGCTTATCCCCTGGCAATGCCGCAATCTTCTCGTCACGTGCTGCGAAGAATTCTGTTTCGTTGAGCTGTGACACTTCCCAAGGCGGATTTCCGACTACCGCATCAAAACCACCCCGTGCCATCACAGCAGGGAAGGCCAAGGGCCAATGCAGGGCGCTGTTTTCCTCAGAGACCTTGGTGGCATTATCGAGCAAAACATCCAAGCGGATATTGCCAGCGACCGCTTCCCACATCGCCCCTGTGGTCGGCACAGGCATATCGACCAATGTTCGAGCAGAGGGGGCTTCACCTACTTTAGGCGTGAAGAAAGCCGCCACATACATATCGCAAGCAAGTTTGAGACGCTGCCATTGGTCGGAGGCTTCATAACGAGCGAAGGTTCGTGCTTTGGCTTTCACCTCGGACAGAGTATCTTCTGGCATGGCTGCGATTTTGCGTGCGCCATCTACGATTTCAGCAGGGGCGGCTAGAGTTTTGATGAAGCCCGATGCGGCCTTGCCGTCTCGTTCATCCTTGTTCAGCCGCTCATAGGCTTTTGCCACGTCTTTATCGTCACCTGACATAGCTTTGTAGGCCTCATCGGGTATACCAGCCTTCAGCATCTCATAGTCAAAGATACCAATCAGGCTGTCACCACATTTGATGCGAGCATCAAGGAAGGAAAGTGGTTTGCCGGGTTCTAAGGCCTCAATCCAAAGGGCAACCTTACAAAGCTCAACCGCCATCGGGTTCCGGTCAGAGCCGTAGATGCAGTTTCCGACAACCTCACGCAGGGCGTGCTGGAAGACCTCTTGAGAAATCGCTCCAGGCATGCGGTGACGGGCAATACGACCCGCAGCACGGCGTGCAGCCCCCAATAGGAAGTGACCAGACCCACAGGCTGGGTCGATCATGGAAAGCTTGAGGATTTCCGACACTGGATCATTCGGATTGCGAGCCTCGGCCGCATCCAGCACAGGATCCAAGGTTGTATCGAGCAGAAGCTTCACAAGGGAGTCGGGCGTGTAATAGGAGCCAGAGACTTTGCGGGCATTACCTTTGGTGGCATCCCCTTCGGCAAATGTGAATTCACGGGCTTCGAGTTTCAGTTCCGGGGTGAGTTCCAGAAGGCTTTCATAGACCGAACCCAGTTCTTCGGTTTCCATGTCCCGCCAGTTCACCTTGGTCATAGCTTGGCCTTCAGGGCGGAACCACGACAGATGCCAGATCGCCTTCAGAAATTTTTTATTTTCGATTTTTAAAGGCGTAAGATTTGATAATTTTTTTGGCTCAAATAATCCGCCAAGAGCAACTAGGCCTAATGCAGTTTGGCCATTTGCAAGAGCATTGAAAAGCGATTTTATTCCTTCCCAAGCGTCAATGTTCTTGTCCAGAGATGCATTACGCACGGAGCGTTCTCTTAGGCGGTGCAGAGAGTACCCACCCAGATATGCTTTCCTCACGGTCTCGGGCGTATTGGGTGCGTGCAGCAGATTTCTATCCTCAGCTGCGAACAAGAAAATCAATCGATAAACAAGGCGAAGGAGTTCTTCATAATATTCTTGCCGTTTTAATTGTCCGGCGTGAAACTGGTCTCTCAATTCAGTATTTGCTGGATGCTGAATGAACCCACGCCCCAATTCAATAAGGGCTGCCTCTACTCCTTGACGCAAATTGTCTTTGGCGGCGGCGCCGTCTAGGCGACTGCGTTCTTTCCAGTTTTCTAATGGGCAATCTGAAGGGCTTGTACCAGCAACCCCAAAGCGAGAGGCATGAAGTATTAACCAAAGGGCTGAAAAATCAGGAAATAGCCCTTCAGAAAAAATCTTCTCTAAATTTACCTCAATCCAGGCTGGTCGAGTAAGGCTGGCATTATCACGTAAAAGCCGGAGTGTTGCGCCATCGCATATTATTCCCCAGAGTGCGTCTTCATCAGCGTTTAAATACTCTTGAAGTAATTGGGTTGCTGAGCGTTTACGGTTTTCATCACCGAATTGAGAGAGAGCTTCATCAATTCCGAGCTTCCGACTATCTGGTGGGGCTAATGGAGCTATTACAACCGGAATTCTTCCGCTTTCTGCAGAAAAATTGATTGGAAATGAGCGTTCTAGAAAAGTTTTTACGGGCGATTTTGTGAGTGTTGTAAAGCCAAAGCAATCTCCTAATAAATTTTGAACAAAGCCAATTGGTGCAGAAGTATTTGTTTCTTTAGCTGCATCGAAGCTTTCCCAATGAGCAAGTGCAATTTGATAAAATCTGGCGATCTCGTCACGAAGTTTTAATCCCTTTGGAATATTATAGCTTTGATCGGATTGTTCGGCGGCGTCACCCGCAGCAATTTGAGCAATTACATCTGTTGGCAATAGCCCGCCAGATACTTCTATCGCAGCAAAATCAAGTCGAGCTGATCGCCTAGTCTGTTTGCGCCGTTTTACTAATCTAGCCATTTATTCTTCCTCACAACCCTGGCATCAAGACATAAAGTCCAATGATATCCACTGGGGTGATTGCACTCACTCTCACTTGTCCTTTTGAGCCTAATGCTTGGCGCACTCGGATATGGTCTCCGGCTAGGACTTCAGAGCGCTCCGCTGCAAAATCTGTAAGAGCTGGCTGCAGCTGGTCTAAAGCGCCCAAAGCTCGTTCAATTTGATGCTGTTGAGAGGTTACCTGAAGGTTCTCCCCGTCAACATCAAGAAGTTGAAATGCATCATCATTCCATTTGATTGGCCGTTTTGAAATTGCACTGAAGGCAATTGCTGCAGACTCTTCTGCCATGGCAAACTTAGGGCCTAATTTTCCACGTGAGTCTATGCGATGTCGAACTCTTACGAGAACGAGCCAAGTAACCTCTTCGACAGCATCACTTTCCCAAGCTCCAAGTCTAGGTAAAGTGGACAACAAATCTAAATCAGCAAATTCATCGAGTGCTTGTTCAAGAAAGGTTTCAGCCAGCACAGACGGAAGTGGATGTGCCCGATGAATTGAAATTGAGCCGCTCGGTGGACGAGGTGCAAAACCAATTTTCATGGGTTTTATATCTGCATCCTCAATCAAGCTTTCTGAAATAAAACGTTCTTTTATATGGTCTGGAACCAAATGCAGAGACGCTCTATATGCACCAGATTTGAGAGCTTCCAGTGGTTGACCTAGGCGTTTCATAGCCTGGAAAACAAAACGCTCAGTATCCTCGTATCCTCCAAGAGCCGTTTGAGTAGCTTCCCATTCTACTGCAACTTCCTCAGGTTTTAGGGTATTTTGAGCAAAGATTGTTCTTGTTTTCTTTTCTTGTTCAGATGCATTTATCCAAGCCATATCTATTAGTCGGGCTTCTTCTGAATCAGAGAAATCCAGATCCAGCGCCATTTGAGATTGGCCTCTCGCTCTGAGCATTACTGCAGACATCAGTGCTTTGGTTAGACTGCCCTGATCATCCGGTAGCGGTACTCTCACACCTGTTTGTTTTGCGATTGCCTCAGCTTTACGAATAATTACTTCCAGCACTGCTCCATCGACAGGGTTGTTTTCACCATAAAGCAAGACTGTACGAACTACCGGAGCCTTTTGTCCAAATCGATCAATACGTCCTTCCCTTTGCTGGTGGCGTGTTGGATTCCAAGAGAGATCGTAGTGAACGACTGCGTCAAACCATGCCTGGAGGTTGATACCTTCGGAGAGACAGTCAGTAGCCACTAAGATCCGGTTTGCGTGTTCTCCCAGCTCTTCTACCCGAACTTCCCTCTCCTCTGAGGGCATCGTTCCTGTAATGACCTCAACAACATGTTTAGTTGCAAACTTTTGTAGAGCTGCGCCGATTTGCTCTGCGGTTGCAATATACCTGCAGAAGACAACGGGCGAATGGCCCTTTGAGAGTAAATCTTTCAAAGCGGAAATCAGCGCTTTGAATTTCGGATCTCTATCGACTTCACTTGAAAGCTTGTCAGCAATGGAAATCAGAGAAAGAAGATTTTTATCCTCGATCCCAACACCTGGCTCTAAATCATTTTCTGATAACTCTTCATCATCGAGAGTTTGTGCGACTAGCTCATTTTCTGAAATGGCCATGGGATCCAGCTTTGCACGGGTCTTAAGCGCTCGAGCAGCGGCGGATGGGCTGGAACCGACACATCGCATCAATGCTAACGTGCCCCAAAAGGCTAAGCGTTTTTTTGAGTCTCCCTCAACTGACTCAATTACCTCAGCGCAATAATCCAAAATCTGGCCATAAAACTCTTCGTATTCTCCGGTCAGTCGATATTTAAGCTCTGAAGTTTCGTGTTGCGGAAAAAGGCCTGGTTCTTTCCACGCATCAATATCGCCTCTGCGACGTTGAATAAAATGTGTTGCAAGACGTTCTCTCAACTGCCTTTGCTTTTCGGCTGGAGCATCTTGCAAAGCTGAAAACTCTTTATTTAATAACCCCAATAAGTTGTGAAAAGCTGTCTCGTCGCCAGAGTGTGGCGTTGCGGTCAAAAGAAGTAAATTCCGTTCAGTATCATCAGCGAGTGAGCGAACTAGTTCATAGCGCCTTTGTCTGCCACGACCTGTACTTACTGCAGAGTGAGCCTCATCGACTACAACCATATTCGGACAAGCTCGTTTGAAGTCGAAGAAACGCCGTTCACTTTTTATGAAATCCATTGAAACTACCGTGAAAGGATAAGCTTCAAATATGGAAACTGTATTTGGAAGGTTACGCTCTAATCGTGCCGCTTCAGAGGCGGTCACTGGCGTGGCAGGGATAGAGAACTTACTTTCCAGTTCTTTTGTCCATTGCTCGACAAGATGGGGTGGGCAAAGCACTGTAAAGCGATCAATTTCTCCACGATCCAACATTTCACGCAAAATCAAACCAGCTTCGATTGTTTTACCTATACCAACATCATCTGCAATGAGCAGACGAATTACGTCTTGTCGAAGTGCCATCATCAGTGGTGCTAATTGATATGCCCTAGGTTCAAAATTTATTCGACCAGCTGCTCGAAATGGCCCTGCACCTCTTCGTAATGATAATCTTAAAGCATCTCTGAGAAGTTGAGCCGCATCTCGACCACCTAGTTTTTGTTTTAGAGTGGGCGCTGCGAAGCTTGCATATGAAACAGGACTTGCTTCAAGCTCTGGAATAATCGTTTCTAAATCAGCTTCTGACCCTGACAATGGGCGAAGGGTCAAAGTATTTGAACTTTCTATAACAACCCATTCTCGGCCTCTGGCACGAACTAATTCACCTGGAGAAAACTGTTCTGCTATACCCATTTTTTAGTCCCTCAATGCAGCCTTTAGTTGAGTATAAACTTGATTTTTTTCGTTCGGATCTGAGGGCAAAATGTAGAGATAAGCGCCCTTAGTCTCGAGCGCAGTGCGCAATTGCTCCGTTACGCTATGTTCATCAACAGCAACAATTCTTTTCTTGCGCCAAACAAGTGGGATTTCAATTCCTGCGATTAGAAGAGCAGCATCATCTGGTGGAGGTAGATCGTTAATATCTACGGTGGATGACTCAGCGAATTCTGTTTTACCTTTTATTGTCTCATCGCTTGCAAATTGAGAAGGATCTTTTCGGCTTTCTTTAGGTGTTGATGACGTACTAAATGCAAGTCGTAAAAGCATTTTTTGCATTTCTTCATCACGTCTCTCGATATATTCATGATCCGGCTGATTAAAATAAGATAATACACAGCGATAACAGCCTGCTACACATTCTACGTGTTCTTCATCAGAGAGTTTTTTGAGGTCTTTGATCGCTTCAACAAAACTTGACCGTTTGAAATGCATTATTTCAAGAGCTTTCTTGGCCACTACCGAAATGCTGTTTTTTTCTGAGATCATTTGCCCTAGGGCGCCAGCACCGCCTTCTGCCGCTTCATAAAAAAGAAAAGCTCTCCGGTCTTGTCTTGATGGTGTTGGTTCGACGAGTATTTCTCCTTCTTCAAGTTGAAATACTGCTTCCATCCCACGTGCTAGGGCATGCTGAAGCGTGGAAAGTGTCTTTTCGGAACTATCGCCTAGATCCGAAATCCAGTCGTCATTAAAACGAATTAAGAGAGCATTTTTACGATCTTCAACCAATGGAACAATTAATTGACGGATTTGATCGGGGCGCTCTTCTTGGCTTCCGTCATCTTTAGGCTCGCCTACCCAAACGCCGGTTTTTGGGTTGATAAAGAAACCTGCACGAGATTTTTCTTTCCGACGCCTCAAACCTTTGTTTATTCGACTTATGTAGGCTGCCTGGGCATAATTAATTTCGATAATATCGCCCGCATCGTCTGATACTTTCATCGTTGCTGTATGACTTGAAGCATCAAATGAAAATGTGGTTTGAATTTCGAAGCCTTGTCGCTTGCGCTCTTCATCATTCGAAGTAATGCGCTCTTCTGGCCGTGTGCCTACATTTTCAATACGATAGAGATTGGTAAGCGGAACTGATTTGCTAAGAGCTGAGCTACAAACATGACAACGTTCAGGGTGTTCTCCATCATGGCTAGCCCCACAAGCAGGGCAAAGTGCTCGAGATTTCGTATTTAGATATCCATCTTCTCTTTCTCCAGCTTCTTTCAGAAGTGCACGATCGACCCTAAATGCACGACCCTCGTGATAAACAAGGCTTTGTGGCCCAAACTCTGATATTGCGAGAAAGCGTGCACGCTGAATGTAGCGTTGATTTCTACCATCCTGACCGCCTTGGACATAAGCCATTAAAGGTAGGCGGGGGAAGTTATACCCTGGAAGAAAGCCTTCAGTTGCTAGGTAGCGGTAGATGTAAAAGTCGTTATCCTTGTTTGACTGATTAGAGAGTAAAATCGAACGCTGAAACTCGCCCATGCGTCGGCGATCTTCCGCAGCTTTCCGATCTTGAGCTGATATTGTGTAGTCTTTGAGTGTCTGATCTGCCAATTCAATCGACCGTTCAGCTGATCTAAGAAGATCTCTCCAACGGTCAAATGTATCATTAAACCGTCCTGGTGCTTTTTTAACAATGTCTTCTGATACATGGTGTTTGGATTTCATCCATGAAGGATTTTTGCCCGCATAATCTTTTTCTAAAGCAGTCAGAACTGCATTAACAAGCGGCCGTGCTCGCTCAGCAGTAGCTTGAGCGGAAGCTACATCTCGGATTTCTGGAAGAAGCGATTTGTCAGGATCGGATAGATCTAAGTTAGATTTAATGTTTTTGTCGAGTTCAATATTATCACGTTTGAGCTCCATACCAAGAGAAGCCAGCCACTCTGCATTCAAGTGACTTTCTACCAAGTCTCGATTTTTCAAATCAATAGAAGGTGGTACCACAACACCATCTACCAGTTCTGTTTTTCGGTCAAAGAAATACTGATCGTGAGGACTTTGAGCGGCACAATAGGTAAGAATAAGAGCTGCTTGTCCACTCCGCCCAGCACGCCCGCTACGCTGTGCGTAATTTGCTGCTGTAGGGGGAGCATTGCGCAAATAAACTACATTCATAGCAGAAATATCTACGCCTAATTCCATGGTAGGAGAGCAAAATAGTGTGGGTAGAAAACGGCTATCTTCTTTGAACGTTTTGAGCTTTTCTTCCTCTTCTATGAGAGTTTTCTTATCATCATCTCCATATCGAAAACGCATTTCTCTAAGTTCACGAAGATCGCCTTCGACTTGAGCCGTATGCTCTCGTCCCTCAAAGCCAAAGAGTGTTTGTCCGTCTTGGTCGAGCATTTGAGAAATTGTTTTATAGACGCTGACAAAATATTCATTGGTCAGCTCTGCATTGGAAAGAGTTTCATCTAAAGCAAACTGAATGGTAGATCCCGCTAGTTTCCAGCCCAGGCCTCCGAATGGACCAGCCTCTTTCACAACCGAACCATAATTTTCTGATGCCTTCAAAAGCCCTTCTATTACCTCAGAAACCTCTTTTATTTCGATACGTCGACCGCCAAACAGCTGATCTCTGATCCGCTTACCTATAGCGCTCGTTGGAGAACCTCTCAATAATCGGTCCTCATCCTTATTCTTCATTTCTTTTCGCTTGGGTGGAACGGTCATGAAAATAGTTGATGTAACAATACGATCATCATCAACATTCCAAGGTGATTTGATTAAATTATGATTTTTCCCTGCCAACTCTTCCAATTTAAGACGATTAAGCGAAGCACAATCCACAGCGAGACCTTTTCGCATATGATCATAAACCGCCATCAATGCATTCCGTCGTTCTTCTTGAGAGGAATTGCTCAAGATAGGCGAACTTCTAAACTCGTCATCATCTGCAGCAATCTCGTCCAAATATTTATAGCGGGCAGAAAGTAATCCTAATTGTTCCAAGTTTGGGTTGGTGTAGCGCCAACCTCTGCGTTGGTCGACCCAAAAGAGGTGCTGCAAGTTTTGTCGTAAAATAGCTTCAGCTTCATTACGCCGCTCCCCTTTAACACCTGTGTTAATTAGCCACTCTGGGGCCCGCTCGGACGAACTGGGTGACGCAAGAAAACCAAGAGATTTTTGCACTTCTTGTCCAATATTTGCTTCATCCAAGACACCATTGGGGCTACTTTTTAAAGCACTAATAATTGCCCCTCGCATCATTGTAACGAAAACAAAGTCATTGAAATGCCCGGCCTGGAGAGCAGCATCTTGGCGGTTATCGGTAAAAGCTAGAAGTTTACGTGAGTACTCCGCAATCGAGGAGTCCGATGAGTTCATCCAACGCAATACCGTTGAGAGCAGAATCGTTGTAGCTGAACTTCGACTTTCAGCACTAAGTGACGCAAGCTTGTTAATATCCCTTGCAGAAGAGGTATTTACATCTCCACAAGATGGACAAAACCTGTACTTGCCCTTCATAAACCATGCCTGGCGAGATCCTGCGTGAGCAGTGCCATCTGCTAGCACTGAAAATTGCTGAGCTCTTTTTTTCCGATAAGGCTGTTTGAGTCGTTTTTCTCCATTAGGTTTCTCTTCGAGCCAAGAATCTGGATAGTCGTCGTCTTTTCCTGAAAATGTAAAATCAATGTCGTCTGGTTGCGGCATTAAAAAACCCCAATCCGCTCCGTCATCGTCCTCGTCACCGTCTACGGGGATGTCATCAATTTCTCGTTTTTCAAATACTTCTGTCCCTCCGTAGGTTTTTAGAGTTACAGGATGAAACTCTTGACCACAATTACGACAGAAATGGGTCGGATATAGGCGCTCTTCTTCATTTTTTGGATTGAATATTTGGCCACTAAAAGTAACATCTCGTTCACCCTCAGGCCGCAAGCTCGTATAAAGACGACCGGCACCTGCTACAAATTGATGTAACTTGAACGCAAACAGTGGTGAGTGCTCTCTACTATCGGCAATCCGATCCTTTTCTGGTATCGAATAACCTATTAGCGCTTCCCGAAGAGCCTTGGTGCAAATTTCCACCTCAAGCCCACTGTCCACTGAAAGAGCTGTCGAAGCTGCCTCTAATGATATTGGCTTTGCTCTTTCTGGCTTTGTTTCAACATTCTTTAAGCCGATCCGAGTTTCAACCCAAATTGCCAATGGGTCATCAAAGAAATCTATATTTGGACGTCCAATAGCGACGTCACCATTAGCGGCATCGTTTACGGATTCCTTAAGCCCAGACAGGGAGCTTCCGCCAATTTTAATTGGATTTGTTACTCTCTTTAAGGTTTCTGTGACAACTGCGTCTGGACCAATGTCAGCTCCGAAAATTTGTGATGCAATTCGAGATACGGCTTCATTTTTCTCACTCTGTGCACCTTCAGAAGCCATTGTGGCTGATGTACCGATGCAGAGCGGTGGATTATTTAAATCTCCAATTCTAGAGCGCAGACGACGCATTAACATTGCTACGTCAGCTCCCTGACGGCCTCGATATGTATGCAATTCGTCTAAAACTATGAATTGGAGGCCTTCACAATTCTTTAGAACTTTCTGATCCAACTCACTTTGCCGAGTCATTAAAAGTTCAAGCATCATAAAGTTTGTCAATAAAATGTCAGGTGGATTTGCCTTTATTAATTCCCGATCTTCAGAGCTTTCTTGTCCCGTGTAGCGTGCATAGGTGACTGCGCCGCCAGAGGGAGATCCAAGGTAGCCTTCAAGTTCCTTTGCTTGGCTGTTTGCCAGGGCATTCATTGGGTATATTACAATTGCTCTGGTTTTAGCGCCGCCTCCAGCTTTTTTTGCCCTGAGCGCAGCATCAATGATAGGAATGAAAAAGCACAGCGATTTTCCGGAGCCGGTACCTGTGGTGACTACAAAACTTTGCCGCTCTTTAGCAAAACTTATAGCTTGCTCTTGGTGCTTGCGGAGCTTGAGACTAAGGTCTGCTTGATTTTGCCCCCCCCATTTATCTTTGAAAACTTCGGTGCAATCTGGTTCTAAAATCCCACCGTTCACAAAGTCTAGAATTGAGCCGCCTGAGTCATAATGTGGATTTATTTGAAGAAGTGGTTCGGGCCAGAAACGTTTGTCGTCGTAGAGAGTATCTACTTTTGAAGCTATTTCAGAAGATTTTATTTTTGTGAATGAACGTGAGAACGCTTTGTACTGATCGATTACGAATTGATCGAGATTAAATACGTCCATTGGCCTGTCTCACTGTTCGAGTCATTACAATTAAACAGCTTTTGCCGAATATATCCAATCAAAATGAGCCTCATTTTTTTATAATTGATTGGCAAAAATAGTTGGCATTTAGTATCAGGTCAAACATATTTAAGCTGTAGGGCATCAAAAATTTTTTTAAAGAATGATGTACTAGATCAGTTATAAGGCCAACAAAAAAACGTAAGTTCCAAGAGTGCCGTTTGGGGATGTGAAAACGGATAGGGGATGAAAAGGGAGTACAGACTTGCAAGACGAACAAAGCCAGAAAATAGTATTCATAATTAAGGAAATAAAAAGTTTACATACCCGGTTTGATTTAGCCTCCAAAAGTTATGACACGATAATTGATGGTTACGAAAGTAAAGCTTCTCTTGAGAGTTTGAGAGTTGATGGTGAGTACTGGAAAGCGCATGCTTACCGTAATTCGTTAATTAAGCTGCGATTACTTATAGAGAATAATTTTCTTCATGTAGAAACGCTGAGTGTGCTCGCAACAACACGATATATTTTTGAAGTGCTGGTGTGGTTGAGATTACTCAAAAATGATTCTGAGTTTGGCCTTGTTTTCTATTGGAGATTGATGGCTGACCAACTTCAGCATCAAAAGAAAACTAAAGAAAAACTAGAGCACGAAGTTCGCCTTTTTAGGAGTCTTGATGATGAGGAAAGAAGACTTAAAAAGGAAACAGTTGATAGGCTATTGAAAAAAAATCAGAATCCAAGTTCTGATGATTTCAACAGGGCATCTACTTTTGTTGCTGAGGAAATTGATAGAAGAGCTAGGCGATATTTCAGTGTTTATTTAAGTGAGGCTAAAGTTAATGGATATGGATTTCAATCACATCTAATTGAAACAAAGGTAATATCAGGTTTTACAGATCGGATCGAAAAAATCGAAGCTGATCGAGACTCGTTTACACAAAATTGTTCAGCCTCGGCTAGAAAGAAATGTTCTGCTAGATGGAACTGGAGAGATCATGCGCAAACTGTGGGAATGGATGAAGCGTATGAATTCATCTACTCATATACTAGCCGATTATTACACGCTGCTCCATGCAGTATCCTGACGGATCAGAAAAATCTAGAACCACATGAAATAGTTTTATTTTTGGACTATACTTATGTTTCAATGCTAGATGTACTTGATCTTTCCGAGGCGTCAGGTGCTGGTAGGATGAGTGTAAACTGAGAATGATGTTTGGTCTGTTTTTTTGATTTGTTAGATTTAAAATTGCACTTTACACGCTAGAGCTTGCCTGTGGCTAGTTTCAAATAAATCCAACAATAGAAAATTAAAACTCTGTTGGAGCAGAATATTTTAAATAGTGCTTTCCTCGAAAGCAGTTGTACTGATCAATGCACCACATAATGGTTTGGGCTTTTGGTTTTGTTTCGCACACTTAAAACCCTGACCATTTCACCTTGCTCCCAAACGCCATCATAGCCCTGTCCATTGGGCATCTGAATACGCATGAACCCGTCAGGCTGTTGGTTCTTGAATGTGCCTTTCCAAATGATCCCTTCTGAGTCTGTCCTAATGGCGTTGGTGACATGAAGTTGATCTTTCCAAACGCCGTGAGTCTTTCCTCCAGCTGGATCAGTCAACGTACCTTTACCAGATCTTTTAAAGTTTATAATTTGACCCTCATAGAATGAACCATCTGGGTAACTGAGTTTGCCATTGGAAACTTCGTTTGGTTCAGGCAGCTGCCCCTCAAATATCCAGTTAGAGGATGAGATGATGACATGCCCGTAAAGCGTTCCATGAAGCCATGAGCCTTCATACCAAGTGCAGTTGGATGCTTTGAAGAGCCTACCTTCACGATGCCTGAGGCCATTTTGAACACCACCTTCATAGAGATCCCCATTCTTATATGAGATTTCTCCAAAGCCTGTTTGATGTCCGTCTATCCAATCCCCACTATACTGATAGCCGTTTGTGTACTTAATGTGCCCATAGCCATTCTTTGCTCCATTCTTAAAGGAACCAGTGAATGTTGTGCCATTGGCATATTTCATCTGACCAAGCCCGTGGAAGTTACCCTTCCTCCAAGACCCTCGATACGAAATCTCTTTTGAATACTGCGCCCAGTACATACGACCGAATAGCCGCCGATATAGATTTTTCATTTGTTATGCTCGAACTGCTGTGCCCAATTTCTGCGGGCTTATTTTTATACGAACAGTAAATTTGATACTTTATTTTAAAGCAACGATTCCATTTTCGTGGGCAGATTCCTGCTTATCGGCGAGCTAAGGAGAAATATCGGGGTAATGCTTCATGGCTTTGTTTTAATTGCAACTTCAGGTTTTATGGTATGAGTAAAAATCAAAGGTATCTTCTTTCTGGCGTTGTGCCTCATCATCAGAAAATACCTGACACTTAAAACCATTTGACTTTTTAAAGACCCTACTTTAGTGGCGTTACCCTAATTTTTAGAACAACACCTTTCTTCTATTTTTATTGGCCCAGCATTGGGTGAGACCAATAAAAATAGAAGAAAGGTGTTGTTTATGTCTTATCAATTTAATTTTGCTTCATCCAAAAAGTTGTCGCACCAAGTTACACTTGAAGAACTTGCTGCTGTAAGAAAAGTGATGTTCAAGTCATCATTTGAGCTCCTTGAAATCAAGCATATCGAAGATCAGCAAGTTTCAGAAACTTGGAGACAGGCTGGAACAAATAAACAGATCAGTTTGGAAATCGTAGAAAACGGGCAATTAGAAGAGATCGAGCAGCCAGCTACATTGCAAAATGTCGTTGATGAGCTCGTGGATTTGTGGGTCGAACTGAGAGCGATACGTAACAACACAAATGACGGGTATAATGAGGATGGAAATTTTATTTTTCCACGAAAGCCCTTATCATCAATCGAGTTATTTTGGCAAAGCGTAGATCAACAGCGAGAAAAGCGCAGTGCTGATCCAGAGCAATGGTCGTTCCTATTTAATTCTGGCGTCGATGAGTATGTCTGTGCTTACAATGCTTTGGACGCATGCGATCAAAAAGCTATTACACATTGAGGTTAAATTATGAACACTGAACAACAAATAGCCGCAGAGCATGATGGTGGTCCACTTCTCGTAATAGCAGGCCCTGGAACTGGTAAAACAACAACCCTTGTTGGCCGTTATCAACACCTTTTGAGTATGGGTATTAAGGCAAACGAAATTTTGTGCTGCACTTTCTCAAGAAAAGCCGCAGATGAGTTAAAAGATCGAGTCACATCTCAATCTGCAATAAACAACAAGTCTTTGTTTATTGGTACTTTCCATGCCTTAGCTTTGAAAGTTTTACGCTCAATAGGCAGTAATATTGGATTGGGTAAAGAGTTTTCTATCTGGTCCAAGAACTATGAACGTCTAGCAGTCGTGGAAGAAATTCAAAAGCGTGAAAGCTTCATACGACTTTTTGAAGAATTAGAATTTGAAGACGCCACTCCTACGGCAACGTTAGCGTATATTGATTCAGTACGGGAGGAACTTTTAGATCCTGAAGATGCTTCCATTAGAGCATCAGAAAAAGGTGATAAAGCTGAACAGGTATACTGTGAAGTGTATCGGGAATATGAACATTACTTGATCGAACAAGGCTTGTTAGACTTTCCAAGAATGGTTCAACTTGCGGTAAAAGCTTTAGAGCACAACGCCTCAATTTCTGGTGCATACTTAAGTAAAATTAAGCATGTCTTAGTAGACGAATTTCAAGATATTAATGCCGCTCAGAAATGCATGATTGATCTATACGTGTCGAACGGTGCAAAGCTATGGGCGGTCGGTGACGATTATCAAGCCATTTATGGATGGAGAGGTAGCGACGTCCGTTACATGCTTAATTTTAAAAACTCATATCAAGATGCAACTGTTCAAGCACTTAAAGTGAATTATCGCTCGGGAAAGCATATCCTTCAGCTCGCAGAAAACTTGTCTAACCATTTTTTAGAAGGGTTCAGAAAAAGGCTTTCTGCTAGCACTGAGGATACCGGGTTGATTTACTATGATGAGCTTCATGATGAAATGGATGAAGCTCAAGCTTTGGTGGAAGAAGTTCAACTTCGAATTGATAAGGGAATTCCGCTTGATGAAATAGCAATACTTTCTCGAACTAATAAAAGACCAGTTAAAATCGCCTCGAGACTACTTGAAGCAGGTATTCCAGTCGAATTAAAGGGTGGTGTTATTGCTTTTGAGAGCTTTTATGAGAAGCAACTTATCCAAGCATTATCGGTAGCATCTGGCATTTTTTTAACCTTTAAATGGCCCCGCATTCCGACAGACTTATTCGGTTTTTCTAAGCGATTAGAAGCGGAAGGCTGGGATAGAAAAGTTAAAGCTCTTTCTACATATATTTTGAAACGTATAAGTTGGGAAGATGCTGAGGAAAACAAAAGCCGCTTAGAAAATTTGCGGTCTACATTACTCTCATTTAGAGATGCGGGCTCATTCTTCTCGGTGTTGGACGCAAGCTTAAATCCAGACTCTGGAGCTAAGAAAATATTTATTGGGACTATTCATAGTGCTAAAGGGCTTGAATGGGATAGTGTTTTCTTGGTCGGGATGGAAGATGGAAACCTACCTCAACGTCAAACAACATCTCCAAAAGTTTATGATGAAGAGCGAAGAATAGCATATGTGGGAATTACTCGAGCCAAGAACTTTGTCTTTCTAACTTCGATTAAAAATAAAGGGCAGGATAAATGCGAGCAATCGCCATTTTTGTCTGAAATGTTTGGACCTCAAGAAGCTCCTCAGCAAATAAGCTTAGAACATGAGCCAAAACTTAAAAAGCAACAGACAAATATTGTTGCTAAGAAACTTAGTGATGCAGAGAGGCAGAAATTTGCCTCAGACCATTGGAAAGCGTATCAAGAACGCCTCATAGAAAAGAGTATTGCAGATCGAAAAGTTGCTTCCACAAACATTGCAGATGGAGAAGGCAACGCCTTAAGTGCTTGGGATGCCAGCAGTGCTGGTCCCGGTTTTCTTCAAGATTCAGGTTATACAACTCGCAAAGATGGTCCTGGCGCTGCCGTCAGACAGCGCATTTTGAAAGAAGTATTTTTGGGGCAGCAAGATATGCCTGAGTGGTTAAGCGATACTGTTTCTCTGCAATGGGGAGCACCCCAGACAGTTGAGCGCTTCAACAAAATCAGAAGCACTATTAATGTTGGTCTCGGAACTCAAAAGGGTAAGTCAAACCCATCAACGCAGGCAATTAAGAAGTGGGAAGATGACTTGATTTATATGGACGATAATTTGAGAGTATTAATAGAATGAGTCCGCTGGTTTCTTAAGCTTAAATTTGTATATGAACCTTTGTTGTTGTTGGATGTATGACATGTCTGCTTCCCAATCCCGTCGTGCATGAGACATATTTTTGCGGTTGTTGCGAAGGTTTTTTACTCTGCGAATGTGGTTGTAAATCTCTGAAAATCTGTTGCGTGACCCTGGTGATCCCCACCGTGCATCATAGTCAATTTGTTCAGGCATATAACGTTGAAAATCGCCAAAGATCGCAAAGTTTAATACTTCTAACCTGTCTGAATCCTTTAAACCGCTTACCCCAACAGCGTAACCTAAAATTTTAAGAGGAGAAAATTCATCGAAATTATCAAAGTCGATTTTTCTACTTGTAAAACTGCCGCCATATTTTCTTTTGGTATTGCTTGGTTTCTTCTTTTTGAAGAGCTTGTTGATATCTTTTTTTGTAATCGGCAATTCTTCGATAACTTTACTCTTCCTGATTTCTTCAGAAAAAGCGTCGCTGCGTGCGTTCAGAAAATTGATCACAACAATGATTATGATCAATAAGATCAAAACCATCATCCAAGTTGGTATATCAAGTTCCAAAACAATTAACCTTCTATGTCTTTTGTATCTTTGAGGTGGTTCCCCACAAGTGATTTTCGAGGTGTGATGGTCAAACTTTAACCTGCTTTAGGATTTTATCTCAAAGACCATTTCTTTATTTTCTTTCGATTTAAGAAAAGCAATGTTATTTATTTGATACTTAAAAGTTAAAATCTTTACGAATGGTAAACGATAAATTGGGTGAAAAAATGCTGAAAGCTATCTTCACGATTGGATTTCTTATTTTTGGACAGATATCGCTAGCCGATCCTTTTATCGTTATAGAAAACAAGCTGATTTACGATACTGAGAACAGCGAAGAGGCGACTGAAATTGCTTTTGGTCATGAAGAAGAATTGTTAAAAATATTAAGAACGCACACTGACATTGATACATTAGTTCTTAATAGTGGTGGAGGTATGATTGGGGCAGCTAATGATATGGCTGATCTCATTATTGATGCTGACATAAAAACCTATGTTGAAGGCACGTGCGAAAGTGCGTGTGTTACAATGTTTCTTGGTGGAAGAGACAGAACATTAGCGCTTGGTGGCAAAATTGGTTTTCATGCAAGTTGGTGGGCGGCAGATAGCATTGAAGAATATTATAACTCTGAGAAAGAAGATGAAGGCTGGGAAACTCCTTTTGATTTTGCATCTTGGCTTTATGAAGATACTCAAGCCGAAATTTTTACAGAGTTTGAATATCTGCTTGAGCGAGGAGTTAAACCACAGTTTGCGATCCAGACACTAAGAGCCGGATCGGATGGAATGTGGTATCCGAGGCGTAAGGAATTACTTGAAGGTGGTATTTTAACTGAGTGAGTTCTCGGAGATTGACCGAAGAATTAGTTTTAAAGCAAATGCCTCAAAAAAATCAATCAAAGAGATGGGAAGAACGCTGCAACTTCCTTGGACATATTTTGACGATTAATGTCTCTAATTTCACACCAAGAAATGTTTATAACTGTTTATAACTTTTAGCTATACACCTAAATTCCCACATAAATCATGTAACTTGTTGATTTTGTTTGTGAATTTGGCTCCGGCGGTAGGGATCGAACCTACGACCAATTGATTAACAGTCAACTGCTCTACCGCTGAGCTACGCCGGAACTGACGTCGCTATAGCAATACGAGAATTCCGCGTCCAGCGGTTTTTATATTAATTTTGTTTTTGTTTATGGCGTCAGCGATCGAAATTGGCTTTCAAACCGGATTGGGTCATCACAGATGGCTTTTTGGCGTTCACAAAGGTCGATCAAATGAGCAAATACGTTGCGCGCGGCAGCCGGGAGCAAAGCCTCAGATGTGTCATGATAAACGATTTTTGTGATCTCTTTTATACTGCGCCCCTCTGCTGACAGGGCCGCCAATATCGAACGTTCTCGATGCTTTCGATGGGCAAGTAAGTCGCGAATGCGCGCGTTTGGTGTTTTAACAATATCACCATGGCCAGGGTAGAAAACATTCCAGTTACGCTGCAAAAGTGTTTTGCAAGAGCGTATAAAATCACCCATATCACCATCGGGTGGCGACACCATCGAGCTGGCCCAGCCCATGATATGATCGCCAGTAAAAGCGGCCTCTTGCCAGCCAAAACAGAGATGATTTGAAAAATGCCCCGGGGTGTGAATTGCTTCCAGCTCCCAATCAGGGCCAGTCAGTTTGCTGCCGTCTTTCAAAGTATGATCTGGGATGAATTCGCTATCAACGCCCTCTCCACCGCCGCTATAGCCCGATTTAATAAGCGCTTTCATGCGGTCACTTTGCCCTGCATCACAGCGCCCAAATGCAAAAATGGGTGCGCCGCAATCCGCCGACAGCCGCCGCGCCAAAGGCGAGTGATCAAGATGCGAGTGGGTGACCAGAATATGGGTGATTTTTTGTGTGCCCTGAAGCGCTGCTTTGATCGCCCTCAACTGCGTTAAATGATCGGGGCCGGGATCAATAATCGCCAGATCAGAAGAGCCTAGCAGATAGGTGTTCGTGCCCCGAAATGTCATGGGTGACGGGTTTGGGGCCAAAATTCTACGAAGATTTGGCGCAATTGTCTGCGCTATGCCAACAGGCGGATCAAAGCTTTGGTGGGCAGAGTCCATTTTTGTTTCCCCGGTTCTAAACTTGTTCTAGATGTAGAGGTGATGTTTAGATCCTTCAAACGCTATTTGCCCTCGGGGCTGTATGGTCGCGTGGCCTTAATTTTGGTGTTGCCGGTGGTGCTGCTTTGGCTTGTGGTCTCCATCGTATTTATTCAGCGGCACTTTGAAGGGGTGACCGAGCAGATGAGCCGGGCCGTGATCAGCGAGCTCAGCTTGTTAAGTAAGCGGCTGATCGCGGATCAGGGTTTGACCGAAACGACGGAAAACTTGGCCAATGCTTTGAATATCACCATTGAAACCGTTGTTGCCGATGCGCCGGATTTGGCAACTTTTCGGCATTTTTATGATTTAACTGGATTGGTTGTTGTAAAAGAGTTTGAGCTAATGGACAGTTTAGTGGCGGTTAATCTTGATGCGCCTAAATTGGTACATCTGCGGCTTGATTTGGCGGGAGCATATTTTGATATTGAGTTTTCGCGTGACAGGGTGTCGCCGTCAAACCCGCACCAGTTGATCGTCAATATGGTTGTATTTGGTGTGTTTTTTACCTTGATTGCGTTTATTTATCTGCGCAATCAATTGCGGCCAATCACCCGTTTGGCCGCCGCGGCTGAGGCCTTTGGACGGGGGCGAACCCTACCATACCACCCCTCTGGCGCGATCGAAGTGCGCGCAGCGGGGCGGGCGTTTTTAGATATGCGTGCACGCATTGAACGCCATATTGAACAACGCACAATGATATTATCGGGCGTTAGTCACGATTTGCGTACACCTTTGACACGGTTGAAGCTGGGTCTATCTATGCTCGAGCATGACGATCGCAAATTGCTAGAACGCGATGTTGATGAAATGCGCCAACTTTTGGATGAATTTCTTTCCTTTGCCCGCGAGCAGGGCGATGAAGGGGGCAAATCAGAGGCAACCAATCCGTTCGAGTTGGTTCAAATGATTGTACAAGATACGACGCGCGCCGGACATTCGGTCTCTTTGCGCTGCAATCCAAGCACCATTCTCGTTGAGATGCGCCCGCTTGCGATCAAGCGCGCGCTTGAAAACTTGATTATGAACGCGGTGCGGTATGGCACAAAAGCGGTTGTTGATCTTCAATATGATGCGCGCAGCCTGGTGATTTCCGTGGAGGATGACGGGCCAAGTATTCCACCCGAGCTTTATGAAGAAGCCATGAAACCATTTTCGCGTCTTGATCCTGCGCGCAACCAAAATAAAGGATCGGGGGTTGGTCTTGGGCTTCCCATTGCCGCTGATATTGCGCGTGCTCATGGTGGCCGAGTTGAGCTGTCTAAAAGTAGAGATTTTGGAGGCCTTTGCGCGAGCCTTATCATTTCGCGTTAGATGAAATTTGGCGGTTTTGGGATTGCAGATTTTACAGGCGTGAATTTAAGGGATATAAATATATACTTTTGTATTGATAAATATCTTTTTGTCCTATAAGGGAATGGGTAGGCGAAACATTTTGGATGCGTTTTGGTTTGGGTGGCTTTGTTGGTTTTGTGTGCCCGGCGCGTTTGTAGATGTTGCGTATGCGTATTGGTGACGAGTTTTGTGGAGGGGCGGCTTATACTTCTTTAAGGCGGCTTTATGATTAAAGGCGCTTTAAGAGGAACGCACCCCTCCACGGTTTCTTTCTGAACAGAGAAAAATTTTACGCTCGAATATGGCTGGCAGCTGCTTTCGGATCGGGCGCCAGTCTTTTTTTGTAAAATGCCTATGCTTTAGACCTCATAGAAATTTAGCATTTTTTATGGTCAAACGCGCGTGGTAGAACGTTTAAGTATGTAACATTTGTGGTCTCGGGCCCCTCAAAACATGCTTGCAGCATTGCTTCATTATCATCTTTCCTTTTGGCAGATTTAACTTTAGCACAGATGTCTAATCAAAGGAGACGCCTGTGCCTATTTTGCAGTTCTTCCGTCAAAATAGTGCCTGGTTAGCAGCAGGGGCTTTGCTGGCATTTATGTCAAGCTTTGGCCAAACCTTCTTCATTTCTATCTTTTCAGGCCATATTCGGGCCGAATTCGGCCTCTCACACGCGGCTTGGGGTGGGTTTTACTCTTTGGGCACAACGGCGTCGGCGATTGTGATGGTTTGGCTGGGTACTTTAAGCGATGTCATCCGGACCCGAGTTTTGGGGCTTTTCGTTTTATCTGGTTTGATGGGGGCAACGCTTGTGATGGCCAATCTGTCGCATGTGTTTTACCTGCCTTTTGCAATTTTCGCGTTGCGTTTACTGGGGCAGGGCATGTGCTCGCATCTGGCAGTGGTGGCTATGTCGCGTTGGTTTGTGGCCAATCGGGGGCGCGCGCTATCGATCGCGGGGCTGGGATATTCCTTCGGAGAAGCTTTTTTGCCCGTGTTGTTCGTGTTTTTAATGGGCGTTGTGTCGTGGCGCTCTTTATGGTGCGTTGCTGCTGGGGTGCTTTTATTGTCTCTACCAGTTTTATTTCGATTGCTGCGTCAAGAGCGAACCCCGCAATCAATGGCGGAAGATAACAGTTCCTTGGGAATGGATGCGCAGCATTGGACGCGCGGGGCGGTCATCCGCCACCCGCTTTTTTGGTGCATGATGCCGGCATTACTCGGCCCTAGCGCGTTCAACACGGCGTTTTTCTTTCAACAGGTGCATTTCGCGGCGGTAAAAGGCTGGGATCATTTATCGTTGGTAAGTTTTTTCCCGCTATATACGGGGGCCGCGGTTTTGGCGATGCTGGCATCGGGCTGGGCGCTTGATCGTTTTGGCACCCCAAGGCTGATCTGGTTTTACCAATTGCCCATGTCGTTTGCGTTCTTGTGCTTTGCATTCGGACAATCGCAGATGATGTTCGTAACGGGTCTGCTGTTTCTGGCGATCACAGCCGGCGCAAATACAACGCTTCCAAATGCGTTTTGGGCTGAGTTTTATGGCACCCGGTATTTGGGTGCGATTAAATCATTGGCGGCCGCGATTATGGTATTGGGCTCTGCGCTTGGGCCGGGTATCACTGGTGTGATGATTGACTGGGATATAGGATTGGAAACTCAATATATCGCAGTTGCTATATTTTTTGTGTTGAGCACGGCCGTAATGTCATTTGGGGTATGGCGCGCAGCGCCGCATTTACCTAAATCGATTGTTGTAAATAGCCCAAGCAGCCTTTAAGCGCTGCAAAATCATCCTCAACCAAGAAGATCGGAAATTCCGACATGTAATCTGAGAAGACGCCTTTGTCATGAAAGGTCGCGCCGAAATTTTTAGGCGTCACAAACGGCGCGATTGCGCGAGAAACCCCGCCAATCATATAAATGCCACCCAGAGGCAGATGTGCCAGGGCCAAATCTCCGAAATAAGAGCCCATGATTGATGCAAAGCATGCCACAACGTGGCGTGCCTCGCGCTGTCCATCCTGCGCGGCTTGCATAACTTTGCTCGCGCTGCGCGGGTGCTCGGGATCAAAAAATCTGTTTAAGGTTTCCAACCCGTTGCCAGACAGCACGGTTTCAACAGATGCAAACCCCCGCTCAGCTGCAATCCAATCAGATAATTCCCGCTGCAGCGCAGTTGCAACGGGCAACCGAACATGCCCGGCTTCCGCAGGTGGCACCAGCACGCCTTTAGAAGCAGGATAAGCCGCCGCGATATTGAAGCCGGTTCCAATTCCACAGACCAATTTTGTGGTCCCGGCTTTGGCTTTTGAAGGACCATAAAGATGCTTGAGGCTTTCCAAAGGCAGAACGTTTAGCGCGTATCCTTGGGCTTGCAGATCATTGAGCAAGCCAACATGATCGGCTTGGGTAAGCGCGCGCAATCGATCCGGGCAAATTAGCCAGTCCAGATTAGTGACTTTTATCACCCCGTCGCGAAGCGGCCCCGCAGCTGCAACACAAATAGCTGTAACCTTGCTTAGGTTTTGCGCCTGCATATAGGTTTTGATAATATCTTCTAAGCAGCCATAGCCTGCATTCGAAAATTTTTGAATTGTTTCAGGGTTCAACGCGGTATCATCACTTAGAGCGACGCGGGTATTGCTGCCCCCCAAATCAATCAAAATATAGGTGTTGTCAGCCATTTTTTATCCCCGAGCTGCCGCCTGCTTTTGCTTCATCTGCTGTTTAGAGGCCTAAAGGCGATTGCTCAAGCCGATAGATCGAGCAAATGTTACAGAATGAAAGATCAGAGGGAAAGGCCACGTAAAACCAAATGTTCTATATTTGTTCTCAAAATTTGATTGGAGACTCAGTTTAATCAGCCTATGTTTGGTTTGTAGAGTAAGGAACATCATGGCAGATCAAAAATTCATCTCTGTGCGCGGTGCCCGCGAACATAACCTAAAGTCAATCGATGTGGATATTCCACGCGATCAATTTGTGGTGATAACAGGTCTTTCCGGATCCGGAAAGTCATCGCTGGCCTTTGATACCGTTTATGCTGAAGGGCAACGGCGCTATGTTGAATCGCTCAGTGCCTATGCCCGTCAGTTTCTGGATATGATGGAAAAACCGGATGTCGATCAGATTTCTGGCCTCAGCCCTGCCATTTCGATTGAACAGAAAACCACCAGCAAAAATCCGCGCTCCACAGTTGGCACAGTCACCGAAATTTATGATTACTTGCGGTTGCTTTTTGCCCGGGCTGGCACGCCCTATAGCCCTGCCACTGGCTTGCCGATTGAGGCCCAGCAGGTGCAAGACATGGTCGACCGCGTTGCGGCGATGCACGAGGGCACCCGCGCCTATTTATTAGCCCCGATCGTGCGCGATAGAAAGGGTGAGTATCGCAAAGAATTCCTTGAATTGCGAAAGCAAGGGTTTCAGCGCGTGAAAGTGGATGGCGCTTTTTATGAGCTGGATGATCCGCCCACCCTGGATAAGAAATTTCGCCATGATATCGACGTTGTGGTTGATAGGATTGTGGTGCGTGCGGGCATAGAAACCCGCCTTGCCGATAGTTTTCGAACCGCGCTTGACCTTGCCGATGGTATTGCAATTTTGGAAACTGCCACGGATGAGGGTGATCCTGAGCGGGTTACCTTCAGCGAAAATTTTGCGTGTCCGGTGAGCGGTTTCACAATTTCGGAAATTGAACCGCGTCTGTTCTCGTTCAATGCGCCCTTCGGTGCATGCCCGGAGTGTGACGGGTTGGGGCAAGAGCGGTTTTTTGATGAGCGCTTGGTGGTGCCGGATGAAACCCTGAAAGTGCGGGATGGTGCCATCGCACCATGGCGGAAGGGAAAGAGCCCATATTTCACACAAACGATCGAAGCAATTTCCAAACATTATGGCGTGTCCATGAATGTCAGTTGGAAGGATTTGCCTGCCGCCGTTAAAAAAGTATTTTTGCACGGATCAGGGGATCAGGAGATTAAATTTCGTTATGATGACGGAGGCCGCGTTTATCAGGTAACCCGTGGTTTTGAGGGTGTCATTCCGAATATGCAACGGCGCTATCGCGAGACTGACAGTTCGTGGGTGCGCGAAGAGTTTGAAAATTACCAGAACAACCAACCCTGCGGAAGCTGCAATGGCTTCCGCCTACGCCCCGAGGCGCTGGCCGTCAAAATTGCCAACTTGCACGTGGGTGAACTTGTACAAATGTCGATCCGAGATGCGCTGAGCTGGTGCGAGGGCGTGCCCGAACATCTGAGCGATCAAAAAAATCAAATCGCGGCCGCGATTTTGAAAGAAATCCGAGAGCGGCTTGGGTTTTTGAATAATGTGGGCTTGGAGTATTTAACCCTCAGCCGCAATGCGGGCACCTTATCGGGGGGCGAAAGTCAACGGATCCGGTTGGCCAGTCAGATTGGCAGCGGGCTCACGGGTGTTTTATACGTGCTTGATGAGCCCTCAATTGGCCTGCATCAGCGCGACAATGACCGTTTGCTTACCACGTTGAAAAACCTGCGCGATCAAGGCAATACGGTGATTGTGGTCGAACATGATGAAGAAGCAATCCGCGAGGCGGATTACGTGTTCGATATCGGACCAGGCGCGGGTGTTCATGGGGGGCATGTTGTGTCCCGCGGCACGCCAGCAGAGGTCGCGGCCGATCCAAACTCTCTTACAGGGCAATATCTTCAAGGGATAAAAGAGATCGCGGTTCCTGCGGTAAGGCGCAGTGGGAACGGCAAAATGCTCACCGTGGTTAAGGCCACCGGAAATAACCTGAAATCCGTTACGGCGGATTTTCCGCTTGGCAAACTGATCTGCGTTACAGGGGTGTCAGGCGGTGGTAAATCCACGCTTACAATCGAAACCTTGTTCAAAACGGCCTCGATGCGTTTGAACGGGGCCAAACAAACACCAGCCCCCTGTGAAACGATCAAAGGTCTCGAATTTCTTGATAAGGTGATCGATATCGACCAGCGTCCGATCGGCAGGACGCCGCGCTCAAACCCCGCCACGTATACGGGTGCCTTCACGCCCATCCGCGATTGGTTCGCAGGATTGCCTGAGGCAAAAACCCGCGGCTATAAGCCCGGCCGGTTCAGTTTCAACGTGAAAGGCGGGCGCTGTGAAGCCTGCCAGGGCGATGGGGTTATCAAAATTGAAATGCATTTCTTACCCGATGTCTACGTGACCTGCGAAACCTGCAATGGCGCGCGCTACAATCGCGAAACGCTGGAGGTTAAATTCAAAGGCAAAAGCATTGCAGATGTGCTGGATATGACGGTCGAAGATGCGCAGGCGTTTTTTCAAGCGGTGCCATCGATCCGTGAAAAAATGGATGCATTGGTGCGGGTGGGTTTGGGCTATATCAAGGTCGGCCAACAGGCCACAACGCTGTCGGGCGGTGAGGCGCAGCGCGTCAAATTGTCAAAAGAGCTGGCAAAGCGCTCGACGGGCCGTACCCTTTATATTCTGGATGAACCGACGACGGGCTTGCATTTCGAAGATGTACGAAAATTACTAGAAGTGCTGCATGAATTGGTGGATCAAGGGAATTCTGTGGTGGTGATTGAGCATAATCTGGATGTTGTCAAAACGGCAGATTGGATCATTGATATCGGTCCTGAAGGCGGTAATGGGGGCGGGCGCATCGTGGCCGCCGGAACTCCGGAAACCATCATCAAGAAGAAAAGCAGTTACACGGGGCATTATTTGAAGATGTTGCTCAAAGACCGGAAATTAGCAGCTGAATAAGCCGCCTTTACTTGCGCGATGCATGAGCTCTCGCTGCGCTTGGAGTGGCGTGTCAGCGTCGCTCGCGGTGCGCGTAGGTTCTTGATGGACGGTTTATGTTTGTCGTGCAGGTTTGATTGGGCGGAGGCTTGGCTTCAAAGCGGTTTGTCAGGGCTTTAAAAAAGAGGTTTGAAAGGCCCTCTCGCGCAGGACCTCAACCCGTTTTTCTATTTTTCAGGAATTAAGCCTTTGGGAGAAAAGCGCAGCACCAGCAATAAGATAAGACCCATGGTAAAAAGCCGCATATGCGCCACGCTGCTGATCAAATGCTGTTTTAGGGGGCTTGCATCTTCCATTCCTGAGGTGATTGCTTGCATTAAGAAACCACCGATTGGTTCCACTTGCACCCAAAAAAACCAGATCACAAAACCGCCCAGCACCGCGCCAAAATTATTTCCAGAGCCGCCGACAATCACCATAACCCAGATCAAGAATGTATAACGCAAAGGTTGATAGCCCGCTGGGGTCAGCTGACCGTCCAGCGTGGTCATCATAGCGCCCGCAATGCCGCAGATCGCCGAGCCCAACACAAAGATCTGCAGATGCCGTTTGGTAACGTCTTTTCCCATCGCTTCTGCAGAGGTTTCATTATCGCGAATGGCGCGCATCATACGCCCCCATGGGCTGCGCAGCGCGTTTTGGGCCATCCAAAGCAAAAGCAACAGAACGACAGTAAACAAGCCAGCGTAGCAGAGCTTTACATAAATAGACGAGGCGGTCACAGCATTCATTCCAAGGTCCGTTGCGGTTGCCACGAAGTCTGGGTTGTTTTGCAAATCCACCTCGAAGGGAACCGGCCGAGGAAGGCCGATTACATTTTTGACGCCTCGGGCCAGCCAATCCTCATTTTTCATAATCGCTAAAATGATTTCCGCAATGCCTAAAGTGGCGATGGCCAGATAATCAGAGCGCAAGCCCAAGGCGGTTTTTCCAATAATCCACGCCACACCCGCTGCCAGCAGCCCGCCAGCGGGCCAAGCCAGTAGGATCGGCAATCCCAATCCGCCTAGATATCCCGTTGAGGCTGGATTGACCGCTTCGATCGCTGATACGCCGCCATCGAAAACAAACCTGAATGCGAAAAACCCCACAATCAGCCCGGCAATAATTCCCAATATTTTGGCTTTGCCCGATGGCAGGCGGACGATGGCTAAGCTGGTTAGCCAAAGGCTGGCAACACCAATCACCAAGCCCAGCATGGTGCGCAGTCCTCCTGCGCTCCACGCCTCTGTAACGGGTGGCATTGAAATCAGCACAGTGGCCAGACCGCCCAGAGCCACAAACCCCATCACGCCCACGTTAAAAAGGCCCGCAAAGCCCCATTGCAAATTCACCCCTAAGGACATGATGGCGCTGATTAGCCCCATATTGAGGATCAATAAAGCGCTATTCCAGCTTTGCAAAAAACCGGTCAACAGGATGAGCAATGCCATCGCTGCAAACAGAAAAATGTTTCTATACTGCGCCATCAATAGGCCTTTCCTTTAAACAAACCGGTCGGACGAAATAGCAGCACAATGATCAAAATAGAAAAGCTGACTGCAAATTTATAATCAGTGCTTAGCAATTGCACCAAGCTCGAGGGGGCCCAATCGCTTGGCACGAGATAGGTCACCACTTTTTTCCACGCATAGGTTATGGTAACTTCCGAAAAGGCGATCACAAACCCGCCGGCAATCGCGCCAACCGGATTGCCCAGCCCGCCGACGATGGCCGAGGAAAAAATCGGCAAGAGCAATAGCAAATAGGTAAAGGGCTTGAACACTTTATCCAGCCCATAAAGCGTGCCTGCAATTGTCGCCAGCGCCGCGACGATCATCCAGGTCACCATCACCACGCGCTCTGGATTGATCCCGGAGAGCAAAGCCAGATCTTCATTATCCGCATAGGCGCGCATCGACTTGCCGGTTCGTGTGCGCTCAAGGAACCAAAACAGCAAGGCAACAACAATCACGGCGGCAATCACGGTCAAGCCTTGCGTCGTTTTAATTGCCAAACCCTCTTTCAACCCGGTCATGGCCTTAAACTCGCGCGCGGACATGATGAAGCGCTGACCATCGCTAAAAGTGCGATCATCGGGGCCGATGATGAAGCGCACGACGCCATTCATAATAAACATCACCCCCATCGAAACGATTAAAAAGATCACGGGTTTGGCTTTTTGAACGCGATAAAAGCGATAGACGGTACGATCGGTGAACAAGATCAACGCGATACAGCCAAGAATACTGAAGGGCAGGGCCAAAAGGGCCGTTGGCAAAACCCCAAAAGAAATTCCCATCGATTGAAGCCACCACGTGCCCAGAATACTCAGCGTTGCTCCAAAGGCCATCGTATCGCCATGCGCAAAATTAGAAAACCGCAACACCCCATAGATGAGCGTGATACCCAAAGCCCCCAGCGCCAATTGGCTGCCATAGGCAAGGCCGGGTATAATTACATAATTGGCCAGCGCAACCAGCGCATTAAGCAGATCCATCACAGGCATTCCCCTCTATCAATTCTGCGCGCGCGCAGACACGTCTGAGGTGAAAGACCGCCACCGCGTAATCGAGTGCATTCAAAAACTTTACGCAAAGCTCTACCCCCCTAAGAACGATTTGCGGACTTCTGGATTGTTCAACAATTCTGCGCCGCTGCCGGTAAAAGCGTTGCGCCCTTGCACCAAGACATAGCCTTTATCGGCAATGCTCAGCGCCTGCCGCGCATTTTGTTCAACCATAAGGATCGGTATGCCGGTGCGGGCCACCTCGATGATCCTGTCAAAGAGTTCATCCATAACGATCGGGCTGACACCGGCGGTTGGTTCGTCCAGCATGAGTAATTTAGGCTTGGTCATCAACGCGCGCCCAACCGCTACTTGCTGGCGTTGCCCGCCTGATAACTCGCCGGCGGCTTGCCGACGTTTATCGCGCAGAATAGGAAATAAATCATAGACCTGCTCAAGCGTCTCGCGAAAATCATCCCGTCGAATAAACGCACCCATTTCTAGGTTCTCTTGTACTGTCATGCTGGTGAATATGTTGTTTGTTTGGGGCACGAATCCCATGCCTTTGGCAACACGATCTTGCGGTGAGAGATGTGAGATATCATCACTGTCAAGGCGCACTTGGCCTTCGCGCAGGCGAAGCATGCCGAAAACAGCCTTCATCGCGGTTGATTTTCCCGCGCCATTTGGGCCCACAATCACCGCGATTTCTCCGCGCTCGACCGCAATGGTACAGCTGTGCAGAATATCTGGCCCCTGCCCATAGCCGCCGGTCATCGTTTCCCCGATTAAAAATGGCTCATTCATGTCCAATTAACTCGCTTGCATCCAAGTAACCTGCAGATTTAGGCTGCTCATATTCATTTTCTGACGCCCTTATTCATGCGGTGGTTTTGTTTTTCAGGCCGGTGCCCAAATAGGCTTCGATAACCTGTTCATTGGCCTTTATTTCGGCCAGTGTTCCTACTGCCAGTACGCGCCCTTCGGCCATACAGATCACTGGGTCACAAAGCCGCTCGATAAAATTCATGTCATGTTCGATGACAACGAATGTATAATTGCGCTCTTTATTCAGCCGCAAGATTGCATCGGCTATTGTGTTTAAAAGCGTGCGGTTCACCCCGGCTCCGACTTCATCCAGAAACACAATTTTTGCATCGACCATCATTGTACGGCCCAGCTCTAACAGCTTTTTTTGGCCGCCAGAGACTTGCCCAGCTTTATGATCGCGCAGGTGATCAATGGTTAAAAATTCAAGGACTTCATCGGCTTTTGCCGCCAGCGCCCGCTCTTCATTGGCGATGCGTTTGCGGCCAAACCAAGTGTTCCAAAGGGTTTCCCCTGATTGATTTGCCGGAACCATCATCAAGTTTTCGCGGCAGCTCATAGATGAAAACTCATGGGCGATCTGAAACGTGCGCAGCAGGCCTTTACTGAACAACTGATGCGGCGCCAATCCGGTGATATCTTCGCCATTCATTAAGACGCTGCCCGATGTTGGTGCGAGCACGCCGGCGATTACGTTAAATAAAGTGGTTTTTCCAGCGCCATTCGGGCCAATCAGCCCTGTTATCGACCCTGATGCAATTTCAAGCGAGGCTCCGTCAACCGCGTGAAACCCACCAAAATGTTTGTGAAGATTTTGAACTTTAATCAAAACAACTGCCCTTATTCATCCACTGCGCAGGGTTGAAATGCAAAACAGCCCGGTCTCCCGGGCTGTTTTTTGTTCTCACTTAAAGAGATTAACGGAACGCGACCGTTGCCACCGCGCCGTCTTTGATCTCGATCTCGCGATAGTTGCCGGCTGATTCGCCCGGTCCGATCAATTCAACGGCCGTTGCTCCCACGTAATCGATTTCCTTTCCGGCTTTGATCATATCAAGCGCCTTGCCCAATTCGCCCGGCATGATTTGTTCGCCTGGCGCATTGGCAACCGCCATGAGGTGATCTTTCACTGCGGCTGAGTCGGTTGAGCCAGCGGCTTGCATAGCGAGCATGATCAACGCGGCAGCATCATAGCTTTCGGGCGCAAATGCGTCAGAACCGCCAAACGCTTCCGCAGGGTTGTTCAAAGAGGCGCCAAGCGCCATCGCAACGAACATGTCAGCGCCTTTGCTGTCGGTGCCTGGATATTGACCGAATGAGCCGGTCAAATCTGGGCCGATTTTGTCAACGATATCTTGACCTACCATACCGTCTGGCAGCACGAATGTGTCAAACGCGCCTGTGTCAAGCGATCCTTGGATGATTTGCGTGCCAGCACCGTTTGCATAGCCCGCAACAACCAGAATTTCGCCACCGGCTGAGGCCAGTGCGCCGACTTCGGCAGAATAATCGGCTTTGTCTTCATCATGCGCAGCAGATACGGTTACGGTGCCACCAGCGGCTTCGAACGCGGCTTGGAAGCTGTCGGCCAATCCTTTGCCATAATCGTTATTGGTGTATGTCAGAGCAACGGATTTGAAACCGCGATCCATGATATTTTGTGTCATCACAACGCCTTGACGCGCATCTGATGGGGCTGTGCGAAAAAACAAACCATCATCTTCAGCCGTTGAAAGCGCCGGTGATGTAGCCGAAGGCGATACCATCACGATACCATTCGGGCGTGCTACATTCTGCAGGATCGCGCCTGTGACGCCTGAACAATCCGCACCCATGATCGCATCTACTTTATCCGATGTGATTAAACGCTCTGCCGCCGCGGTTGCGGCCGCTGCGTCAATGCAGGTCGAATCGCCGCGAACCGGTGTCACGGTTGCGCCATCGAGCAATTTGCCTGACGCGGTGACTTCTTTCATCGCCAGCTCAGCGCCCAAGCCCATTGAGGGGGTGATTGTTTCGAGCGGTCCGGTAAAGCCCAAAATCACGCCGATTTTAATCTCGTCGCTATGGCTGCCAGCGATTGCGGTGCCTGCTGTTAAAGCTGCCGCAGCCGTCGCCATTAAAAAGTTTCTCATGTTACTTCTCCCATGTAAGGATCACAAATCCAGCGCGAACTTTATGACGCTGTGTCGCAAAAGAAAAGTAGGAATGCTTAAATTATCAGCATAAGTGCAGGCTAAAGTGTCTTTCTGCGGTACAATTCCACCGAGAATTGCAACCAAATCAACCCGGGGTTGCTGACAGGCTGCCCCGCTCACGGTAGGGTGTGGTTTGATAATGCGCCCGGTAACATTTTGAAAAGTGAGAGGGTGAGGCAAAGCCACAGGCCAACGCCACATTGATCACGCTCATATCCGTCTGCATCAAAAGGTTGCGGGCTTTTTGCAGGCGAAGTTCCATGTAATACCGCTTTGGACTGCGGTTTAAATAGCGCCGGAAAAGCCGCTCTAACTGCCGGGTTGACATGCCAACATATTTTGCAAGCAGCGAGGGGCTTATCGGTTCTTCGATGTTTGTTTCCATCATTTGAATGACTTGGCTTAGTTTTGGATGGCGGACGCCAATTCGCGTTGGCACTGATAATCTTTGGGTATCTTGGTCGGTTCTGATCGAGCTATAGATCAGTTGATCCGCCACGGCATTGGCCAAATCCTCGCCAAAATCCTCGGCGATTAATTTTAGCATTAAATCGATCGATGAGGTGCCACCGGCCGTGGTCATAAACTTACCATCTTTGATAAAGACGGATTTTGTTAATTCGACCTCATCGAAATCTTCGGTAAAACTATCTTGGTTTTCCCAATGTATAGTGGCGCGTCGTCCGTTTAAAAGGCCGGCTTTCGCCATCGTGTAAGCTGCGGTGCAAAGCCCGCCGACCGACAGGCCTTTGCGCGTTTCGCGGCGCACCCAATTCAAAAGCTTTTTAGAGGTTCGCCGCTGAATGTTCATACCGCCGCACAGGATCACGGTATCATCTCTTTTCAACTCAACAAGCCCGTCATCGACGCGAAAGGACGTTCCTGCGGAGCAAAAAACAATATCCGCGCTTTCGCCAAGAACTGTCCAACTGTAAAGAGGTTTTCCGGACATCCGATTTGCGATTCGCAACGCATCCAACGCCGCCGCAAATGACAATAATGAAAACTCTTCGATCAATACAAACGCAAATCGGCGCGGGCCACCTTGCTGGTTGGAAACTGAAATCAAATTGGATTGGGTTACCATTCCACTGTCTCTCTTATTCACGGGCCGAGGGTCTGGGCATTCGTTTTTTCAAACATCACTTGGTCAAAACTAATCGGTCGCGTCAAGATGTAGAATAACATTATGCTATGGTTCTTTCGCGGCGGATTTAGTATAGGAATACGAAACAATCCTTTGCTTTGGAGATCAAGAGATGGCGGAGTGGCAAAAATCTGATTGGCGTAATCTTCCGCGCGTGCAAATGCCCGATTATGTCGATGCGGCAGCTTTGGAGAAAGTAGAAGCACAGCTGTCTAATTATCCACCTTTGGTATTTGCGGGCGAAGCGCGTGACTTGAAAGCACAGCTTGCTTCGGCGTCGCGGGGGGAAGCCTTTTTACTGCAAGGCGGAGATTGCGCAGAAAGCTTTGAGCAATTTACTGCGGATGGGATTCGCGACACGTTTAAAGTGATGCTTCAAATGGCGATGATTCTCACTTATGGCGCGAAAGTGCCGGTGGTGAAATTGGGCCGCATGGCCGGCCAGTTCGCCAAGCCCAGATCTGCCCCAACCGAGACCAAAGAGGGCGTGGAACTGCCCAGCTATAGAGGCGATATCATCAATGAGCTGGCCTTTACGCCTGAGGCACGCATCCCGGACCCTCAAAAAATGACACAAGCGTACACCCAATCTGCGGCGACGTTGAACCTATTGCGGGCGTTTTCCAAAGGCGGCTATGCGGATGTACATCAAGTGCATAGTTGGACGCTGGGTTTTACTGAAAGCGACCGCGCTGCTGAGTACCGCAATATGGCAAATCGCATCAGCGATGCGCTTGACTTTATGAGCGCGGCGGGTATCGCCTCGCATAGCTCTCAAGAGCTGCGGACGGTTGATTTTTATGTGAGCCATGAAGCCCTATTGTTGGAGTATGAGGAAGCCCTAACCCGCTTGGATTCAACATCTGGAAAATGGCTGGCCGGATCAGGCCATCTGATTTGGATCGGCGATCGCACCCGCCAGCCAGATGGGGCGCATGTAGAGTTTTGTCGCGGCGTTCAAAACCCGATTGGGCTGAAATGTGGACCAACCACCACCGCTGATGATCTTAAAGTGTTGATGGCGCGTCTCAATCCTGAAAATGAAGCTGGGCGTCTGACGCTGATTTCACGCTTTGGCGCCGGTGCTGTCGGGGATCATTTGCCGCGGTTAATCAAGGCCGTGCAGGAAGAAGGCGCCAACGTGCTTTGGACCTGCGATGCGATGCATGGGAATACCATCAAATCCTCGACCGGTTATAAAACGCGCCCCTTCGACAGTGTTTTGCGTGAGGTGCGAGAATTCTTTGCGGTGCACACGGCAGAGGGCACTGTTCCAGGCGGCGTGCATTTTGAAATGACAGGCCAAGACGTAACCGAGTGTACGGGCGGCGTGCACGCTGTAAGCGATGAAGATCTATCCGCGCGCTATCACACTGCCTGCGATCCGCGTCTAAACGCCAGCCAGTCTTTGGAGCTTGCGTTTCTGGTGGCTGAGGAATTGGTTTCTCACCGACAGGGACGGGCGAAAACAGCTGTTGCGTAACAATGGGATAGCCCTCGGCGACCCTGAAGCTCTTGTCAGCGGCGTCTTATGTGCTTACGCGGCGCTGGGCTTGGCCGGTCATGAGGGTGAGCAGCCTTAGCCTTTCCAAATGGGGGGCGTTTTTTCAGCTAAAGGCTGAAAACGGGGTATTCCGGCGGATATTTTGTTGGCAGCCTCGGCATGGTGGTGGCTTGATCTGTCTTTGGGGATAGCTTAGCACCATCTGAGTGGTACAGGAGGTCATTTTGATCTGTTCAATGACTGGTTTTGCATCCGATACCGGGTGCCTAAATGGTGTGTCTTGGCGGGCCGAAATTCGAAGCGTAAACGGCCGTGGACTCGACATTAAATGCCGCATCCCCGATTGGATTGAGCGGTTTGAAGAGAGTTTGCGCACTGAATTGCAAACCTATGCGACGCGGGGGCATATTTCTGTTTCGCTGAAACTAGAGGCCAGTGATTCACCCTCAGATCAAGCGGTGCTTGGCGAAGAAAGCCTAGCGGCGATTTTAGGGGCGTTGGAACGTATCGAACAAAAAGCGATGGATATTGGCCTGAGCTTGGCGCCTTCGCGGGCGGCTGACATTCTGCCATTGCGCGGTGTGCTGGTATCTTCTGAGGTAGGGCAACAGCGATTAAGCGAGCAAGGCGCCGACCTGCTTGAGGCGTTGCGGCCCATGCTGCGGGCCTTCGCGGCAAGTCGCGCAGCAGAAGGCGCAGCTTTAAAAACGATTATTTCACAACAGTTGGCGGATTTTGAACGCCTTTTGGCGCAGGCTAAAACGTTGCTGCCACAGCGTGAAGCGGCCGCTTCCAAATCGCTGCAAAAGAATATTGATAAAATTTTTCGCGCCGAGAATGAAATGGACCCTCAGCGTGTTGCCCAAGAATTGGCGCTGATTGTGATAAAGAGTGATATTACTGAAGAATTAGATCGCCTCGACGCACATGTTGCCTCGGCGCGTAAATTGATTGAACAAAAAGTTGCCAATGGCCGGAAATTAGATTTTTTGATGCAAGAGTTTAACCGAGAAACCAATACGCTGTGCGCGAAGGCCAATTATAAAGAATTGACAGATCTTGGGCTCGGGTTGAAGGTTTTAACAGATCAGATGCGCGAACAAATTCAGAATGTGGAATAGAGTATGACCCAAGAAAACCGGCGGGGTTTGCTGATTATTTTATCCTCGCCCTCAGGTGCAGGCAAATCGACCCTGGCGCGCCGGTTGCGCCAGTGGGATCCTGAAATCCAATTTTCGATTTCGGCCACCACGCGGGCGCCGCGCACCGGAGAGGTTGATGGGCAGGATTATATGTTTATCGATCAAAAAACCTTTGAAATATTGGTTAAAAACGATGAAATGCTCGAGCATGCTGAGGTGTTTGGAAATTTTTACGGAAGCCCGCATGGCCCTGTGAAAGAGGCCATTAACGAGGGGAAAGATGTGCTGTTCGATGTTGATTGGCAAGGTGGTCAACAGGTGCGAAATTCCAGTTTGGGCAAACATGTGTTATCGATTTTCATCTTGCCGCCCAGTATAAAAGAACTTGAACGCCGTCTAAGAGCGCGGGCGCAAGACAGCGAAGAGGTGATTGCGGGGCGCATGGCAAAATCACGCAACGAAATCAGCCATTGGCCCGAATATGATTACGTTCTGGTCAATGATGACCTTGATGAAACAGAACAAGACTTGAAGAATATCATCACATCTGAGCGCATGCGCCTTTCCCAACAACCTGGTTTGGTTGACCGAGTGCGCCGTTTGAACAGTGAGTTTGAGGATCGAGTATGACGCTTTACCGCTTGAATGCCAAAATACCGCAAGTTGACCCTTCTGCTTGGGTCGCTCCAGATGCCAATGTCATTGGGAACGTGATCCTCGAGCGTAAAACATCGGTTTGGTTCGGTGCAACTTTGCGCGGTGACAACGAATTGATCAAGATTGGGGCCGGCAGCAATATTCAAGAAAATGTCGTTATCCATACTGATATTGGGTACCCTTTGCGGATTGGGGAAAATTGCACAATTGGCCATAAGGTGATCCTTCATGGATGTGAAATTGCCGATACCTCACTGATTGGAATGGGCGCAATCGTTTTAAATGGGGCGAAAATTGGAACAAACTGTTTGATCGGAGCGGGGGCGTTGATCACAGAAAATAAAGTTATTCCAGATGGTTCACTGGTTGTGGGCAGTCCCGGACGGGTTGTGCGCGCGCTCAGCGCGCAAGAGATGCAAGGTCTTGCGGCAAGCGCGCTGCATTACCAAGAGAATGCAGCGCAGTTTCGCGACCAACTGCAAGAGGGGGCAGTATTATGAAAAACCATGCTCGCAATTTGATGCGGCCCATTGGTCTGCCGGACAGTGCTAGCCGCCCGGTGGTGACCCCTTTATCCCCATCGGTTGTCTACGCCTCGGAGGGGCCGGATATGCTGGATGCTCAATATGAGGGAAGGCTGCAGGGGTATACCTATGCCCGCGAGGGGCATCCCAACGCAGAGGCGCTGGCCCGCCTAATCGATGATCTCGAGGGCGCGCATCATGGAATTGTGCTGGGGTCTGGAATGGCTGCGGTCAGCGCGGCCCTTTTGGGGGTGCTCGAGGCGGGCGATCATATTATTGGCTCAGACCAGCTCTATGGCCGTTCGCTGCGCCTTTTGAAAGAGGATTTGCCCAGATTGGGGATTGAAACCAGCTTGGTTGATACCACGCAAGCGGATTGCGTGGCAGCGGCGCGGCGCCCCAATACGAAAATGATCTTGATTGAGGCGGTATCAAACCCGACATTGCGCGTTGCTGATCTGACTGGCATTGCCGCCTGGGCGGCAGAGCAGCAGGTGATACTGGCAGTCGATAATACCTTCACCACGCCAAAAGCCATCCGGCCTTTTGACTTTGGTGCTGATATTGTGATCCATTCGGTAACAAAATTATTGGCGGGGCATTCCGATGTCACTCTGGGCTATGTGGCTGCAAAAGATCTCGGTTTGCGAGAAAAGATTTATACATTCTCGGTAACCACCGGGATGACGGCCAGCCCATTTGATTGTTGGCTTGCCGAGCGGGGATTGCTGACCTTTCCTTTGCGCTTTGAAAAAACACAAGCCACAGCGGGCGCTTTGGCCAAGATGCTTGCACAACATAACGGCGTGGCGCGGGTGCTGTATCCAGGCCAAGCCAGCCACCCTGATTTCACCCGGGCACAGGCCATTTTGGGTCAAAACGGGTGCAATATGGTGAGTTTTGAGTTGGCCAATCAGACGCGAGAAGCTGCTGAGCGTTTTACAAAAGCTGCCGATCAGATAGCCTTTGCCCCCACATTGGGGGATGTGGGCACAACGCTCAGCCATCCTGTCAGTTCATCGCATCGGGTATTGAGCGGGCCTGAGCAGCAAAAGCTGGGCATTTCGGAGGGCTTTTTTCGCGTCTCGGTTGGTTTGGAAGATGAGATTGCCCTGCTGAATGTCTTCGAACATGCGCTTGCTTCTGTGTGATTATGACCCGCACGGGCATTGTAAAAGCCGCGAGCGATGGATTGCTTTTATCGTCCTTCTATAGCTTAACGGCAATAGGCGCTCAAAGCATTCCGTTCTATTTGGGTTCAAAAAGGTGACATGTTGGCAGAGGTAAATATTGCGTCCATCCTCCAGGGCATCCCCCTTGCCGCGCTTGCTATAGATGCCAACCAGCGCGTCTCGGTAATGAACGCAGAGGCGGTGTCTCTCTTGGGGGAGGGGTTGATGGATCGGCACTATATCACAGTGCTGCGACAGCCCGCTCTGCTCGAAGCGGTAGAGGCTGCATTGGCAACGCGCCTTACGCAGATCAGCCAGTTCGTCGTAAATGAAAGCACGCAAGATGTGCTTTATAAAGTGTCCTGCGCGCCCATTCACGAAAATCTGACATTGCTGTGTTTTGAAGACCAATCGGATAGAGAGCATGTCAGCCAAATGCGGCGCGATTTTGTTGCCAATGTGAGCCACGAGTTGAAAACACCGCTCACCGCGCTGTTAGGCTTTATTGAAACCCTAAACACGTCAGCGCGCGCGGATGCGTCAGCGCGCGAGCGATTTCTTAAAATTATGGAGCGCGAAGCGCAGCGCATGAACCGCTTGGTCTCTGATCTTCTATCCCTGTCACAAGTTGAGGCTGTTGAACGAATGCGCCCGAATGAGGTTGTTGATGTGTCGCGCTTGCTGCAGGAAACCGCAACAACATTGGCACCCGTTGCCGAAGCGCGGGGGGTGCGCTTGCACGTGGTTAACGCGGATCGATTGGTCAAAATGGCGGGGGATAAAGACCAATTGAGGCAAGTTTTTATCAACCTTATTGAAAATGCGATCAAATATGGTGGGCCGAATAATGAGGTAAGCGTTACCTTATCGGATATCAGGTATCAGACCCGCCTGAGATGTGAGGGTATCGCTATAAGCGTGGCGGATAAGGGGCCCGGCATTGATGCGCTTGATATACCGCGCTTGACCGAAAGGTTTTACCGCATCGACAGCCATAGAAGCCGCGAAATGGGGGGAACTGGTTTGGGTTTGGCGATTGTAAAGCATATTGTCAGCCGCCATCGCGGGGTTTTGAAAATTGACAGTGCTGTTGGCAAAGGCAGTGAATTTAAAATTATTTTGCCAATCTAAGCCTTGCGAGCCTTTCTTAAGCTGGGACAAGCTTCTTAAAAATTGGAGTGTGGCGCATATTTTTTGTAAAAATATAAAGCCGTCATATAGCTGTTACAAAACTGTCGCAAAAGCATCGTGAAAAAGAGGTAGCACCGCAACAGCCGGAAACGATGCAAAGTGCATCTGGCTTTACGTGACTCATTAAGGAGAGACCGATGTCTTTTGTTAAACTGGCAATTTGCGCTTTGGCTGTAAGTGCAACATCCCCAAATTTTGCTTTTGCGCGTGACAATGTGCACGCTGCAGGCTCATCAACCGTGCTGCCCTATGCCACAATCGTTGCCGAAGCCTTTGGCGAAAACTTTGATTTTCCCACGCCTTTGATTGAATCTGGGGGGTCAGGCGCTGGGCGCAAGAAGCTGTGCGAAGGCGTTGGCGCAAACACAACGGATATCGCCAATTCTTCAAGCCGAATCAAGCAAAGCGATATTGACACTTGCGCGGCAAATGGCGTGAAAGAAATCATGGAAGTGCGCTTCGGTTACGATGGCATTGTGTTTGCAAGCCGGTTGGAAACCACGGGTTTTGAAAATCTGACGCCGATGCAGATTTATCTCGCGACCAGCGATAAATCTGAGGCTTTGAATTGGACAGAAATAGATCCGTCTATGCCTAATCGAGAGATCATGTTGTTCATTCCGGGCACAAAACATGGAACGCGGGAAGTGTTTGAAACGAAAGTTATGCTTGCAGGATGTAAAGCCGCCGGCTTTTATAAGACTTTCTTTGAGGCCAATGGGAATGATAAAAAGAAAGCCGAAAAGGAATGCTTTAAAGTGCGCACCGATGGTCGTTCCGTAGATATTGACGGGGACTACACGGAAACGTTAGCGCGTTTATCCTCCAACCCGAACGGCATCGGCGTGTTTGGGTTAAGCTTTTTGATGAACAATACCGATACAATTTATGCGGCCACGATCAACGGCGTTGAGGCATCGACGGAAACCATTGCAACTGGGGCATATCCCGTGTCACGCCCACTTTATTTTTACCTTAAGAACGCGCATTTAGATGCGATCCCAGGGCTTCAAGAGTTTGTTGAGTTTTTTGTGAGCGATGACATAGCGGGCCCCGATGGGCCATTATCGGAATATGGTCTTGTGTCCGATCCGCAGCTTGCTGAAACTCAAGAAATGGTCGCAAACCGCATTCCGATGGGTCCTTTGGAATAAACCCATGCGGCTGTTTCAAGGGGGCGTGCCTCAGGTTTGGGCGGCCCCTGTTTTGTTGAAGGTTCAAACATGAATTCTGTTTTGCCCATCCTCTTATTGGCCTGTGTCGCTGTGTTTTTTCTTTGCCGTGCGCGGTCACTGAATTTGCGCGCACAAGGGCATATTATGGGTGCCTCCTCAACCCATTGGGGCTGGTATGGCGTGATGCAAGTCTCTATTCCGATCGTGCTTTTTTCTTCGCTCATATGGGGGCTTGAACTTTATTTTTTCAATTCCGCGATTAAGGCTTTGGGCGTGGATTTATTTGAAACCGCGGCCGACCTGCACTTGCTGCGCGAAAGCATACGCGCTTCCTTGAAAGCCGGTTTGCCCGGCTTGGCGCCGCAGGGCTTTATGGGGCTGCTCATGGCGGTGATTTCATATTGGTCCGGTGGGTTTGAAACGGTTATACCGCCTATAGGCGAGGCTCCTGATGTGGTTCATCCTGAGCTTGTTCTGCACGCTCTGCGTTTGAAAATGCAGTTTTCAACGTTGTTGCTAATCGGAACCAGCCTGATCGCCTTGGTTTTCGGCTATCGCGCCTGGGATAAAGTCTCAATCGAGTTTAACGCGCGCGACCGCGTTGAATTTGGTATTATCTCGGTGCTGGCGGCCTCATCCGTTGTGGCTGTTTTAACCACGGTTGGGATTGTTGTGTCGCTGCTTTCCGAAACCCTCCATTTTGCGCAAATGCACCCAATTTCCGACTTTCTATTTGGCACCGTGTGGAGCCCACAATTTCACTCTGGTGAGGTAGAGGGGTACGGGTCCGAGCTGGGTGTTTTGCCGCTGCTCTGGGGCACGTTATATATTTCTTTTGTGGCTTTGGCTTTTTCGGTTCCGATTGGGCTGTTTGCGGCGATCTACCTGTCAGAATATGCCACGCAGCGTTTTCGGGACATCACCAAACCTTTGCTGGAGCTTTTGGCTGGAATTCCCACCATCGTTTATGGATTATTTGCCTTGCTTACGGTGGGCCCGATGTTGCGCGATTCCTTCACGCAACCACTTGGTTTGGGGTCAAATTCGGATTCTGTTCTGGCGGCGGGTCTGGTGATGGGCATCATGCTCATTCCCTTTGTCAGTTCGCTGTCTGACGATATCATCAATGCGGTGCCTCAATCCTTGCGGGATGGGTCCTACGGGCTTGGGGCAACCCGCTCAGAGACGGTGAAAAAAGTGATTATTCCTGCCGCATTGCCGGGCATCATTGGTGCGGTTCTGTTGGCCAGCAGCCGCGCAATCGGCGAAACCATGATCGTGGTTTTAGGGGCCGGTGCAGCGGCGAAGCTAAGCCTCAACCCACTGGAAGGCATGGCAACAATCACGGCAAAAATTGTCAACCAGCTCACGGGTGATACAGAATTTGAATCGCCAGAAACCTTGGTGGCGTTTGCGCTCGGGCTGTCGCTGTTCGTGATCACATTATGCTTAAATGTATTGGCGCTTTATATCGTGCGCAAATATCGTGAAGAATATGAGTAGGGATTAAGGATTTGGATTTAAAAGCCCGTCACGCGAAAGAACTGCGCTTCAGGATGTATGGCCTAGTAGCGATAACGCTGGGTTTGCTGTGCGTGCTCGCCTTATTCAGCTCGGTCTTGGCTGCAGGTCTGCCGGCCTTTAAACAAACCTTCATACAGCTGCAGCTGGATTTGCCCGCCGCTAAACTGGATAAAACCGGCACGCGGGATCCGGAAAAGATGAAGAAAGTCTCAACGATCGGCTACTCAAAGGTGATCCGTGATCAATTGCAGCAAAACCTGAAAGATGCAGGGATCGACTTTTCAAAGCTGGATAAAAAGCAGCTTAAAAACATGATCTCGAAAGAGGCGCCCGCGCAATTACGCTATGCAGTGCTAGAAAATCCCTCGCTGCTTGATCGCCCGTTTGACTTTGAAGTTTTGGCCAATGGCCGGATTGACGGATATTATAAGGGGCGGGTGACTTTTGAAACCGCCGCGCTTGATGTTATGATTTCGCCAGATCAGCTGGTTTTGGCAGATGCTATGAAAGCCGCGGGTCTGTTAAAGACACGTTTCAACGGGCAATTCTTCTATTGGCCGGATGCCTCTGACTTGCGGCCAGAAGCAGCAGGGTTGGGTGTGGCCTTACTTGGCTCGCTTTATATGGTGATTATCGTTTTCGTTTTGGCCGTACCCCTTTCTGTATGCACAGCGGTTTTCTTGGAAGAATTTGCGCCGAAAAATTGGTTTACTGATTTGATTGAAATAAATATTTCAAACTTGGCGGCGGTGCCCTCGATCGTGTTTGGAATTCTGGGTCTATCGCTTTTTATTAATTTTATGGATTTACCCCAATCAGCCCCGATTGTTGGTGGATTGTGCCTGACATTGATGACCTTGCCAACGGTGATAATTGCCGCGCGCGCTGCGATCAAAGCGGTGCCGCCCTCGATCAAATCTGCAGCGCTGGGTCTTGGCGCATCCCGCGTTCAGGCGGTGTTTCATCACGTATTGCCCTCAGCAGCGCCTGGTATTTTAACGGGCACTATTTTGGGCCTTGCCCAAGCGCTGGGGGAAACCGCACCATTGCTGTTGATCGGGATGGTGGCTTTTGTGCGCGAATACCCATCACTGTCTCCCGATGGTATTTTTGATCCCTCAACGGCACTGCCCGTGCAAATATATAATTGGACGGTCAGAGGTGATCCCGCCTTTGTTGAGCGCGCCTCGGGTGCCATTATCGTCTTATTATGTTTTATGATAACAATGAATGCTCTGGCGATAATCCTGCGCCGCCGCGTTGAAAAGCGGTGGTAGGATATGCTTGATACAAATATGGAAGAAACCGTGTCTGAAAAATCAAAAATAATCGCTCAAGACGTGCGCGTGCTCTATGGTGATAAAGAGGCTCTTAGAGATGTGAACATTCGTATTTCTGAGAAAATGGTAACCGCCTTCATCGGTCCCTCAGGCTGCGGAAAATCAACTTTTTTAAGATGCTTCAACCGGATGAACGATACGATTTCGGATTGTCGTGTTGAAGGAAGTATTATGTTTGACGATCAAGATATATCGCAAATAGATCCGGTGATGCTGCGGGCCAAGATTGGCATGGTGTTTCAAAAGCCCAACCCATTTCCAAAGTCTATTTATGATAATGTTGCCTATGGCCCGCGCATACATGGCCGGGCGCGGAACAAAGCCGAGTTGGATGAGATTGTTGAAAAGGCGCTGCGCCGCGGCGCTATTTGGGATGAGGTGAAGGACCGGCTGCACACTTCCGGAACCGGCTTGTCGGGCGGGCAGCAGCAGCGTTTATGCATTGCCCGCGCAATCGCCACAGAGCCTGAAGTTTTGCTGATGGACGAGCCATGTTCTGCGCTTGATCCCATCGCGACCGCGCAAATCGAAGAATTGATCAGCGAGTTACAACAAAACTACTCTGTGATTATCGTTACCCATTCGATGCAGCAAGCGGCCCGGGTTAGCCAAAAAACTGCTTTTTTCCACCTTGGTAATTTGGTCGAGTTTGACGATACGAGCGCGATTTTCACAAATCCGAAAGATGCCCGAACCGAAAGTTACATCACGGGCCGGATCGGCTAAGGAGGCTTCCATGGTAGAAAAACATATTGTCAGCGGATTTGATAAAGACCTTGAATCAATAGAAGCCCTGATCATGAAAATGGGGGGGCTTGTTGAGGCGTCGATCGCAGATGCGACCCGTTCATTTGAAACCCGTGATAATCCATTGGCAGAAGAGGTTATCGCGCGCGATAAAATGATTGACCAGCTTGAAGCGTCGATCAATGCGCAGGCTGCGCGGGTTTTGGCATTGCGCTCTCCCAATGCGGTCGATTTAAGGTTGATCCTGTCGGTGATTAAAGTCAGTGGCAACCTTGAACGCATTGGCGATTATTCCAAAAATATGGCCAAGCGCACAGGCGTGCTGTTGGAACTGCCCGAGATAGAAAATGCGGGGTCATCCTTGCGGCGCTTGGGGCGCGAGGTTGAGCTTATGCTTAAAGATGCCTTGGATGCTTATATTCAACGTGATCCGAACTTGGCAGAGCAGGTGATTTTAAAAGACCGTGATGTTGACCAGCTTTATAACGGGATGTTCCGGCAATTCTTAACGTTTATGATGGAAGATCCGCGCAATATCACAGCCTGCATGCATTTACATTTCATCGCCAAGAATATCGAACGCATGGGCGATCATGTGACCTCAATTTGCGAGCAAGTTGTCTTTTTGGCAACCGGTGAGCTTCCCAGTGACCCGCGCCCCAAAGGCGATCTTACATCGCTGGATCCTGATATCAGCTTAAGAAAGTAATTGGACGCGCCGCATGGTAAAACCAGCGATCTTGATTGTGGAAGATGAGCCGTCACAGCGCGAGATATTGTGCTATAATCTAGAAGCCGAAGGTTATGAGGTGTTGATCGCCGAGAATGGTGAAGAAGCGCTTCTGGTCGTGGATGAAGCGTCACCCGACATAATTTTATTGGATTGGATGATGCCATTGGTCTCTGGTATCGAAGTATGCCGCCGTTTGAAACTGAATCGGGAAACGCGGGAAATCCCAATCATTATGCTCTCTGCGCGCTCAGAAGAAGTTGATAAGGTACGTGGTTTGGAAACCGGCGCAGATGATTACATGATCAAACCTTATTCGGTGATTGAATTATTGGCGCGGGTGCGCGGCCAGTTGCGCCGAACGCGGGCCGCCGCGATGGGGCAAAAATTGCGATTTGAGGATATTGTTTTGGACGCTGAAACCTTTGAAGTGTTTCGCGATAACCAGCCGCTGAAACTTGGCCCGACTGAATTTAGATTGCTCAGCGTTTTTATGGAAAAGCCGCGCCGCGTTTGGAGCCGGGATCAGCTGCTTGATCGGGTTTGGTCGCGTGAAACCGATGTCGAAACCCGCACGGTAGATGTTCACATAGGACGTCTTCGCAAAGCCTTATGCCAGAATGGCGGTACAGATCTTCTACGCACAGTGCGCGGTGCCGGCTACGCCTTGGGGTGAAACTGTTTCAATTTTGACCGGGGGCGACAGAGGGTTTGAACCGCATATAAAAGCTGCGGTCTCGCCTGAATGATAGCGGATTTAATGAAAAAAATAAATTCGCGATCGCGCTGTAACTTTTCTGATATTCAGGTCATAATGGCGCCAATTCGAAAAACAGCCCTGGGGATATCGATATGAAAGATGCAACTGACGTGATCAGCGCGAAAGACCGGCCAAATCTAAGCAGCTTCGATTGGCAAGATCCATTCAATTTTTCAGATCAGTTGACTGAGGAAGAACGCATGTTGCAAGAATCTGTGCGCGGCTTTGCGCAAAATGAATTGCAGCCTCGAATTCTGAACGCCTACCGGAATGCGACTATTGAGCCAGAGATTTTTCGGGAAATGGGGGCGCTGGGCTTGCTGGGCGTGACGGTACCTGAAGAATATGGCGGGTTGGGCGCAGGCTATGTGGCTTATGGGGTTGTGGCCCGCGAGGTAGAGCGCGTTGACAGTGGCTACCGTTCGATGATGTCGGTGCAGTCAAGCCTCGTGATGTATCCGATTTACGCCTATGGTTCGGAAGAGCAGCGCAATAAATACCTGCCTGGTTTGGCAGAAGGGCGCCTTATTGGCTGCTTTGGACTGACCGAAGCAGATGCGGGATCGGATCCGGCGGGCATGAAAACGCGGGCAATTAAAACTGCGGATGGATATCGCCTGACAGGATCTAAAATGTGGATTTCGAATGCACCGATCGCGGATGTCTTCGTGGTTTGGGCCAAATCAGATGCGCATGATGGTGCCATCAGAGGGTTCATTTTGGAAAAAGGGATGGCGGGTCTGACTGCCCCTAAAATCGATGGCAAGCTGTCGTTGCGGGCCTCGGTTACCGGCGAGATTGTGTTGGATAATGTCGAAGTCTCAGAAGATGCGTTGCTGCCCAATGTTTCAGGGTTGAAAGGGCCTTTTGGCTGCTTAAACAGAGCGCGTTATGGCATCAGCTGGGGCGTTATGGGCGCGGCCGAGTTCTGTTGGCATGCCGCCCGTCAATATGGTCTAGATCGCAAACAATTTGACCGGCCGATTGCGCAGACGCAATTGTTTCAGAAAAAGCTGGCCGATATGCAAACGGAAATCGCTTTAGGATTGCAAGCTTCACTGCGAGTGGGGCGTTTGTTGGATCAGGCCGAAGCCGCGCCTGAGATGATCAGCCTGATCAAACGTAACAATTGCGGTAAAGCGCTGGATATTGCACGCCTTGCGCGTGATATGCATGGCGGCAATGGTATTTCGGATGAATATCACGTGATGCGTCACATGAATAATCTGGAAACGGTGAACACCTATGAGGGAACGCATGATGTGCATGCGTTGATCCTGGGTCGCGCCCAAACCGGCTTGCAAGCGTTTTTCTAGTGGCCTGAGGGCATCAAATGCTTGGCCGCAAGCGCAGGCTCAAAAACCGGTCGAAGGCCCTTTTATATTCCCATGCGGTTGAAGCACCGCGTGGCCTAAAAAGGCTGGCCTTTTTCCTTTTGGCTGGGGTTCTGATCGGCACCGACTAGCGCAGAGTCTTCGGCGTATGAACATCTTCATCAATGAGATGTCATTGATGAAGATGCCAATCACGCAGGTCACACAGCTTGACGTGTGATTTGTGAAATTGATTTGTTCATTTTGTGTATCATCGCCTCTATAGGGTCTTTTTCTTTTTGTTCTAGGGGATGAAGCGGCTTGCGCGGGGGGCCGGCATCGATACCGCGCGTGCTCAGGCCATGTTTGACAGATTGCACGAACCTTCCTTGCGTTTCAAAAGCCTGCATCAAAGGCAGCATGGCTGACATGATCGCCCGACCTTTGACAAAATCGCCTTCGATCACGCAGGCCTGATAAAGCGCGATATGGGCCTCTGGTGCAAAATTGGAACCCGCGCAAACCCAGCTGCGCGCACCCCAAGCAAAAAATTCAAGCGCGTGAGAATTGCTTCCGCAGGACAGGTCGATTTGAGGATGCGCGCGCGCGAGCATATGCAAATGCTCCGGATTGCCGCTGTTATAGATCAACGCAGATGGAGGATTGGATGCAACAATTTGAGCAAGACAGCTTTCATCCAAATTAACCGATAATCGCTGCGGGTCATTGTGCAATATAAGGGGTAGCTTGGCTGCGCGCTCAATGGCCAATACATGCGCCGCGATTTCAGGGCCCGTTGGAAGAGCCACCGGCGGCGCCGTGACCAGAACTGCATCTGCTGCGTGCACCTTGGCTTGACGGGCATATTCGATGCACTCTTCGGTGCGTATGGCGCTGGTCCCGATGATCATGGGCACGCGCCCTGCAATCATTTCTTTTGCTACTCGCATCAAATAGACGCGCTCTTTCATCGACATTGCATAATATTCACCTTCCGTACCCGCCACAATTAACCCATCAATGCCGGCGTCGATCAAAAGGTCGATGCTGGCTTGCATGGCCTGTTTGTTTAAAGTGAAATCCTTGTGGAAAGGGGTAACAAGCGGGGTATAAACACCCTCAAATTTCATGTTTTGCTCCATCTGCAAGGGTAAAAGCGGCTTATCGCTTGACCGCATAGCCGGGCGTCTCACCCCGATCTTTGCTTTGAATTATTGGGCCCCGTGCCTTTTGGGCGATTACGCAAAGATGTTTTATTTTTGAACTAGTCATCGCACCATGTCAGAACGCTCTCTATCGACTAAGCTAGCGTGATGCGTGAAGAGATCCATCTTAAAGGCTTAAAGATGTTTAAGATGGCTGCAGAAGCGTTTTTCAAAAGCTCGCAGGCAGTTTGTTTTAGGATCGCACGCTGCCCCGTTTAAGCTGCTGTTAAACTGCACTTTTAAGATCGTACGCGCCAATATCTTAGCAATTGGAACAGGTTCACTTCTATCAGATCTGCCTTCTTGACCGCGCTATAACAAAAGCGCTGTGCACCACATTCCGAGCCCAAAAACGGTATGGCCAAGCAATCCCATAGCGCGCCCAAAGTGCGGGTTTGGGGTTTTTGATAAGGCGATGCCAAGTCCCAAGCCGGGATGCAATAAAAACCATCCTGCAGCGATTGTCGCAATAGAAAATACCCAAACAGGCAGGAAGCTTGGCTCCCTTAGCCAGTCTGCTCCTATTAACGCGATGAAAAGAACGCCGTAGATTATACCCACGCCATAATGGAAGGCCCAGCCGATGCGGGTTTCACCAGCCGTTTCTTGCGCGATTTGAATATCTGAATGAAAAACCACGCCATGTTTTAAATGGAATACCCATCTGCCAACCAATCCCCAATTGGGGGGCGCAATCGCAAAGACGCGATTTAACAGAACCGACCATAGATCCATGAACACGGTTCCCCCAATTCCAACCGCGGTTGCTAAAAGAAGATTGCTCATATTCGCCCCTGATCAAATTTGAATTCCATCAGTATAAACATCGCTATCATATTGAACTAGACAAAAAACGTTACCATCAGCTTGTAAAACACCCAAAGCAGACAGACCCATCAATTTGACGCGATACCGCGGCTTGCAGGGCGTATTGCGGGGCTGTTTTTTACCGGCCTGTGATCATCCGCCGTTCGGTGAAGCAGCCGTTTTCCATTTGCAATTTCTATTTTCCAGGCTGGGCTTTTGTAAATTTACAGAATTTTTGATCGAGGTTGGCAAAGAAGTCGCTGCGCGGGCGCTTCCCCAAGTCAGCTTACATTACGTATAGGATGTGCTAAAGTTGTTGTGCTTATTGGCAATTTTTAGGAACTAAGGCATGCAGATTTATACGCCAGGTAGCGAGATTGGGGTTTTGCAGCCTTGGCCTTTTGATAACCCCGAAAGCAATTATAAAATTCTGTCCGGGGCGCCCGCCGCATCGGGCCGTATTGATACGGGGGGGGCGGGCTATACAACCCGCTCGGGCATCTGGCGCTGCAGCACCGGTGCCTTTGAATGCACAGAGCAGGGTGATGAATTGATGACCTTTTTATCTGGGCGTTGCCATCTGACAGATCAATCAACGGGCAAAAGCCACGTGTTGGGCGCGGGTGACAGCCTTTTTATGCCCGATGGACACCGTGTCACATGGGATATTATTCAAGAGGTTACGAAAGTATTTTTTGGGAATAAATCCAGCGGATTTTAACGTTAGGTGTGTTTGTTGAAACGGTTTTTGGGAAGCGTTTCTGCGCCTTTCAAAACTGTGATCCGCAGCATATGCATCTGTCTGTATGATTTTATTAAGATAGGTTTCGAGCATGTACCCTTATCCCGAGCTTTATATTCTAAGACATGGTGAAACGCTCTGGAACCAGCAGGGGCGTCTTCAGGGGCAAAAAGACTCGCCTCTGACAGATAAGGGGCGGCAGCAGGCCTTGGCCCAAGGCGAAGTATTGCGATCTGTTAAAAGCTTGCCGCATATTGTGTTCGTTAGCCCTTTGGGAAGAACTTTAACAACGGCAAATCTTGCAGCCCCCTTCATCAAAACTCACGTAAAAGATCCGCGTTTGCTTGAAATCAATTTTGGCGCGTGGGAAGGGGCCACGCGCGATGCCATAAGTCAAAAATTCAAAGCGCCAGTGCAAGGATCTGAATGGTTTTTTAAGAGTCCAGGCGGTGAAACCTTTCAGATGATCTCAACGCGGGTCATGTCCTTTTTACAAGAACTTGAAGATCCGGCTATTATCGTTACGCATGCTGTGACCTCTAAGGTCTTGCGCGGCCTTTATCTGGGCCTTGATCAGGCTGACTTATTAAAGCTTCCCGCAGAACAAGGATGTATCTATCATTTATACAAGGGTACTGAGGCGGTGTTACGTTAAGCCTTGGTGGGACCTGCGATGCAGATTTAGCGCGGGGGTTTTAATTATAGGTGCGGAGAAATGGTATTAAAATCGCGTTTTCACCCAAGACAGTTGCCGCGATTGTTCAAAGCTTATTCGGCGCCAGTATAGCTGAAGCGGGAAAATTGTGCTTCGGCGGCCAAACCTGACGTATCAAAGGCAATCATACCAACGAAGTTGCCCGTAAAAGATTTGCCTTCGCCTTTTCCTGCCTCATCCGACAAGCCGGCTGCATCTAAAACCGGGCCAATTGGATGCCAATCCTTGGCCTGTTTCCAGAAAAACTGTTGCTCAGCATGATCTGTCTGAAGACGCAACTCTACAGCGCCCTCAGCGATTGGCACGGGCGCGGCCAGTGGATAATCCATATCCGTATTCGGATAACGACCTGGGCAGGAAAATAGGGTTAATATCCGGCCAATTTCAGGATCATGCGAAAGCAGCAACGCATGAAATTTATGGCCGTTATAATAGGTGATCAAACCGGCGGCTTGCTGATAGGTTTGCGGTGCAAATTGCAGCTGGCATTCGGCGGAATAGATGAGATGTTGCTGGCGGCGCGCAACCAATGCTTGTTCAAAGCAACTGCCGATGCTTTCCCGCCCTATTAAAATTAAGCTATTATTTTCTAACCGAAATAACCTTTCGGGAAACGGCGTTCTGAGCCATTGGAAATCAGAATGAAGGCAATTAAACTGATAATCTATTGTTTTGGTTTTGGCTTTTTGAACGCTGTGCTGGCCTTTGTCAGGATTGGGCAGGTTTGCCCGAACGGTTTGTCCAGAGCCTTCAAGATAAAGCCAGTTATCGGCTTTCCAAACGCAGCGCTCTAATCCTGTTTCACGGCCCAAGGGACAAAAGCGTCCAACCCCATCTGGACCGGGTATTGGCCGCCCCATCAAAAATGAGTGATAGGCCTCGCCGTCTTGGGTCTCAACATACTGACCGTGCCCGATGCGTTGAAACGCGTGGTCAGGCGTGTCGCTATGCGTCATCAGATGTTGTTCTGGATGGGCCTCATAGGGCCCCTGTAGATGGCGCGCGCGCGCCATGCTCACTGCATGCCCATAGCCGGTTCCCCCTTCCGCAGTGGTGAGGTAATAATAGCCATTTCTTTTGAAAATATGGGGTGCTTCTGTCAGCCCTCTTTGGCTTCCGGACCAGATGTTTTTAATGGGTCCGAACAACCCTTTATCGGGGGCCCATTCCTGTAGAGCTATGCCATCAAAGCGGTGATGGGTCGGGTTAGAGCCGGTATCATGCGCGCCATGATTCCAAACCATATTCAAGAGCCATTTGCGGCCATCGTCATCGTGAAAAAGCGAGGGATCAAATCCAGACGAGTTTAGGTAGATTGGATCAGACCATTCGCCATCGATGCGCGGGCAGGTTGTGATATAATTATGGGTGTCCTTAAAGGCGCCGTCCAAGCGCTTCACATCTGTGTAAACCAACCAAAATAAACCGTCTGCATAAGAGAGGCATGGGGCCCAAACACCGCCTGAATCTGGGTTTCCACGCATGTCTAAAAGCGCGGGTCTGTTCAAAGGGGTTGCCACCAAGCGCCACGCGCTAAGGTTGGTTGAATGATAAATGCGCACTCCAGGGTACCATTCAAAGGTCGAGGTCGCTAGATAGTAATCGGAACCGACCCGAAGAAAAGACGGATCCGGGTGAAAACCTGGTAAGACCGGATTATCGATCACCCTCATATTACCCCGCTGTTTGATTAAGCAGTTTTAACGCTTCTGTTTTACCTAGTGCAGCGGGCCTCGCACAACTGGTTGACAGCTCAATCCACTGTTTTTTCTCGCCAGACTCCAGAATACCCGTCATCACGTCCACGACATGCGCTGCCAAATCCAAAGAGCAGCGATGCGGGCGGTTTTCAAGAATTGCCTTCGCCATATCAGCAAGCCCGGCGCAGCGGTAATTTGCCCGCTTTTCGCCCTGTCCATCGGTGGTATTGGTGATGCCGAAAGGATGATCATCTTGCTTGGGCTGCGCGGTGCCCCCGCTTGCATCGGCGTGTAGTACGCTGCCCCCGAAGAAATTGGGATCAGGCACGTAGAGCGAGCCTTCACTGCCATAAAGCTCCATATTTTCATGCCGATGTGCGGAAACATCCCAGCTTGCACCCAGCGTTATAATCGCGCCGGATTGAAATTCGAGTAAGGCATGAAGTGTGGTGGGGGTATCTACGGGTACGCTCTCTCCCGTGCGCGGGCCCGTGCCAATGGTGCGGGTTTTCAGGCCGGTTGATGCCATCGCGCTTACAGCCTTGACCGGTCCGATCAATTGCACCAAATTCGTTATGTAATAAGGGCCTAAATCCAGTACGGGCCCACCACCAGGTTGAAAGAAAAAATCAGGGTTCGGATGCCATGCTTCCATCCCTCGCGACATGACATGGCAGGTGCCGCTTAAAACCTCTCCTATCGCTCCTTGATCAATCAAAGATCGCGCCAATTGATGGGCCCCGCCCAAAAACGTGTCGGGTGCCGAACCGATGCGCAAGCCCGTTTCATCGGCCAATTTGCGCAACGCCTCACCTTCTTCTAAGCTGAGCACAAACGGTTTTTCCGAAAAGGCATGTTTTCCCGCCTGTAGGATTTGTTTCGTGACCTCAAAATGCGCGGCTGGTATGGTCAGGTTCACGACTATATCGATATCGCTGCTTGCGAGTAGATCTGGTACGCTTAGCGCGCGCAGGTTAAATTTCTCTGCCTGAGTTTCGGCTTTGGCCATATCAAGGTCTGCAACAGCGCGCATTTCTAGGGATGAAAACTGTGTTGCCAACTGCAGATAAGCCGTTGAGATATTACCACATCCAATAAGGCCAATGCCCATTTTCTTCATAGTTTTAGCGCCTTTCTTGCAGCGGCCTTTAGTTTAAAAGGTTATCAGTTTTTCGTAGGATCTTGTTGCAAAGCGCACACCATCTTTTGGATTGTCATGTTCCAGAACATAACGGCCAATGCCCGATGCGCGTAAACATGCGCTGATTTCATCCCAATTCATCACCCCATGCCCGACATCAGCCCAACCGCCTTCATCACGATTTTCACCCTCTGGTGCGTGATCTTTTATATGGGCAGATATGATACGATTTTTGTAACGCTCTATCCATTCTACGGGCGATTCCCCTGCAACCGCCACCCAAGCCAGATCAAGTTCCAGAACCAGCGAGGGCGCGGCCTCTAACATAGCTTCGATGGGATATGTTCCATCCTCTAAAGGAATAAATTCGAAATCATGATTATGCCAGCCAAACTGCAATCCCGCCGCACGAATAGGCGCCCCGATCGTTTCAAGATGCGCGCCAAACTCAGCCCAGCCTGCGCGATCTGTTGGTCGCCGTTCGGGCTTTAAGAAGGCGATGATCACGGCTTCCATGCCAAATTCACGCGCAATATTTAAGGCATTTTCTGGTTCATTCTCAACCAGATCTATATCAAAATGGCCGGTGGACATTGACAGGCCATATGTGTCCAACAGCGCTTTGGTTTTGCTTGGATTTTCGTATAATGCCCCAAACCCCTCGACCTCGCGTAATCCTAGATCAGCCAGAGTTTGCAGCGTATCCGCCAAGTCAAAATTTCGAAACGAGTAAAGTTGCATGGAATGTGCGGGCATGAGTAATCTTCTTTTAATGTAGGGGCTAAGGGGGGGGTTAAAGGCGTAATTCGGAAGCAGGATCAAACAGAGAGGCTTGTTTCGGGTCAAACCCGATGCTGACAAGATCTCCTGGTTTCACGCGGGCTTGGCCATCCATCCGAAATCTGAAATAGGCCCCGCTTACGGTGCAATCAACGATCGTGTCCGAGCCCATCGGTTCGACCAAATCAACGGTGACTTGCGTGTGATAGGGGGCTTTGGCGCTTAAATCCCCCACGATCACATGCTCTGGACGGATTCCGATGGTTGCGGCGCAATTATTGGCTGGCTGTTCAGAGAATTCATAGCGATCGAGCGGTAATTTGACGTCTTCAAAGATAAAATGGTTATCTTGGATCTGACCCTCCAGAAAGTTCATTGATGGCGAACCAATGAAATTGGCCACATATTTATTGCGCGGGCGGTTGTAGATCTCATTTGGTGAGGCAAGTTGCATGATTTTGCCATTGCGCATCACCGCGATACGGTCGGCCAATGTCATGGCCTCGATCTGATCATGCGTGACATAAATCATCGTATTGCCCAATTGCTGGTGCAGACGTTTGATTTCAACGCGCAAATCAGCGCGCAGCTTAGCATCCAGATTTGACAGGGGTTCATCGAATAAAAAGACATCGACATCGCGCACCAGAGCACGCCCGATAGCTACACGTTGGCGCTGCCCTCCAGAAAGAGCGGCGGGTTTGCGGGAGAGCAAAGGCTCGATCTGCAAAATCTCAGCGGCCCGCGCCACGCGCGCTTTGACCTCCTCTTTGGGCATTTTCGTGTTTTTCAGGCCAAAGGATAAATTCCCCTCAACGCTCATTTGCGGATAAAGCGCGTAGGATTGAAAAACCATCCCGATGCCACGCTCTGACGGCTCGGCCCACGTGACGTTGGTGCCATTGATCAGGATTTGTCCATCGGTTATGTCGAGCAATCCGGCAATACAGTTCAGCAGGGTTGACTTGCCGCATCCTGACGATCCCAAAAGCACCAGAAATTCGCCCTTATGAACATTAAGGTCCAAATTGTGCAGAACACTTACAGATCCAAAATTCAGGTCTAATTTTTTTATTTCTACCGAATGCATAATGCAGCTTATCCTTTAACTGCGCCGGCTGCGATGCCGCGCACGAACAGTTTTCCTGAGATGAAATAGATGGTCAGGGGAACCAGCCCCGTGATGATTGTGGCGGCCATATTCACGTTATATTCCTGCACGCCCTGCGTTGAATTCACAATGTTATTCAATTGTACGGTCATGGGGTAATTTTCCGGCCCCGTATACACAATACCAAACAGAAAGTCATTCCAGATGCCGGTCACCTGAAGAATCACGGCAACCGTAAAAATTGGCAAAGACATGGGCACCATAATGCGGAAATAAATACCCCAAAACCCGGCACCATCCACGCGCGCCGCTTTGAACAACTCTTCGGGTAACGAGGTGAAATAGTTGCGAAATAACAGCGTCAAAATGGGCATACCAAAAATCGTATGAACGATAACCAGCCCACCCAGTGATCCATATATGCCAATTTCCCGCAGCATGATCACCAATGGGTAAAGCATCACCTGATAGGGGATGAACGCTCCAAATATCAAAATCGTAAAAAACACATTGGCGCCTTTAAAACGCCAGTTTGCCAAAGCATATCCATTGATAGAGGCGACGATTATCGAGGCAATGACTGAGGGGACCGTGATTTGAACCGAGTTCCAAAACCCGCGGCTTAAGCCTTCACATGTTAATCCTGTACAGGCCTGCGACCAGGCTTTCACCCAAGGCGCAAAGGTCACCTCAAGGGGCGGAGAAAAAATATTTCCCAGCCGAATTTCAGGCATGCCTTTTAAAGAGGTGACCGTCATCACATAAAGCGGGATGGCGTAATACACCGCGATAAACGCCAGCGTGCCATAGAGAAAGATATTTCTGCGCGAAAAGGTTTTGCGAGGTTTAGGGCCCCGAGGGCCAATCATGATCTCTTGCTCAGCCATGTTTTTTAGAACCTCCAAATTCAAGCATTGCCCAAGGTATAACAACCAACATAACGGTGAGCAGCATCATGGTTGAGGCTGCGAAGCCTTGCCCCAGGTTTTGCGCTTGAAACATAAGATCATATACATATTTTGCAGGCACTTCGGTGGCGATGCCGGGGCCGCCGCCGGTCTGCGCGACGATCAGATCGAACACTTTGACAATGCCCGTGGTTACGATCACCAAAGTTGTGATAAACACGGGTCGCATCATTGGAATAATAACGACCACATAGGTTTTCCATGTCGGAATACCATCAACGCGCGTGGCCTTCCAAACATCTTCATCAATACCGCGCAAGCCCGCGAGCATCAGCACCATCACCAAGCCGCTGCCCTGCCATAAGCCGGCAATGAGCACGCCGAAAATCGCGATGTCGGGGTTGTAGAGCGGATCGAAGGTAAAGCTCGCCCAGCCGAGATCCCTTACAATGCCTTGCACGCCAAAACTTGGGTTCAAAATCCACTGCCAGATCAAACCTGTCACAACGAAGCTTAAAGCATAAGGGTATAAGATTACGGTGCGAAAAACGCTTTCGAACCGCACTTTTTGATCAATTAAAGCCGCGAGTATAAAGCCAATCACGAACATCAAAATCAACATACACAGGCCATAGATGAATAGGTTTTCGATTGAAACCAGCCATTTCTTCGTGTCCCAAAGCCGCTCATACTGTTGAAAGCCAACCCATTTTAAGCGTGGCAGCAGTCCAGATTTGGTAAAACTATAGACAATAGTCCAAGCCGTACCGCCCACGAAAACAAACAGGGCCGTCACAATCATCGGGATTGCGGCGATCTTAGCTGATTTGTTTCTGAAAAGCTGATTAGGGCGCTTGTGTGACATCTGCGGCCTCAATATCCAATGCTTTGATATAAAAAAGGGGTGTCAGCCCGCGCGGGCGGGCTGACATTTTGTTTTGGGTTTAGTCCGCGTTTGCGATCATTTTCACAAAGTCAGCTTGTGCATCCGCCGCTGAGATGGATGTGTCGGCAAAGAACTCGGTGAACAATGTGTTCATTTGGTTTGCCGTGTCAGGCGTTAGAAGCATATTGGTATCTGGCAACAACGCGCCTTGGTCAAGCAAGGCTAAACCTTTTTGCATGCAATCATTTGCCGCTGACAGATCAACATCGCCGCGTACTGGAAGCGATCCTTTTTTCAGGTTGAAGGCAACTTGAGTTGTTGGCTTAAGCAACAATGCTGCCAATTCACCTTGCGCTGCAACCTTAGCATCATCCTTCAGAACTGGGAAATAGAACGCATCGCCGCCTGTTCCCAATCTTGGATTCATCCCCAAACCGGGCAAGCAACTATAATCTTCGCCCGCCACTGCGTTCGCAACCGCAAATTCACCCTGCGCCCAATCGCCCATGATTTGACCACCGGCTTGACCTGTGATGACCAAGTTGGTTGCGTCATTCCAGTTTTGAACGGTCGATTTTGCCGCCATGGAGCGCGCATTTTCAGCCGCTTCGAACAGTGAAGTTACTTCGGGGCCCGCTGCAACAGAGGCGTCTTTATCGCCATAAACGGCCATAAAAATATCGTTTGGCAGAAGCGAGGCCATCATCACGTTGAACGCGCCAGACTGTTGCCAGCCTTGCTGGCCCATCGCCAATGGTACTTTACCAGCAGCTTCCAGAGCAGCCGCACCAGCTACAAATTCGGTCCAATTGGTTGGAACCGAAACGCCAGAGTCTTCAAAGGCTTTGTGGCTGACCCACAGCCACTGCCATGAGTGGATATTGACAGGCGCGCAGTAAATACGGCCATCGACGGTGCAGGCGTCAAGCAGCGAAGAGGGGTTGACCATGTCTTTCCAGCCTTCGGCTTCGGCGATATCAGTGATATCACGCAAAAGGCCAGATTCGATAAGTTCTTCTGCCTGACGGCCATGGTTGAATTGGAATGCTCCCATCGGCTCTCCGCCAATGATCCGGCTTACCATGGCCGCGCGCGCGGCTTCGCCGCCCACAATTGCGGCATCAACCCAGGTATTGCCCGTCGCGTCAAAGGCTTTTGCAAATTCGGCAACCGCAGCGGCTTCGCCGCCAGATGTCCACCAATGCATGACGTCCAGTTCAGTTGCTGCTGCATTTCCGGCTGCAACAAATGCCGTCGCTGTTATAAATTTTGATAGTAGTTTCACGATTGACCTCCCATGTCTGAATCGATTCCCTGCAATCTATAACGTTTTAGTTTTTGCTTGCAACAAATTAATAATATTCTAAACTCTTCCCATCTTGCGCGAGTGATAGCCCAGATTTTAAATCCGATCACCGGAAAAGGCTTGAAAAAATATATGTTAATATTGAAACTATCCTCGCTTATGCAGAAGGAAATCTGGGGTATGGCCCTCCAGGAAGGATAAAGTGACAAAAGATGGCGCGTAAACGTGAAACGGTTGATCAAGACTTTGCGGCGCGCCTATTGCCTGGGGAAAAACCAACTTTAAGAACTTTAGCCCGCCTCAGCGGGTTTGCCGTGGCCACCGTGTCGCGGGCTTTATCTGATGCGCCAGATATTGGCGATAATACAAAAAATCTTGTCAAACATATTGCGGAGGCCGTTGGGTATGTTCCCAATCGTGCCGGCGTCAGGCTGAGAACCGGCAAAACCAATGTCATCTCACTTTTATTGCCAATGACAGATGAAGAAACGAATATCTTTTATTCGATTATCATCCGATCTATCAGCGCAGAGTTTCTGGGCACCCCATATCATTTGAACGTCACACCGTTTTTTGCAGCTGGGGATTCGTTGTTGCCTGTGCAACGTATCGTCGAGAATGGGTTGGCAGATGGCATCATTATGAATCAGATTGAACCCGAAGATCCGCGGGTTGCTTATTTGTTAGAGCGTCAATTTCCGTTTGCGACGCATGGGCGCAGTAAGTGGCGCAAGCAGCATGCTTATTTCGACTTTGATAACCATGCTTACGTTTGGGATGCGATGCGCAAGCTTAAGGATCGAGGGAGATCTTCAGTGCTTTTGCTTGCGCCGCCGTTGACGCAAACCTACGCGCAAGAGATGCTTCGGGCGTTAACTGAAGCTGGGAAAGACCTGTCGATGACGGTGCGCTTTATTGAACGGCCTATCGAAAAAATACAGGGCGCCGAAAGCCCTGCGGCTTTTGCTGCTGCGATTGCCCAAGAGCTCAAGCGCGCGCCTCATATTGATGCGGTGATTGCAGCGTCTATCGATGCAGGTCTCACCGCCGCGCAAGCTGTCGAAAAGATTAAGGGTGTGGTGGGCGATACGATCGATGTCTGGACAAAAGAATTACAGCCGTTTTTGGCCAATTTTCGACCAGATATCTTGACGACGTTTGAAAATGCATCTCCGGCAGGAACATTTTTGGCGCGCGCGGTTCAAAACGCCATTGCCCAGCCAAGCGGACCGCCATTGCAAAAGCTGGTTGGCCCAGAAGATATATAAGGGCTGGTTCTGAGCCCGATTTTAAAATTTTACCAAGGTGAGAATAGGAAAAACAGATGAAATCGCAGATCAAAGGACCAGGAATTTTTCTGGCGCAATTCGCCGGAGATGAAGCTCCGTTTAACTCTTTAGAGGGCATTACGAAATGGGCGGCCAGTCTTGGCTACAAAGGCGTGCAGATTCCAACCTTCGATACGCGCCTTTTTGATTTGGATCGCGCGGCTGAAAGCGCGACTTATTGCGATGAAGTCCAAGGCATTTGCGCCGATGCCGGTGTGGAAATCACCGAGTTATCAACGCATCTTCAGGGCCAATTGGTGGCGGTCAACCCGGCCTATGATATCGCCTTTGACGCTTTCGCTCCGGCAGCGTGCCAAAAAAATCCCGCAAAGCGTCAGGCTTGGGCCGTTGATCAAATGAAAAAAGCTGCCATCGCCTCAAAGCGGTTGAACCTGACGACCTCTGTTTCCTTCACAGGAGCGCTTGCCTTTCCCTATCTGTATCCTTGGCCGCAACGTCCAGAAGGCCTGATTGAAGAAGCCTTTGCAGAGCTGGGCCGGCGCTGGACGCCGATTTTGAACCATTACAAAGAGCATGGCGTGTCAATCGGTTACGAAATTCATCCTGGAGAAGATGTGTTTGATGGCGCGACCTATGAGATGTTTGTGGATGCAACAGGCGGGCATGATTGTGCCCTAATCAATTACGACCCCAGTCATTTTTTGCTTCAACAAATGGATTATCTGGCTTTCATTGACCTATATCATGATCGGATCAATGCGTTTCATGTTAAAGATGCCGAATTTAACCCAGATGGACGCCAAGGCGTATATTCAGGCTATCAACCTTGGGTCAACCGGGCAGGCCGGTTTCGCAGTTTGGGTGATGGTCAAGTTGATTTCGCGGCGATTTTTTCCAAGCTGACACAATATGGCTATAACAGCTGGGCGGTATTGGAATGGGAATGTTGTTTGAAATCCGCCGAACAAGGGGCGGCTGAAAGCGCGCCGTTTATTGCAAAACATTTGATCGAAACGCCGTTAAAAGCGTTCGATGATTTCGCTGGTGCAGAGCGTGACGAGGCGCAAATCAAAAGGATGTTGGGGCTGTGAAAACTTTAAAATTAGGCATGGTCGGAGGTGGCCAAGGCGCGTTTATTGGCGGCGTCCACCGAATGGCTTCGCGGCTTGATGGGCGTTGGGAATTGGTGGCCGGAGCTTTGTCATCCCACCCCGCGCGTGCAGAGGCTTCGGCCAAAGAATTGGGATTGGATCCAAAGCGATCTTACCAAAGCTATGCTGAGATGGCCGTGCAAGAAGCCGCCCGAGCGGATGGGATTGATGCGGTTGCCATCGTTACGCCCAATCATATGCATGCGGGGCCAGCCATAGCTTTTTTAGAAGCGGGTATTCACGTGATTTGTGATAAACCCTTGGCGGCCACGTCTGAACAGGCTCAGCTCATCGATGCCGCGGTAAGGGCTTCGAAGGCGCATTTTATTCTCACGCATAATTACACCGGTTATCCGGTGATCCGGCAGGCGCGCAAATTGGTCGAAAACGGCGAATTGGGCGAAATTCGAGTGATTCAGGCGGAATATGCGCAAGATTGGTTGAGCGAAGCTGCGGATAACAAACAAGCAGATTGGCGGGTGAACCCCGAAAAATCTGGGGCGGGCGCCATTGGTGATATCGGAACACATGCTTTAAACTTGGCCAGTTTTGTATCGGGCTTGCAGCCTCAAGCGCTTTGTGCGGATTTGCACAGTTTTGTGGATGGCCGTCGTGTGGATGACAATGCCCATATTATGCTGCGGTTTGAGAAGGGTGCGAAAGGTATGCTTTGGGCCAGTCAAGTTGCGGTTGGGTGCGAAAATACGCTTACATTACGGATTTATGGCGAGAAAGCCGGTTTGGAATGGCAGCAAGAAAACCCAAACCAATTGAGCTTTACGCGCTTTGGGCAGGCCAAACAGCTGCTTACCAGAGGCGGGGCAGGGTTTGGAGAAACTGCTGGCGATTGGACCCGCATTCCCCCTGGTCATCCCGAAGGCTATCTAGAGGGATTTGCAACGCTCTATAGCGAGGCGGCCGATTTAATCTCAGGCATAGGCGCGGGTGAGCTTTTGCCCAATTTAGACGCGGGTCTGGCGGGAATGTGGTTTATTCAAGCCTGTCAAAAAAGCTCTGAACTGGGGGCTGTTTGGGTGTCTCGAGCGGGGGATTAACGCTGAATTGTAAAGCGTACCTCTAAGCCTTGCGCCCCCTGCTCGAAGGTGACTGCGCCTTCATGCTGCGCTGCAATCGTGTCTACAATCGTGAGGCCCAAGCCAAAGCCAGGGTTGGCTTTGCTGTTCTCACCGCGTGAAAAAGGCGTTGTTAGCTTTGCGATTAACTCAGGGTCAATGCGTCCGCCCTGGTCGGCGATGGTCAGATGTGCCTGGGTGGCGTTCGCCTCAAGCGTCACATGCGCGCGGCGGCCATATTTAAGCGCATTTTCGATTAAATTCGTGGCAGCACGGCGCAGCGCCAGTGGCCGCGCGGTCACGATCACCTGATGCAGCCCGTCCATGTTAAAAGCGCGGCTGCGCGGGTTACGATCAAACACACTATGCTGCATTTTGATTTTCACCGGGGGTTCCCCTGCCAGCGTGACCGGGTGGCCAAGATCTTGATAATCATCCACGATGGCCGATATCAAGGCGCGTAGAGACAGCCGTCTTGGCCGCTCTGCGCTTAGCTCTGAGCGCGTATAATTTAATATGCTGTCGATCATATGCGTCATTTGATCGATATCCCGCTCAAGCTTTTCTCGCAGCTCTTCATCTTCAATAAGCGCAATGCGAAGCCGGGCCCGAGTGGCTGGTGTGCCCAGATCATGGCTCACGGCTGAAAGAACCATCGCGCGCTTTTCCAGCGCATCTCGTTCTCGCTCTCGATAGGCTTCCACTTGCGTTGCGATTTCCAGCAGCTCAAGGGGGCCTTCCACCGGCGAGGTTTCATTTATATCGCTGCGCCTTTGCGCGCCGAGCCGCGCGGCATAGGCGCTAAAATTGGCCGCCACATCTTGCAGGCGCAAAACCAAAAAACCAAGTCCGAGCAAGACCAAAAGCACCGCATGCGGGCGCCGGTCTGTGGGGGCGGCGTCACAACCCCAAACGTTCGACCCGTCGATTTTATACCAATACCCGTCTTGATAACGGGCAAAAAGGATCGGGTCCGAGCAGTATGAGGCCAATAAGCGAGTCACATCGCCAAGCGCAACTGCCGCTGATCCGTCTTTTGTTTTAGCGATTTCTCTTACTGGATATTGCAGATCTGAGGACACAATTGCGAGCGATAAGGTTTCTTGGGTTCGCAGCTTCGGACCGCTGGCTTTCAGCGAAAATACCGTAACGTAAGGCGTTGCGGATTGATCGGTCAAAAGCCCAAATTTTCCCTTATTTGCGATCAGAATATCATTTGGTTTGAGTTGTGTGATCACCAGATCAGAGGGTGGGCTTGCCTGTTGTCGCAGCATATCTGACAGCCTAAGGCCGCTGTTGAAGGCCCGCTGCAAATGGTTTTGCCAGGCGACATGGCTGTGCATCCAAATCCAAACCGACCCAGCCCCGATTGTGGCGGCGAGCATAATCAAAACAATTCCTGTAATACGCAGGGAATTCAAGTTTCGCGGCCACATCCTCATGCGCTGGTGCGATCCACATCCGTGGCGAAAATATATCCAACGCCGCGTTCTGTTTTTAGAAGTTGTGGTTCTTTTGGATTAATTTCGATCTTCTGCCGAAGCCGTCCGACCAAAACATCCAAAGCCCGCCCCGACACATCGCTCGGTTCATTTTCAATATCTTTTGTAACATCCATTGCCGATAAGATTTCGTCGCGGGTCAGGGGAATATGTGGGTTGGCAAGCAACACTTTTAAAAGCGCGGTTTCGCGGCGCGAAAGCACCACTTGAAATCCAGACGGAGATTGGACTTCGTCGCGTTTTCCATCATATTGCCAACCTGAAAAAAAATACTGCGATGTGTTGCGGCGATAATTCAAAGAGGCAGAGCGTTGGCCACGCCGCAGTACCGCGCGAATGCGCGCGAGCAGTAAATCGGGGTTGAACGGCTTGGCGATATAATCATCGGCACCAACCTCATAGCCTTGCATTCGCTGGTGATCAGCCGAAAGTGCAGATACAAGAATAATCGGCACATCATGCGTATTGCGCAGGTTAGCGCAGATCTGAACCCCGTTTTCATCGCCAAGCATCACGTCTAAAAGCACCAGATCAACGCGGCCTTTTTCCAGATGGGCTTTGACATCCCGGCCGGTGGCCGCGGCCATTACCATGTAACCGGATTTGCGCAGATATTGCGTCATCATGCTGCGCATATCATCATCATCATCCACCACCAAAAGCCGTTGTATTGCCATTTCATGCCTTTATCTTGCTAAAAGAGTTATTTGTGCTTCTCGAGGTTATCGATGTAACACTGTGCAACAAATTCCAGTCGAAGGTAACAGTTTGTAACAAAAGAAACGAAAAACTAACGATCGGCTGCTGTAAACCAAATCTTGGCGGTTGAACTTCGTGATGGGGCGGGCAATGCAGCTGCATTCGTCGCGTTGGGCGACATTTTGGGAGGAAATTATGACCTTAAAATCTGCTCTGGCAGCAACTGCTGCTGTAAGTATCATTTCTGCAACCGCTGGCTTTGCGGGACCGGAAGCCGAAGTTTTGCATTGGTGGACATCTGGCGGTGAAGCCAAGTCAGTTGCCGTTTTACAAGAAGAATTTGCCTCAAAAGGCGGCACATGGACAGATATGCCCGTTGCGGGTGGCGGCGGTGATGCCGCAATGACAGCGTTGCGTGCGCGGGTTCTTTCCGGCAACGCGCCAACAGCGGTTCAGTTGAAAGGCCCCGCCATTCAAGAATGGTATGAAGAGGGTGTTTTGGCGGATATCTCATCCGTTGCACAAGCCAATGGTTGGGCCGATGTTCTGCCAGCATCAATCGCGGGTCACATGAAATGCGAAGGCACATGGTGTGCGGCGCCGGTCAACGTGCATCGCATCGATTGGATCTGGGCGAACGCCGCGATCTTGGAAGCCAATGGCATCGCGATGCCAAGCACATGGGCCGAGTTTAACGCAGCTGCCGAAAAACTTCAGGCCGCGGGCATCACGCCTTTGGCGCATGGTGGACAAGCTTGGCAGGATGCAACCGTTTTTGAAGCTGTCGCATTGGGTGTAGGAGGAGCAGAGTTCTTCCAAAAAGCGTTCGTAGAGCTTGATGAGGCTACTTTAACCTCAGACACCATGAAAGCCGTGTTCGATCAAATGCGTACGATGCGCGGATTTGTAGACTCGAATTTCTCGGGTCGCGATTGGAACTTGGCAACAGCCATGGTGATGAATGGCGAAGCTGCTTTCCAAATCATGGGGGACTGGGCCAAAGGTGAATTCCTTGCCGCGGGCAAACAGCCTGGCAAAGATTTCCTCTGCGCCTCAACCCCTGGTGAGGGTTTCCTCTATAATGTAGACAGCTTCGCAATGTTCGATGTTGCGGGTGATGATAAAACGGCCGGTCAGCTGCTTTTGGCGGAATTGATCGTAGGCAAGAACTTCCAAAAGGTTTTCAACCTGAACAAAGGCTCAATTCCAGCCCGTACAGATGTTGCCTTGGATGAGTTTGACAGCTGCGCGCATACATCGGCAAAAGATATGGCCGACAGCAACGCCGGTGGATCATTATTGCCAAGCTATGCCCATGGTATGGCGTTGCGTGGGGCACAATCTGGCGCAATTACCGATGTTGTGACATCGCATTTCAACTCTGACATGTCCTCAGATGACGCTGTTCAGATGTTGCTGCAAGCTGTTCAAAACAGCATGTAAATGCAAATCGCCTTGCCCGATAGCTTCGGGCAAGGCAGTTTTTTTGGAGAAATATGATGACTGAGTGGCTTGAACGCCATATGCCCAAATTCGTAATGGCGCCGTCTTTCGTGGCCATTTTGATTTTTGTGTATGGATTTATCGGGTGGACTGCTTGGGTGTCGTTCACCAAATCTCGCCTTTTGCCAAAATATGATATTGTAGGAACGATTCAATATGACAGGTTGTTTCAGTCGCCGCGCTGGGAAACTGCGATCAATAATCTGTATGTTTTTGGTATCTTATTCATCGTGATCTCTATGTGTCTTGGCCTGATATTGGCCATCTTTCTAGATCAAAAAATTCGCGTTGAAGGGGTTATTCGTACGATTTACCTTTACCCTATGGCGCTTTCAATGATCGTGACAGGCACGGCTTGGAAATGGATTTTAAACCCTGGCCTTGGTATCGAGGCAACGGTAAGAAAATGGGGGTATGAGAATTTTACCTTCGACTGGTTGGTCAATCCTGACATGGCCATTTACACCGTTGTTCTTGCTGGGGTTTGGCAATCTTCGGGGTTTGTGATGGCGCTGTTTCTGGCTGGCCTCCGCTCCGTAGACGAAGAGATTATAAAAGCTGCGCAAGTGGATGGTATTCCAACATGGCGCATTTATTCGGCGATCATCATCCCCTCGATGGCCCCAATCTTCTTATCAGCTTTCATCGTTCTATCGCATTTGGCGATTAAAAGCTTTGATTTGGTGATCGCGCTGACCGGCGGTGGGCCGGGTTATGCAACAGATCTGCCAGCGACCTACATGTATACAATGGCGTTTTCCCGCGGTGATATCGGGCAAGCTGCCAGCTCAGCCATGATCATGATGGCGGTGGTATTCACGATTGTGGTTCCTTATCTCTATTCCGAATTGAGGGCAAAAAATGACTGATCTTTCCAACCCTCTTGCGGCCAAAAAACAATCTTATGGTACAGTGGCGCTGCGATGGTTGCTTTATCTGTTTTTGGGTATCTTCGTCGTTTATTATCTGATGCCTTTGTTCGTGATGGTCACAACATCGCTAAAAAGCCTTGAAGAAATTCGCACGGGCTCGTTGGTGGCTTTGCCCAGAGTAATTACGTTTGAGGCCTGGAAAACGGCATGGTCCGGCGCTTGTACGGGCATTCAATGTGAAGGGCTTCAACCTTATTTTTGGAACTCAGTTTTATTGGCTGTGCCCGCTGTGATTTTATCTACATTGATCGGCGCGTTGAACGGATATGTGGTTGCGCAATGGCAATTCCGCGGTGCCAACCTGATTTTCTCATTAATGCTTTTTGGCTGCTTCATTCCGTTTCAAGTGGTGCTGTTGCCGATGGCGCGGATGCTAGGGCTTATGGGGCTTGCAGGATCAATCCCTGGATTGATTTTCGTTCACGTTGTGTATGGGATCGGCTTTACAACGCTGTTTTTCAGAAACTATTACGTTTCAATTCCAGCAGAATTGGTGAAGGCGGCGAAAGTTGATGGGGCGGGGTTCTATCGCATATTTTGGTCTATCTTTCTGCCCTTATCGCTGCCCATCATTGTGGTCACCGTGATCTGGCAGTTCACCCAAATTTGGAACGATTTTTTATTCGGCGTTTCGTTCAGCCAAGCTGGCACGCAACCGATCACAGTTGCGCTAAACAATATCGTAAACTCAACCACAGGCGTTAAAGAATATAATGTTGATATGGCCGCGGCGATTATTGCTGCCTTGCCAACATTGCTTGTCTACGTGGTTGCTGGAAAATATTTCATTCGCGGTTTGACCGCAGGCTCGGTCAAAGGATAACGGCTATGTCACCTGTTTTGGATATCAAAAATCTATCTAAGAATTTCGGCTCAATCGAAATTTTGAAAAATATCAATATTTCTATCGATGAGGGTGATTTTCTGGTTCTCGTTGGACCCTCTGGATGCGGGAAATCGACCTTGCTCAATTGCATTGCTGGGCTCGAGCCGATCAGCGATGGTGGGATCGCGATCAGTGGGCAAGATATGACCCATGTAAGCCCTAAGGATCGCAATATCGCAATGGTGTTTCAATCCTATGCGCTCTACCCCACCATGACGGTTGCGAAAAATATCACGTTTGGTATGAAAGTGCGCGGCGTTGAAAAAGAGGTTCAGGCGCAAAAATTGCAGGAAGTGTCACGACAGCTGCAAATTGAGCCATTGTTGAACCGGCGGCCGGGGCAACTTTCTGGGGGACAACGCCAAAGGGTGGCCATGGGGCGGGCGTTGGTGCGCGATCCAAAGCTGTTTTTATTTGATGAACCCCTGTCAAACCTCGATGCCAAACTGCGCGTTGAAATGCGCACCGAGATTAAGAAGCTACACCAATCCTTAGGGGCCTCGATGGTTTATGTGACGCATGATCAGATCGAAGCGATGACCTTGGCGACCAAGATCGTTGTTATGAAAAGTGGTGTTATCCAGCAGATCGGCACGCCTGCAGAAATTTACAATCGGCCCGCAAATTTATTTGTAGCAGATTTTATGGGCTCGCCAGCGATGAATTTGGTGCCCGCTTCAACGTCAAAAACATCTTCTGGCTTTGATATTATTATCCGCCGTGTTGGAGAAGATCCGCTGGTTTTGTCAGATACCAAAGCGCGCGATCTTCCCAGCGAAGTGATGCTTGGCCTGCGACCAGAAGATATCACTGATGGTCAATTCCGCAATGGATCGGCAAAACCAATGGCGCCCTGCAAAGTGAGCGTTGTTGAGCCAGCAGGGGCCGATACATTTGTTGTTCTCAGCCTTGGCGGCAAAGAAGTTACGGCGCGGCTTCAGGCGGAAACCTCGGCCGAAGCGGGGAAGTCGATGGAGTTTTGTTTTGATCTGAATAAGGCATCTTATTTTGATCGCGATACGGGCCATCGCTTGTCTGTTTAAGGCCTTTTTGGTTTTATGCATGCACCGGTGCTTCAGCGCGCTGCTTTCTGGTTCAGGTTTCAAGGCCCAAAAGCGCTGCGCGCTATGGTTTTCTTAAAGAAAGGGTTTTCGCGGGCCCTTTGCAGGGCTGCTGTCAAAGGCGTTATTTTGGCACTATGAAGTTTCTTGGCCTCTGATAGTCTTCGCTCCATCACAGAGCGAGGCCGGTTATGAAAACGCAGACTATGAAAAATGGGTGCAATCCCACCCACTTTTACCACCATAATTTGGTTGGGTGTTGATAATGGGCAGTCGGCTTTTCTCGCCCATTTCTTTGGCAGATGTTGAACTGCGCAATCGCATCATTGTGTCACCAATGTGCCAATATAGCGCGGATGCAGGATGCGCCACGGATTGGCATTTAATGCATTTGGGGCAGTTTGCGGTGTCTGGCGTGGGGCTGATCTTGACCGAAGCGGTTGGCGTGGAGATGGCGGGCCGGATTACTCCGGGATGCCTAAGCTTGTGCTCGGATGCGCAGGAGAGCAGCTTGAAACGCGTGTTTGATTTTTGTCAAAAGTTTGGTCATGCCAAAATGGGTATACAACTTGCCCATGCTGGGCGCAAAGGATCAACGGATTTGCCCTGGAATGGTGGAAAGCCCATTTCACCAAATGAGCCGCGCGGATGGCAAACGGATAGCCCGTCGGCAGTGCCGTATGCGCCTAAAGGGTGGGACGCGCCAGCCGCGTTGGATCAAGCTGGGCTGCTGCGGATCAAGAATGCCTTTGTAAGCGCCGCGCAGCGCGCTGACCGCATCGGGTTTGATGTTGCTGAACTGCATGCCGCGCATGGGTATTTGTTGCATCAATTTCTTTCGCCCTTAAGCAACCTGCGTGCGGATGAGTTTGGAGGAAGTTTGCAAGGCCGAATGCGGTTTCCTTTGGCGGTGTTCGAGGCTGTGCGCGAAATCTGGCCAAAACATAAGGCTTTGGGCGTTCGGCTTTCGGCTACTGATTGGGTCGCCCGCTCAAGCTGGACGCTCGCCGAGTCGCAGATCTTTGCCGGAGAATTGAAAACCCGTGGCTGCGATTTCATCGATGTGTCAAGCGCGGGGAATTCGCCAGAGCAAGAGATAGATGCCGGCCCAGGCTATCAAACCGGGTTTGCCGCGGAAATTAAGCGGATAACCGGTATGCCGACAATGGCGGTTGGTCATATCACGGATCCAAAACAGGCCGAGGCGGTGCTGCGTTCGGAGCAGGCTGATATGGTTGCGCTTGGACGCGCGATGTTAAACAATCCGCGTTGGGCATGGCAGGCGGCAGAAAGCCTGAATGCGAAAACAGCATATCCCCCTCAATATAGGCGCTCGAACAAAGCCTTTTTAGCTTTGCCGGTGCCGGGAAACCCGCCGGTTGCCACAAAATGAAACTGCATTATCTGCCCCGGGCGTTGTTTTGAAATAAAACGTTTCGATCTGCTCAAACCATTAAAACGTAAAGCGCCTTTAAAACGCTGCGCCGGGCAGGGCGACGCGCCGGTAGGCTGTTTTCAACCGCAACTGGGGCTGTAAAGCACAGCAATACCACCTGAAAAAAAGGCGCCGCGCCTTGACAGGATTGGGTGATCACAATGTTTCTACATTGCCACAAATACTGATCGCTTGTCCGGATATGTTGCGCCCAAGAGGCGAGGCAAGAAAGATGGCTTGCTCGGCAACATCTTGCGCGCTGACCATGCGTCGGAGCGATATTTTATTCAGGTAGTCTTGCTCCATATCTTGATACGAAAGCTCTAGCGCAGCGGCGCGATCAGCAATCACTTTTTGCATTCTTGGGCCCTCGACGATGCCCGGCAATAATGCGTTGGCGCGTATTCCGCTTGGGCCCAATTCGATTGCCAAACTTTTCACCAAACCAATGATGGCCCATTTGGTGGCAGAATAGGGCGTTCGATAGCCATAGCCTAAGCGCCCTGCAACCGATGATATGCAGATAATCGAGGCGTTCTGAGACCGCTTCAGCAACGGCATCGCGTATTTTGTGCAGTAAAATTGACCATTAAGATTTACATCCACGGTGTCGCGCCATTTGCTGCTTTCAATATCTTCTATGGCGCCGGTTGGGCCTGCAATGCCGGCGTTGTTCACCAAAACGTCAAGGCCGCCCATTTCAGTGGTTGCCTCTTCAAATAATCGCGCCACCTGCTTTTCACAGGCGATATCGCAATGGCTGCGGCCCCACTCGGGTTGGCTGGCTTTCACATCAGCCAAGGCTGCGTTATCTGCGTCGCAGATATGGATCTTAGCACCATAAGAGGCAAAACTTTCCGCAATCACCCGCCCAATCCCGTTGCCACCCGCCGTGACCAAGACTTTTAAATCTTTACATAAATTCGTCTGAAAGCCCATAATCTTGTCCTTAGTGGCGATTTAAAAATTAACCCGGTCAGCGCCTTTTAAAGCCAGCATCTCTCTTGTCTGCGCAGGAGTGGCGATATTCAAAGAAAGGCCTTCGAGAATTTGCCGCATTTTGGTAACTTGATCTGCGTTGGATTTTGCCAATTCTTTAGGCGCGATCCATAAGGAATCTTCCAACCCGACGCGCACATTTGCCCCCTGTGCAGCGCCCATGGCCGCCAATGGCATTTGATGGCGCCCGGCCCCGAGGATTGACCATTGATACTCTGATCCAAATAAGCGATCCGCGGTGCGCTTCATATGCATCAGATCTTCAGGATGCGCGCCAATACCGCCAAGCAGGCCAAAAACAGATTGAATAAATAAAGGCGTTTTGGCCAAACCGCGATCAACGAAATGCGCCAGATTATACAGATGCGAAATATCGTAGCATTCAAATTCAAAGCGCGTGCCATTTTCATTGCCGATACGCAGGATTGTTTCGATGTCTTGGAAGGTGTTTTTGAAGACAAGGTCGCGAGAGTTTTCTAGATTTTCGCGTTCCCATGTATGGGTGAAGTGATCAAAGCGGTCTAGCATAGGATAAAGCCCAAAATTCATTGATCCCATATTCAAAGACGCCACTTCTGGCTGAAAGGTTGTGGCCGGTTGCATCCGCTCCGCCACGCTCATATGCGGACTGCCTCCGGTGGTGATGTTGATGACGGCATCTGTTGCTTGTTTTATCCGCGGCAGAAATTGTTCAAAAACGTAGGGGTCTTGGCTAGGTTTACCGGTATCAGGATCCCGCGCATGCAGATGTAAAATTGACGCTCCCGCTTCGGCGGCTGCAATCGCAGCGGCTGTGATTTCATCTGGCGTCACCGGTAAATAAGGTGACATGCTGGGTGTGTGGATCGCACCAGTCACGGCGCAGGTTATAATTACATTACGGTTTGGTTTGCTCATTTTAGCGATCCTGTTTTTGTTTATGCGCGGCAAGCGCGGCCAAACGCGCATCACGCCAGTACTGGCGCAGGTTCAGATCCTTTATATCCAGCGCAGCGCGTCTTTCCTGCGCTATTTTATCAATAGCCGCTTTGCTCCAATCAGGGCTTGCCAGAGGGGGCTCTGCCATTGCGCGATACATCGCGCCGTAACGGGCCGCATAATCGGCCAACCCGCCGGGTGCGTTTAAATCGATGGTTTCAAATGGCCCCATAAAGGACCAGCGCATGCCCAACCCATCGCGGATTGTTTTATCGATATCCTCAGCTGAGGCGATCCCGGCTTGCGAGAGGCGCAACGCTTCATTGAGCAGCGCGCCTTGCAGACGGTTGAGCACAAAGCCGGGTATTTCTTTATGCAATGTAATGGGGGTTTGGCCGATAGATGTCATAATTTGATGGACGGTTTTAATGGTATTCTGATCGTTCCATTCGGCAGAGGAAATTTCGACAAGTGGCACCAGATGGGGTGGATTTACCGGATGCGCAACCAAAGCGCGATGTCGTCCGGAAAGATCTGCCGTAAATTGTGAGGTCATCAGGCCTGAGCTTGAGCTGGCCAATATGGCCTCCGGAGGAGTGATTTCATCTAGCTCTCTAAATATCTTGCATTTTTCATCTAAATTTTCAGGTCCGCATTCCTGAATGTAATCAGCGCCTTGAACGGCAGCTTGGAGCTTGGTTACGCAGTGAATATGCGATTGAATTTCGCTTGTCTCTGAGCATAGATGATGGGATTCAAGCAAATTAAGCTGCGCTGCAATGGTGTCTTGCGCTGCAACAAGCGCGTGCTGGTGAAGATCGTATAAATTTACGCGCCACCCAGCGCGGGCAAATACAATTGCCCATCCGCAGCCAATCAGCCCCGCCCCGATAATCGCTACTGTTTTACACTGATTTTCTAGGTTTCTTGAGACGGGCTCGGAGTTTTGCATGCAACGTGATCCCGCTGGGGTTAAAGGAAGGTACCAGCATGTACCCGCGTTTCAGCCCCAGACGTGGGGCCAAGTTCAAGCGAATATGTCTTTGATCAGCGCTTTTGGCAATCTTGTTTTCTATACGGCCTTGTAGATTCAGTTTTCGCCGTGACTGTCAGTCGCGTTGGATGACAAATTTCTGAAAGCAAAGCTTGTTTTGTCGATCAACTGGGTAACGCGCGGGCAGGGGGGCTATGAAACCTCGATAAGCACTACCATTTTAAAGCGCAGGGTCATTGAAACTTTTAGATATTCTGCGTAAGCCACGCCGCAAGATATTTGGTATGTTTCCGGATCTTGTTCACAAAATGGGCTTTTAGAGATGTCTCTTCTTTTCTCTGTTTCAGAAGTTGTGGCGCCGGTTTTTATTCTGGCGGCTATAGGGTTTTTATGGGTGAAGCTGGGGTTTGAGTATCGGGTGCAGTTTGTTACCCGCCTGTCTATGAGTTTGGGTGTGCCTTGTTTAATTTTTACCGCGCTGATGCAAACGAAAATCGACGCTGGGTTTTTACAGATCACCGTATTTGCAAGCATTCTGGCCTACGCATTGGTAACAGTGGCGGGATTTGCTTTGGTCAAGTTGGCGGGCTTGGATCTGCGTACCTATTTGGGACCATTAATTTTTGGAAATACCGGGAATGTGGGCCTTCCGTTGGCATTTTTCGCTTTTGGCGATGAAGGCTTTGGCTATGCAGTTGTGATCTTTGCAATTATGGGCATGTATTCTTTCACGGCAGGAATTTGGATCGTGTCTGGGGGCGGTTCACTCTTTAAAATCGTAAAAGAGCCGCTGGTCTCGGCCACGTTTTTAGGTGCGCTGTTTCTGTGGCAGGGCTGGGAGACGCCGCCGTTTTTGACCAATACCCTTGAATTGATCGGGCAAATGGCGATTCCGTTAATGCTGATTACGCTTGGGGTAGCGGTGGCGCGTTTAACGCCAGGGCGTGTTTCAAAAGTGGCGTGGTTGGCGCTTATCAAATATGCCGGATGTTTGATCTGCGCTTGTGCGGCGGGATGGTGGTTTAATTTACCCGATATTGCCTTTGCCGTTTTGGTGCTGCAAGTCACAACGCCGGTCGCTGTGACATCGTATATGTTGGCAGAGAAATACGGTGCCGATTCACAAGCGGTTGCCGGGTTGGTGGTTATCTCAACGCTGTTCTCGGTAGCTTTGATTCCGATTACTTTGGCCGTTTTGATCGCTTAAGCGCGCAGGGTAGTTTTCCTGCCTGCCAAACAATGAAGGTCTGCCGTTTCAGGAAATTTGACCTACAGCGCGGCCGCCATCCTCAAAGAACGCAGGAGCTTCGTTTTTACTGGACAAAATTGGAACTTCGACGCGATAGTTTGCACAACTTGGTCAAAAAAAGGAGCAACATATGTTTATGTATGAGGCGTTGCTGCGCCGCGCAAAAAGCCAATCTCCTATTCGCGTTGGTCTTATTGGGGCGGGAAAATTTGGCTCAATGTTTTTGGCGCAAGTGCCCAATACACCAGGCCTTGAGGTGGTGGCAATTGCGGACCTATTCCCGGATCAAGCAAAGGCGACTTGTGCGTCAATTGGCTGGTCGAAGGAGTTAATCGCCCAAACAAGTTTCTCAGACGATGCGGTTGAAATGATGCAAAGCGTCGAGCTTGATGTGATCGTTGAAGCCACTGGAGATCCAATTGTGGGGATCACGCATGCGCGCCAAGCGATTGCCAACCGTCGTCATATTGTGATGGTAAATGTGGAAGCCGATGTGCTTGCGGGAAGTTTTCTAGCGCAAGAAGCCGAAGCGGCGGGGGTTGTTTATTCGATGGCCTATGGCGATCAGCCTGCGCTGACATGCGAATTGGTGGATTGGGCCAGATCTAGCGGGTTTCGTGTGATCGCTGCGGGCAAAGGAACCAAGTATTTACCCTCTTATCATATGTCTACACCAGACACTGTGTGGGACCATTATGGGTTAACGTCCAGCCAGGCGGAAGCGGCAGGTATGAACAGTAAGATGTTCAATTCCTTTTTAGATGGAACCAAATCCGCATTAGAAATGGCGGCGATTTCAAATGCCACTGGATTGGCGGCGCCCAGTCAGGGCTTGGCCTTCCCACCTGCGGGTATGGATGATTTGGCGCATGTGCTGCGACCGCGGGCTGAAGGCGGGCAATTGGAGTTGAGCGGACAGGTTGAAGTGGTGTCCTCTGTTGAACGGGATGGCAGGCCCGTGTTCCGTGATTTGCGCTGGGGTGTCTACGTTGTTCTGGAAGCCCCGACCGAGTATGCCGCCGCATGTTTTCGCCAATATGGTATGAATACAGACGAGTCAGGCCGCTATTCGGCGATGTATAAGCCCTTTCACTTAATTGGATTAGAGTTAAATATTTCGATTCTGTCCGCGGCTCTGCTCAATAGCCCAACGGGCAGAACCAAGGGGTTTCATGCCGACGTGGTGGCGGTAGCGAAGCGTGACCTCAGCGCCGGAGAGAGGCTGGATGGCGAGGGCGGTTATACCGTTTGGGGTAAGTTATTGCCCGCGCGCACATCGCTCGAGATGGGTGCGCTTCCAATTGGTTTGGCGCATAATGTAACGCTCAAAACCAATATTGCCGCCGGCGCGTGCCTTCGGTGGAACGATATCGATATTGACGCCCGCCTTGAGGCTGTGCAAATCCGCAAGAAAATGCAACCAACCCGCGCGGATCATGTAAGCGAGGTTTAAAGGATTGTCAGCTCACCCTGCAGCAAACCAACCCGTTTTAAAAAGCCTTTGCTGCCAAGACGGGAGACTGCTTTTTGATATAAAAAATCTTCGCTTGCCTTGTTAAAGCGATCATTACTTAACACCATATAATCATTGCGATCGGCAAATCGGATCAGCAACGCGTCTGCCTTATGGCCTTTTTTCGAGACAGTAAGCATATGGCGGTCCACATCCAGCACGCGGCTGACGGCCATTGGAACGGTTTCATTGGGTTGTAGTAAGTCGTTTTCTTTCAAAGTGCGATAAACGCTGTGATCAAAGAAAAGATGCAGGGTGAAGCCGTCTTGGCGCAGTTCATCGGTAAAGCGTTTCAACGCGATCAAATCCCATTTAGCGAGGCCCAAAAGGTTATTCCCATCTATCGCAAGATTGGTGACAGGGCTAGGAGGCGCTACAGGGGCGGATGGCGGCTCAACCTCTAAACCTTGGCGGATTTTTCGATAGCCCCGATGCATGAGAAAAAAGGAAAATGCATAGACCACTAAGACCACAATTTTATCTGGATCGGTATATAAAAGCAGACATAAAGAAATGGTTACGGTGCCCCAAAGCGCATTTTCACCAAAGTAGAACCCAAATCCAATCAGAGCCAAGCTGATGATAAGAGGGTAATTATAAATCACAACGTCCAGCCAGCTCATGGGGTGACCAAGTTTCCTTTTCAATACCTACGCTTACCATTTCAGCCGTGCCCAAGGTTGTAAATTGGCAAATTGCTTTTTACCTCTTCAATCGTTTTGAAAGTGGGTTTTAATCGCCTGTAGCGAAAGCCACTGGCCCTGTTCAGCGATAACCGAGAGACTGTTTTGTGTAGGCTGTAGCTTGCCAAAGCGAGGTTTAGCTTTTTGCAGGCTGCGGGCTTTGAAAAAGAGGGAGAGGCCATCAGCCTACCACCGCATAGCAAAGCTTTTTTGAAGGCGCGCCTAGGATAGAGGCACGATCACGCCCAGCTTGCCTTTCAGGCGACCGCTTTGAGAGAGGGTTTTGCCGTCAGGCCCAGGGCAAGGCAAATATCGCGCGTCAGTTCTGGTCGATTAAGCGTGTAGAAATGCAAAGTATCGACGCCTTCCGAGCGCAAGGTATCGCAAAGCTCGGTACCGATCGCGGTGGATAATAAATCATGCCGGCCATCGCGCGTGGCGCGCTCAAAGGCTTCTTCTAGCCATAACGGCACGCTGACGCCGCATTTCTTTGCGAAGTTGCGGGTTTTTGTCCAGTTTTCGATGGGTAAAATGCCCGGAATTATAGGGGCGTCGATCCCAGATTTCACGCAAGCATCGCGAAAGCGCAGAAAGTCATCCGCTTCAAAGAAGAATTGCGTGATCGCTTCATCAGCGCCTGCTTCAAATTTGCGCTTCAACCAATCAAGATCGGCAGCTTGGCTTCTGCTTTCGGGGTGCCCTTGAGGATAGGCCGCGGCTCTTATTTTGAAACCGCCCAGATTTTTCAGAGCAGCGATCATCTCGCAACTTGTCTGATAGCCCAAAGGGTGGGGGCGAAACGCGCCGCCATGATCAGGCGCCGGATCGCCTCGCAGAGCAACGATATCTTTCAACCCCTTTGCCGCAAGACTCCTTACCAAATTCAAGGTGCTTTCAGCGCTCATATCCACGCAGGTTAAATGCGCGGCCACTGTCAGATCTTTATGTTCTAAAAGCGTTTCCACCAAATCTTGCGTCAGGGCGCGCGGTTTATTTCCGGTTCCATAAGTGATTGAGATAAATTTCGGTTGAAACCCTTCCAGCGCGTTGATCGTGTTCCAAAGGCGAAACGAGTCTTTCAAAGAGGCTGGAGGAAAAAATTCAAATGATATTTCAGGCGTGCTCATGCGGGTTCCTTCTTGCTTGCATCTCTCATCAACGATCCTTAAACTTGAATCAAGTTCATAAAATTCACTAATATTATGAGTTCCATATGAAGATGCACATTGAGTTTCGCCATTTAAGAACGATAAAGGCGATAGAAGAGGCCGGTGGTTTGGCCAAAGCCGCGGATATGCTGCATATAACCCAATCCGCTCTAAGCCATCAGATCAAGGGTTTAGAAGATCAGGCCGGGGTTGAATTATTCGTGCGGCGTTCAAAACCGATGCGTTTATCCGCAGCGGGTCAACGCTTGTTGCGCACGGCCAACAAGATTTTGCCCGAGATCGACGCCTTGCAGGCAGAATTTGCCAGTTTGCGGGGCGGGCGCGCAGGGCGGTTGCATATTGCGATTGAATGCCATGCCTGTTTTGAATGGCTGTTTCCGGTCTTAGAGTCTTTTCGGAAAAACTGGGGCGATGTTGATGTTGATATTCGGCCTGGCTTGGCATTTGATGCCTTGCCGGCGCTGCAAAAAGAAGATGTTGATCTTGTTGTGTCTTCCGATCCCGATGACCTTCCGGGAATTGAATTTGTGCCATTATTTGATTACGCGCCCGTCTTTGTGGCGGCGCGATCGCATCCTTTGGCAAAAAAACCTTTTATTGAGGCGAAGGATTTTGCAGAGCAAACCTTGATCACCTATCCTGTTGAACGCAGCCGCTTGGACCTGTTCAGTCAATTATTAATCCCTGCGAAAGTCGAACCCAAAGCCATTCGACAGGCAGAGCTGACAGCGGTTATTCTTTTGTTGGTTGCTTCAAATCGTGGGGTTGCGGTTTTGCCAGATTGGGTGGTGCGCGAGGTCCAGTATAATTCGGATTATGTCACGCGGCCGCTGACCGAAAGTGGGATAACCCGCCGCCTTTACGCAGCCGTGCGCACGCCCGATTTGCAAAAGCCTTTCTTCGCCGACCTTATCGATTTGGCCGGAAAAGAAGCGCGGCGGCTTCAAAGCACCTAATCCCGCATAGGAACGGGGCTTGGCGTTTCGTTTATAAAGGCTTCAACTCTGACGCCATTTGGCGTCCGTCACGTCCTTCTTGCAGTTCAAAGCTGATCTTTTGATTATCAGCCAATCCGGTTAAGCCCGATTGCTCCAACGCAGAAATATGAACGAAAACGTCTTTTCCGCCATCGTCAGGTGCAATGAAGCCGTAGCCTTTTGTGGTATTAAACCATTTCACGGTACCATTCGGCATGCCCCGTGTCTCCTTCTAAAGTTTGCCCCTATGCGGGGGTGTTCGTTCCGCCAGTTTGGCGGCTTCTCAAGCGACAACGGTTTCTGTGTCGCTTTAAGACATGATAAATTGGAACGGAGCTGCTTTAAAAATCAAGAAAAACCTGTTCATTTACGAAAACTTCTGCGAAATTTCGCTGAAAAAGGCGTTGAAATGAGAATATTCGGTTTAAAAAACTGCGATACTTGCCGAAAAGCAGTTAAGTTATTGGATGGCTATAGGTTTTTTGATGTGCGTGTCGATTTGATTCCTGACGAAATTCTAGACGCTGCTTTGCAAGAATTTGGCGATGATTTGGTCAATAAAAAATCTACAACCTGGCGTAACTTATCGTCGGACGAGCGGGCAATGCCACCGCGCGATTTGTTACGCCTTCACCCCGCAGTGATGAAGCGCCCCCTAATTGAGACACACGAGCAGAAACTTTACCTCAGTTGGAGCGCGAAAACGCAAGCTGCGTTGCTTTAAACCTTGCGTGAGCTTAGCCACTGGTCAAGCGAAAGAACTCCGCCTCCGTGTCTGACGAGATAGAACAACACAAACAGCCAAAGCAGCCTTTGGTCCATAATCACAGAAGAAGAACTGCGGTCAAACCATTTGCCCAAAGTGGTGGGATCCTCAAGCACCCCGTGACCAAATAGATCAGTTGCGGTTTGTACGGCTATGAAGGCAATCATGCCCAACGCGGCATATCGGGTGAGCAGGCCGATTGTAATCATCAGTGGAATGAGGAATTCTGACAGAACACCTATTAAAACGACCAGGTCGTGAAATAGGCCAAACTGGCTAGGATCATAGCCAAAGGCTTCCATTTGTTTTGGGAAGATTTGAACATATGCGCCAGCTGATGGGTGGAACAGCCCCAGTAACCCCGCACCGAGTTTGCTGAGGCCTGATGCCCAAAAATAAACCAAAAGCACCGCCGCAAATACAAATCTTGCCAATAAGCACAGATCGGGTACTTTCGCTGCCAGCCTGCCTGCAAAAGAGTTCATAATTTGAATAAGTTGGATCATGATGCTGCCCTAAAATGTGATGTCGTGAACGGAGTTTGCGTTTACAAGAAACTGCAGTCCCGCCTTGAGCGTAAATGCTGGGCCGCTGGTTTTTCCGATATTGCATGCGGTTTGAAATGTATGACCTGCAGCCAACGCGTCTAAAAACTTTATGAGTTCTTCTGGAACCGTTGTGATCTGGGGATCAAACTCAGGGCGCGTAACAAGGATCGCGCTTGCGCTGCTAAGCCGCTTTGGATGCCGCGTTGGTGCGCCTGACTGGGCTTTGCGGTAAATGGTGCCTAGCGGCCAATATGTCGGGATGATGAAACAGGCTGCGTCAAACTGACAGCATGCCGTTAAAAGATCTGTATCTTGGTGCTTAAGAAGGTTTTCCCAATTATATAGGGCGCAGTCGCGCGCATGATAAGATAACCTTATATGTTGTTCGAGCCTGGCCAAATCAGGTAGGTATCCCAACTCAGAAAGGGCAGGTATTTTTTGTAAAAATTTCGAAAACCCCACGCCATATTTATACAAAAGAGATGAGGTTGGTTTTTCTTTACTGGCGTATAAGCGCGCCAATGAATAAAAATTCTTCGGGCCAAGAACGGCTCTTGTTTTCGGGAAGTTGCTTTCCAAAGTGGCAATTAAGCCATGGGCTATGGTGTTTCGGTAGATGTTCAACCCGCTGGTAGCAGGGAGGTGCTTGCCGGTTTTCAAATTCGCTGGGCAAGGCTGACCGGGGTTGGAAAAAGCGATGAAAAGCTCTTTTTGTGTCATTGAGACTGGCATCTTTGCTGTTCCAAAAGACAGGCAGCTTGCATCACTTCACTGTTTAGAACGGACCAATCAGGCACATCTGTATCCCATTCGATCAAGCTTGCCTTTGGACCTGTACGTTTCAAAACATCTTTATAAAGCGTCCAAACTGTATCTGCTACTGGCGCAGCATGAGAATCGATCAACAAAAGTTCGCCCTGTTCCAAAACATCTGTTGAATGTCCGCCCAAATGAATTTCACCAATGGCGGTGCAATTCAGCTCATCGATATAGGCTTCAGCTGACATGTTTAGATTGTGGCATGAGATAAATATATTATTGACGTCTAACAAAAGCCCGCATCCAGTCTGCGCCACCACCGCGTTTAAAAATGCAGGTTCCGAATAACAGCTTTCCGAAAATTGAAAGTAACTAGATGGGTTTTCAAGCAACATCTGTCGCCCCAATATGGTTTGAACATGATCCACGTGTCGGATGACGTGTTTTAAGGTTTTCTCGGTATAAGGCAGCGGCAAAAGATCGTTTAGAAAATTGCCTGCATGCGTTGACCATGCCAAATGTTCGGAAAAACTTGCAGGATCTAGCCAGTCGCATAAACGCTTTATGCGCGCCAAATGTTCTTTATCCAGCGGCGCCTCACCTCCTATTGATAAACCAATTGCATGCACCGAGATTGGCAGCTCAGCCCGTAAATGTTGCAATTGAGAGATTGGGCGTCCGCCTTCGCCCAAATAATTTTCAGCGTGAATTTCCAGCCATCCAACGGGATGCGGGCTAGATAAAATATCGTTGAAATGTTGAGATTTAAACCCGACGCCAATGCTGGCGGGAAGTGAATTTGCGATAAGATCTGGCATCGGCGCTCCTTGATTCATCTTTGGATATTCCTCGAAAGATGATCGAGCCCGTTAAGAGGGCAGATCGCGCTCTAAGGCTGTAAGGGATCCCATACGGGCTTGATCGCCTGCGTCATTTGGCAGCTCGATTTCCAGACAGCTGCCTGCATCCACCAACGACCAGGCATTGCCTTGGTAATCCACGGTTGAAGTGCCTGCGCAGGTAGTGCCTGCGCCTGCAGCGCAATCATTTTGGCCGGCCAGAGATACGCCATAGCATTTTTCTTTGGCACCAGAGGCGGTAGCAACCATGGGTGCGCTCAAGGCAACGGCTACGGCCCCGATCAAGACTTTTGTTTTTAAATCTTCTGACATACTGAAACTCCTTTTACCTATTAACGCCCTCAATATAGGCAGCGTTTAAATAAAAAGGCACATCACGTCTGATCACATTATTGTGGTAAGACCGCGCCCCTTTCGGAACAGAGCGCTGGCTTGGCTGAAACAGTTTTCAGCCAAGGTCTGTGTAATTTTTACGCGTTGTGAAATGAAATCGTTATCTTAAATCAGGTGCTGCAGACTCTGCTTTCAACGATTGTGCAATCTCATCTAGCGGCGCAACGCTTGTTTGCGTTTCGCCAAGACGGCGAATTGAGACGGTTTGGTTCTCCACTTCTCGTTTGCCGCAGGCCAAAATAACAGGCACTTTTGCCAATGAATGTTCGCGCACTTTATAATTGATTTTTTCATTGCGCAGGTCGAGCTCGGCCCGAATTCCCAAGCGTGTCAGCAAATCAACCACCTCGCGGCAATATTCATCTGCATCCGAGACGATTGCCGCCACCACAACTTGCCGCGGGGCCAACCAAAACGGCAGCTTTCCAGCAAAGTTTTCGATCAAAATACCGATAAAGCGTTCAAAAGAGCCCAAGCACGCGCGGTGCAGCATCACGGGGCGATGTTTATCCCCATCTTCGCCAATATAATTAGCATCAAGCCGTTCGGGTAAAACGAAATCCACCTGCAAAGTCCCGCATTGCCAATCACGCCCGATGGCATCGGTTAGCACGAATTCTAATTTTGGGCCGTAAAATGCGCCTTCGCCTGGGTTAAGTTCAAACTCACAACCGGCCGCTTCCGTGGCCGATTTTAAAGCGGCCTCGGCGCGATCCCATACCGCATCACTGCCCGATCGTTGCTCGGGCCGATCCGAGAATTTAATGGCGAATTTCTCAAAACCCAAATCTTCATATACATTTGAAAGAAAATTGATAAATTTCTTTGTTTCATATTCGATCTGATCTTCGCGGCAGAAAATATGGGCATCATCTTGGGTAAAGCCGCGCACGCGCATGATGCCATGCAACGCGCCAGACGGCTCATAGCGGTTGCAGCTGCCAAATTCAGCCATCCGCAATGGCAAATCGCGGTAAGACTTTAAGCCCTGATTATATACTTGTACGTGGCAGGGGCAGTTCATCGGTTTCAACGCATTGACAGCTTTTTCGCGCGCATGGTCTTCATCGACCTCAACAATAAACATATGTTCTTGGTATTTTTCCCAATGGCCAGAGGCTTCCCATAATTTGCGATCCACCACTTGGGGAGTATTGACCTCGACATAGCCGTCCCGTGTTTGTTGACGGCGCATATAATCTTGGATCGTGGTGTATATTTTCCAGCCATTTGGATGCCAAAAAATTTGCCCGGGGGCCTCTTCTTGCATGTGAAACAGAGCCATTTCACGGCCTAATTTCCGATGGTCGCGCTTTGCGGCTTCCTCCAGCATATGCAGGTGAGCTTTTAGCTGCTCTTTATTTAAAAACGCGACGCCGTAAATACGCTGCAACATGGCGCGATTGCTATCGCCGCGCCAATAAGCACCGGCCACCGACATCAGCTTAAACGCGTCGGCGGGAACTTGTCCTGTATGTTGTAAATGTGGTCCACGGCACAGATCCTGCCAATCGCCATGCCAATACATGCGCAGAGGTTCTGCGCCGGGTATCGCCTCAATCAGTTCAACCTTATAGGGTTCATTTGACTGGGTATAATGCTGCACGGCTTCGTCACGCGACCAGATTTCTGTGCGAACTGCCTCGCGTTTATTGATGATGGCTTTCATAGTTTTTTCAATCAAACCAAGATCTTCTGGGGTAAATGGCTCGGTGCGGTCAAAATCGTAATACCAACCGTTTTCAATCACTGGGCCGATTGTCACCTTTACGTCGGGCCAAATCTCTTGCACGGCGCGGGCCATGATATGCGCCAGATCATGGCGCACCAACTCCAGCGCAGGTGCCACGTCTTTCATCGTGTTGATAGCGATTGCGGCGTCGTTTTCGATGGGCCATTGCAGATCCCAATGGGCTTCGTCTAGCGTTGCGCTAATAGCTTTTTTGCCCAGCGATGTCGCAATATCATTGGCCACTTCGGCTGCGGTTATCCCGGCCGCATAGCTGCGCTTGCTGTTATCTGGAAGGGTGAGCGTAATTTGGGACATCAGATGCCTCCTCGTCATTTTGGCGCCGACCATGCGCCCGGTTGCGGGTTTAACCTCTTTTGGCGCGTCTTGCGTTCATCGTCAAGCAAGCTTTTGCTAATTTTAAAAGCGCTGGCTTGACCAAGCAGGGGATGCCCTGTCACAACGAAAGCCAACCTTAAACGATAAGGATTTATGATGCCCGCTTTTTACACCACGCCGCAGGCGCGCCGGCTTGCCTATCACAAAACCGCAGGCGCTTCGCCCAATTTGGTGTTTTTGGGGGGATTTAAATCCGATATGCAGGGTTCAAAAGCGCTTTTCCTAGAAAGTTGGGCGCAGCAGCGCGGCTTTTCTTATCTGCGTTTTGATTATTCTGGTCATGGCGAGTCTTCAGGCGTGTTTACCGATGGATCTATTGGGAACTGGGCGCAGGATGCAGAGGCTATCATTAGCGAAAAAACGCAGGGACCTATCGTGCTTGTCGGATCCTCGATGGGCGGGTGGATTGCGTTGCTTTTGGCGCAACGGTTGGCAGGTCGTGTTGCAGGTTTGATGACAATCGCGGCTGCACCTGATTTTACCGAAGACAGCATGTGGCCGAGTTTTTCGGCTGAACAAAAAGCCGAAGTTTTGGAAAAAGGTCTTACCTTATTGCCCTCTGAATATGGCGAGGCTTATCCGATCACTCGACAGTTGATCGAAGAGGCCCGTGACCATCTGGTGATGCGGGCAAGTCTGTCCTTGCCGTTTCCGGTGATCTGCTTGCAAGGCACACAAGATCGTAGCGTAACGCGCCAAACCGCCCTTAATTTGCTAGATCATATTGAAAGCCCGGATGTGTCATTAACTTTTTTGGCGGGGCAAGATCATTCCTTTTCAACTGCCGAATGTTTGGCTGTAATTGATCAGAATTTGAGGGTCTTATTTGAAAAATCAACCAAACATATGGGGCGGCCATAAATGACATTTTTTTTCATTTTGATAATAGGAATTCTGTGCCTCTTGGTGTTGGGTTTGGTGTATTGGGCCCCTCGTGAACCCGCAGATTTAAGCTTGGCAGCGCCCAAACCGATTGGTGATGATCTTGATCATTATTTGCAAGATGCAGAGAGCGCGTATTCCGATATTAAACCCTCTTTAGAAAAACGCATCATTTGGGCAAATGACGCCAAAGAAAAAACTCTGCTATCTGTGGTGTATTTGCACGGGTTTTCGGCAGCATCTGAAGAAATTAGGCCTGTACCCGATTTGGTCTCAAACGCTTTGGGCAGCAATTTGTTTTTTACCCGCCTGCAAGGGCATGGGCGCGAAGATAAAGCCCTGGCAGAGGGGACGGTTGCGGGTTGGATGGCGGATTTACAAGAGGCGATTTTAATTGGTGAGCGCTTGGGTGAGCGGGTTTTGCTTATCTCGACCTCAACAGGGGGCACCTTGGCGGCGGTGGCGGCGCTAAATCCGAAGCTGTCCCAAAAGCTTGCAGGCTCGGTGTTTGTATCGCCAAATTTTGGCATCCTAGATTTTCGCGCGCGGTTCTTAACATGGCCGTTGGCGCGCTATTGGTTGCCGGTTTTTGCGGGCAAAACGCGCCGGTTTGACCCCCGCAGCGCGGCGCATGCCGCGACGTGCAGCCTTGTTTACCCATCCGTGGCGGTTCTGCCCGTCGGTGCCTTGGTCAAACAGGTCATGCAATTGGATTTTGCACGGGCAAAAATTCCCAGCTTATTTTTGTATTCGTCCAAAGATCAGGTGGTACAGGCTGATAAAATTTTACAGGTAATGCATGCTTGGGGCGGCCAGAGCACAGGGCAGGAAATTCACTTGGGGCAACAGGATGATGAGAGCTTCCACGTGCTTGCCGGGCATGTCTTGTCGCCTAGCCAAACCAAGCCCGTTGCGGATATCATCCTCAATTGGGCCCAACGCGTTTAAAACGGGACCGGTTACCCCTTTTCGTCTCTTAGAAAAGTAAATTGGTGGCGTCTGCTTAACAGAAAAAAGCGTGGCTTTTACTGAAGCAGTATTTCGATTTCAGACGTGATCTTTCGCCCGCTGGGACGCGCAACTGAACCAAAACTCTTAACGATTTGGCCATTTTGATCGATCAACAATTTGTTAAAATTCCACGACGGAACGAAGCCAGCAGAGCGTTTCGCCCATTTGAAAAACGGATGTGCGTTTGGTCCTTTTACCTTGGTTATACCGGTCATGGGCATCGTGGTGCTATAACCAAGCTCGCAAAACTCTTTAACATCCGCGTTGCTCCCCAATTCTTGGTTGAAATCATTCGAAGGCACAGCCAGAACCACCAGACCTTGATCGTTATAGGTTTCATGAAGCTTTTGAAGCCCGCTCAACTGACCTGTGAAACCGCATCTGCTGGCCGTATTCACAACCAAAATTGGCCGACCTTCGTAATTCGATAAAGACAGCGCGCCCCCATCAATATTTTCAAAGGTAAAGTCAAGGGCGGTGGCAGTGCTGGCGGTGATCATCATTGCAAATAAAATCCATAGGCGCATGTGAGCTCTTTCAATCAGTCATTCAACTCGTAGATTTAAAGGTAGATCGGTTGTCGAAAAAACAAGAGCAGCCTTGACTCAGGTTGCTGTTGCTGCGGGCTTGGGCTGGCCTGACCAACGGCTTTAGATCGCAATCGGATATTCTTGTTAGGGAGTTTCCATCGCTTCAAGCTCATCGATCATCGATGAGATCATTGATAATCCTTGCTGCCAAAATGTTGGGTCACTGGCGTCTAAACCAAATGGGGCCAACAGATCTTTGTGATGTTGGGAGCCGCCGGCCTTTAACATATCGAAATATTTTTCCTGAAAGCCATCAGGAGCCGCTTCATAAACGGCGTATAGCGCGTTGACCAAACCATCGCCGAATGCATAGGCGTAAACGTAAAATGGCGAATGCACGAAATGCGGGATATAGGCCCAAAAGGTTTCATAGCCATCCATAAACTCGAAGGCTGGCCCAAGGCTTTCGCCCTGAACACTCATCCAAAGCGCGTTGATATCATCGGGCGTGAGTTCGCCGGCTTTTCGTGCCTCATGCAATTTGCACTCAAAATCGTAAAAGGCGATTTGCCGGATGACCGTGTTGATCATATCTTCCACTTTTCCGGCTAATAATACTTTGCGCTCATTTTGATCTTTGGCGTTTTCCAACATTTTTTTGAAGGTGAGCATTTCGCCAAACACGGATGCCGTTTCTGCAAGGGTTAGAGGTGTAGATGAAAGCATTTCGCCTTGCTTTGCCGCCAAAACCTGATGAACGCCATGCCCCAACTCATGCGCTAAAGTCATCACATCGCGCGGTTTTCCCAAGTAATTCAGCATCACATAGGGATGCACATCGGTCACGGTGGGATGCGCGAAAGCACCGGGGGCTTTGCCGGGTTTAACCGGCGCGTCTATCCACCCTTTGGTGAAAAACGGTTCAGCCAAATCTGCCAAACGCGGATCAAAGCTTGCATAGGCGCTCATCACGGTATCCCGGGCTTCGGGCCAATCCACCAATCGATCGCTTTCAAGCGGAAGAGGTGCGTTTCGATCCCACACTTGCATTTTATCCAGCCCCAGCCATTTGCGCTTGAGCTCATAATAGCGATGGCTGAGTTGCGGGTAGGCGCTTACCACAGCGTTTCGCAAAGCTTCAACGACTTCCGGTTCAACATGGTTGGATAAATGCCGACCGGTTTGTGGGCTGGGCATGCCGCGCCAGCGGTCCAAGATCTCTTTTTCTTTGGCTTGCGTGTTGTGCACGCGCGCGAAGGTTTTGATGTTGTCTTGAAACACGTCGGCCAAAGCATGCGCTGCGGCTTGACGGTTATCTCGGTTTTGATCGGTTAAGAAATTTAAAGTGCCCTCGATATTATGCGTTTCGCCCGCCACGTCGAAAGACAATCCTGCGATTGTTTCATCAAAGAGTTTTTCCCACGCATCCCCAACAACACCAAGATCATGCAGAAAATTCTCCAACTCATCAGACAGCTGGTAGGGCTTCATCGCTCGGATCTTGTCAAATACTGGCTTGTATCGGGCAAGTTCCTTGTTCTGCGCAAACCGCGTGTCTAAATACCCATCTTCAAGCCGATTGATCTCGAGGGTGAAAAACACCAAAGGCGTGGTGAAATTGGTGATTTTCTCCTGCGCATCCGACATAAATTTGGCGCGGTTGCTATCTGTGGTCATTTGGTAATAGCGCAGCCCCGCGAAAGACATGATGCGCCCCGCGATGGCGCTGATTTTCTCATTTCGGTGGATACAGCTGAGTAGTTCATCGGCGTTTAACGTAGCCAGCTTATTTTGATAATCTTGTGCGAATTGTGCACATTCGCCTTCGAGCCATTGCAAATCGCTGGTCAATTGCGGCGCGTCTTCGCCCTCATAAAGGTCACTTAAATCCCATTCCGGTAGATCACCAAGGTTTTTATTTCCATGAGATGTGTTTGCATCGCGTGGGGCAATATTGGGAAAATACATGTAAAGACCTTTTGTTGTTCACCTAAAGAGATAGGCCGCCGGGTTTTGAGTTACAAGGGCATGTTGCGCGCTGGCGCTGACAGGCCGTTTTGGCTAGGTGATACGCAGATCAATCGGCGAAGCCGTACAGTTTCTTGGGGTTCTCAATCAAAATTTGGTCGCGCGTTTTTTCATCGCTGACCACGCGATAAAATGCATCCATCAAAGACCCTGCATCGGGCATTTCAGCGCCGTTGAGCATGATATGGGGCCAATCTGACCCCCATAGGCAGCGTTCTGGATTTGCGCGTACCAGCTTTGAAACAATTTCATCCGTATCAAAATAAGGCGCGTTTGCCAACCGGTAGAGGCCTGACAATTTGATCCAAACCTTGCCGCTATCTAACATATGATACAGCGTCTCAAGCCCGGCATTGCCTGTCCCAAGCGTTAAGTCGGGCCATCCGATATGATCAAAACACACAGGCACGGATAGGCTTTGCAGGTCGGGTTGTAATTCGTTCATGTGCAGATGGGCGTGCATAAGCATTTGAATATGCAAGCCCCGATCGGCCAGTTTGGGCGCCATTGCTTTGGCGCCTTTCCAGCTTAAAACACCCCCGTGGACGTAATTCAGCCGCACGCCAGCCATGTTCCAGGCCACGAATTGGTCAAGATCGGCCTCTGAAGCCTGATCGGGAAGCAAGCCAATGCCACGAAAACCTGCGCCCATTTCGCGCAGGGCCGCCACGGTTACGCTATTATCGGTGCCGTAAAAAATTGAATGCACGATAACCCCGCGGGTGCAGCCTAAATTTTCAAGATGGCGACGATACAGCCCGATCCATTCTTGAAATTTATAACCGCTTGGGGGGTCTTCCGCGCGGCCCTCATAAAGCGGGAATTCATTTGCGGCAGCTAAAAGGTGCACATGCGTGTCGCAACTGCCCGGCCGCGCCTTTTTATGGGGGGCGCGCGCCAAGGCTGGCGCGGGCGCGGTTGGCTTAGGGCTGGACATGAAGCATTTCCTTTAAGTCGGCCAGGGTATTTGCATCCTCTGGTTTTTTATCACCGCGCCAGCGTGCCATACGCGGAAAGCGCAGTGCAATACCTGATTTATGACGCGTGCTTTCTTGGATGCCTTCAAAGGCTATTTCGAAAACGTGCTGCGGCGTGACCTGGCGCACGGGGCCAAATCTTTGCAGCGTATTTTTGCGCACCCAGGCGGTAATTTTGCGAAATTCGGCATCGCTTAGGCCCGAATAGGCTTTGGTAAAGGGCACGAGCGCTGGACCATCCCATACAGCAAAGGTGAAATCAGTATACAGATTGGCGCGTCGCCCATGTCCGGCCTGAGCATAGATCATCACGCCATCAATGGTGCGCGGATCTAGCTTCCATTTCCACCAATGCCCCTTTTTGCGCCCCGCGATGTAGGGGCTCTGGCGTGATTTTATCATCAAACCTTCCGCAAGCGTAGATCGCGCGTCGTCCCGATATGTTACCAAATCCCCCCAGCTCTTTGCTGGAAGTGAGCGTGAAGGGATGATCACATCCTGCGCATTATGCGTTTGCAAAAGCGCCTCCAACGCAGACCGACGCTGCGCGAAGGGTTGTGCGCGTATATCGCTGCCTTTTTCCTCAAGCAGGTCATAGGCTAACAGCCGTATTGGCGCAGATTTGAGCAGGCTCGCCGGCACTGTTTTGCGCCCAAGTCGTTTTTGTAAAAGATGAAAGGGCAGGGGTTTATCATCTGCCCAAGCCAATAACTCTCCATCGATCACGGTGCCATGTGGCAGTTGTTCGGCCAAAGGGGCAAGCTCGGGAAACTGATTGTTCACCATCTCTTCACCGCGCGACCAGATGAAACAGTTTTTTTCGCGCACCACCACTTGGGCGCGTATGCCGTCCCATTTCCATTCGGCGGACCACTCGCTTATGTCGCCCAGTTTTGTGGGCTCTGTGTCTAAGGCATGTGCAAGGCAAAACGGATAGGGGCGCGATAGATTGATACTGGCGTTTTGCGCAAGAATAAGATCTTCCCAGCTGGTCATTTGTGGATTCCACTGGCCCATTAATTTATGAGCGAGATCGGCGGCATCCTGTCCGGTTGCTTGGGCCAAAGCGCGCGTCATCAACTTTTGACTGACGCCGATGCGAAAGCCGCCCGTGATTAATTTATTGAACACGAAACGCTCATACCCGTCGCATTCTGTCCAAGCTGAAAGCATGAAGCCTTTGCGTGCAGCCAGATCCTGACCTTTCAAATTGAGAAGCGCTTGGATCCATTGCTGAAGCGTTCGCGTTGATTTGTGCTGTGCAGGCGGCAGTAAAAGCGAAATAGTTTCGGCCAAATCACCCACAATATGATAGGTGTTTTCCAACAGCCATAGCGGCAGCTCGGCGGCCTCGGCCGCCCAAATACGCATCTCGGCGGTCGTAACGCTGCGCGCTGGCCTGCGGCCAGAAAATATAGCAATGCACCAGACGCGATCTTCTGGCGCGGCGCTTTTAAAATATTCAGATAGCGCTGCGAGCTTTGCGTTGGTTTGACTGGCTTCATCCAGTGTTTTGATCAGCTGCGCAAAGGCTTTCATTCGGCGCTCTCTTCCTCAGGCAGCTCAGCCTCATCCCCCGTAAAATCGGTTTTTACGATGTTTGAATTATAGCCCTGTTCGTTCAGCCAATTGTTAAAGATGTCAGTGTAACCATGTGTAACATAGATGTTTTCTGCACCAGTTTCTTTGATTGCGGCGTTTAGGGCCGGCCAGTCCGCGTGATCGGATAAAACAAAGCCCCGGTCAAAGCCACGCCGCCGCCGAATACCGCGCAGCGCCATCCAACCGCTTACAAACCCTGTTGACGTTTCGCCAAAACGTTTGGCCCAAGCGCTGCCAAATACCGAAGGGGGCGCCAAAATCAGCGCACCGCGCTGCGCTTTGCGATCCGTATCGGGCATAATTTTTTGAGTTTTGGGAAGATCAAAGCCCTGATCGCGCAAGATCTGATTTGTGGCTTCTGTGGCGCTGTGCGTCAAGATTGGACCGATATTGGCATCCAAGCCGCATAGCAAGCGCTGCGCCTTGCCCAGACCGTAGGCACCCAGAATGCAGCATTTGCCGGCTTTGGCAGTTTCTGCCCACCAAGTGTTAATCTGATCAAAAATGGTGTTTTGGGGCTGCCATTGAAACGCCGGAAGGCCAAAGGTACATTCGCTAATAAAACTATGACATTTCAGTGGCTCAAAAGGGGTTGTTAATCCATCATTTTCGATTTTATAATCGCCAGATACAACCCATATTTCACCTGCAACCTCAATACGAATTTGGGCAGAGCCAGGGATATGGCCGGCGGGGTGAAACGAAACCAGCGCATCTTTAATCTGTCTGGTTTCTCCATAGCGGACGGTTTCCAATACGGGATTGTTTAAGCGATGCGATATCACAGGGGCAGCAATATCCGTGCTGAGATATCTGCTATGCCCAGGGCGGGCGTGATCGGCATGACCATGGGTGAGAAGGGCGCGTTCCACGGGGCGCCACGGGTCAATGTAAAACTCTCCGGCAGGGCAATATATCCCGCGACCTGTGAAACGAAGAAGTGCTGATTTGCTCATCGTTCAAACATAGATCAAAGCTGGGCTGCGGCCACCCTTGCATCTGCAAGATCGCCGCGTACACTGCGCGAAAAAAATGGGGTATAAAATGTCACGCATATCGAATTTTCGACAAAAAATGTTATCGGGGGCGCCTTTAGCGGGAACCTTCTTGAAAACACCACATTATATTATGATTGAGGTTTTGGCGCAGTCTGGGTTAGATTTTTTATGTTTGGATGCCGAACACGCGCCGTTTGATCGGGGCGCCATGGATCAATGTATTGCCGTTGCAACCGCGCTTGATTTCCCAATTTTGATTCGGGTGGGTGATGGCAGCGAGCGCGAAATTTTGCAGGCTTTAGATTATGGAGCCGTTGGCATTGTTGTGCCCCATGTTGACAGCGTTGAAAAAGCGCAGTCGATTGCCCGTATGGCGCGCTTCGGGCATCGCGGTCGGGGTTATGCCGGATCGACGCGCTGGGCCGGTTATGCCACGCAATCAATGCCTGACCTTTTACAAAAGTCGCGTGATGAAACTGTTGTGATCGCCCAGGTGGAAGAGCCAGAGGCGGTTCTAGTTGCGAAGGATCTTGCGTCAATCGAGGGGATTGATGGTCTGTTTGTTGGGCCGGCTGATTTATCGGTTGGCTATGGTAAAACTGATCAAACCAGTGAGGAATTGCAAGCGGCATTGCGCAGTGTGGGCGAGGCGGCGCGCGCCTCGAACAAGGCGTATATGAGCTTTGTGGGCACTGTAGAGCAAGCCGCAGAATGGCGCGAGAAATATGGCTTAACGGTGTTTTTTGTGGCCTCTGAGCATAATTGGCTGCGCGCTGGCGCTGCTGCGGTTGCCAAAGGCGTGCATAAGCTCACTTAAAAACTGTTAAAAAGATCGCTTAGATTAGGCCGCCCCGCACGCCAGTAAGGGCTGGCCGACGAGCTTTTTGTACGCGTTGGTATCCCTTTACCCAAGCGCGCTGCCCAGCTGCATGGCAACGCCCATGTCACCATCAATGGTCAAACGTCCGCTCATGAAGGCAGATGCAGGATCTAAATCGCCGGCTAAGATATCTTGGAACGTCTCTGTATTTGCTCGAAGCGTTACCTCTGCCTCTTCATCGCCGGCACGCACGCCTGCGGCGTCAATCATAATGCACCCTTCGCCGTCGATATCGAATTTAGCAGAACCACCAAAAGAGGCTTCGCCCATTTTCTTTGTCAGGGCTAGGACAGCCTGTTCCAAAATTTCACTCATCACGAATTCCTTTTTGCCATTTTAACTAGAATAAAGTGACCCATCCACTATCTTATCCCTATGGAGAGTTTTCGAACAACAATCAAATGCCTTGTTGCCTCAGGCTTCATTTCTGTTTGTGCAACGCTTTGCTCAGCGGATAGCTCGGATCAAATCAGGCTTTTGTACAATGAGTTGGCGGCGTCTGACCAAGAAAAGTTTGCCGCGATAGAGCGAGAAATAAAGCAGCTTTGGTCTTTGTCGGGCTCGCCTGGCGTTGATTTGCTCTACAAGCGCGGCGAAAACAGTTTTAAAGCGCAGCGGTTCGATGTGGCGGCGCAGCATTTTGGTGCCGTGATTGAAATGGCGCCACAGTTTGCTTCAGGATGGTATGGGCGCGCCCGCGCCTATCATCACCTTGGCTATTTCGGCCCCGCTATAGAAGATTTGCAAGCCGCCCTGAGGCTTGATGCCTTGCATTATCCGTCTCTGGTGCTTCTGGGCCAAATTTTTGAGCATTTTGAACGTCCTGATCTTGCCTTTACCGCCTATTCCAAGGTTCTGACTATACATCCGTTTTTAGAAGACGTAGAAAGCGCCAGAGATCGCGTTGCATCGGCGACCGGCGAGAAAACGCTTTAATCCTAGAGGGTAAGATGCAGCAATCTGCGCGGGTGGTCGCCGTTCTAGGGCCCACAAATACCGGTAAAACCCATTACGCCATTGAACGCATGCTCGCCCATCGTACTGGAATTATTGGCTTGCCATTGCGGCTTTTGGCACGTGAGGTCTATGATAAAATTGTTGCCCTGCGCGGTCCATCAGTTGTGGCACTGGTCACTGGCGAAGAGCGGATCGTACCTCCACGCACCAAATATTGGATCTGTACCGTCGAATCCATGCCGCAGGCAATGGGGGTGGATTTTGTGGCGATTGATGAAGTGCAGCTCTGTGCAGATCCTGAACGCGGTCACGTGTTTACCGATCGCATAATTCACATGCGCGGCTTGCATGAAACGCTGTTTCTGGGCGCCGGCACGATGCGAAAGGTGATTTCAGAATTGGTGCCAGAGGCGCAATTTATGCGGCGGGACCGTCTGAGCACGCTCAGTTATACGGGCTCCAAAAAAATCAGCAGAATGCCCGCCCGCAGTGCAATTGTGTGCTTTTCAGTTGATAATCTGTATGCCATCGCCGAATTGATCCGGCGCCAAAAGGGCGGTGCAGCAGTGGTGATGGGGGCGTTGAGCCCGCGCACAAGAAACGCGCAGGTGGAGCTGTATCAAAACGGAGATGTTGATTATCTGGTGGCAACGGATGCGATTGGTATGGGGTTGAACTTGGATATCGACCACGTGGCTTTTGCAGGCTTGTCAAAGTTTGATGGCCGCCGGATGCGTGATTTGGCGCCAAATGAATTGGGGCAAATCGCCGGCCGCGCGGGGCGCGGGATGTCGGATGGCAGTTTTGGGGTGACGGGCGAGGCACCTCCGCTTGACGAGGGCATGGCGGCTGCAATTGTTGAAAATCGCTTCACACCGATTTCGAAATTGCAATGGCGCAATTCTGATTTGAATTTTTCTTCGATCGATGCGTTGATGTACAGCCTGTCTATATCATCTCAAGATGATCTTTTGGTAAAAGCTCGGGAAGCCGATGATTACCTTGCGCTGCAGGCCCTATGGCAAAGCGAAGATATTCGCCAACAAGTGCAGCATCCAGAGCATGTGCGCCTGCTTTGGGATATTTGCCGAATTCCTGATTTTCGCGGGATAAGCTTGGCCGAACATGTCAGCTTACTCAGCAGTGTTTTCGGGCATTTACAGGGCAATAGGCATTTGCCGAATGATTGGCTTGCGGGGCATCTCAAACGCATTGATCGCGTGGAGGGTGATATTGATACATTGTCAATGCGATTGGCTTTTGTGCGCACTTGGACATATGTCAGCCAAAGAAGTGGTTGGGTAGATGACGAAAATCATTGGCGTGAGACGACGCGCGCTGTAGAAGATAGATTATCGGACGCGCTGCATATGCGTTTGACGCAGCGGTTTGTGGATCGAAGAACCTCGGTGCTGTTGCGCAGGTTGAAACAGAAGGAGGCCCTGTTGGCCGAAGTGAATGAAAATAGTGAGGTGACCGTCGAAGGAGAATTCGTTGGTCGGCTTGAAGGGTTTCAGTTTCGTCAAGATAAAGACGCGACCGGGCAAGAAGCAAAGACCATCAAATCTGCGGCTTTACAGGCCCTGACGCCGCATTTTCATCTGCGGGCGGATCGATTTTACAACGCGCCGGATACAGAAATTGATTTTACTGAGCAAGGCGGCCTTATGTGGGGAACGCAGGCGATCGGCAAATTGGTGTCCGGAGATGATATTTTAAAACCACGGATCACGGTGTTCGTGGATGATGAGGCCGGCGCCGATGTGACGCAAAAAGTACAGCGGCGGTTGCAGCATTTTATTGATCGCAAGATCGCTAGCCTGTTTGAGCCGCTGATAAATTTACAACGTGATGAAACCCTAACGGGTTTGGCGCGGGGCTTTGCCTATCGCATGGTTGAGGGGTTTGGAATTCTACCGCGCGCGCAAGTTGCCGAAGATGTGAAATCTTTGGATCAAGATGCGCGCGGGGCATTGCGCAAACATGGGGTGCGTTTCGGTCAATTTACCGTGTTTATGCCCTTGCTGCTGAAACCCGCCCCCACCCGCTTGCGGTTGGTCTTATGGTCGCTTTCCAAGGGGCTGCAAACCTTTTCCGAAGCGCCGCCCCCCGGTTTGGTGACGGTTCCCGTCGATGCCCATGCGGAAAGCGGGCATGATACGATTTGTGGCTATCGCAACGCGGGCACCCGCGCCATTCGCATCGATATGCTGGAGCGTTTGGCAGATATGCTGCGCGGCGAAAACAGCCGGACCGGGTTTGAAGCGAAAGCAGATATGCTATCGATTACCGGAATGACCTTGGAGCAATTTGCCGATTTGATGCAAGGTCTTGGTTATCAGGCGGCGAAGGCGGAACGCGTAAAAACCAAGGCTGCCCAAGATCCAGTAGCCAGCGCAACGCCTGAGGTGGATAAACCCGAAATAGCCGCCGATTTGCCTGAGAAGGTGGCGTCCGAACCTGTGGATGCGGCGCAAGAGGCGGCATTGGACGTCAACCCCGCGAAGGTCGAGCCGAGCGCTGCAGAAGCGCTTTCTTCGGGCTCAGAGCGGACGGAGACGCTGCACGAGGAAGAGCAGCCCGCAGCTTCGATAGCGCAGGCAGATAGCCAATCAGCGCCCGCGCAATCACAAAGCGCTGAGACCATAGAGCCAGAGTTGGAAGTGTTCTATACATTCACCTGGGGGCATGTGGCTAAAAAACAAAGCCCGCCCAGGCATAATAAACCGAAACACCGCGCGGGTGATGAAAAGCAGGCGCGCAAATCGAAGGGCAAGCAAAAACCAACGCGCGATAAAAAAGGCCCCAAAACTTTTGCAGCCAAGCCAGAAAAAACGCAGAAAATTGATCCAGATAACCCGTTTGCAGCCGCGTTGATGGGGTTAAAAACGCAGGATCGCTAAGTGTGGCAGAGGCGGATCGAATACGGTTGGATAAATGGCTGTTTTTTGCGCGTTTTTTCAAGACACGCAGCCTCAGCAGTAAACAGATTGAAGCGGGCCATGTACGCGTGAACGCTGCAAAAGTTCTGAAGCCGGCAACCAGTATTTCGGTCGGACAGGTTCTAACTGTTGTGCAAAGCCGTTCTGTGCGCGTTGTCGAAGTTTTAGCCTTGGGGCATCGTCGTGGACCGGCTAGCGAGGCTCAGTTGCTCTATCGCGATTTAACGCCAAAGCAAGACCCCGAAAACCCAGCGCCGGGGCAGGATCGAAAAGGGCGCCCCACCAAACGAGAACGCCGCGCGCTGCGTAATTTTCGCAATGATTGGCTTGAATGATTCTTTCGACTGCTCTAGCTAAGGGCTTGGAAGATATGTGAAATGGACAGCGACGAATGACCTATATTGTGAATGACAGTTGCATTGGCTGCAAATATACCGACTGCGTTGAAGTTTGCCCGGTGGATTGTTTTTACGAGGGTGAGAACATGTTGGTTATTCACCCTGATGAATGTATAGATTGCGGCGTTTGTGAGCCTGAATGCCCCGCAGATGCCATCCGTCCTGACACCGAGCCTGATATGGAGAAATGGGTCGAATTTAATCGCAAATACTCGATCCTCTGGCCGGTGATTATAACCAAAAAAGATCCACTTCCAGACGCTGAAGAGCGCGATGGTGAAACCGGAAAGCTTGAAAAATACTTTTCTGAGGCTGCTGGCGAAGGCGGATAAACGCCACCAAAACCCATCTCTGGTGCCAAGGTTGATTTTGTGCTATGGACATGATCGAAAGCATGTACGAGCAGCGAAAAGTGGTGTGATACCCTGCATCTAATCATCCTAGTTGAGACTATGTTAAAAGAAGCCGAATGTTTTAGGCTTGTTGATCTGCTCGGCCAAAGAGAACCGCAAGAAAGGTAAACTGAATGTCCAAATCAAAACGAAATGATTTTCGTCCAAACGAATTTGTTGTTTATCCCGCGCATGGTGTGGGCCAAATCGTTTCTATTGAAGAGCAAGAAATCGCTGGAATAACGCTTGAATTATTCGTGGTGTCTTTCGAAAAAGACAAGATGACGCTGCGCGTGCCAACGCATAAGGCGACTGAGATTGGCATGCGCGCATTAAGCTCTCCTGATGTGGTTGGCCGCGCGATGACCACGCTCAAAGGCAAAGCAAAAGTGAAGCGGGCGATGTGGTCGCGGCGTGCACAGGAATATGAGCAAAAGATTAATTCTGGCGATTTGATTGCCATAGCGGAAGTTGTTCGGGATTTACATCGCAACGATGATCAGCGCGAGCAGAGCTATTCGGAACGGCAGCTTTACGAAGCGGCGCTGGAACGCCTGACGCGCGAAGTTGCGGCTGTTGAAGATGGCGATGAGGTTGCTGCGGCAAAAAAAGTCGATGATGTATTGGTGTCTCGCGCCGCGTAAAGCAGATGCAGTCTGATCAGGCTTCTCTCACTTGAGCTGCAGCTACGGTAACAGCGCGACGATTGCCATTAACACAAATATCTCTGAAACCTGTTCGGTTGCTCCCAAAATATCGCCGGTTTGCCCCGAGACTTTGCGCTGGGCAATCGCAGAACAGAGTAGGGCAGCGCAGCCTGTGCAGAGCAGAGCAGCAAAGCCTATCAGACCTGCAAAGGCCAGCGCGATTATGGCAGCTATGCCAACTCCTATCAGGGCGTGCTTGGGCTGAGGTCTGCCAACGCTATGCGATAAACCGCTGCTCCGGGCATGCGGTAGATAAACCATCAAAAGCGGCATGGCCGCGCGGGCAAGCACGGCGGTCACAATTAGCCCCGCAAAGGCAAATTCTGCCTGCATCAGTTCTTTTATCAGCTGCCACCGCAAGAGCACGGACACAACCAAGGCTAGGGTTCCATAACTGCCAATTTGGCTGTCTTTCATGATCTCCAAGCGGCGCTGTTTCTCTTGGGCGCCCCACAAGCCGTCGGCGCAATCTGCCAGACCATCCTCATGCAGCGCGCCGGTGAAAATAAGACCAGTACCCAAGGCGATAAGCGCAGCTAGGCCATCTGGAATATTTAAAGTTACTGCGCATAGACCCACAGCCCAAACCAAAGTGCCCCAAACTATCCCGACAAGCCCATAAGCCCACACGGCCTTTGCCGTGCGCTGATAGGCGCCATCCTCCACTGAGATAGGGGTGCGGCTGAGCAGGCTGAGCGCCAATTTCGCATCGTTAGAATAGGTGGTGAACTTATGCAGGGTCATGTCGGTTAATACTCGTTGGATGCCTCTAAAACGCTTGTACTTCGATGGCAGCTGGGTAAATAGCTCAAAGAGTATATTGCGAACAAGGTAAAACTGATTATGGACACTTTTTCTTCTCTTTCACAATTCGTTGATCTGCTGCGTCAAGCACCGTCATTTGATCTTGAAAGCCAAGCAGCAGCCAAACAACGCAATATGCAATTGACCAAACCGGCCGGTGCTTTGGGGCGGATGGAAGAGCTTGCCATATGGTACGCCGCTTGGCGGGGGGATGCGCGCGCGTCTATTTCACAACCTGAAGTGCTGATTTTTGCCGGCAATCATGGGGTGACCTCGCAAGGTATATCCGCTTTTCCAGCCGAGGTTACAGAACAGATGGTGTTTAATTTTCAAGCTGGGGGCGCGGCGATTAATCAGCTTTCTGCCTGTTTTGGCGCGAAATTACAGGTGCATGGCTTAGAGTTAGATCGCCCAACACGAGATTTCACGCAAGGGCCCGCGATGGAGGAAGATGAGTTTCTTCTGGCGTTGCAAACGGGTTGGAACGCGGTGTCCGAAGATTGTGATCTTTTGGTCACAGGTGAGATGGGCATTGGAAATACAACCTCTGCAGCCGCGATTGCCCATGCGCTTTTTGGCGCCCGCGCGGAAGATTGGGTTGGTAAGGGCACTGGTGTTGACGCGGCCGGTATCGCCAAAAAAGCCCGTGTTATTGCGGCGGGCTTGCAGATGAACCCAACGGCCCAGCAGAACGGATTAAAAGCTTTGCAATGTCTGGGTGGGCGTGAATTGGCCGCCATGGCGGGCGCGATTGCACGCGCGCGCTGTCTGCGCATTCCGGTGATTTTGGATGGTTTTATTTGCTGCGCCGCGGCAGCCTGTCTGCAGCAAATTAGCCCGTCCGTGTTGGATCATACTGTTGCGGGGCATGAAAGTGCCGAGCAAGCGCATAAACGCGTGTTGGCGCAGCTTGATAAAGAGCCGCTTTTATCTTTGGGGATGCGACTCGGCGAAGGTTCAGGCGCGGCGGTTGCGATTGGAATTCTTCAGGCAGCGCTGGCCTGTCATTCTGGGATGTCGACCTTTGCGGAAGCAGGGGTGAGCGATGAAAGCGACGCCTAACGTTGTTTTCGTATTTTACCGCCGTTGCAACGCACAAAACCCAGCAATGGAACCTACCCACTTGGCATGGATAAAATGATATTGAGCCCTGACTTGATATAACGCAATTCTTCTTCGTCAATGGCGGCCACCTGTCCACCATCCAAGCGGTCTCCTACTTTTACCATCCGCTTCGACCCATTTGGCATAAGAATTAAGGCTTTCCGGCTGTTTCCAAACCGATAGGTGCCGAGCAAATTCACTTTTCTGAGATTGAGCCCTTTTTCCAAAGTGGCGCGCTCACTTACCCGCGCGCTGCTTGGTTCGTCTGCTATTGGAGAATCCACATTGGCTTCATCTCCTTCATCCAAGGCGCTGAACAAGCGGCTTATCAAAGTGTCAGATTGAGCAATTTCCGTAAGCGCCGGCCGGATTTTAGGTCGGATAGAGGTGTTAAGCGCCTCTTCAAAGGCTTTTTCTTTTGCACGTAAAGCCGCGACAAGGGCCTGCGGGCGTATGAGAGGCCGGCTTTGGGCAAGCATATCTATTGCAGGCTCGGGTGCTTGTGGTGTTTGCGGATCGGTGCTGGCAATGGCGTCTTCTTCTGAGGAAACAGAAGGCGGTTTTGAGACGAGTTCAGAGGTCGGGTTAGTTTCTGAGCTTTGGTTTTCTGCGTTTTCGGTGGCCGCATTTTCAAAAATAGGGTCCGTTGCTTGATTTCCAAAGCCAGTCACGCTGGGAGGGTCAAGCCGCGTTAACGCATCAATCGAGGGTAGTGCATCCGGTTGTGATATTGCCGTTTTATTGCTGTCTTGTGTTATGATCGACGGGGTCAATTCTGCCAAAGGCTGCGGCGCCATTGAAGGCGGTCTCAGCGTCACATCTGGCAACACGCGCAATGCATTTATGTTAGGCGAAACCAGCGTTTTTGCAGAAGGTTCGTTGGGCATTTCGATAGCCGGGTCACCCGTTGCAAGCCCAAGCGGTTTCGCTTTTTTAAGCAGAGGGATCGCAAGGTCTTTTGTACTATCGGTCAAAAACTCATCCGGGCTTTGCAAAATAACCGGATCATGGGCACGAATATCTGCATCAATTGATGCGATATATAAATCTTCAAGAGCCTTCGTGCTTGCTTGATATGGAGCTTTTGGGGCCATTGGCCAAACCCCTGTTGATACATAAACGCGCCGAAGCTCTTCGGGGGTCATTGGTCCATTCGGGATAAATTCAGGCGTATTAAGCTGGGAAGACCTAGCCGTTTGTGGAATCTCGATTTTAGCTTCCGGTGCAAGCTCTGTTCCATTGCGCGTGCGAGTTGAACTGGGTGTTGCTAGGCTGTCTAATCGCGACAGTGCCCGCTTCATTGGCAGCTTTTCTACAATAGAGAGGTCAAAACCGGCCGATGTTTGAAGCTCGGATAGGCCGAGCAATGGCGTTTCGCTGAACACCTCTGCCTTTGCCTGCGTATCGGTTGTGGTAAAACCTTCCAGCCCGGTTAAGCCCCGACGCCGTTCTGCTTCCGGGGCTGGCGAGAGCTCTTGTATCGATCGCAAAACGTCGATTTTCTTATCTGCATCTGCATCTGCATCTGCGCTCACCGTTTCTACTTTCAACGCAAGATCAGTACTTGGATCGGCGCTGCGCGTTACAATGAAATATGTTGCTGTAAACCCAGCCAGAAGCACCGAAGCGCTAAGCAGCATGACGGGAAGCCCCCAATCCCGCGCCTTCAACACGTATTTGCGCAGAATTGGTTGCAATCTCTGCACCAGCGGTACAACGCCTTCAACAAACAGCTTGTGTTTGCAGATTTTTATAAATTGCGTGGCGCCTACGCCGGCCATTTTGGTTTGGCGAAGAGCCGTTTGCAGCAGCGTTTTTAGAACGGCCCTTAGCGCGCTAACACCCGCGCTCAGGCGTTTTTTTGTATGACGCAGAACGTTCCGGATCTTCTCGGTTGTGACTTTGTGTTCAAAGCCGTGTCTTTTCAAGATTGGATCAGCAGAAGGGGACGCAGCGTTCGCAGTTATCCGAGTTTCATCTACATCGAAAACTGTAGGCTTATCAGCCTGCTCTTGCCCTTCTAACTTTCCTTCAATTTGAGAAAGAATGCGGGGGAAGGCAGTGCCGAGATCATTGAGACTGACGGGAACATTTTCGGCTTCTTCGTTGATTTGTTTGGTCAGCTGGGTTGAAAGGCGGGGCTGTTTAGGATCGGGGTTTGCCGCCTTTTTTTGCGCCGTTATACGACCTTTGTTGCGCGCAATGGGAGGTTCTGGTGGGAGCGGTTTGGGCGCGATTTTTAAAAGCGCTTCTGGGCTGGGAGACGGGGAAATATCAATTTCCTGATCATACCATTCCATTTGTTGTTGCCCGCCGAGAGCGGTTCCAAAAAACGCTTCGCCGATAAAACTGTCTTTGGGCGGAATTGCAACATTGCCCAAAGGTTTAAAGCTATGGGTCTCGGCAAAATTTTCTGCCTCTTGCAGCGTTTCGATCGCGACAGCCGCCACGTAAAGATCATTTTTTGACGCGATCCAATCAAAGCGCAATTCGGAGACATGATAGGGGGTTGCCCCTTGTAAATGGTCTAGTATGACCGCCTCAATATCGTTTGATTGCGCGCCGTCGGGGCGAAGCAATTTGATAAACTTAATTTGTTCATTCGGTATCACAAGTTTTACGTTATCGGCGCGCGAATCAAGGCTTAAAGCTTTGCGCCGGATATCGGCAACATCACTTTCCAACGCTGCAGAATCCAATTTCGCCGTGCCAATAATATTCCAGCCCGGTTTTGTTCGATGCAGCAAAGTGATGCCATCGAAGGAAAGGGAAAGGGCAAAGTCTGGTTTCATTTGCTCGAGTTTATCTTTTACAGCAAGGCTCGGTTTGACCGCGACTACGCCTTTCTAGACCAGGATGGCGTGAGGGAAAAGCAAAACTATCGCGGCAGGCAGAAAATTGCGCTACAGATATTTCTGTCACGTGGTGTAAATCCCTTACTGGAAAGAAAGGAGCTATCATGTATTTTAAACAATTTATATTCAGAAACATTATTTGTCTCGCTGTCTGTTTTGTCATTATACCGCAGCTGGCATTCGCAACCCAGCCTGTCAGAATGCTGACGGTCACCGGTGCGGCAGCGGTAAAGGTAAAACCTAATCAGGCAAAGTTAACCTGGACAATTGAAGCCCGCGCAGATGCACCGGCCTCAGCAATGGCCGCGCTCAGGTCAAAAACAGCTTCACTCTTGGCCGCACTTGAAGCTTTTGGCTTGCCCAAAGAGGATCTAGCAAGCTCGGTTTTATCACTGTCACCAAATTTTCAATATATTGACCGGCAACCACCTAAATTGCTGGATTATAGCGCCACCACGCGGCTGGAGGTCACAATTAACCATCTTCCTGCCTTTCCAGAAATCGTTCAAATCGGCCTCGACCTTGGGGTAACGGCATTGGGAAATCTGGTTTTTCTGACCAAGGATGAGGCCCGGTGGCAAAGCCTAGCTCGACAAAAGGCCATGAAAGACGCGCTGGTAAAGGCGCAGGATTACGCAGAGGCTGCTGAGGTGAAATTGGGCCAATTGATCAGCTTGTCTGATCGTCTCCCTGAGCGTGGTGGGCCTCCCGGTTTTTTGAGCGCGCAACGTAGCTTATCAGAGGCGGGAATTGTGCCACAAGACGTTGCGTTCAGGCAGTCGGTGATTGCTCAGTACGAGATATTGGTCAAGCCGGAATAGCCAGCTTGACCAAAAGTGCTTAAACGAATTTTGCAATCTCAAGCGCTTGATTCAGATCCGCGATCAAATCGTCACTATCTTCGATGCCGATTGAGAGGCGAACTACATTTGGCCCAGCGCCTGCGGCAATTTGCTGTTCTGGGCTTAGCTGACGGTGGGTGGTGGATGCAGAATGTATCACCAATGACCTACTGTCGCCCAAATTGGCCACATGGCTGAAAATTTCAAGACTATCCACGAATTTCAGGCACGCTTTATAGCCGCCCTTCAGCGACACTGTAAACAAGCTGCCCGCGCCTTTGGGGCAAATTTTTGCGACACGGTGGTTGTAGGGCGAACTGGGAAGCCCGGCATAGGTCACTGCTTCAACGGCCTCGTGGGTTTCAAGCCAAGCCGCAATTTTCTGGGCGTTTTCTACATGTCGCTGCATGCGCAGTGACAATGTTTCAATGCCCATTAACGTATAATGTGCGGATTGCGGGTTCAGCGTCATTCCAAGGTCGCGCAGCCCGATTGCAATGCCGTGAAACGTGAAGGCCAACGGCCCAAATGTTTCATGAAATTTAAGCCCGTGATATGCAGGTTCGGGCGCGCTGAGCGAGGGAAACTTATCCGAGGCCGACCAATCAAATTTTCCACTATCCACCACACACCCACCCGTGACCGTACCATTGCCGGTCAAGAATTTGGTCGTGGAGTTCACCACAAGTGTTGCCCCATGCTCGATTGGGCGGCATAGATATGCCGAAGCGCTGGTGTTATCGACGATCAAGGGAAGCCCTGCTTCATCAGACAGGGCGCTGATCGCCGGCAGATCGGTGATATAACCCCCAGGGTTTGCAATTGATTCACAAAATACCGCACGCGTGTCGTCATCGATTGCAGCTTTCACCGCGTCAAGATCATCAAAATCTACAAATTTTGCGCCCCAGCCAAAGCGTTTAATTGTTTGGCTGAACTGCGTGATTGAGCCGCCGTAAAGCCGCGTCGAAACAACAACATTGCGTCCGGGTTGCATCAGTGGAAACAGCGCCATAATTTGTGCGGCATGTCCGGATGAACAACAAACGGCGCCCACGCCGCCCTCTAGAGTTGCAATGCGTTCCTGCAATACGGCCACGGTTGGGTTGGTCAATCGCGAGTAAATATAGCCAACTTCTTGCAGGTTAAACAAAGCGGCTGCGTGATCGGCATCTCGAAACACAAACGCTGTGGACTGATAGATTGGTGTTTGCCGAGAGCCAGTGGCCGGATCAGGCCGGGCGCCCGCGTGTATTTGTAATGTATCAAACCCGTAGGTTGTTTCGCTTGTCATCAATCTATCTCCTAAATTAGTTCCAGTTGTGATAAGAAAGTCAGGCTGTTTAAACAATGCTATTATTCTATAATGAGCGCTTGCTCGCCCAAATTAGGAACATAATATCCTATTTTTTCGCAATTATTGGGAAAGTATTTCCTTTTCGGCGGCTTTGTCCGAGATGGAACTTGCAAGGCTTTCCGGTGAAAACAGATTTTTCTGTTCAGCGGATCCAATACCCCAAAGCTTTTAATTTATTATAGAGCGCAACCTCAGAGGTTGGCTGATGGCTGCGATCAATCATTCCGCGCAATCTGCGCCCTTGTTTTTGATAAATCATCCGTTGAAAAGCCGGGTGCTGCGACAGACGTGCGCGGATGTGGGCTTGGTTTGCAAGTTTTTCTAGTGTTGTGATGACTCGATCATCCTCTCGGGCGTAAAGAAGGGGTATCCTACGATAATGACAGCTGGTCTTTGCGTCCAGCCATCCTCGGGCAAGTGTGTGTCTTCCCCCCCCAAAGCTGTGAATAACCATGGGCAAAACCACTTGGTCCAGCCAAGGGTCTAAAGATTGTCGGGTGATCCGAGGGCGCGTGCTGTTTTTGATCTTTTGGGCAAACTCTAGGAAGCGCGCGCCGAATTTAGTTGGGCTTTCGTAAAAGAAAAAGCTGGCATTGAAGTATAAGTACCGCCGCCAATCCTGAGCGGAAAATTGTTCATCTAGCGAAGAAGTGTAGTCTACGCCACAAATGTCATAACAATCTTTCCAGATATCCGCGTAGTGATGCCCTGGCCCCAAAGGTTGCGGCCAAGTTGCTGTGCGGCGCAGCGAGGCAGTTGGGCGCGAAAAATCAAACGGCACATCGCATAGTTCATCCAATATCAGCGTGTCACTGTCAAAAAATAAAAACGGTTTGTCGTTAGGGATGGCCTTCAAACATTCTATTTTGTTTCCGTAGGGATAGCTTTCGCCGAAAATCTTATTGTCAAAGGCAATGAATTCCGCACCAAGCTCTGCAATCAAATCTCGCGTGTGCTGAGAGCGGATCATCGGGTTCATGGTCCATGCTTGGTTTGGCCGTGGTTCAGCAATAAACACCCGCCCTTCGAATTTTGGGCTATTGGCCCGCAGCGAAGCTAAAAAAAGGATCACTTCAAATTCCAGCCGCCCGTTTTGTCCGATTAGCACCAGATTGAAATGTGGCACGGCTCTACCGGGTCGTCTTCTAAAGGCGGGCCATAAATTGGGTTTGCCGTTTTGGAAAATAGGTGAAATCAGAGCAAGTCTTTCATTGTACAGGTAATGGCTGACAAGACCGAGTACAGAAGATTTTTGACAATTTTATGGCACTATATCTGAGACTTGGTAGATCAGATTGATCTTCTGCTTGGCTAAAGTGGATGAGGTCGTGTCTAGCCCCCTATACTCGCCCATTGAGTTTTGGTTTCTCTAATAAGGTTTCTGGGACGGGTGGGCGCATGTTTAATGCGTGATGAGGTCTGATCTGGTTGTATTGCCTGAGCGAAACATTGATAGCGACCTGGGCTTGCCGTGTGGTGTGGAACCATTCAGCGTTTAGCACTTCTTTTCGCAAGGTGCCGTTAAAGCGTTCGTTGTATCCATTTTCCCAAGGGCTG